>Ga0181560_10000219_pt1 | contig 49582 bp, 45 predicted proteins | sample 011ome_20_FD_133751 | JGI IMG/M metagenome (GOLD analysis project Ga0181560, IMG submission 133751) | Coastal salt marsh microbial communities from the Groves Creek Marsh, Skidaway Island, Georgia - 011509CT metaG (megahit assembly) | ecosystem: Environmental > Aquatic > Marine > Intertidal... | reverse complement strand
GGCCGTGTAGCCCGCCGGATGTCCGAGCTTTCCGCGGGTGGACGAGACGAGGACGACCGAGCCACCTGTGCCTTGATCGAGAAGGACGCGGCCGACGGCCTGACTCATCAGCCAGGAGCCCTTCACGTTCGCATCCATGACGGACTCCCAATCCTCCACATCCATGTCGACGATGGGGGCCACCTTGTTCATCCCGGATGCGACGAGCATCCCGTCCACTTGGCCAAAGGCATTCACTGCGGAGCGAACGATCGCCTCCGCGTCAGCCGGAGTATCCGGTCGGTAGCGGGCAATGGCAACGTGCCCGGCCAGCGCGGGGTCGTCCGCGAGCTCCTCGAGAGCCACACTGTTTCCGCCTGCAAGTGTGATGTTCGCCCCCGCAGCACCCAGGCCTAGGGCGGCTTCACGCCCCATCGCACCTGACGCCCCGGTGATGATGAGGGACTTGCCGGCAAGACTGAACCGTGAAGTGGGATCACTGACCGTCATGCTCCGGAACGCTAGGTGGTCGTGTCGTGATCGTCAAGGCCTTTTCCCATGATGCGGGAGAAATATCCTGTCTGGCGGGATACTTTTCGGGGAGTTGGGCTGCGAACTAGCTCGGAGGTGGCACCCAGAACGTGAAGATCGTGACGCCGAGGCCGAGCAGACCAAGGGTGATGACGTCGACCTTCTTCGTCCGGACGGCGAGCATGCCGGCATCACGGTCCGACAGGAGCAAGCGCAGGAACGCCGCGAGCAGGACGCTGGCGGAGAGTACGACGGACCCGCGCCGGAAGGAGTCCAGTGCGATGAACACCATGGCGATCGCAACACCTGCGAGAACGAGGGTGATGGGCCACTCCTTCAAGAACCCGCGCGCACGGGATCGCCGCAGGCTGACGACGTTGTCACCCATGGCCGCATCCCCAGTCGCGTCGCTTCCACCCCTGACCACTCCCACATCCTGTCACGCCGAGGTCCCCCAGCAGATATGTCAGGAAGTTCGGGCCATCCACGCTGCCGCCACCTCGAGCAGTCGGGTGTTCGCCTCCGGCTCTCCGATCGTGATGCGCACACCCTCGCCGGGGAAAGGACGGATGCTCAGTCCTTCACGTCCGCACTCCTCGGCGAATGCGGCGGCATCGTCCCCGAGTCGCAGCCAGACGAAGTTCGCCTCGGAGTCGGCCGGAACCAGGCCCACTGACTGCAGACCGACCATCACGCGCGCGCGCTCGTCACCGATGCCGCGCACGCGCTCGAGAAGCTCGCCTTCTGCTGCGAGGGAGGCGATCGCCGCGGCCTGCGCCACGGTGGAGACACCGAAGGGAACCTGAACCTTCCGAAGCGCCTCGGCGACCGGCCCGTGGGCGATGCAGAATCCGACGCGCAGGGCCGCGAGTCCGTACGCCTTGGAGAAGGTGCGCAGCACGGCGACGTTCTCATGTCGTCGGTAGTAGTCGATGCCATTGGGGATCACCTCGGGGTCGACGAACTCCCGGTATGCCTCGTCGATGACGATCAGGAGATCCGCGGGGGCTCGTGCGATGAAGGAATCCAGCGCCGCAGCACCGACAGCTGTGCTGGTCGGGTTGTTCGGGTTGCAGATGAGGACGATCCGAGTCGTCTCGTCGATCGCCGCCAGCATGGCATCGAGATCATGACGATCGTCACCATCCAGGGCGACGACCTGGGCATTGGCCCCCGCGATCATCGTGACGATGGGATACGCCTCGAACGATCGCCAGGCGTACAGCACGCCGTCGCCCGGCCCGCTGGTGATCTGGATGAGCTGCTGGAGCAGTCCCACGCTGCCCGTCCCGACTGCGATGTCCTCGGCGGGGACATCGAAATGCCCAGCGAGCGCCGACACCAGGTCGGTCGATGCGAAGTCCGGATACCGATGCAGGTCCGACAGGGCCTGCTCTGCCGCGCGCAGCACTGACGGCAAAGGCAGGTGGTGGTTCTCGTTGCTGGAGAGCTTGAAGGGGGTCACTCCCACCGGCCCCTCGACCGATCGACCGGCCTTGTAGGCCGGGAGTGCATCAAGAGCGGGGCGAAGACGTGGCAGCATGAGGCTCGATCGTACGCACTCTCGACCATTTCCGACGGCCGGAGACTTCCCATGACTGACCTTCGAGTGTGGCTGCCCCGAGCCGTCGACGCCGTCGACGCCTGGATGGCGCAGTTCGGCTCGTTCTCCAGTCACTCCTCCCTGCACGTCGATGACGACGCTCTCAGCTCGGCCTTCACCGAGTTCACCCATCGCCTCCGGGAGAACTACCCCTTCGGCCATCCCCGATACGTCGGCCAGATGCTCAAGCCCCCGCATCCGGCGGCCGTACTCGGCTACGTCACCGCCATGCTCATCAACCCCAACAACCATGCGCTAGACGGGGGGCCCGCGACCGCGGCCATGGAGAAGGAGGTGGTCGGACAGCTCGCCGACATGTTCGGCATGCGAGACCACCTCGGCCACCTCACGTCGAGTGGAACGATCGCGAACCTGGAGGCGCTGTGGGCTGCTCGTGAGTCCCATCCCGGCAAGTCCATCGCGTACAGCGCCGACGCCCACTACACGCACTCCCGAATGTGTGCGGTCCTTGGCGTCGAGGGCATTGCGGTGGCCACGGATGCATCGGGCCGCATGGATCTGGACGATCTCGAAAGGGTGCTCGATCAGCACGATGTGGGAACCGTCGTCGCGACCCTCGGCACGACTGGGCTCGGCGCCCTCGACCCCCTGCCCCAGATCGTCGAGCGAGCACGTCAGCATGGTGCTCGCGTTCACGTCGACACCGCCTACGGCGGCTTCTTCGGCCTGATCGCCGACGACTCCCGCGACGGGGTAGAGACGGCGCCCTTCGCCGCGCTGTCGGATGTCGACAGCATCGTGGTCGATCCGCACAAGCACGGCCTCCAGCCCTACGGGTGCGGCGCCGTGCTCTTCGCCGATCCGGGAGTCGGACGCTTCTACGTCCACGACTCCCCCTACACCTACTTCTCGTCCGACGAACTCCACCTCGGCGAGATCTCCCTGGAGTGCAGCCGCGCGGGCGCCGCAGCGGCAGCCCTGTGGCTGACCCTCCAGGTGCTCCCGTTGACGAACGCCGGCCTCGGCCAGGTCCTTCGGGCCAATCGTCAGGGTGCACTCGCCTGGACGGACCTCATCAAGGCCTCCGACTCGATGACCGTATTCCAGCCACCAGCCCTCGACATCGTCACCTACTTTCCATCCGCGGACCGGATGTCCCTCGTTGACGAGGCGAGTGCGGCACTCTTCACCGACGCTGCTGCCCTGCCATCAGGCGAACGCGTGGATCTGGCGACTTACGCAGTTGGGGCCGACGGATTCACGTCACGTGGCCATGCAGTCGAGGCCGACGTTGCTCGCGCCCGGATTCTGCGCAGCACCGTGATGAAGCCTGAGTCAGCCGACGCCGTTCCCGGCATTCACGCGACCCTCGACCGACTCGTCAGGTCGCACGCAGCCGAACACCAGCGTCACGGAGCTCGCTGATGGAGCGGACGCCGATCAGCTGCATGGTCGTGCGAATCTCCTTGGTGAGGATCTTGAGGACCCGCTCCACGCCGTCCTCACCACCAGCCATCAGCCCATAGAGATAGGCACGGCCCACAAGCACGAAGTCGGCACCGAAGGCCACCGCAGCGACGATGTCGGTACCACTCATGATCCCGCCGTCGATTCCGATCTGGAGGCGCTCTCCGACGGCGTCCACGACCGCCGGGAGCAGCTCGAGTGGCACTGTTCCGAGGTCGGCCTGCCGACCTCCGTGGTTGGAGAGGACGAGTGCATCCACCCCGAGATCGGCCACCAGCCGCGCATCCTCGACGCTCTGGATCCCCTTGACGACGATGCGCCCCGACCAGTGGGAGCGGATCCAGGCGACGTCGTCGCCCGTGATCCCAGGATCGAGCACGCGGGTCAGGAGGTCGCCGACGGTGCCATCGGTCGACTCCAGACTCGCGAAGGTGAGCGGTTCCCTGGTCAGGGCGTTCCACCACCAACGCGGATGCGTCGCCATCTCCGCGAGCGTGCCGACGGACAGCTGCGGCGGGATGGTCAGGCCGTTGCGCACCTCGCGGTAGCGGATTCCCCCGACCGCGGTGTCTACCGTCAGGACGAGCGTGTCGAACCCGTTCGCGGCGGCTCGCTCCATCAGGTCCTCCGCCTGGGAGCGCTCACGCGTCACGTAGAGCTGGAACCAGCGACGGGTGGTGGGGCTGCCTGCCGCGAGGTCCTCGATGCTCGTCGTCCCGAGCGTCGACAGTGCGTAGGGGACGCCCGAGGATGCCGCGACGGTAGCGACCGCGATCTCACCGGAGTGATGCATCATCCGGGTGAAGCCCGTGGGCGCGAGAGCGAGCGGCATGGTGCTCGACTCACCGAGGATGACGGTCGAGGTGTCCACCTCGCTGACGTCACGGAGCACCCGCGGGGTGAACTCCACCCGACGGAACGTCTCCCGTGCGCGACGCAGGGAGGACTCACCCATGGCGGCCCCGTCGGTGTAGTCGAATACCGCGCGAGGGACACGCCTTCGCGCGAGGGCGCGAACGTCGGCGACACTCGCACAGCGCGCAAGCCGTCGCTGCAGCGAAGTCCGCTCCGGGTCCGATGCGCCGATGAGGGCGCGCACCTCGTTCAACCGCGGGAGACGCCGCTGTGTCATTCCCCTGTCGGCCATGACGAAACGATCTCACGCGCCATCGCCAATGCAGTGGTCCATCCGGGAGATACGGCATTGAGGATGTGCGTCGAGCGGGGACCCGGCCGAACGACGAAGTCCATCTCCAGACGGTTTCGGGTTGTGTCGAAGAGCTGGGCTCGGATGCCCGGTCGACCCTTCCGGCGAAAGTCCTCAGGTCGCACGGACGGCACGAGCTGCTCCGCCTCCCGGATGAGGTGCCCATGCAGGTACTTGGGAACCTCTGCTGCGATCAGGGCACGGGCATCGTGGTGCGGGCTCGCCAGGAATCTCGGGAGCGTGCGTGCCACAGCCCAGGCCTCGCCTACGGACAGTCCCGACACTCCTGCGTAGGCCTCGCGCGAGAGCGCGGGTATCGCCGTCGGGCCGATCTTCGCCCGTCCGTCCGCGGCCACCGTGAGGTGGACGCCGAGGAAGGGATTGCGCGGGTCGGGAACCGGGTAGACATGGCGCCGCAAACGACCCTCGGGCCAGTTTCCGTACCAGTAGAGCCCCTTGAAGGGCAGCATCCGATACTCCTCGCCAACACCGAACCAACGCGCCACGGTGTCCGCGTGCAGCCCTGCCGCATTGACGACGTGTCCGACGGACTCATACCCCGTCGACGTCGTGATCCACCCCGGACCCGCCGCACGAACGGACGAGTTGAGAACGATCCGCCCCCCACGTTCCTCGACGCGCTGACCAAGTTGGGTCAGCACTGCGACAGGGTCGGCAGCGCCCGTGGTCGGTGACCACAGGGCCCGTTCATGAGTGCGCGCCAGCGGCTCGATCTCCGCCAGTTGATCCTCATCGATGATCTCGAGGTCGACACCATTGGCCAGCCCCCGCTCATAGAGGTCCTGCAGTCTTGACAGCTCCGCGTTCGATCGGGTGACGACGACCTTGCCCGTGTCGCGGACGGGCACTCCGCGTTCAGCGCAGAACTCCCGCAGCAGGGCGTTGCCCACACGAGTCAGGCGGGCCTTCATCGAATCGGGCGAGTAGTAGAAGCCGGCATGGAGCACGCCGCTGTTGCGGCCCGATGCATGCTGCGCGAGCGACGCCTCCTTCTCGTGGACCTCGACACTCAGGTCAGGGTGGACCCGCAGGAGCTCATCCGCGATCGCCAGACCGACGATCCCGCCGCCGATGATCGCAACGTCGACGCTCATCCCCGCTCGGCCGCCTCGACCACGTTCGTGATGAGCATTGCTCGCGTCATCGGACCAACTCCACCCGGCATCGGCGCGACGAAGCCCGCCACCTCGAGTACGTCAGGGGCCACATCCCCTACGAGGCCGGCATCGGTGCGCGTGATGCCCACGTCGAGCACCGCAGCACCCGGCTTCACTATCTCGGCCGTGATCAGGTGCGGCACGCCAGCCGCCGCCACGACGATGTCGGCATTGCGCACATGGGCTGCCAGATCCCTCGTTCCGGTGTGGCAGAGGGTCACGGTGGCATTCTCGGAGCGCCGAGTTAGGAGCAGCCCGAGGGGCCTGCCGACGGTCACGCCACGACCCACAACGGCGACCTCGGCACCATCGATCTCCACGTCGTAGCGACGCAGCAGATCGACGATTCCCCGAGGCGTGCAGGGCAGGGGCGCCGGCTCCCCGAGCACGAGTCGGCCGAGGTTCATCGGGTGGAGTCCGTCGGCGTCCTTGGTCGGATCCATCAGCTCCAGCACACGGTTCGCGTCCAGATGCCTGGGCAGGGGCAGCTGCACGATGTAGCCGGTCACCGAGGGATCGGCGTTCAGTCGAAGGATCTCCCGCTCCAGATCCTGCTGCGTGGTGTCGACCGGCAGGTCGACGCGGATGGAATCGATGCCCACCTCGGCGCAGTCCTTGTGCTTGCCGCCGACGTAGGCGTGACTTCCCGGGTCATCACCCACGAGGACGGTCCCCAGTCCGGGCATGATCCCCTTGGCCCGAAGGGCATCGACTCGCGTACGCAGCTCCGCCTTCACTGCTGCTGATGTGGCCTTGCCGTCCAGGATCGTCGCCGTCATGGACGGGATTCTTCCACTGTCACCTCGGAGCCCGACCGCGCGCACCGACGACCACGGCGGCGAACGCCACCGCCACGCCGGTCACGAGCGCGACATTGACCACCGTTCCGGTCGTCGGCAGCACGATGTCAAGGATCAACGACGACGTCAGGTTGCCCGCCACGGCCAGCAAGGCGGTGAGCAGCACCCCGATGCGCGGCACGCTCCAGGCGGCCAGGGCGATGAAGACCAGGCCCACGATTCCTCCCAGCAGCAGCCAGGGCTCCACGTCCATCGAGATGTTCCTCGACAACGACGCACCATGCGTCGCTCCCAGGAGCACCGAAAGCATGATCGTTCCCAGCAGGAAGTTGACCCACGTCGCGGAGATCGCGTTGCCGGACTCCATGGTCACCCGGCCGTTGAAGGCCTGCTGGAACGCGACCAGGACCCCGGCCCCCAGCGCGGCCAGCAAGGGAATGACAGACGGCATCTCGCTGGCAGCCCGACCTCCCACCGCGATCGCGACCGCGCTGACAGCCAGGCCGGCCGCCACCAGTCGCGATGCGGAGATCGGTATCCCTCCCCTGGGCCCCAGCCCAAGACGATCGACGACCAGCGAGCTCGCAGTCTGCCCGGCCACGACGCCGACCGTGAAGGCCGCGACACCGACGAGTGGCACCACCGAACTCTGGGTGATGACGAACGTGGCCCCACACAGGCCGCCGGCGAGTTCCCACCAGCGCAAGCGTGATTCCCGAAGAGCGCGAAGAACCCCGATGGTCCCTACCCTGATCGGTCTCACGACGATGACCATCAACGTCAGGGCGACCAGTCCGGTGCCGAAGCTGAAGGTGGCGGCCGCGATCGGGTCGGACCAGGCCTCGGCAAGTCCTCCGTTCATCCTCGACTGGAGTGCGCTCAGCAGCCCGACGCTGAACGCCGCACCGAGTGACAGCGCATGCGCGCGGCTCGGCGATCCAGAGGTCATGCAGCAGGACTACACGAATCGCAGGCTCAGCGCTGGATCCTCACCGAGGCGATAGGAGACTTTGTCACCTGACGCCACCGGCCGAGGGGCGATGATCGAGCCGAGCAGGATGACGTCGCCCTTCGCCAGGGTCCTGCCCAACAGGGGCGCAAGCGAGGCGGCACGTGCCAGAACGGCAGGCAGGTGCCCTGTCAGCTCCTCGGGATCCAGAACGGCAATCGTCTCCTCACCGTGGACGAAACTCGCCGTCAGCCTTGCGGCCTGCTCGAACGTGAGATCGGCATGCGCCGGTCCGAGGACGTAGCCGCGATGGAAGATGTTGCCGGCGAGGATGCGATCCGGATCAGCGGGGACATGGTCGACGTCGGCTACCTCCAGAGCGGGGCCGACGGCCGCCACGTAGTCGCCGATGCAGTCCACGGAGACGTCCGACGGCACGTCGCGGGCGATCCAGCAGGCGATCTCCGCTTCGATCACCGGCTTCGTCCAGCCACTGATGTGCACCTCCGCGCCGGAGTCCCGTTCGCCGCTGCGCAGGAGATGGCCGATGATCGGGCCGTCAAGGCCGAGGGTCTCCAGGCCGGTCGCCGACCCGAACCCCACCTTCCAGCCGCACTGGATCTCGCCGCCAGCAAGGGCGGCCTCGAGAACCGCGCTCTGACGTGCCAGACCGGTGAGGACGGCCGGCACTGTCGATGCGGCGGGCGTTGACGACTCCGGCACCGTCAGTGCTCCTCGTCGTGGCGATGGGCCACCTCGTAGCCGGCGTCCTCCAGTGATCCGGCGCCGCTCCACCCCCACACCAGAACGACATCGACGTCGCCCGTGTTGCGAAAACCGTGCCAGTGGCCTCGTGGCGTGAACACGACGTCGCCCGGGCCGGCCGACTTCTCATCCACCAGATCCGAGTACATGACACCACTCCCCTCGAGCACGATCCAGAACTCATCGCAATGGAAGTGTCGATGCCGATCGTGCATCGCGCCCGGGGGAAGCACCGTCCAGCCGAGCAGGAAGTCGTCCGAGCCCGCCGTCGCCTTGTCGACGAGGAACTGCACTCGCATGTCCACCCAGCCCTCGTCCCGCCGGAGTCCCTCGACCACTGGAACGTCAGCCAGATTCGTGATGAAAGGAGAGTCATCGGGTCCCATCAGGACATCCCTCCCATGCGTCGGTAGGCACGATGCGCCACGACGAAGTCGTTCTTGTCGATGCCCATTCCACGACAGGCGTTCATCATGTCGTTCGCTGAGGCTGCCAGGGGAAGCGGAAGCCCCAGAAGCCGACCCTGCTCGAGCACAAGTGTCATGTCCTTCTGCTGAAGCGTGACATCAGCGAGCGGCTTCTCCGGCATGTTTCCCTCGAGGATGAATGGACCGCGGTAGCCGAGGACGGGTGATGCAGCCACGCTGTTCAGGATCGCGTCGACGACTGCCTCCCGCTCGACACCGCCCTTCTCGGCCAGCGCCACCGCCTCACCGAAGGCGATGACCTCCACCATGAGAAGCAGGTTCACCGAGAGCTTGGTCTGCACCGCCAGGCCCGCCTCGCCGATGTAGGAGACCTTGGGTCCGATGTCCATGAGCACGGTCCTGATGCGCTCATAGGCCTCGCGATCGCCCCCGACCATCACCGACGCCTGACCGTTGACAACCGTGACGGGACTGCCGGACAGCGGACCGTCGAGCATGGTGCGTCCCGCGGCAGCGAAGGCCTCATTGACCGATCGGCTTGCGACCGGCGAGATGGTGCTCATGTCCACATAGACACCCGACGCCGGCAGACCCGCGATCACACCGTCCGGGCCGAGGGCCACCGCTTCCACGGCCGCAGCGTCGGTGACTATGGAGAACACGACATCTGCACCCTCACTCGCATCACGTGGTGACGCCGCGAGCCTCATGCCGCCGGACTCGAGGCTCGCAGACTTGCCTGCACTTCTATTCCAGCCCGTCACCTCGTGCCCGGCCGCGAGCAGACGGGGAACGATCACCTGTCCCATGTCCCCGAGTCCGATGAATCCGATTCGCGCCATGCGTTCTCCCTCTCTCTCCGGGTGATCCCGGAACTGCTCTCTTCCTGCCGGCCTGGAGCTGCCTCACCGCGAGGAGCCCGGATACCGGTGTCAGACCTGCCCCTGGCCGTGCACGTGATACTCCAGTGCCCTGGCGGCCTGACGCCCGCGTACATCTGTCTCGCGCGGCACCCAGCCGCAGGCATTGGCACCGGGCACCCAGACGGTCCTGCTGGCACCCGGTACGAAGAACTCGACGAAGACGAAGTCCTCATCGCCACCGTTCTCGAAGGCGTGGACCTCATTCTCGAAGTTGTAGAGCAGATCGCCGGCAGCAAGAGGAACGGGTGTGCCGTCCAGAAGCGCAGTGCCCGAGCCGGCAAGAACGAACTGGAAGTGCTCTGCACCCTCGTGGTGGTGAGCGGCCCCGGACGATCCGGCGGGGTAGAAGATCATCTCCCCCTTGACCGCCTCGGTGCCCCAGAGGCCGCTGCTGGCCAGGTAGATGCGGCGCCGGGTGTCATGCTCGGAGTCCAGCACGGGCTCGGTGCTCCAGTCGACACGTCGACGAAGGCCATCTCGCACCCCAGCGTCGTAGGACGCGGCGTGTGGAACGCGGACCACCATTACTTCTGTCGGTTCCGACGCGGCCAGCATGCACTGCTGGCCCCCCGCGATCATCACGACGACGTCGGCGTCTGTCGGCACACCGTCCACCTGAGCCATCCCAGCAAGCACCTGGAACCACAGGAGCTCGTCGACCGACGTCGCCAGTTGGAAAGCGGCACCATCCGCCATCGCGATGACCTCGAAGGACATGCGGTCATCCGACAGCCGACCGGGGGGAAGGACCCACTCTCGGGTGAGCCCCTCACTGGACGTCTGCGTCGATCGCTCAGCTGCACGCACCACGAATGCCATCGTTGCCTCCCACCGTGAGGCTAGGCCTCCACCCCTGCCTAATGCAATCGATTGCCTCACATTCACTACCTCACGAAGGCCAAAAAGCACCTTGCCTCCCCATTCGAGGTCGGATGTGATTACTCTTGGACGACAATCGATTGCAGCCACCCCGCGAGGAGGGTCCCATGCCCGTACGCCCAGCATCCGAGTTCGCCCAGACGTCGATCGCGGCACCCGGCATCATCGGCGTCGACTGGGAGGAGCGCGTCGACTTCCAGCGGCTGCGCGACTACCGACTCGCCCGGGCGAAGCAGGCTCTCGAGAAGAGCGATCTGGGTGCCCTCCTGGTGTTCGAGTCGTCGAACATCCGCTATCTCACCGCGACTCACATCGGCACCTGGGGCTACAACAAGACCGAGCGCTGGGCGCTCGTCACCCGGAACGGTGAGCCGTGGGTCTGGGACTTCGGCTCGGCCGCCAAGAACCACCGTATGTACTCACCGTGGCTGATCCCCGAGCAGTCCCGTGGTGGGAACAACGGACTGCAGGGTGCCATCTCCCCACTGTCGGGACTTCCCCGGAACACGGCTCAGGAGATCGCGGCCATCCTCCGCGATGAGGGCGTCGCCAACATGCCCCTCGGCCTCGATGTCGTCGAGATGCCCATGCTGCGCGAGCTCGAGGCCGCCGGCATCGATGTCCGTGACGGGCAGCAGGTCATGCTCGATGCTCGCGAGATCAAGAACAAGGACGAGATCCTGCTGCTCAGCCAGGCGGCCTCGATGGTCGACGGCGTCTACCACGACATCTACGAGTTCCTGAAGCCCGGCATTCGCGAGAACGACGTCGTGGCGCTGGCGACAAAGCGCCTGATCGAAATGGGATCCGAGCAGGTCGAGGCCATCAACTCGATCGCTGGAGAGCGATGCAGCCCGCATCCCCACGTGTTCTCGGATCGCTACATCCGCCCAGGAGACCAGGCCTACTTCGACATCATCCACTCCTTCAACGGCTACCGGACCTGCTACTACCGGACGTTCGCCGTGGGCCGCGCTACGCAGGCACACCGCGATGCCTACACGAAGGCGCGTGAGCTGATCGACAGCGCCATCGCCCTGGTGAAGCCGGGGACGAGCACCGCCGACATCGCAAAGCTGTGGCCCAGCGCCAACGAGTTCGGCTTCAATTCCGAGATGGAGGCCTTCGGCCTGCAGTTCGGCCACGGCCTCGGCCTGGGCCTGCATGAGCGGCCGGTCATCAGCCGCCTGAACTCGATCGACAACCCCGTCGAGATCAAGGAGGGCATGGTCTTCGCCCTCGAGACCTACTGGCCGGCCGGTGACGGACACTCTGCCGCCCGCATCGAGGAGGAGCTCGTCGTCACCGCGGACGGCGCAGAGCTGCTCACCCTCTTCCCCGCCGAAGAACTCGTCGTCACCAACGCCTACTAGGAGCACAAGTGCTTTACGACCTCAGCGATCCCACCCGTTCACAGCTGTTCATCGGCGGCAAGTGGGCGCCTGCTTCCGATTCGGCAACGTTCGACGTCACCGACCCGGCAACGGGTGACGTCATCGCAACGGTGGCGTCCGGCTCACCAGAGGATGCCCAGCGGGCTGTCGCCGCTGCCTCTGACTCCGCTGCCGAGTGGGCGGCATCCGCACCGCGGCATCGGGCCGAGATACTTCGGCGTGCATACGAGCTGATGAACGAGCACCGCGACGAGCTGGCCGCTCTCATCGTGCGGGAGAGCGGCAAGGCCTGGGGAGACGCTCAGGGCGAGATCACCTATGCAGCAGAGTTCTTCCGCTGGTTCGCCGAGGAGGCCGTTCGCGCATCCGGCCACGTTCAGACAGCCCCGAACGGCGACAAGAAGATCCTCACCATCCTCCAGCCCGTGGGCGTCGCCGTGCTGATCACGCCGTGGAACTTCCCTGCGGCGATGGCCACGCGAAAGATCGGGCCGGCACTGGCCGCGGGCTGCCCCGTGGTGCTCAAGCCCGCCTCGGACACTCCGCTGACGGCCCTTGCCCTTGGCCTGCTCCTGCAGGAGGCCGGTGTTCCGGACGGCGTCGTCAACGTCCTTCCTTCACGCCGGTCGGGCGCAGTCGCCGAGGCCATGCTCACGCACCCGGCAACCCGCAAGCTGTCCTTCACCGGCTCCACCGAGGTCGGCCGGACACTGCTGGAGCTGGCCGCCCGGAACGTCATCAACTGCTCCATGGAGCTGGGCGGAAACGCACCGTTCATCGTGTTCGGCGATGCCGACCTCGATGCCGCCATTGAGGGCGCGATGGTCGCGAAGATGCGAAACGGCGGCGAGTCCTGCATCGCGGCGAACCGCTTCATCGTCGAGAGCTCGGTCGCTGCAGAGTTCTCTCGCCGGCTGGCCGACGCCATGGCCGCCCTTCGCGTGGGTCCGGGCATGGACCGGCAGACCCAGGTGGGCCCGATGATCAACGACCGTGCCGTCGAGGACATCGCCGGAATGGTCGAGGCCTCGGTGGCCCACGGGGCGACAATCCTCACCGGAGGCCAGCGACCCGACGGTCCCGGCGCCTACTACCCGCCCACCGTCATCTCCGACCTGAAGGCAGACGATCCGATTCTCGACATAGAGATCTTCGGACCGGTTGCGCCAGTCGTGTCGTTCGCGGACGAGGCCCAGGCCATCGCGATCGCGAATGCGACGCCATTCGGCCTCGCCGCCTACGTCTACACCGGCGACCTGGCTCGGGCGCTGCGCGTCAGCGAGCGGGTGGACGCGGGCATGGTCGGCGTCAACCGAGGCTTCATTTCCGATCCCGCGGCCCCATTCGGTGGCGTCAAGCAGAGCGGCCTGGGCCGAGAGGGCGGGCATGAGGGACTCCTGGAGTTCCTCGAAGCGAAGTACATCGCCGTCGACTGGTAGCAGCGATCCGGGCATCAGCCCTGATCTGCGAACACCTCGGGGTGAGTGGAGAGCTCTCGTCGGGTCCGCCTGATGTGACCGACGAGGTACCGCTCCGCGTCGTCGGCGTCCTGGCGCTGCAGTGCATCGATGATCAGGTTGTGCTCAGCGTTGACGATCCATCTGCGCTGCGGGCCCGCAAGCTCCATGAAGGCTCGGCGATAGTGCTGCGTCGCATTCCACAGACGCGTGACGTTGTCCTGCAGCTGGTCGATGCCGCACGCGCTGTACGTGGCCAGATGGAACTCCCGATCCAGGGCCAGGAAGTCACGGATATCGGAGAACTCGGCGATCCGCTCCTGAATGGACGTGATGCGCGTGAGATCGGCCTCTGTCAGGCGGGGCATGCTCTCCACGATCGCCAGTGGCTCCAGACGCTCGCGCATCCGATACAGGACGTCGACCTCCCGGCTGTCGAGAACGGGCACCCGGGCGCCTCGGTTCGCCTCGAGGGCTACCAGCCCTTCAGCCGACAGCATGCGAAGGGCTTCGCGGACGGGAAGCCGACTCGCTCCGAGCCGTTCGGCGACCTCCTCCTGGCGGATGCGCTCGCCCGGAGGTATGACGCCGTCAAGGATCTCGTCCCGGAGAACGTCGGCGACCCGCACGCTGGCGGCCTGGGCCGATGGGTGGCTCATCTTTCCAGTCTGTCAGTCGAAGAGCTCGGGGTTATGGTCGAAGGCCTTGCCGTTGGGGTAGGAGACGAGCTCGAACTGCATTCCCCATGGCGACAGGAAGTACACCCACCGCTGACCCTCGCTCGCGCTGCGGCTGGTGGTGGGCTCGCCGAGGACGGTGACGCCCTGCTCGTGCAGGTATGCAAGGGCAGCATCGAGGTCGTCCACGTACAGCGCGACATGGTGGCCCCCGATGTCGCTGTTGCGAGGTATCTGCGTGCTCTGATCTGGAGCCGCGTACTCGAACACCTCGAAGATCGCCTGGCCACCGAGGCGGAAGAAGTGGAGCTCCTGCATGACCGCTCGCGGGTGGACGTTGAGATGCTCCATCATCCAGTCGGAGTCGTCGTGCTGGAACGGACCGAGCTTGTACATGTACTCGCAGCCGAGGACGTCGACCAACCAGTCGTGCGCCTCAGCGAGGTCGGGAACCGTGAGCCCGATGTGATCCACGCGCTGTAGCCCGGGAACTGCCATGTCTCCTCCTCACCGCTGGGCGCGCAACGCACCCTTGGATCCAAATAGTGCCACTCTCCCCGCCCACACGCCATGATCTTTCGCAAAACTCTTGATAATGGATCCATTCTCTGGAATTCTGCTGACATGAGTGATGTGTCCCCCCTGCAGCAGTCCGCCCCCTGGGTTCGTCTGGAGACCACGATCGAGGACTGGAACGCTGCCGAGCCGGCCCTGCTCACGTCCATGCTCAGCCAACTGGTCCTGATCCGGACGTTCGAGGAGTTCGTCCTGACGCTGGCCGGTGAGGGGCTCATCCACGGTCCTGCCCACTCGAGCATCGGACAGGAGGGTGGCGCCGTCGGATCCGCGCTGCCCCTCGTGACCGCCGACACGGTGAACGGAACGCACCGGGGCCACCACCAGTTCCTCGCCAAGGTCCTGACTCATCTGGCCCCCGGAGGCATCGACCCCACCCAGCCGCTGAGTCCGGACATCCGCGAGGCGCTGCTTCGCGCCCTTGCCGAGATCTGCGGACTGGACCGCGGCTTCAGCCACGGTCGCGGCGGCTCCATGCACCTGAAGTGGGATGAGGCCGGGGCCATCGGCACGAACGCCATCGTCGGCGGCGGCGTCCCGCTGGCCGCAGGCTCCGCGTGGGCTCACAAGCAGGCGGGCACCGACAATGTCGCCATCACCTACTTCGGCGACGGTGCGTCGAACATCGGCTCCACCCTCGAGACCTTCAATCTTGCCGCGGCATGGGATCTGCCCATCTGCTTCTTCATCGAGAACAACCGATACGCGGTGTCCACGAGTGTCGATGAGGCCACCGGCGAGTCCCGCCTGTCCGCGCGCGGTCCCGGTTTCGGGATAGCCAGCTGGCAGGTCGACGGGATGGATCCGCTCGCCGTCTACCTCACCATGCAGCAGGCCCTCGAGCACATGCGGGCGGGCAACGGACCCACCGTTGTCGAGGCCGATGTGTACCGGTACTTCCACCAGAACGGGCCCTTCCCCGGCAGCGCCTTCAAGTACCGCACCAAGGAGGAGGAGGCGCACTGGCGCTCACGTGACCCGATCGACCAGGTCTCGAGCCACCTCGTCCGTCGGGAGCTCCTCACCCAGGACGAGATCGACGCATTCGTCCAGCGCTCCAAGGCGCTGATGGCCGAGCTCGGTGATGTGCTCCTGGAGCCTGTCCCGGACGGCAAGCCCGGCGAGCGTCGGATCAAGGCCTCCGAGTGGCCCGATCCCAGCTTCGTCGACACGGGGATTCGAGGCGATCTGAGCGAGTTCGACGGCGCCCGCATCGAGGATCGCGAGTCCTTCACCGGCGCCACGCATGAGATGAAGTTCATCGACGCCGTCGCAGGGGTGATCGGGCGCCGCATGGAGCTCGACGACGCCGTGGTGGTGCTGGGCGAGGACGTCCATCGACTCAACGGTGGCACCAACGGGGCCACGCGCGGGTTGAAGGATCGGTTCCCGGACCGCATTCTGGGCACGCCCATCAGTGAGAATGCCTTCACCGGACTCGCGGGCGGCATGGCACTCGACGGCCGGTATCTGCCCATCATCGAGTTCATGTACGCCGACTTCATGTGGGTGGCTGCCGACCAGCTGTTCAACCAGATCGGCAAGGCGCGCCACATGTTCGGTGGCACCCATCCGGTGCCAGTGGTCCTGCGCAGCAAGGTCGCGATGGGCACCGGATACGGCTCACAGCACTCCATGGATCCGGCCGGTGTCTTCGCGACCAACCCGGGGTGGCGCATCGTGGCTCCGTCCACCCCCTTCGACTATGTGGGCCTGATGAATGCCGCCCTCACCTGCCAGGACCCCGTGCTGGTGCTCGAGCACGTCGACCTCTACACGTCATCAGGGGAAGGACCGGTCGACGACTTCGACTACACGCTGCCAGTCGGCAAGGCAGCCGTGCGACGCGAGGGCTCCGACGTCACCGTGCTCACCTACCTCGCCATGACCCCCTACGTCCTCGAGGCCGCCGACCAGGTCACCGGCATCGATGCCGAGGTGATCGACCTTCGTTGGCTCGACCGCGCCAGCATCGACTGGGACACGATCGGGGAGAGCATCCGCAAGACCAACAACGTGCTCATCGCCGAGCAGGGCGCCCTCGGCACGAGCTACGGCGGCTGGCTCGCCGATGAGATCCAGCGGCGATTCTTCGACTGGCTGGACCAGCCGGTCCAGCGGCTCACGGGCTCCGAGGCATCCCCCAGCATCAGCAAGGTCCTCGAGCGTGCAGCCTTCGCCCGGACGGAAGAGGCTGTTGCTGCGCTCTCCTCCATGGAGGTGGGCACCGATGCCTGAGATCCTTCGCATGCCCGAGGTTGCCGCTGGAGCGACATCCGCGATCCTGTCCGCCTGGTCTGTTGCCACGGATGAGCAGTACGCAGCCGGAGCCGTCATCGCCGTCATCGAGACGGAGAAGGCCGTGGTCGACATGGAGGCCGAGAGCGCTGGACGCATCCTGCGCACCCTCGTGGCCGAGGGAGCCGACGTTGCGATCGGCGATCCCATCGCCCTGACTGCCCAGCCGGGCGAGGACGTTGCCGACATCGACGCTGCCCTCGCATCCCTGGGCGCCGCCGTTGCGGCTCCCCTCGACGACTCGGCTCCCGAGCCCGTCACCGCACCCCAGCCTGCTGTCGCATCAGCGCAGGCGGCTTCCGCACCGGTATCGACCACGTCAGCACCCGCAGCAGTCGCCGTCAGCGGTGGCCGGATCTTCATCAGCCCCATCGCGCGCAAGCGGGCGATGGAAGCAGGCCTGGACATATCTGCGCTCGTCGGCACCGGTCCTCAGGGTCGCATTCGTCGCCGGGACGTCGAGGCGGCCATTGCCGCGGGAGTCCCGGCCCCCCCTGCCGGCCAGGCTTCGTCGGCTGCTTCGACGCCACCCGCTGCCGCCTCGTATGAGGACATTCCGAACTCGCGACTGCGCAAGGCCATCGCGAACCGACTCACGCAGAGCGTCACCACGGCTCCGCACTTCTACGTCAAGGGCAGCGCCCAGGTCGATCGCCTGCTCTCCCTGCGCGCGGAGGTCAACTCCGGCGGCGACGTGAAGGTGTCGGTGAATGACCTGCTGGTCAAGGCCATGGCACGCGCTCACACACTCGTGCCCGCGATGAATGCGATCTGGATGGATGATCACATCCGACGCTTCTCCCAGGTAGACATCGCCGTTGCCGTCGCCACCGAGACGGGGCTCGTCACTCCCGTCCTCCGCGACGTTGATGGGATGAGCCTGCGTGAGGTCGCTCGACAGACGCGGGACATGGCTGAGCGAGCCCGCTCTGGATCCCTGCGGCAGCACGAGCTGGAAGGCGGGACCACCAGCATCTCGAACCTGGGCATGTTCGGCACCGAGGAGTTCACGGCGATCATCAACCCGCCGCACGCCTCGATTCTCGCTGTCGGCGCAGCCCGCCCGGAGGCCGTGGTGGCCGACGGCGAGATCAGCGCCGCAACCGTGCTGCGCGTGACGCTCTCCGTTGATCACCGGCCGGTCGATGGGGCCGTGGCGGCCGAGTGGATGCGTGAGTTCATCGCACTGCTCGAGGCGCCCGCACGCATCCTCGCCTGACCGGCCGGTTCGCCGGTCAGGCAGCTCACCCAGGACCGGTGAGCTGTTGCTCCCGCTCTGTCAGCCGGCCCAGTAGGTGTCGTCCGACTTGGACTGGGCGAGCGCATGCGCATCCTCGAAGCCAGGTGCCATCGAGGCCGCGGTGCCGGCCAGGTACTGGTGGTGGTCGATGCCGAGGAGTCGGATCCAGCTCTGCTGGCCGAAGGTCAGCCCGATGAAGCAGCCGAGCTCGACGAGCTGCTCCTCGGAGAAGTGACGATGCATCTCCCCCCACATGTGCTCCTCGTCGACGCTCGCCGGACCCCAGGCGATCGCCTGGGCGTATCGCAGCGCAGCCTTCTGCTCGTCCGTGTAGGCGCCGGACGTCTCGAAGTTGAGGAGGTCGTCGTACTGCATCTCCTGGAGGCCGCCCTCTGCCGCCTTCTCGGATCTCTGGTTGCCGCAGAACTCGCACGTGACGGTGCGGGAGATGTAGACGCGACACAGCTCCTTCAGGGCGTGGTCCACCACCCCTTCGCGGAAGATGCTCTGCCATGAGTCAGCGAAGAACCAGAACGAGCGCTCCGAATGCGCACGGATTGCGGAGGACTCCGGCCGAGGCGTGCCGTGTGCCGCACAACGCTCGAGCTCCTCCTGCATGCGGGTGTCGAGCGTGTCGAATGGGACGTAGCTGATCCGCTGAGGCATGAGGACTCCTGACGAGGGGGGGCTCTGTGAGATACGATTATGCAATCGATTGCTAAAGGGGGCAAGGGGTTTGGATGCATCCATGGACCATGACGTCACCGTCAACGGCAGTCAGCATCGGGTCGCCACTGCCGACACGACGCCCCTGCTGTGGGTCCTGCGGGATTCACTGGGACTGACCGGAACCCGGTACGGGTGCGGGGCGGGCTCCTGCGGCGCCTGCACGGTGTGGGTCGACGGTCAGCCCACGCATTCGTGCGACACCCCGATGTGGTCTGCCGCAGGCCACGAGATCACCACCGTCGAAGGACTCACCGAGCGGGGTCCCCACCCGGTCCAGACTGAACTGATCGACGGCCAGGCCGGGCAATGCGGCTACTGCCTGTCCGGCATCGTCATGCGTTCTGCCGCTCTGGTCGACAGAGCACGCGACCAGGGCCGGGTGCTGACCGGCCCCGAGGTCCGGGAGGCTCTCGACGGACACCTGTGTCGGTGTGGAGCGCACAATCGCATCGTGGCCGCTGTCATCAGGGCATCGGAGGCCTGAGATGGCTGGACCAGTCAACCCCTCCCTCATCTCAGCACCTCTCATCTCCAGCTGGCTCGACTTCTCCTACCCCGGGATCGTGCTCGCACGCACCGGCAAGTCCGAGCTCGGACAGGGAATCGACACCGCTCTGATCCAGGTGGTGGCCGACACCCTGTCGGTGGACTCCAGTCGCGTGCGGGTGCTCCCGCCCGACACGGACGGCCCGGACGAGGCCTTCACCGCCGGCAGCCTGTCGGTGCAGCACTCGGGCGGAGCCCTGCTCGCCTCCGCAGTCCACGCGCGCCGGCTCTTCGACGCTGCCGCTCGCGAGCGCGCCGGTGGTGACGTCGTTCTGAACGAGGGCACTTTCACCCAGGGCGAGGAATCCTTCTCCTACTGGGATCTCGCCGACATCGTGGATCTCGCCGTGCCTGTCGATCCCCTGCTGAGCCACCCGGAGACGACAGGACTGATCGGCCAGAGCTCGGCTCGTGTCGACCTGGCAGACAAGGTTCTCGGCGCGCCTCGGTATCTGCAGGACATGCGCATCGACGGGATGGTCTTCGCCAGGATCGTACGGCCCCCATCACGCGGGGCTCACCTGATCAAGTCCGACACCGCAGGCGTTGCAGCCGCGCCTGATGTGGTCGACGTCCTCATCGATGGCGACTTCGTCGCCGTCGTCGCCCAGACCGAGATCGCCGCCATCAGGGGGGCCGAGGACCTCGCAGGCAGGCTGGCGTGGTCGGGTTCCGATGAGACCTTGGATGACGAGCACATCGCTGAGTTCCTGACGGGCGTGGAGACGCAGGATTCCCCCATTTCCGGGGGCTCCCTGCCGGAAAGTGCCAGTCACACCGCGCGATACACACGGCCCTTCATCTCCCACGCATCAATCGGCCCGTCATGTGCCATCGCTCTCGACGACGGCGAGGAGCTCTCGGTCTGGAGTCACACTCAGGGAGTCTTCCCGCTACGACGGGACATTGCGCGAGCGCTCGGTCGCGACGAGGGAGTCGTGCGTGTCGCCCATGTCGAGGGCGCCGGGTGCTACGGCCACAATCCCGCCGACGACGTCGCCTACGACGCCGCGCTGATCGCCACACGGTTCCCGGGCAGACCCGTGCAGGTGACGTGGTCTCGCGAGGACGAGCTCGGCTGGGCACCCTTCGGCCCGGCCATGGTCGTCGACCTCGCAGCCGAGACCGACACCACCGGCCGCATCACCGGATGGTCCTGGGACGGCTACGGGAACGGCCACTCATCCCGTCCCAGCACCCTGCCGAGCCCCTCGCTCCTGTCGTTCGCCCAGCAGCAGGACGGGATTGCGATCCCTCCGTCGAGCGATCCCCCGCTCGCCTCAGGGGAGGGAACCGGACGCAACGCGGTACCGGGGTACTCGGTCGGAGCCGTGCGAGCAGTCGCGCATCGGGCACTGGAGATGCCCATTCGCGCATCTGCCCTGCGGTCGCTCGGGGCATACGTCAACGTCTTCGCCATCGAGTCGCACATGGATGATCTGGCGCGGATGAATGGCGTCGACCCCGTGGAATACCGACTGCGTCATCTGGATGACGAACGCGGTCGGGCCGTCGTCGAGGCAGCAGCCGCGGCTTCATCGTGGGGTGATGCGCTTCCGCCAGACCATGGTCGCGGCATCGGCTACGCACGGTACAAGGGAACTGGTGCCTGGTGCGCCGTCGTCGCCGAGGTCGAGGCCATCAGCGAGGTCCGGGTCACGAGCCTGTGGATTGCAGTCGACTGCGGCCGCGTCATCAATCCTGACGGAGTACGCAACCAGATCGAGGGCGGTGCCGTGCAGTCCCTCAGCTGGACCCTCAAGGAGCGCGTGCGTTTCGCGGCGGGACGCGTTTCCAGCAACACGTGGGAGGACTACCCGATACTGCGATTCACCGAGGTTCCGGCCGTTCACATCACCCTGATCGACCGGCCCGAGCAGCCCTGGCTCGGATCAGGCGAGGCATCCATGGGCCCCACGGCGGCGGCCGTCGGCAACGCGCTCACCGATGCCCTCGGAGTCCGAGTGAGAGATCTTCCGCTGACACCCGACGCCATCGTCGCCGCGCTTGAATCCCCAACATCCTGACGACGGACGCGTCCGGGAATACAATCGATTGCATGACCGAGACCCACACCGCGGACATCGTCATCGCCGGGGCTGGACACAACGCGCTGATCACCGCCGCCTACCTGGCGCGCGCCGGCAGGAGCGTGCTGATCGTCGACGCGCGGCCCATACCGGGAGGCGGCGTGGCCACCGAGGAGTACCTGCCCGGCTACTTCATGGACTCCTGCTCCACCGGCCACACGATCATCCAGTCGAACCCCGTCATCGCTCAGGACTCCCTCGGCCTGGTGGCCGATCACGGTCTCGCCTACGTCGATCCCGACCCTGTCGCCCGTGTGGCCATGCCCGATGGCGAGCAGGTGTCCATGCACCTGGATCCGGAGCGCACCTACGCGGAATTCGCGCGGTTCAGTCAGCGTGATGCCGACACCTACCTGGCAATGCTGGAGGACTGGGACCGGGCCAAGGGTGCCTTCGGCAGCGCCAACAACACGCCTATCGGCTGGGGCAAGCCCCTCGATGCCCTCCTCGACGAACTGCCCAACGGCGGGACTTGGAGGCGGCGACGTGCCCTCAGCGCCGTCGACGTCATCCGCCACGAGTTCACCGAGGAGCACATCCAGGCCTTCCTCCTGTGGGAGGCGTGCCAGACCTTCGGATCCGTTGACCTCCCCGGATCCGGAGTGCTCCCCTACTCGATCATGGGCGGCCGGCAGAAGCGCTCCTGGACCATCCCGCTGGGCGGCTCCGGACGCCTGACCGACGCGCTCGTCGCGGTGATCGAGCAGCACGGTGGCCGGATCGAATGCGGGGTGACGGTGTCGCGCCTGCTCCTCGACGAGGGGCGATGCGTCGGCGTCGAGTCCACGGCCGGCACCCAGTACCTGGCCAACGAGGCCGTGCTGTCCACGATTCATATCAAGCACCTGCTGGACATGGCTCCGCGTGAGGCGTGGGGCGAGGACTTCACCTACGGCGTGGAGACATACGACATCGGCATCCCGCTGTTCGCCGCATTCCTCGTCATGGACGAGGTTCCCACGTTCGCCGGCAAGCAGCCCTCGGACACGGCCGTCAGCAGCGGCCTGGCCCACTGGATGCAGGACGTTGTCGATCAGGTGCGGGACATCCGCGACCGCAAGCCCGTCACTGCTTCGGCCTGGACACTGATCGCGACCCCCAGCATCGTCGATCCGACCCGAGCGCCAGACGGCATGCATACCGTCAAGCTGCTCGTCCCCTGCTCCCACGTGGCTCCCTACGGCGCCGCATCCTGGGACGATGTCAAGGAGCGTCACGCCGACGCGATGGTCGAGTACGCCGCCACCGCCATCCCGAACCTGAACCCGTCGCACATCCAGGCGCGAATCGTGAAGAGCCCGCTCGACATAGAGCGATGGAATCCGCACATGATCAACGGCTGCGCCCACGGTGGGGACAAGGGGGTGCCGTTCAGCGGCCCGCTCCGCCCGGTGCCCGGCTGGGCGAGTCACACGATGCCCATCCCCGGTCTCTACCAGACAGGAGGCACCACACATCCCGGTGGCTCGATCACCGGGTCGCCGGGTCGCAATGCCGCCATGGTGATGATGAAGGACCTCGGCCTGGAGTTTCCAGGCTGAACGCTCCCCTGGCCCGGGCAGTGCACACGGCCTAGGGTGCGACCGCCACCCAGCGCAGGTCCAGTCGAACGCCGGCGTCCTTCATCAGGTTCATGACCGGGCAACGGGCATGCACCTCCTCGATCAATTCGTCGAGGCGGGCCTGCGACTCCTCCGTGATCACGGTTCCCTGGAGCTTCACGGTCTGGAAATGCGGACGGACGGAGCGATCACCACTGCGCCCGCGGATGTCGATAGTGCAGGCCGCCTCGAAGTCGATGCGCTCATAGATGAAGTCGAACTCCGTCGCCGTCCGGCGAAAGGTAACAGCCTCACAGCCGCACAGCGCGCCTAGGACGGACTGCAGCGGCGTCGGACCTGACCCGCCTCCCCCGGCGACAGCAGGCTCGTCCGTGACCTGAACCCCCGCCTCGGCATAGTCCAGGACCGTGCGCATCGTCGCCATCGTGGAGCCGGACACCTGCCGCCGGCGGATGAACTCACCCGTCGGCTCCGTCACCACGGTCACTCCGGGTCCAGCCCGTCGGTCACGTCGGCGTTCTCGCTCGACAGCTCGACTCCGGCGTTGGCTGCCGCCACCAGGAGCATCGTGGCGAAATCGTCCTGTGAATGGCCATGCCCGATTGTCGACTCGATGATGTCACGCGTCAGGTTGGTGATCGGCATGGGAACCTCACGCAGGCGTGCCTCGCTCAGACCGAGATCGAAGTCCTTGCGCAGGAGCACGGGAGTGAAGGTCGGGTGGAAGTCCAGATTGACCAGCGCAGGGGTCTTGTACTGGCTGAACATGCTTCCCATGACGGAGTTGTTGATGAAGTCCATGATCGCCTCGCGCTTGACTCCACCCTTCTCGCCCAGCACGAGGATCTCGGCGAGTGCCTGCGTGTAGATGCCCAGAAGCAGGTTGTGATAGACCTTCACGAGGCGGGCGGCTTCCCCTTCGCCCACATAGGTGACCGACCGACCGAGTGACTCGATCATCGGGCGGACGATCTCGAACGTGCCTTCGTCACCACTGCAGACGACGCTCAGCTTGCCTGCCGCCACCACCTTGCCGTTGCCGCTGACCGGTGCCGCGAAGAAGCGGACTCCACGAGCCTCGGCGGCCTCGCGAACCGTGCGACTGGTCTCGACGCTCACCGTCGAACAGTCCACCACGACTCCAGGGACACTGTCACCCGACAGGAGGCCGACGTCCGGATCGAGCATCACGTGCTCGAGATCCTTGGATGTGCTCACCATGCTGAAGACGACATCGCGATCGCCAAGATCGCGAATCGCGCTCACCTGAGCCGCACCTGCCTCGACCACCGGAGCGGCCTTTGCAGCCGTACGGTTCCATACCGACACGTCGTAGCCAGCCTTGACGAGTCGGGTCGCCAGGGGTGCACCCATGTTGCCGAGCCCGATCCAGCCGATCGTGCGGTTGCCTGTCATGTCGGTTCCTCCGTTGTGTGCTGATCTGTTGTTGGGTGAAGCAGGGGTCAGACGAGCTGCGATGCCATCCAGTCGGCAGTGCGGTTGCGGTGCTTGGCGGCGACGTTCGCGCAGCCGTGGTTCCCGTCAGGCAGCATGAGCAACGTGCCCGATGTGGCGTCGGCCAGCCTCTGAGCCTCCGACGAGGGGATCAACCGATCACGAGCACCGAAGACGATGAGCAGGGGGCACTGGATCTGCTCCGCACGCCCGACCAGCGTGAGACCGCGCGCGTACTCCCGGGCCGCCTCCTGATCGGGCTGATGAGCACGGACCGTGAAAGTCCTGCGCGTCAGTTCAGGAAGTCCATCCCAGATGCCCGCCCAATCGAACGGTCCGGCGAGGGCAACACAGGCCTTGATGCGGTGCTCGCCGCTGGCGAGACGCGGCGCGTAGTACCCGCCGAGTGATACACCCCAGACACCGATCCGGCCAGCATCGAGATCATCGCGCGCCTCGATGGCGTCGACGATCGCCGCACCGACCTCTTCCCATGCAGGCTCGATCGGCAGCGCGTACTCGGATTCACCCTGACCGGGCCCGTCGATGGCGAGCGTCGCGAGGCCACGATCGAGGAAGAGCTGCTCCGTGCTTCGGAGCTCCTCCTTGGTCGAGTCCAGACCGCTGATCATGATGACGACAGGAGGGCGCTCGACACCACTCGGCTTGCGTAGAACACCGGGCATATCGAACCCGCGGAAGGGCACCAGCATGCGCTCACCCGGGGGATCAAGGTGGGGCAGCGCGTCGGTCAGGCAGCGGACCGCCATGTCATGCGCGGCCCTCATCCTCTCCGGGTAGTCCACGAAGACGAACTTGCCGAAGTGGTAGTAGACGGCCGCAGTGGAGAGATGATTTCCGGCCGAACGGAAGCGTCCGTCGTTCAGTGCCTCGCGGCCGAGGTCCTCGTGCACCTGTCCGGCGGCGATCCAGGCGTCGCACCAGTCCTCCCAGCGCTGAACACTGGACGTGACGGACTGGAAGTCCGAAACCGCAACCCCGTTGGTGGTGAAGCGCGGCGCCCAGTGCGCAATCGCCTCCTGCACCAGTCGATCCTGATCCGCCATCACGCGCCTCCCTCGACAGTGACGAGCCCAGGAGGGAGGTCGTGAATGTCCTCCAGGCCATCTTCGGTGACCAGCACCATCTCCCCGGTCTGAACGCCCGCCCGGTGATCGGCAGTGGTGACATTCGGCTGGATCACCACGGCCATCCCGTCCATGAGGACGCCCGTCGGTGAATGCCTGGGAATCCGAGACACGCTGGTCCCGATGGGCTCGAGATATCCCATGCCGAGTCCGTGGAACAGGTCGTCGGTCGTCGTGAGACCCATCTCCTCGATCACCGACGAAGCACCGACGAGCGTCATCGCCGGAGTGCCCGCGCGGACGTGGGTGCGCATGTCCAAGCGGACTCGATCAGCAACGTCGTGAAGCTCCGCGTACGTCTCCGTCGGGGCACCGATGACAACCGTACGGAGTATCTGGCCCGGGTACTCAGGTGCCACAGACGCGCTCAGTTCGAAGGTGATCGCGGAGCCGTGTCCCAGCACCCGGCCCTCCGGTGACTGGTTCGGGACGTCTCGGTCCGGATCTCGCATGTCCGTCACGGCGATGTAGCAGATGTGGTCCCGTGCCCCGACGCGCGTGTACGCGGATCGCGCCGCTGCCAGCAGATCCCAGTCGGTGGCTCCCGGGACGCAGGCCTGGATCAAAGCCCGAGCCCCGATATCGCTCGCCCGGGCACCGGCTCGCAGCGCGTCACGCTCCTCGGCGGACTTCACTGACCGCAGTGCTGCGTGCTCACGATCCACAGGGACAAGCCGGATACCACGCTCCTGCACCACCGCTGAAACGACCGCCGGGACCGCTCCCAGCGTGGCAGCAGCACCCACACCGGACAGCACGTCATCGAGGAAGTCTCCCGCCGCGTCGCGCACATCCGTGTCCATCGCGAGTCGGGTCGCCTGCGGCAGGTGGTTGTGGAATTGGATCCACATGCGACTGTCGTCGCGTGTCAGGCGATGAACGGCCAGACGTGTCACCGGCCATCCGGTGAGGTACGTGACTCCCAGACCTGAGCGGTTCTCGCCGAAGGACAGGAGCACGTCAGCACCGACCGCCTCCGCGATCGCCATCGAGGCCGATCGACGTTGCGCGTACTCGCTCGCCGAGAAGACGAACGAGTCAAGGCGCTCGTCGCCCGCCCGAGCCGGGGTGGACGTGCGGATCATGTCAGTTGCCGACCTTGCCCAGGTACATGGAGGCGATCTCCGGATTGTCGGCGATGCCGGCAGCATCACCCGTCAAGCGCACCTGTCCCTGCTCCATGACGACGCCATGGGTGGCAAGGTTCATGCCCAGGCGCACGTTCTGCTCGACGAGAAGCACGGTGCGCCCGGTCGACGTGATCTGGCGAATAAGCCCGGCAACCGTCGCCACGGACTTGGGATCCAGCCCCAGCGACGGCTCGTCCATCAGGATCAGGCTCGGGTCGAGCATGAGCGAACGTCCGATCTCCACCATGCGACGCTGACCACCCGAAAGGTTGCCCGCCTTGTCGTGCGCCCGATCCTCAACGAGGGGAATCAGGTCGGCCACCATCGCCAGCCGCTCGTCAAGCAGCTTCCGATCGCGGCGGATCAGATAGCCGCCCATCATCACGTTCTCCCGGACCGACATGGAGTCGAACAGCGCCCGGTTCTGGGGGACCTGAGCCACGCCCGACTTCAGGATCTGCGCCGGGGACTTCCCGTTCAGCTGCATGTCACCCAGGGTCACCTGCCCTGACGCCGCCGAGACGAGGCCACTGATCACACGGAGAACCGTGCTCTTTCCGGCTCCGTTGGGGCCGACGATGCAGGTGATCGTCCCGCGCTCCAGCTCCAGGGCCATTCCTTGGAGGACAAGGCCGCCGCCGTACCCGGCTTCGACACCCGTCATTGTCAGCACGATGTCAGGCATGAGGGGCCTCCAGGAGGTGGTCCGGTCCGAGGTAGGCCTCGATGACGTTCGGGTCATTACGAATCTCGGTGGGTGTGCCCTGCGTCAGGATCTTTCCCTCTGCGAGCACGTGGATGTGATCGCAGAGGCTGAGCACGAGCGGGATGTTGTGCTCCACGATCAGGACCGTCGTTCCAGCCTCATTCAGCCTTCGGATGACGGTGGCCAGCTTGTCGATCAGTGTCGGGTTGATACCACTGGCCGGTTCGTCGAGAAGGATGATGCTGGGGCGCAGCATCAGGACCTGAGCCAACTCCACCAGCTTCTGCTGACCGAAACTGAGGGCTGCAGCATTCTGCTTCTCGAACTCCTGCAGACCCATGAAGGCGAGGATCTCCCGTGCGCGATCGACCTCATCGCCGGCATACCGGCCGGCGACCATCTCTGCGGCACTCGTGCGCTCCAGTGGAGCAACCAGGTTGTCCAGCACCGTCATCGACTTGAACAGCCGGGTGATCTGGAACGTGCGCCCGAGCCCATCATGGGCCCGGGTCCAGATCTTGGCCCGCGTGATGTCCTCACCGCTGAGCAGTACCTCGCCCGACGTCGGCTGGTAGGTGCCGGTCATGCAGTTGAAGAGTGTCGTCTTGCCCGAGCCGTTCGGACCGATCAGTCCTGTGATGGTTCCCCGTTGCACCGTCATGCTCACGTTGTCGACGGCGGTGACGCCGCCGAAGGTCTTCACGAGGTTGCGAACCTCGAGGATGGTGTCCCCCTGATGAGCCTTGCCCTGATCCCGTGCGGCAATGGCGGACGTGTCGACCACCGATGTACTGGCAGCTATGGATGCCTGGTCGATGAACTTGACGGCCGAGCCTCGCGTTCGACGCCGCTCCACAGCCTTCTTGATCGTCGGCAGCAGGCCACTGGGCATGAACATCACGACGAGGATCAGGATGACGCCCATGATCAGGACTCGGGAGCTCACTCCACCGGACCAGCGGGTTGAGAACTCCTGGAAGAGCGCCACCAGGAAGCCGCCGATGACCGGCCCCCAGAGGGTTCCTCGCCCACCCATGAGTGCTGCAAGGACCAGATAGACACTCGCCAGGATGGCAAAGGCGCCGATCGGGTTCACGAATCCCAGGTATTGGCCCCAGACGGCCCCTGCGGCGCCGAAGGGCAGCGCGCTGAGCGTGTAGGCCGTCACCTTGTAGACCGTGGTGTTGATGCCGATGGACGCCGCCTTGCCTTCGTCATTGCGAATGGCAACGAGGCCTGCACCCAGTCGCGACCGCATCACGAACGCGCAGAGGGCGATTGTCAGGACAAGCAGCCCGAGCAGCACGTAGTAGTACGGCGTGTTGCCCAATTCCTTGGCCCAGCTGGGCTGCTTGACGATCAGGCCGTCCGAGCCGCCAGTCAGCCACTTCAGATTGGCCGCCAGAAGGAGGAACGACAGCAGGACCGCGATCGTGATGATCACGAAGGAGTGGCTGCGTGTCCGGAGCACCACGGCACCGATCACCAGGGCGACCAGGCCGGCAACAATGGCTCCGAGAGGCATCAGGTAGATCGAGTCGACGCCCCAGGCCTTCGCCAGAATGCCGCCCGTGTACATGCCGATGCCCAGATACACCGAGTGGCCCAGTGAGACATATCCGGCAAGGCCGCTGATCAGGTTCCAGCCGGACGCCATGATGGCGAACAGGAAGCACCAGAGGATGACCGACTGCTCGTACTGGCTGTCGGGTACCGCGATGGGCACCAGGATGAAGAGCACCAGTGCAATCAGCGGAACGAGGATGGAGGGTCGTTTGAGGGCACTCATGCTGCTACGTCCTCTCGCGTGCGCTGTCCCATGAGCCCGTTCGGCCGGAACAGCAGGATGAGCAGGATCACTCCGTAGAAGAACAGGGCCGACCACTCGGGAACGTATGCAGCGGCCAGCGCCTCCGAGACACCGAGGATCATTGCGCCGATGACGGCGCCGGGAATGCTGCCGAATCCGCCAAGGACGACGATGCCGAGCAGTCGGGCGATCCAGTCGTACTGAGTGGCGGGGTAGATGGGATACATGATGGCGAGCAGGACTCCGCCGACGCCGGCCGTCATCGCACCGATCGCGAAGGCCAGGGCGGAGGACTTCAAGGACGAGATTCCCACCAGGGCCGCGCCGTCCGGATTCTGAGCCGACGCGCGGAGGGCCCGCCCAGCCCACGAGAACCGGAGGTAGAGGTAGATGGCCACGAGGACCAGCGCGCCCACGACTCCGGAGATGAGCTGCGGAAGAGGAAGGACAAGATCACCGATATTGAGTGACTCGGTGAAGTAGGCGGGCGTCACTGACTTGTACTTGTTGCCGAAGATCAGGTTCAGCAGCCCTTCCAGCGCCAGGGCGACACCGAACATGAGGAGCACCGTCATGCCGGGGCCCTGAGGAGTCACCCGGACGACCATGCCTCGGTAGATCAGCCATCCCATGGCGCCCATGACGAGCGCCATCACCGGAATGAGCAGCAACGGCTCGATGCCGAAGAGATCCCAGATCTGCCAGGTGAAGAGGGCACTGAAGACGAGGAAGGAGCCCTGCGCCACGTTGACCACGTCGAGTACGCCGAAGATCAGGGTGACACCTGAGGCGAGCAGTGCATAGACACCTCCCATCAGGATTCCCAGGGCCAGTACCTGCACGATCTCCACGAGTCCAACTCCTCTTGTCAGAGAGCATTTGAGTCACGATCGGTGCTGTCCCAACACGGCTCTCGTCCTTGCAGCGCCGTGGATCAGGGACCGTTCCATATGCGGGTCGCTGACCCGTGCAGGCGCCATTGCCTGCACGGGTCAGCGACGAGGTGCTACTGCCAGTCCGGCTTGGGGACGATGATGTTCCCGCCGTTGGTGCTGGCCTCGGCCGGAGCCACGATCTGCACGGTTCCGTCCTGCCACTGCGCGAGGAGGAAGTCTCCCTGCGGCTGGCCGATCTCATTCCAGGAGAGCTCACCCAGAATCGTCGAGACCGCGTTGGCATGGAGCCAGTCAGCCAGGGCGATGTTGTCCAGACCGCCGGTGCCCTCGACTGCCGCCGTCAGGACCTCAGCAGCTGCGTACGCATCTGCCGCATCCTCTGCGGGAACGAGGCCTTCGCCGTTCTGCTTCTGGTACTCGGCGATGAACTCGGCGTTGCCCGGCGTCGGAGCAAGCTCGCTCCACGAGACGGCGTAGAAGATGCCGTTCTCATTGCCGGCACCCACACCCTCGGTGTACTGAGCACCGTTGCTGGGGGCCGAGGTCTGGAAGAGGAACTTCGGGTTGTACCCGATCTGGATCAGGCTCTTGGTGAGGCTGACGCCATCCTCGAACACCGCACCCTGGGCGATCAGGTCCGGCTTCGCCGCCGCCATCTTGGCCGCGACAGGCTGCAGGTTGGTCGTGCCCTCGGGGTAGATCTCCGAGTACACGGTCTCCACGCCAAGCTCCTCGAGCTGGGCCTGCATGGACTCGATCACCGGGGCTGCGAACGGATCATCCATCGACGCGTAGGCAGCCGTCTGGGGACGCTGATCCTCCGGCAGTGCCGCGATCATGTTGACGAAGGGATTCGCCTGGTTCGGGGCCGTTGCCTGCTGAGCGAAGAAGTAGAACTTCGGCTCTGGCTCGAAGATCTTCGGTGATCCACCCGCGGGTGCGATCAGCACCATCTCGTTGTTCTCCGCGACGGTCATCGCCGGGTAGTTGAGCAACGAGGAGAACGTGCCGAGCAGCAGGTCGACCTTCTCCTGGCTGATCAGGTTGTTGTAGTCGGTGACCACCTGCTCCTGGCTGCTGGCGTCGTCCAGGACGACCAGTTCGACCTGGCGGCCCAGCAGGCCGCCATTGGCGTTGATGATGCTCGCCCAGGCGTCGTAGCCCTTCTGAGCCTCGCCGCCGGGCTGGGAGAAGTCTCCCGTGAGAGGCAGGGAGATGCCGATGCGGATGGGATCCGCTGAGGCGGTGTCTTCTGCCGGTGCCTCCGAGGCAGCTTCCGAGGCGGCGGGGGCCGCTTCGGTCTCTGCCGCAGTGTCACTGCTTCCTGAACTACACGCTGCTACGACCAAGCTTGCAGCAGCGAGGGCGGCGAATGCTCCTACCACCCGTGAACGTCGGCGGGGCCGACTGATGCCTGACTTCATGCAGAACCTCCATGGGAGCGCAATCGATTGCAATGGCAGGACTGTGCACCGGTCGGAGGCCCTTGTCAATGGAAATGCAGAATTTGATGCATATTTGACACACGTCGTTTCCCGACGGGGCGAGTCATCACCCATCGGGGATCTGTGCCATGCTCACGCCCACTGCTCACGATTGCACTGGAGACACCATGTCCACTGTCGTTCGACTCGGCCAGTTCAGCGCCTCCCCGGTGATCGCGGCCATCCATCACCTCGGACTCGATGCCCGTCACGGCCTGGAACTGACCACAGTTCGAGTTCCGTCCTCACCCGAGCAGTTCGCGATGCTCCGCGACGACGCCATCGACGTGGCGATCACCAGCCCTGACAACGTCCTGCTCTACGCCACCACGGACAGGAACCCGCTTGCGATGCGGTTCGACCTGACGCTCCTACGACCCATCGACCACGGGCTCGGATTGTCCTTGGTCACACGGCCCGAGATCGACAGCAAGGACGCACTTGCGACGTCCTCGCTGGGCGTGGACGTGGTCCGTTCAGGGTTTGCACTCCTGCTCTTCACGATGCTGGCGTCGTTCGACGTCGACTTTCGCACCATGGAATTCGCCGAGCTTGGCTCCACTCCGAAGCGCATGACGGCTCTCATCGAGGGGAGGGCGGACGGCACCATCCTCAACGCTGAGTCGCTCGTCACCGCACGGGAGGCGGGCATGCGGGTGTGGTGCACATCGGCTGACGTGTGCGCCGACTACCTCGGCACTGTCCTGGCCGTGCCCACCGGGTTCGATGCGGATCTGGCAGGAGCATTGACAGGTGTCTGGCAGACGGCCACGGACTGGCTGCTCGAAGCCCCTGCCGACGACGTCACGACCTGCCTGGCCAAGGTCTCGACCGCTCTCGGCTCTCCGGCATACGTCGAACTCCTGCGTGATCCGCGATTCGGCCTCATCCGAGGGGACGCGGTGAGCCTGTCATCTCTCGAGACGCTGGTCGATATCCGCGCCCGTGCAGGTGCCTACACGCCCGCACCCGAGGACGTGGCCCGGCTGGCCCGCTCGTGACGACGTGGTCCCTGGCGAGGACGGCACGGTTCCTGCCATTCGCCGTCTTCGTCGCCACCTTCGATCGGGCCGTCATCGGACCGATGCTGGTGACGATGGGACAGGACTTCGACGTCGACCTGCAGGAGATAACCCTCTCCGTGAGCGCCTATCTGCTCCTGTACGGCCTCGCCCAGCCGGTCTGGGGACTCATCTCGGATCGTCTCGGGCGCATCGCCACGCTGCGCCTCGCACTGGTGCTGGCCGCCGTGACGGACCTGCTGAGCATCGTTCCCATGGCTCTCGAGCCGTTCATTCTCGTGAGGGCACTCGCCGGCGCCACCATGGCAGGGGTGTTCCCCACCGCTGTCATCTTCCTGGGCGACACCATCTCCGACCCACGCCAACGGCAGTCCTCGATCGCCAGCCTGCAGACAGGCGTCGCACTCGGGCTGTCGCTGGGGACCGTGCTGGGTGGGATCGGTGTGGTGCTGATCGGGTGGCAGGCCTTCTTCGCCTCGACTGCTGTCGTGTGCCTCGTACTCGCTGTGGTGCTCCGTCGCGCACCCAACCCCAAGCCGGGCGACGAGCGGCTGCCCATCCCCGTCGCCTTCAAGGAGGTGGGACGCAACCCCTGGGCATGGTTCCTCTACGCGGTGGTCTTCCTTGAGGCAGCTTCCCTCCTCGGCGGCTTCAACCTGGTCCCAGCGGCCCTGGAGGAGACAGGACGATCACCGGCCGTGGCCGGACTCGTCACCGGAACGTACGGCATATTCGTTCTGCTCACCTCCCAGGTCGTCCGCCGCACTACGCAGCGCATTCGCCCTGAACGGTTTCTTCTCATCGGCGGGGTCAGCGCCACCACAGGGTTTGCACTGCTCATCTGGTCCGTGTCCCCCGCGACCGTCCTCATCTCCTGCGGACTCCAGGGCATCGCATGGGTCACAATGCACACGACCCTGCAGACGTGGGCGACGACGCTGTCAAGCACCGCTCGGGCGACAGCGGTATCCCTCTTCGCTGGGTTCATGTTCCTGGGAAATGGCGCCGGGGCCTTCATCGCCGGCACGCTGCTGGACTTCAGCGGATCCATCGCACTGTTCACCACAGTGACGGTGGGAACGATCTCGTTGACCATCGTGTCGGTCGCAGGGGCCCGACGCTACGGAAATCGCCTAGGCTGATGCCGTGGCTGCCACGCTGAAGGACATCGCCAAGAAGCTCGGGGTGCATCCGGCCACCGTGTCCCGTGCGCTCAACCCGCGCACCTCCCATCTCGTGAACGCTGCCACGGTCACGCGCGTGCGCAAGGCCGCTGACGCCATGAACTATGTGCCCAACCCCATGGCGTCAGGCCTGCGCACATCGCGATCCCACACGGTGGGCGTGGTCATTCCCGATCTCACCAACCCGCTCTTCCCCGGCATGGTCCGAGGGATTCAGGACACCCTGTCGCGAGCGGGCTACACGCCGTTGCTCGTCAACACCGACAACGACGTGGAGTCCGAGGCTCACGTTGTCGCCTCCCTACGGGCACGCCGGGTGGACGGGTTCATCCTCGCCACGGCCAGGAGGGATCACCCGCTCCTGGTGGAACTGAGTGAGCGCTTTCCGATCGTCCTGATCAACCGAGTCACCGACAGCACGCAACTTCCCTCGGTGGCTCCGGACGAGCAGCACGGGATCCGCCTGGCTGTCGATCATCTCTTCGACCTCGGCCACTCCGAGATCGCCCATCTCGCCGGACCGAAGTGGTCTTCGACCGGCCACGAGCGTTCGCAGGCGTTCTCCCGGGCCATGCGCGATCTTGACCTGTCCACGTCCAAGCGAATCTCCGCCGTGACGGGATGGAGCGTGGAGGCTGCTCGGGATACAGCCCTGGAACTCCTCACCCGGGATCCCAGCATCACCGGAATCGTTGCGGCAAACGATCAATTGGCTCTTGGCACGTATGAGGCAGCCAAAACGCTCAAGCGCCGCATTCCGCGTGATCTCAGCATCGTGGGCTACAACGACATGCCCTTCATGAATCTGGTCGACCCGCCGCTCACGAGCGTGCGCGTCCCCCAGCACGAGATCGGTTCCGAGGCGGCCAGGCTCCTTCTGGGCCTGCTGACGGACGAGACCACCATGCCAATCAAGCAGGTGCGGTTGACCCCCGAGCTCGTCGTCCGGAACTCGACGACGTCACGCAGAGCCACCTGATTCGAGCCAGCACCATCTCATCGAGCAACGGGAGTCAGCATGCATACGCGCGTCCTCGGATCCGGTCCGGCAGCCCTCGAGGTGTCCACCCTCGGACTGGGCTGCATGGGAATGACGTTCGCCTACGGCCAATCGGACGAGGGGGAATCCCTTGCCACGGCTCGACAGGCGCTCGAGCTAGGCGTGACGATGCTGGACACCTCGGATTCCTACGGTCCGTACACGAACGAGGACCTTCTCTCGCAGGTCCTGCGCGACCACCGCGAGCAGATCGTTCTCGCCACCAAGTTCGGGCAGCGCTTCCATGAGGACGGTCGGCGGTCCATCGACGGTCATCCCGACTACGTGCGCGAGGCATGCGATGCCAGCCTTCGTCGTCTCGGTATCGATCACATCGACCTCTACTACCAGCACCGTGTCGATCGTTCCATCCCGATCGAGGAGACCTGGGGCGCCCTCTCCTCACTCGTCCAGGAGGGCAAGGTCGGATACCTCGGTCTGAGCGAGGCGTCGGCTGAGTCGATCCGCCGCGCCAATGCCGTCCATCCGGTCACCGCCCTTCAGACCGAGTGGTCGCTGTGGACCCGCGATGTGGAGGCTGATGGGATTCTCGCCACCGTTCGTGAGCTCGGCATCGGGTTCGTGGCGTACTCACCACTGGGCCGTGGCTTCCTGACGGGCAGGATCCAGTCCCCGAACGATCTCGCGGAGGACGACGGGCGTCGAACCTGGCCAAGGTTCCAGGAGGAGGCACTTGCCGCCAACCAGGCCATCGTCGACGGTGTGGCGCAGGTGGCGGCAGAGCTGGGAGCAACCCCGGCGCAGGTGGCCCTCGCCTGGGTCCTGGCCCAGGGCCCTGACGTCGTGCCGATTCCCGGAGCCCGTCGGCGCCCGCATGTGGAGGAGAACATCGCTGCCGCATCCATCGCTCTGAGCAGTGATCAGGTCGAGCGGCTCGACCGGGTTGCTCCTGTGGGCTCAGCTGTCGGGGAGCGCTACCCGGCAGCGATGATGGGTTCCCTCAACGGCTGAGGAGCTGCGGTCACCGGCTCCTGCGCCAGTACCGGGGGCCTGGAGCAACGGCCACCGCCATGAACGCCAGCACGATCCCAGCCAGCAGCTGCATGTCCACCACATCGGTGAGCAGCAGGTCCAGGATCAGTGCACCGAGCAATTGGCCTGCAGTCACCAGCAGGCCGAGGGTGAGAACTCCGGTACGTCCAACGACCCAGGCAGCCGTCGCGACCCACACGGCACCGATCAGACCACCCAGGTACAGCCACAGCGGCCACGCCGGCAGGGGCTGCAGAGTCGCGTCCGTGACCAGGGTCTGAATCGCCAGGATTGAGCCCAGGACGATTCCGCCTCCGATGAAGGTGACGTAGGCAGCCGTCAACGGCTCACCCGTCCTGGCCACGACCCGCGCATTCATCGCCTGCTGGAAGGCCACGCCGATTCCCGCCACCACGACGAGAAGCACGAAGGGAATCGAGAAGTCGTCCGACCCCAGGCGCCCGAAGGTCGCTGCGATGACGGCAAGAATGCCCAGCACCGCCGAGGCTATTCGGTAGGGAGAGATGGCCTGCTTCCCGCGTGGCCCAAGTCCCCACGAGTCCACGAGAAGCGAGGCCACGTTCTGGCCGGACACCAGCGCCACCGCGAACAGGGCAACGCCGATCGTCGGCACCGACACGCTCTGCGACAGGATGAAAAGACCGCCGAGCACGCCCCCCAGTACCTGCCACCGTGGCAGCGTCCGATCGCGGAGCCCCGAGACGACGTCTCCGACAGCTCGGCGCAGGCGCCCTGAGAACGCGGCAAGAAGACCAAGGACGACCAGTCCCACCGCGAAGGACACGACGGCAGCATGCAGTCCACTGCCGAGGACCTCGGCCAGCGAGCCGTTGGCCCGAGATTGAATCGCCGTAAGCCCGCCGATGCCGACGCCGACGGCAAGGACTATGGCCTGACCCGAGCGAGGGCCTGCCTCAGTGGAAGAAATGACGCGTCCCAGTCAGGTACATCGTGACCCCCGCTGCGGAAGCGGCAGCGATGACCTCCTCGTCCCGCACCGAGCCGCCCGGCTGAACGACTGCACGAACACCAGCCGCGATGAGGACTTCGAGCCCATCGGCAAAGGGGAAGAAGGCATCCGAGGCTGCCACCGAGCCGACGGCGCGGTCACCCGCTCGTTCCACGGAGAGGCGGGCCGAGTCGACGCGATTGACCTGGCCCATGCCCACGCCTACGGCTCCGCCGCTACTGGCGAGCAGGATGGCATTGGACTTCACCGAACGGCAGGCGCGCCAGGCGAACTCGAGGTCGCGCATCGTTGCGGAATCTGCCGGCTCTCCACTGGCAAGGGTCCAGGTGGAGGGGTCGTCCCCCGCAGCGTCGATCGCGTCAGCTGCCTGGACGAGCACTCCCCCGGAGATCGTTCGGGCCTCCACTCGGTGGCCCATGTGGGGACCCTCCACCTGGAGGACTCGCAGGTTCTTCTTGGCGGCGAACACCTCGAGCGCACCGGAATCGTAGGACGGGGCGACGATCACCTCGGTGAACACGTCCGCCATCGCCTCGGCCATCTCCTGGGAGACCTCCCGGTTGGAGGCCACTACGCCACCGAACGCCGACACGGGATCGGTCTCGAAGGCCTTCCGGTAGGCCTCGGCGATGTCGAGGCCCACCGCTACACCGCACGGGTTGGCGTGCTTGATGATCGACACAGCCGGCTCGAGGTGGTCGTACGCGGCTCGGCGCGCAGCATCCGCATCGACGTAGTTGTTGTAGGACATCTGCTTGCCCTGCAGCTGCACGGCTCCTGCGAGGGCCGGCTCGTGGTGGGCGGAGAGGTACACCGCAGCGCGCTGGTGCGGGTTCTCCCCGTAGCGCAGGACATCACCGCGGCGCCACGCCGCTCCCATCCATTCGGGGAAGCCGTCGCTGTCGGCTGCTGGGACCACGGCGCCTGCCAGCCACGTGGCCACGGCGATGTCGTACGTCGCAGTGTGGGAGAAGGCCTCCGCGGCCAATGACGCTCGCTCCTCCAGAGTGAAGCCACCCGAGCGGGCAGCCTCGAGGACCTGGTCGTACCGCTCAGGGGACGTGACGATCGCGACGTTGGCGTAGTTCTTGGCCGACGCACGCACCATCGCGGGGCCCCCGATGTCGATCTGCTCGACGCACTCGTCGACGTCACCGCCTGCGGCCACCGTCTGCTCGAACGGATAGAGGTTGACGATCACGATCTCGAAAGGGGCGATGCCCAGATCGTCGAGCTGCTCACGATGCGAGTCCTTGCGCAGGTCGGCGAGCAGCCCACCGTGGATGTGCGGATGGAGCGTCTTGACCCGACCGTCAAGGCACTCGGGGAAGCCAGTCACATCGCCGACGGCAGTGACCGGGACTCCCGCGGCTGCAATCGTCTTGGCAGTGGAGCCAGTCGACACGATCTCCACACCGGCGTCAGCCAGGCCTCGGGCCAGATCCTCCAGCCCGGCCTTGTCATAGACGGAGACGAGCGCACGTCGCATCGGGCGTCGGCTGTCGGTCATGGGTTTCCTCCAGTCAGGCCGTCCAGGGTCTGGATCAGCAGTTCTCGTTCGACGATCTTGATGCGCTCATGCAGGGTTGCCTCGTCGTCATCATCACGAATCTCGACGGCCTGCTGCGCAAGGATCGGGCCGGTGTCGACCCCGTGATCCACGAGATGGACGGTGCAGCCGGTGACCTTCACGCCATAGGCAAGGGCATCGCGCACGCCGTGGGCTCCCGGAAACGACGGCAGCAGCGCCGGATGAGTGTTGATGATGCGACCCTCGAACGCGTCGACGATCTCGGCTCCGAGGATCCGCATGAAGCCAGCACTGACGATCCAGTCGGGTGCGAGCTCGCTCAGGTGCTTCATAAGAGCCGTGTTCCAGGACGTGCGATCGGCGAAGTCCGACGGCGACTCGACGAACGTCGTGATGCCCGCTGCCACCGCCCGGTCGACCGCCGGCGCTCCCGCCACGTCACTGCCCACCGCCACTATGTCGACAGCCAGGCGTCCTTGCGCGACAGCATCCATGAGCGACTGCAGGAGGGTGCCCGAGCCCGACGCGAGGACGACAACGCGAGCGGTCACCCGCGCAGCCTACCGACCCCGACGTGACAGTTCAGACGACCGGCTCGTGGGTCAGCTGACGGTAGACGTGGGCGACGAACAGGGAGGCCAGCGGCAAGGTCAGGAGGATGGGCAGTCCGAAGAGGAGGCCACCTGCGAGCTCGAGAACGCCGGCGATCAGGGCAACCCCGGCCACCGGGCCGAGGTTGCGTGAGGCCAGAGCCGCACTCGCCTTCATCGCCTCGACCACCCCCATCCCCCGGTCCAGGATGAAGTACTGCCCGAACTGCAGGAACATGAGGACGAGAAGACCGGGGAGGATGCACAGGACGATGCCGACGAAGAACAGAATGCGATAGACGATCACGTAGACCGCGTAGCGTCCGAGGTTCCGGCTCTCCAGGAGGTCAGTCACGCTCGGCTGGACGCCGCGAGTCCGCCCCAGCGCCGCCCGCTGCACGCCGACCTGGGCGACCAGGGCCAGGAACACCAGCCCGACTGACCCAAGAACGGGCGCGAGCGCCGATGGTGTCAGGGCTGCCGAACAGGCATTCTCCTGACCCGGCGACTGCGGGTTCACGCAGTCGATGAGGACGTTCTGAATCGGCGTGGTGCCGATCTGCTGGGCCGCGGTGAGGACCACCACGATGATCGACAGCCCCATGAAGGCACCCGCATTGGTGCGAAAGGCCATCCATGACCACCGCAGCGCCGAGCCCAGATCGACGGCTCGCGCGCCGCCACCTGCCGATGGATCACTCATCGGCGGTCTCTGTGCCTTCGTCGGCCGGACGCGGAGGGAAGACGAGGTCAACGTCCACCTCCGTCACGTCAGCGAAGGCGCCCGGTTCAAGAGCCACGTCGACGGCTTCGAGGTCCTCGCGCGGAAAGCCGCTGACAGGCGCCGCGGGCGCGACATCCGAGTCGTCGTCCACGAGAACGGTCGCAGCGACTGCGAGACTGGGACGGGCCGGCGGTCGCGGCGCAACAGCGGTGGGGATCGCACCGAGCACGACGAGCACGGCTCCGAGGACACCGAGGATCACCGGATCCGGTCCCAGACCTGTGAGGGCGGACGCGCCCAGGGAGCCGGACGACAGCCAGGCGACGGCGGCGAGGAGCACGCCGGCCAGCACCGCGGTACTGGCTGCCATGGCCAACCGCACGAGTCGTGCCTCCCTGCGTGAATCCCGGCCGATGAGGGCTCCCGCCATGGCGCCGGCGACGACGGCGCTGAGGGGCAGCAGCCAGGCCATCGGCGGCGGTTGCTGCGGAAGGGCGGCCAGCAGGGGGAAGGGCGGCAGGTCCGTCGGGGCTCCCGAGGGCAGGAACGGGGAGAGGACGGAGCCGCTGCCCAAGGACAGACCCGCGCCCAGCAGATAGCTCGTGCCCCACACCACCATCACGGGGACGTAGGCAATACCGAGCAGGAGGAGCCCGAGGCCTCCGCCGATGCCGGCACCGAGGGAGCGTCCCATCGTGACGGCATCGTCGATGCTCACCAGGAGCGAGATCGCCGCCACCACCGCACCCAGTCCGATGACGATGAGAAAGGCCGTCGCACCTGCGCGCAGGCCCACCCGAACAACACTCGGGACCCACTCCATCCGCAGGAGTCCGAAGGCCCGGGCTGCCCCCCACGTCAGCGCCACCAGAGCCACCACGAGGGCACCCAGGGTCGAGTCGAGCAGGTCGGCTCGGGCTGCGGGCTCCGACACGAGAACGTCGACCCCAGCAGCGATCAGGGCATACAGGACAGACCCGGGGAGAACGATCCACAGCAGTCGGAGCGGCTCGGCGACCCGACTGCGCCGGGTGGCCCATGCCCCGCCGAAGCCCAGCAGGACCAGAGGGATCAACGTCAGACCCCACGGCAGGAGGGTGATCGTGATGCCGCCGATAGATATGGCAGCACCGTTTGCGACCAGCCAGAGCAGGCCCCCGAGCCGCAAAGACGCGGCCCATCCCGCACTCTCCTCGGTCGAGCCCAGCCAGATGATGAGCATCGGGGTGGCGGCCAGGACAAGACCGATCAGAGCGGCCCACCCGGCCGTTGCAAGGCTCAGCAGCCACGGCTGACGGGTCAGACCGGGCAGCCAGGAGAGATGGGGGCGCTTCCTCCACCAGCCCACTGGCAATGCGAACCGCGGTCGCCCTCCCGTCGAGGGCTCCTCCGAGACCGGCGGCATGGTGGGGGCACTCACGTCGCCAAGAATCTCAGCAGATCTCGCCCAGCGCCGGGACCGCCACGCGTTTGCTAGCCCTCACCGCCGATGACCGTCTGGTCCCAGTCGATGATGGAGCCGGTCACGACGCCGGATCCGTCCGATAGCAGATAGACGATCATGTCGGCGATCTCATCAGGATCGCCCAATCGACCGGCGGGCAGTCGGTCTCCGGCCTGCTCCAGCCAGTCGTCACCCGCGTCATGGAACCGGCGCTGAGTGAGGTCCTCTCCCTCGGTCGAGGTCCAGCCGATGTTGAGCCCGTTGATCCGGATCCCGTCGAAGCGGTGCGCGTGGGCGGCGTTGCGGGTGAGTGAGGTGAGGCCGCCCTTGGATGCGGCATACGGGGCGAGGATGGGCGCCCCCGTCCTGGCGGAGATGGACAGGACATTCACGATGGTGCCGTGGGCCTTCCGATCGAGCATGTCGCGCACGGCCGCCTGCATGATGAAGAACGGGGCGCGCAGGTTGACGGCGACATGCTGCTCGAGCATCTCCGGCGTCGTGTTCAGGAGGGTTCCACGCTCGGTGAAACCTGCAGCGTTGACGACGCAGTCGATCCTCCCGAACTCCGCGATCGTCGCGTCAACGGACCCGATCGCCTGGGCGACGTCGGATATGTCCGCCTTGAGCACGCGTGCCTGGGTACCCGATGCGGTGAGCTCATCGATGAGTGCAGTGGCGATCTCCGGCCTACGGCCCGTGACCACGACGGCCTCAGCTCCGGCCAGGGCCGCGGTGCGGGCCGCAGCCGCGCCTACGCCCTGGGTGCCTCCGCTGATGAGAACGACTTTGCCGGCCAGCGCCGATGAGTTCAGAACGGTCATACGGGCGAGTCAATCATGCCCGCGGGTACTTCACCCGTGGATTACGAGCCATACCGCTGTGACACCGCTCAAGCCGAGTGCGACGTACGTGAAGACCCGCTCGTTCATGCGCCGGAAGGTGAACACCCCGACGAGCGCCCCGAGAACGATGAACGGGCTGAGCCACAGGCTGGCGATCAGCGTCTGGGAGTCCATGAATCCCAGTCCCGCGACGATCGGCACCTTCACCAGATTGAGGATGAAGAAGAACCACGCTGACGTCCCCATGAACGCGAGCATGGACACGCGCATCTTCACCAGGTAGAGGGTCATGGCAGTGCCGCCCGCATTGGCAGCCATCGTCGTCATTCCCGCGAGGGTGCCGAAGAAGGCGATCCCTCCCCAGGACTTCATCGGCTGGAGTTCGCCGCCGTCACGGTCCCCCCAGCGACGGAACAGCTCGAGCATCAGCGACGCCAGAATCAGCACGCCGATGATGCGACCGAGAACCTCCACGGGCAGGAAGGCGAAGAGCAGTGCAGTGATCGCGAATCCGGCTAGTACACCCGGGACCAGTTTGCGGATCAGCCTCCAGTCAGCGTGCTGTCGGTAGTGGGCCAGCGCGAACAGGTCCCCGAGGATCAGAAGCGGGACCATCAGGCCGGACGCGGTGGTGGCACCGAGCGCTGCAGCCAGGAGTGGGCCGGCGAACACCCCGGCTACGGGCATGGCCGTCTTCGAGAAGCCGTAGATGAAAACTCCGACGATGACGATGCCGACGAGCAAGGGCGTCCACGTCTCCGGCACGGCCCCATCCTTGCCAATGGTGCGCAGCAGGTGCACAGGGGCCTATCCGAAGGTGCGCTCTCCTCGGCACCAGGTGCCAACCACCTCGATCGACCCGATATCCATGGGGTCCACCTGACGCGGGTCCTGAGCCAGCAGGACGAGATCTGCAACGGCACCCGGCCGGATGACACCGGCATCGCCTCGACCGGCCTGGAATGCGACACCGCTGGTGTATCCCGCGATCGCCTCCTCGACGGAGATGCACTCCTCGGGCATCCACGAGGGCGATTCGCGATCCAACCTGCGCGTCACGGCCACCTGAATCCCCTCGAGCGGAGCACAAGTGGTGACGGGCCAGTCGCTGCCGAAGGAGATCGGGGCGCCCAGTCCTGCCAACGTGGCCGTCTGGAACTGACGATGGGTGCGCTCTGGTCCCAGCCGGGGTTCACTGAGCTCGCTCTGCCACGCATCGAACTTGGACCAGTACGGCTCGAAGTTGGCGATCACGCCCAGCTCCGCGAAGCGTGCAAGGTCGGACGGGTCGACGAGCTGCGTGTGCACGATGATCCAGCGGCGATCACGCGGCGGATTCACGCGTGCCGCGTGCTCCATGGCATCGAGGGCCATCCGGACACCGAAGTCACCGATCGCGTGGATGTGGGCCGTGAAACCGAGGGCATCGATCGCGGCGACAGCAGCGTCAAGCACCTCCGGCGCCCAGTTGGGCAGGCCCTTCGAGTGCGGGCAGTCACAGAAGGGCTCCAGCATGGCGCTCGTCCCCGACTCGACCACCCCGTCCGCGAAGAACTTGACGGTGGTGGCGCTCAGTCGACCGCCCGTCGACTGAACCACGCGCTCGCGTGACTCCGTGAATCCCGCCAGCTGGTCACGCCACGAGTTCGGGTCGGCCCACAGGGCAAGGTCAGCATCGACCTTCACGGCGCCGGAGGCCTCGGCATCGAGCCAGGTCTGGACGTCTGCCGGCTCGACCCAGGCATCCTGGATCCACGTGATCCCTGCTGCGGAGAAGGAGTCGGACGCGAAGCCCAGGGCGGCCGTCAGCATCTCCTCAGGAAGGCGCGGGAGCAGGTCGTAGACGGGACGCCAGGCACCCCATTCACGCAACGTGCCGATGGGGGCGCCGTCGTCGTCCAGAACGATCTCGCCGTCATGGGGCTGAGTCACTCCCACCCCGTATCCAGCCCTCCGCAACGCCTCAGAGTTCACCCAGACGGTGTGGTAGTCGGTGGCCCGCAGGACCACCGGGCGATCGGGGACCTCCGCGTCGAGCCAGGCGGCATGGAAGACCCCACCGGGTGCAAGCGTGTGATCGAATCCCTCGCCGCGAACCCATTCCACCTCAGGATGCGCACGCGCCCACTCCCCCACGGAACGAGCGATCTCCTCGGGGCTGGACATGTCGCGGACCAGTGCGAACTGCTGCTCCAGGCCACCGAACATCGGGTGCACATGCCCGTCTCCGAAACCGAAGCACAGGAACCCTCCGTTGCCATCGATCACGGAGTCTGCGGTCATGCCTCGTGCGGTGGCCCCCATGGCCACGACTCGATCGTCACGGACGAGGAGCCCGTCGGTCACGAAGTAGGTGCCGTCCGGGAGCCGGCGACCGGTCCACACAGTGACGTTCTCGAATCGAATTGCGGACATGGCTCTCCTGGACAGGCTCAGCGCCTGGCGATCGGCGCGGTCAGGAGCGGGAGAGGCTGGGGTAGCGACTTCCTCAGAGCAGAACCCGGCTCGGCCATGCCCTCATTCCCTTCCCGCTCTCTGGACATCCTGCGGAATTCCGGCAGACTAACAGTGTTAGGAAATGAGGTCTAGACATTTCACCGAAGTGGAAACCGAACGAAAAGGAGCGGAAATCCCGCCCGGGAATCACGCCTGCCCTCATCGGGGAGGCCGCTCTCGAGATCCTGGACGAATCGACCGGCGAATCCGACCTCACGATGCGCGCGCTCGCCGATCGCCTCGGGATCAGGGCCCCGTCCCTCTATGCCCATGTGCAGGGAATCGACGAGGTGATCGATCTCGCCCACGAGCGCATCAACGCATCGATCGACACCTCGGTCCTGGATGGCAGCTCGGAACTGCGGGATCTGCGGGAGCTCGGGCGTCGTTACCGCGACGCCTACCGTGCCCATCGGGTTGCTGCCACGCTCATCACCGCACGCAGCATCAACCTTGACCACGCGCTTGATGTCTACGAGCCAGTCGCCGCGTTCCTGCTCCGGTATGGGGTGACCCCCGAGAAGGTGATGCCCCTCATGGCGATGCTCGACAACATCGTGCTGGGCTCGGCCGTCGAACCCTTCGCAGACGGATTCATCGGCCCCGCTCGCGCCTACAAGTCCCGCCACCCCGCGTTGGCGGAGAGCCTGCGGTCGACGAACCGCAGATCCATCGACGACGTCGGCTTCGACATGGGGATGGACGCCTTCATCTCGACCGTCAGGGCATGTGCGTGCTGACCCGAGGTCCCGCCCAAGACGGCAGGGCAGGCGCGTGAGTCGCCTATGTCTCAGACGACCCAGTGCCTGCCCTGCCGATGACGCAGGGGGCCCGCCAAGGCCCCAGCCGGCGGCCTACTTGCCGGTCATGATCTCCCGCATGAGTGCGGCCGTCGCGGACGGCGTCTTGCCCACCTTGACGCCCACGGCCTCGAGGGCCTCCTGCTTCGCGGCTGCGGTGCCGGCCGAGCCGGACACGATCGCACCTGCGTGGCCCATGGTCTTGCCCTCCGGAGCCGTGAACCCTGCGACGTAGCCGACGACGGGCTTGGTGACATTGTCCTTGATGAAGGCTGCCGCACGCTCCTCTGCGTCGCCGCCGATCTCCCCGATCATGACGATCGCATCGGTCTCAGGGTCCTCCTGGAATGCCGCGAGGCAGTCGATATGCGTCGTGCCGATGATCGGGTCGCCACCGATGCCGACGCAGGTGGAGAAGCCGATGTCACGCAGTTCGTACATCATCTGGTAGGTCAGCGTGCCGGACTTCGACACCAGCCCGATACGACCCGCCTTGGTGATGTCGGACGGGATGATGCCCGCGTTCGACTTTCCGGGGCTGATGATGCCGGGGCAGTTCGGTCCGATGATCCGGGTCGTGCCGACGTTCTCCGCGTACTGGAAGAACTTCGCGGTGTCGTGGACGGGCACACCCTCGGTGATGACGACCGCGAGCGGCATTCCCGCGTCGACCGCCTCGTCAACCGCGTCCTTCGTGAAGCGCGGAGGGACGAAGAGCACGCTGACGTTGGCGCCCGTCTCGGCCATGGCCTCAGCCACCGATGCGAACACGGGGATGCCGTCGACACTCTCTCCGGCCTTCTTCGCATTGACACCGCCGACGACATTCGCACCCGACGCGACCATGCGCCTCGTGTGCTTGGTGCCCTCGGAGCCGGTCATGCCCTGCACGATGATCTTGGAGTTCTCGTCGAGCCAGATAGCCATGGTGTGTCGTCCTCTACTTTCCGGCCGCGAGCTGGGCAGCGCGGCGGGCCGCGTCGTCCATCGTCTCGACCAGCTCGATCAGTGGGTGGTTGGCCTCGTTCAGGATGCGGCGTCCCTCGACGGCGTTGTTGCCATCGATGCGAGCCACGATGGGCTTGGTGAGTTCGACGCCCTTCGCCTCCAGCATCTCCAGTGCCTTGAGAATGCCGTTGGCGACGGCGTCACACGCCGTGATGCCGCCGAACACGTTGACGAAGCAGGACTTGACCTCCGGGTCGTTGAGGACGATGTCCAGGCCGTTGGCCATGACCTCGGCGCTGGCACCGCCACCGATGTCGAGGAAGTTGGCGGGCTTGATGCCGCCGAACTCCTCTCCGGCGTAGGCGACGACATCGAGCGTGCTCATGACGAGGCCGGCGCCGTTGCCCACGATGCCCACGTCACCGTGCAGCTTGACGTAGTTGAGGTCGAACTCCTTCGCGCGCAGCTCGATGGCGTCGGTGTTGTCGCGGTCGACGAAGTCCTGATGGGACGAGTGACGGTAGTGAGCGTTCTCGTCGAGAGTCACCTTGCCGTCAAGAGCGAGGACGGTGCCCTGGGGGTCGAGGATCAGCGGATTGACCTCGACGAGCGTCGCGTCCTCGTCGACGAGGACGATCCACAACTGCTGCAGGATCGAGACGACCTGATCCTTGATGGCCTCGGGGAATCCAGCCGCATCTGCGATCTCTCGGGCCTTCGCCTCAGTGCAGCCCTCGAGTGCATCGACGCGGATCTTGGCCAGCGCGTCGGGGTTCGTGACGGCGACCTCCTCGATCTCGACACCGCCCTCGACGCTCGCCATCGCCAGGAACGTCCGGTTGGCGCGGTCCAGCAGGAAGGACACGTAGTACTCCTCGGCGATGTCGCTCGCCTCGGTGATCAGCACCTTGTGGACCGTGTGGCCCTTGATGTCCATGCCGAGAATCGCGCTCGCCTTGGCCTGTGCGTCGTCGGGATTGTCGGCCAGCTTCACGCCGCCCGCCTTGCCACGCCCGCCGGTCTTGACCTGGGCCTTGACCACCACTGCGGAGCCGATCTTGCGGGCCGCCTCATGGGCGGCGTCCGCCGTCGTGCACACCTCGCCCGGGGTCACGGGAACGCCGTGGGAGGCGAACAGTTCCTTGGCCTGGTATTCGTACAGATCCACGCGATCTCCTTCGATGCACCGCTAGGTACTAGGACTTCCAAGAATATGACGCAGTCGGCACCATACTCGCCTGACGATCTGCGCCATCGGCGGGAGTCGAACCGACGCGTCACCGAGATTGTCGGCGTCGCGACCCGTGAACCGTATCGCGCGGGGAGGTGACAGACTCTGCTCCGTGACGAACCCGACATCCGCCCCGCGCATCGTCGCCCTCGGGGGCAGTACGACGCCCCTGTCCGCTTCGGAAAGGGCATTGCGCTTCGCGGCGCGCGCAGCGGAGGATCACGGAGCCAGCGTCACCTACATCACCGGTCGCACGCTGATGCTTCCCATCTACGACACCGAGTCTCGCGAGCGGACGGCCGACACCACCGCCCTCGTCGAGGCCCTTCGCACGGCCGACGGCGTGATCATCGCCAGCCCCGGATATCACGGGGGAATCAGCGGCATGATCAAGAACGCACTCGACTACGCCGAGGACCTGCGCACCGACGAGCGCCCCTATCTCGACGGTCGCGTCGTCGGCCTCATCGGCGTCGCACACGGGTGGCAGACCGCAGTGGGCACGCTCCACCAACTGCGTCAGGTGGTGCATTCCCTGCGCGGATGGCCAGCACCCATGGGAGTCAGCGTCAACGATGCTGCGGGCCTCATCGGCCAGACCGAGGACGAATCCGATGCAGTGATCGTGCGGCAGTTGCAGACCATGGGCCAGCAGGTGGCCGACATGGCACTCGTGCTTGCGAATGCGGGGCCGTCATTCGCGAACGCTCGGGAGCTCCCGAGTGAACAGCAGCGACAGCAGGGCCAGTAACGCCGCACCCAGCAGCCCAGCCTTGAGCGCCTGAAGCTGGGCGCTCTCGTAGTTGGCCACGAGCGAAGACGTGGCGGGTTCGTCGAGGCCGGCCTCTTGCGACGCAGCAGCAATCTGGTCGGATGAGACGAAATCGATTCCCCCGGCTACGCGGGTTCCGACCTGCGCCGACAGTTCCTGACTGATCGCCGGATCATCCTCGATGTTGGACACGAAGTTGCTCGTCAGACCAGAAAGAACGACAGCGCCGATCAGAGCGACACCCAGCGCCGAGCCCAGCTGCTGACCGGTGAACTGGAGTCCCCCAGCCTCCCCACGCCCCGACGAGTCGACAGATGCCTGGACGACCTTGCCCAGCTGCGAGGCGAGCAGACCCATGCCGAGGCCCAGACCCGCCATTGACAGGGCGAAGGCGGCATCCGCCAGATCCGGCTGGATCGTCCACGCGAGGAGCAGGACGGAGACAAGGGTCACTCCCAGGCCCGTCCGGACGATCCCGCGAACGGAGTAGCTGCTCGTGAGCCGGGCGCCGATCGCGGAGGCGAGGAACATTGCGATGGAGACCGGCAGCATTCGGATGCCCGTCTCCAGAGCATCGAGGCCGATCACCAGCTGCAGGTACAACGGCACCGTGAAGAAGATCCCCAGCAGGGTGATGTTCTGGCTGAAGAGTCCGATGAGTCCGGCGCGCAAAGGCGGAATGCCGAAGAGCTGCAGGTGGACCAGGGGATCCCTCCCCCTCGCCTCGCGGCGTCGCTGCCAGGCAACGAACGCAGCGAGGAGGACGACACCACCGGCGATGACGACCAGTGTCATGGAGAAGCCCAGCGGTTCCCATGGAGAGTCCTTGGGCTGAACCCAGCCCCAGGTGCTCGAGTAGAGCACGCCCAGCACAACGAGGCCCAGTCCCGCCGCCGAGAGGACGGCTCCCACCACATCCAGTCTGGGGATGGGGCTCGGTCGAGGTGCATCCCCGATCACCCGCACCATGATCAGGATGATCAGGACCAGGATGGCCTCACCGACGAAGACGTAGCGCCAGCTGAACTCCGTGGTGGCCCAGCCGCCCAGGATCGGCCCGACCGCGATGCCGGCGCCGGCCACGCCGCCGATGACGGCATAGGC
>Ga0181560_10000217_pt1 | contig 49711 bp, 32 predicted proteins | sample 011ome_20_FD_133751 | JGI IMG/M metagenome (GOLD analysis project Ga0181560, IMG submission 133751) | Coastal salt marsh microbial communities from the Groves Creek Marsh, Skidaway Island, Georgia - 011509CT metaG (megahit assembly) | ecosystem: Environmental > Aquatic > Marine > Intertidal... | reverse complement strand
TCCTCCTCCTCCTCCTCCTCTTCGCCGCGGAGCGTCGCCCACGCGTTCGCGATGTTTAAACCGACGCCGAAGACGAGGCACGGGCCGCGCGCGGCCGCGGCGGCGTGCGTTTCGTAACTCTCTGCGAATCGCTTCACGCTCGGCGTGTGGGAAGACCCACCGAAACCGTACTCGTTCGCCGTCTCATTCGCGGCGACGCCCTCGCCGATCAGGCTGACGTCCACGCCCGGCTTGTCCAACGCCGCGCCCGCGCCGAGGAGCCACCACACGTCGGACGGCGCGTCGAGCGCGTGCGCGTCCGCGTCTGGGCCGCACACCACGTGGAGCGCCGCCGGCTCCGTCGGCGATTCCGATTCGTTCGCGTCGCCGCCGTCGCCGCCGCCGTCGTCGTCGTCGTCGACGCGGTGCCCGCTCACGCCGAGCATGAGCGCGTACTTCACGACCGGGAACAGCCACGACGCGGCGACGACGGAGAGCGGGTAGCTCGCCGTGGACGCGAAGTCGTTCAGCGTCTTCGCCGTCTTCGCCGCCGCCGCGTTCGCCGCCAGCCGCGCGTCGTCGTCCGCGGTCGCCGCCTCCGCCGACTTCGGGACGACGACGTGCGCGTTCCCTCGCTCCGCGAGCTTCAACACCGCGCCCCAGCGGCTCGCGCACGCGTCCGCGTCGATCCGCTCGCTGTCGCGCTCGCCGTACCCTCTCGGGCCGAGGATGTGCGACGTCCCGGTCTTCCCGAGGAGCTTGACGTTCTTCACGCACGCCCTCGCGGACGCGGCGGCGGCGGCGCGGGCGTCGATCGCGTCCATCTCTACCGCGGCGAGACGCGAGGCGAACGACGCGAGCGCGCATATCGGCGCGTGCGTCGCCGCGTCCTTCTCGAGGCACGCCTCGCCGCAGTACTTGACGACGTCGCATCGCTCGCACGCGGACGGGGCCGCCGCGAACGACGCCGCGCACACGGCGCAGCAGTTGACGCCGAGCGCCGGTCCCTCGCCGTCGCGCGCCGACGCGTCCCATCCGCGCAGGCGCTCGACCGCGGCGTCGTCGAGATACTCGGGGGGCGCGGGGAGCGGATCGACGCAGGACACGCGCACGAGAGTCTCGCGCGTGAGCGACCAGTCCGTCGCGGCCGACATCGTGGGAGGCGGCGTCGTGGAGTGCGCCGTCGCCGCCGACGCCGCCGCGCTTTTCGCGTCACGATCGATCGATGAACTCGTTTTGTCGTTATTGAGTTGGGGTCGCTAATTCGAGGCGTCTACACTCGAGCGCGCACGTCGTCGGGTAGGCACGCTCGTCGTCGTTCGACGCGTCGCGCGTCCTAGTCGACGTCTCGGAGCGAGCGCGCGTCGCGCGCGCGCGTCGTCGCGAACCCGACGCGGCGGCGACCCCGCCGGCTTGCCTCCTACCAGTCGGGGAGCGCCCCGCCCCGTCGGATTCTAAAAGGAGATCGAAGCATCTAAGCTTCGCGACGACGCCGGCGGTCGCCATGGACACGGAGACGATCCTCATGAACCACCGCCCGCCCGAGGAGCCGGACAAGCAGACGATGTCGATCGAGGCGCTCATGGAGGGCTGCCCCGCGGCGTTCATCGACTTTTACTACCTCACCACCGCGGGCGACGGCGTCGCGGACGATCAGCCCAGCGCGGCGCAGGTCGCCGCGCGGCTCGCCGCGGGGCAGGCGGCCGACGCTCTCGACGCGAAGAAGATCGAGGAGTTCATCGACGACGAGGTCGATCCGGAGCACATGCCGTTCGTCCGCGACGCGCTCGTGCACGCGGAGAGCAGCGCGAGGGAGGGCGACGACGCGGGCGCGCAGGATGCCTTTCGATCCATCGCGGAGTTTTTCTTGAAAGTCGGCGACCCGCGCAAGGGCATCTTCTTCTACGAGAAGCGCCTCAAAGCCGCGAGGAAGGCGAAAGACCCCGCCGCGGAGATGGTCGCGGACGGCGACCTCGGTAAGGTGTACGAGTCCATGGGCGACATCCCGCACGCGATCGCGGCGTACGAGCGACTCGTCGCCGTCGCCGCCGCCGACGGCTCCCGCGACGACGTCTCTTCCTCGCGAAGGCATCTCATTCGCGCCTACAACGCCGCCGCGGACGCGAAGACGCGCGAGGGCGACGGCGACGGCGCGGTGCGCTTCCTCACGAGCGCGCTGGACGTCGCGAGGAAGGAGGGCGACAGCGACGGCGGCGTGCTCTTGGAGGCGGACGCGAACTACCGGTTGGGACTCGCGCTCGCGAGGATCGGCGAGCACGCCGCGGCGTTGGAACGCCAGGACGACCACCTGACACTGTGTGCGCGGAAAGCCTCCCCCGTCGACGCGGTGGGCGCGGGGAAGGCGCGACGCGCGCTCGCGGCGTCGCGGCTCGCGATGCGCGACGCCGCGATCGCGAGCGGCGAGACGGCGGCGGCGGAGGCGCATCAGAGGGAAGCGGCGCGATGCCTCGAGTTTTTTCTGGACGGGGAGCCGCCGGATAACGGCGGCGGCGGCGGCGGCGGGATGAGCGCGATCCTCCTCGCGAAAGCGCGCGAGGCGGAGACGGAGGAGGAGAGCGGAGGCAAGGGCGTCGTGAGGGACCCGGGCGCGGACGCGCGGGCGTGGTGCACGCTCGGGAAGATTCGAAGCGCGGAGGGCGAACACGCCAAGGCGGCGAGTTGTTTCGAAAAGTTTTTTGAGCTCGCGCGCGGGCTGAGCGACCAGCGGTTGCTCGACGTCGCGCGGATAAACCTCGGGATCGCGCGCGGGAAGGTGAAGCAAGAGAAGTTCATGAGCACGGTGCTTCACGCGGGGGAGGATGGCACGAAGGAAGGGAGCGAGGCGTTGGGGAACTTGTTGAGCTGGAAAGTCGCGCGCGCGTGACGACGGGAGGCGACGGTCCGTCGCGGACGACGCGTTCCTCCTCCTCCTCCTCCTCCTCCCATCGTAGCGCACACTAGCAGCGGTCGCTCGCTCGCGTCTGATAGCATTGGATTCGCACGATGCGCCTAAGACAAACAAACTACTCGTGTTCTCTGCTGTCATCTATCTCACCGTGGCGAACTGCCCAAACTCCGGGGTCGCGAAGGATATCCCGCGTCCCATCAACGCCGTCGGGTCCGTCCGCGGTCCGAATATCTTCATCTGCCTCACGTGCGTGTCCCTTCCGTTCTGGTGGTTCGATAACACCGCGATCTGAAGAAAGAAGGCGCGCAGGCATTCGCCGTCGTCGCCGCCGCCGCCGTCGTCGCCGTCCCCCCCCACCCCCCCCCCGCCTCCGCCGCCCGAATCGTCTTTCGCGAGAGACACGTGCATCCACCCCCCCGGCTCCTCCAAGTCCACGACCTTGATCTCCCGCAGGTCGTGGAACGAGTTCCCCGCCCTGATGCTAATCTTCGACGGCGTGTACGACTCGTCGAGCGCGTACTTGGCGTACAGCGCGAGCTCGCGCAGGCGAACCTTCTTTTGAAACTGCACGTTGACGAGGTGGGGCTGCGCGCCGTCCGATTGCCAGTACGTGTCCAGGCAGTCGTCGCGCAGGAGCTCGACGCCGTTCCCAGGCTTCGCGGACGTCACGGACCACACCGCGAGCTTGCCGATCTCGCTGTGCCCGGGGCGCGCGATGCCGTCGCGCTGCTCCGCTTTCGCGCCCACTTTCGCTGCGACGACGGCGGAGGGATGATGACCGTCGGCGGACGAAGAGAAGAGGTGGAGGAAAAAAAAGGCATCGGACGACGGGTGCCGAGATCTCGCGCGGGGCGCGCGGCGACGCCGTGCGCGACGCGGGGGACGGCGCGCGAGGGCGAGAGTGGGGGCGGTGACGTGCGACGCACCCTTCGGCGCCGCGGCGACTTGCGCGTCCGCCGCCATCCCGTCGGGAGCGCGCGCGGAGGGAAGTGGCGCCCCGGGCGAAAAAGCTCTCGGCTGCGTTCGGTTCGTTTGAACGCCACGAGAAAAAAACTCCGACTCACTTCCCCCCGCACCCGCCACGCTCCCTTCTTCGCGCGCGCCATCACATCATGAAGACCCGCGCCGCTTCGATCCGCGACCGCGTCGGTCCGTTCGACGACATCTCCGAGGATCTCGCGTGCCTCGTGCTCGCGCGCGTCGACGACGTGAAGTCCAGATACGCGCTCGCCGCGACTTCGAAAGTGTGGAAGGACGCGTCGACGCGAGAGGAGAGCCTTCCCCCCGCGGACGTCATGATAGGCTTCGCTCGCGAGTGCGAAGGCGCGGAAGAGACCGTCGAATGGTTGAAAAAAGCCACCGCGAAGTGCAGCCCGGAAGCGACGTACCGCCTCGGTATGGTGTACTTGCACGGCGAAAGCTTCCCCGACGGGTTCTACAAAAAATACTCGAACCCTCTTGTCGGGTTCGAACTCGTGAGAGCGTCCGCAGAGGCGGGGTTCGAGCGCGCCGTGCACCACGTCGGCGTATGCTACCTGTGGGGTATCGGCGTGGAAGAGGACAAATGGATGGCAACGCAGTGGTTTCTGAAACTAGGGACGGCGCTCCAAGGCAAGGGTGTGTACGAGCTCGGTACTCTGCTCTTACGCGGCGAAGGCGGCTTCACGAAAAATCACCAGTTGGGGTGGAGGCTGTATAAGGAGGCCGCGAAGCTGGGATGCGCGGACGCCGCGTGCGAGCTCGGGATCTGCTACTGGTACGGTAGTTACTATCAAGTTAACCGTACAAAGGCGGAAGAGTATCTCCTATTCGCGGCGAAAAACGGAAGCTGCGAAGCAGCCTTGGTGGCGGAAGAACTCGGGCTCTGCGACGGCGACGTCATGGCCCAGTGCGAAGCGGCGCTCAAGGCGTCGACCGCGTGGGGGAAGCTTTGAGAACGACGACGACGACGACGGCGACAACAACTCACATGTTGTTTACACCTACACGCGCGCATCTAAACAACGTCACACTACGCATCAAAGCATCACATCGTCGTATCGTACATCGACATCCCCCGCCCCCCGAGGATGTTTCGGTTATTCTTTATTCGTCGTCGTCGTCCTCCACCTCCAAGTTCTCCTCTTCGGCGTCGCGGCCGCGCGCCGCCAACCGCTCTTGCATCGACACCGTCGTCTGCCGCAGCCGCAGGTACTGCTCGCGCGCCTCTTGCGACTTCACGATGGCTTGGATGCGCGACACCGCCTGCTTGACGTCCTGGTGGTTCACACCTTCCTCCTCCTCCTCCTCCTCGTCGTCGTCGTCGTCGTCGTTGTCGTCGTCGCTCTTCGCCTTGGTCGCGTACTTCCCTCTCGCGCCGATGGCGCGCGGATTGTATGCCCCGGCGACGACGTCGACGTCTTCCTCCTCCTCCTCGTCGTCGTCTTCCATGTCGTCGTCGATGGTGTCGTCGACGTCGCCGTTGACGTCGCCGTTGACGTCGAACGCGCCCGCGTCCGCGTCCGGCGCTCGGATCGGGCTCTTCTTCATCGGCGACTTCGCGGGCGAGCCGTCGCGCGGCGTCGTCGGGTTCGAGCCGCCGCCGCCGCCGCCGCCTCTGACGTGCCGTGTGAGATCCCCGGAGGAGAGACGCGCGAGACCCCACTGCTGCGCGAGGTGCGACGACGACACGAGCTGCATGATGTCCCCGGCCGGGTGCCGCCGCCGCGACGCGTTGGCGCGCGACTGCATCGTGTTGTACCGCCGTTGCATCTGCGCGCCGCGGAGGGTGCCCTGCAACGCGATGATGCGCTCTTGGAGCTGCGAAATCGTCGACGCCGGTCGACGGTCCGCCGCCGCCGGCGGCGCCGGTGGCGCGACGTCCGCCGCCGCCGCCGTCGCGACGTCGCTACGGCGGCCTCGCTTCCCGAGATCGACCGCCTGCGTCTTCGATCCGGGCCCGTCGCCGCCGCCGCCGCCCGCGTTCGACGTCTTGCTCTGCTGCAAACTTCGAAGCGACGACGTGATCTTCTGGGCGGCTTTTTCCGCCTTCTTCACCACCTTTTTCACGTCGCGATCGCTGTCGTGCTCCGCAACGAGACCCGGCTCCTCTCCCTCCTTGACCGGCCCCAAGGACCCGTCCGTCCTCCTTCGAAGCTTCCGCCGTCGCATCGCGTCTTTTCGGTACGCCAACGACGTGATCATCTCCGGGTGCGTCATGAGACCCTTCGTGTCGTTTCCGCCGCCGCCGCCGCCGCCGCCGCCGCCCTCCGCCTCCGTCTCCAGCTCCGTGTGGCTCGTAAAGTCCGTCGCGGTGACTTCCGTCTCCGTCGCGAGCAGCAACCGCACGGGCGCGATCGGCGGTTTCGCCAGCCGCCCGCGCCGCGCCGCCGCCACGGGCGTCGGCACGTCCGACACCATCGGCGTCGTGACCCCTCCGAGCCCCAGCGGTCCGCCGACGGCGCCCGCGGACGGCGCGCCCCCCGCGAACGCCGCCGCGTCTCTGGGATGCGCCGCCTTCTTCGCCTTCCACGGCACCCTCAACTGCGACCCGGCGTTTCCTAGCATCGGCCCGTGCCGACGCGCCGCGGTCGGGCCGCCGTACAGCGAAATGTTCGAGAGGCTCGCCGCCAGAGACGTCTCAGGGTCGTTCCATACGAAGCGAAGTCGGGGTGGAGTTGAAAGGCGTCAGAAGCGGAATTGAAAGGCGTCGAGGTCGGGGATTGAAAGCGTGGGACCCTGGGCGGAGAGATGCGCCGGGAAAAGTCCTTAAGGATCGGCGTTCACCACGGCGACGGGGTCGTATGGGAACCAGTGTGTAGAACGCACCTCAGAGATGTACGCTGCGATGCCGCCGTGGCCGAGCGCGGCTGCGAGGTCCGCGGCGGTGTACCCGCCCGCGCCCCACCGCGCGGTCGCGCGGATGTTCGCACCCTCCGCGAGCAAACACGCGACGGTGTCTTCGTGGCCTTTCGCGGCGGCCCAGTGCAACGCCGTTCGCGCGCGTCGGTCCGGTTGGTTCACCTCGCAGCCGGTGCGAACCATCGCTGGAATCGCCCAGCTCATCCCGAGCGCGGCGACGCAGTGGATTAAACCCATCCCGCCGCTGTCTATGCGGTGATACGCGCTTCGAGGGAGCACGTACCCGGGGTTAGGGACGACGCCGGTCGTCACGACGCGGTGACGCTTCGCTTCCGCGGAGATGGCGTGGCGCAGGCGCGCCTCGAGCGCGGTTTTAAACACGCGCGAGACGTCCTCGTCGGTGAGGTCGTCGGCGGCGCCCGGAGAGGCGGAGAAGAGCGACGCCAGCGGGTCCGCGAGGGACGTCCCGGGGGACGCGAGCGCGGCGACGGATTTGCGCGCGAACGACGCGCCCGGGTTCGGGTTCGGGCTCGGGTTCGCGGGCGCGGGCGTGATGTTCGCCGAGGCGCCGGGCGCGCCGCCGCCGTCGTTGCTGCTGCCGCCGCTGCCGCTGCCGCCGCCGCTGCCGCCGTTGCCGCCGCCGCCGCCGGCGGCGCTGTCGTTGCCGCCGCCAGATCCGGATCCGCCGCCACCGCCGCCACCGCCGCTGCCGCCGCCACCGCCGCCGCCACCGCCGCCGCCGGCGCTGCTTCGGTCCCTCACCGAGCTCCTGTCCGCGCCGATGAGCAAGTGCACGAGCCGCAGCTGGAAATCCCGCTCGGTGACGCCCGTCGTGAGGCGCACCTCCGCGGTCCGTCGATCCTTCGCGCCGCCGCCGGAGGTTTCCTTGTACTCGAACGTGCGGATGTCCGACGCCGGGCGCTTCCCGCCGCCGAGGCACGAGATGTACAAGGGCACGCGCCCCGCGCTGCGCGGCGGCGCGCGGCATCGCAGCACCCCCGGCGAGATTTGCTCCGCGGGAACTTCGATCTCGCCGAACACGCAGCACAGGTGCAGCCCCTCCGGAAGCCCAGGGCGCGCGGCGCCGGAGATGATCACCTTCGCGCCGCCGCTCTCGACGTCCCACTCCGGAGAGAAGTCGTGAATCTCCCACAAGATCGACGACGTGGGCGGGACGGTGACGATCGGCGCGCGCGCGCGCGCGGACCGCTGCGCGAATTGCGCCGCTTGCGCCGACGACGCGCGCATCGCCGCCGCCGCCATCCCCGGGGACGGCGCGCGGTCGTCCGCGTCGGTCGCGCCGTCGTCCATCTCCGAGCCGCTCTGCGACACGCCGCGCGCCGTGGACGCGATCGGCACGGGCGGCGCCGCGTGCCTGGGCGGGTAGCTTCGTCGGTTCGCCGCGCCGCCGGGCCGTCGCGTCGCCGCCGCCGCGCTCTTCAACGGCGACAGCAAGCCCTCGTGGGGGTCCTCGCCGTCGTCCCCAGATTTCTCCGCGTCGTCGTCGTCGTCGTCGTCCTCTTCGTCCGCGCCGCCGCTATCGCCGCCGTCGTCGTCCGCGTCCCATCGCATCGGCGGCGGTTTTCTCTGCGCGACCGCTCTGTGCCCGCCGCCGCCGCCGCCGTCGAACGACCGTCCGCGGCGGTGGTGCTCGGCTGAACGTCGGGGTGGAGTTGAAAGGCGTCAGTCGGAGTTGAAAGGCGTCGAAGGCGGGGATTGAAACCGAGGGGTGGGCGGAGAGAGACGCCGGCAAAAGTCCTTAAGGATCGGCGTTCACCACGCCGACGCGGTCGTATGGGGACTAGTGTAACCAGAACGCACCGCCGTCTCCTCCTCGCCCGAACAGCTTCCTGCTTCCCCGCCCGGGCCCGCCGCCGCCGCTCCCGCCACCGGTTCCGGACCCGCTCCCGATCGCGCGTGGCATCATCGCCTCCGCGCCGCGCTCGAGCGCGATGAGGTCCTCCTCCAGACGCGCCACCTGCTCGACGTTCGTGTGCACCGCGTTGGACGCGACGCGAAGCAACGTCTGCTGAAGATCGGCGATTTTTCCTTCGATCTGCGTCAACGACGTCACCCCGCGCATCGCGCTCGAGCGGTCGGCCCCGCGCCCGGACAGGTCGTCCGCGGACGACGAAGGCGCTAGGGTCGGGGATAAGAACGACGTCGTGATGTCCGGCCCCGCGGCGGCGGCAGCCTCCGCCGCCGCCGCCGCGAGCGGGTGCGGCGGCGGCGCTTGGCCGTGGCCGGGCGCGCCGACGCCAAGGCTGCCGGCGATCGTTCCGCTGTGCACGCTGTCCTCCCCGGGCGCGGACGGCAGCCCGGTGAGACCGCTCACGCTCAGGCCCAGCCCGGAGTCCCACGATTTCTGTCGCATGTTGTCGCTCCCCGGCGGCGGCGGCGGCGGCGCGTTCCCTCCGCCTTCGTACCCGATCTCATTCATGAGGTACTGGTGCAGCTCGTTCGGTCGTCCTTGACCGCCGCCGGGAGCGCCCGCGCCGCCGTGCGGGGTGCCGAGCTCCATGTCGCTGTCGCGCAGGAGCTCCTCGAGCTCCGGGTCGTTGACGCCGTACTCGTCGTCGTCGCCGGTGCCGACGCCTCGGCCGCTCCACCACCGGTCGACGTTAGCCGGCGGATCGTTGGTTATGGGTCTGCCGAGCCGCGCGTCGTGCATCTGCATCTGCGCCGCCGCGCGCGCGGCGGCCGCCGCGGGCGAAGACGCGTACACGCTCGTCCCGCCTTGATGCGAGGCGTACGCGTGTCCAACGCGTCCGCCGAACCCGCCGGCGCCGCGCATCTGAGACACCGTCGGCGAAGACCCCGCGCTTCGAATCATCAAATCCGACTCGTCGATCTCGATGTCCGAGTAGCCGCCTCTGGAGCCGAAGGCTCCCCCTGAGGTGCCGCCGCCGCTGATGGTGCCGCTGAAGGTGCCGCTGAGGGTGCCGTACAGCCCGCTATCGGTGGTCCCGCCCGAGTCGCCGCCGCCGAATAAATTCTGAAATCCGTGCCCCGGATACGCCCCCGCCGGCCAATTCGACAGATCCCCGCCGTGCCCGCCGCGCTCGGTCTTCATCCCGGGCGTGACTTTCAGGTAGTGCACGAGCACGACGCCCTCGTCCGAGTTTAGGAGCCAGTAGCATCGGCGTTGAAACGTCCCGTCCGACGCGTGATGGGCGTAGTAGCAATTCAGCAGCTCGACGTTGCCAACCTTCAGCTTCTCGTGCGTCTCCCGCACGGTCTTGCCGTCTTTCTTCTTCTGCCACTCGTGCCCGTCCTTGCGGAAGAATCGCACGACTTTGCGATCGAACAGGAACAGCGATCCGGCTGCGAGATCGCGGTGACGGTGGAAGGAGGCGGGAGGAAGGGAGGCGAGTCAAAAACTCCGAATAATCTAACAAAAAAAAAGGGTTCGGCGAATCTATGCACGCGCGGAGATCTGACGACGCCGCGGAGGGAAGACGCGACGGCGCGCACCCGACGGCTGGATCGGCGCGTTCGGGCTCAGCACGAAGTCGTACGCCCTGTGGTTCAGAAGGATATCGCAGACTTCCGTGTTCTTCAGCCATCGCGTCTGCGACTGCTGAAGAAGCGCGATGATGTGCGCTCGCGAGGCGCCGTCCGCGCCCATCGGAGACGGGGGCGTGAGCACGATCGCCGCGGGGCTGTACCCGTCGCCGCCGCCGCCTTCGTCCATGAGCGTCGAGGTTCGGCCTCCGCTGCCGCTGCCGCTGCCGCTCATCGTGACGCGCGAGGACGCGCGCGAGCCGCGGGGACCGGGGTGACCAGCGCCGACGGCGCGGGCGCCGCAAAAATGACAGGGCTGCCGAGCGCGAGCCGAGTCAGATGCTGACAGAGCTGACGGACAAAATCTGTACGACGAAATTCGATTCTGAAATTCGATGTGAACTCGATGTTACTTCGCTCGCCTCACGCCTCGCCTTCCATCTCTCTTCCGAGCCGCATCTGCCTCCACACCTCGGCGACGAACGCGTCGCCGTCGCCCGCGGGATTATACACCCCAGCGCGGTCAAACGAAGGCTCGCCGCCCGCGCCGCCGCCGCTCCGTCGCGCGCCGTCGCCGCCGAACGCGCGTTCCCGCTGCGCGCGATACACGGCGTCCAAAACCTCGCGCGCCTTGAACGTCGCGTCGACGCCCCACTGGGAATCGCCGGGGACGTAACGACCCACCGGCGCGGTCGCTTGCATCTCGAGCGTCTTTTGGATCGTTGCCGCGGCCGCGGAGGCGGCGGCGTCCTTGACCGCCGCGCGCTGCTCCGGCGTCTGCGGCGAGAGAGAGAGGAGGGAGGGAGGACGCGTGAGCGACGCGCGTCTTACGGTGATCGACGCGGAACGGGAGTTTCGATCGCGTCGCGTCGACGACGCACCGTGGCGCGCTGGTACGCCGCGGTCGCGGCGTTGTTCATCGCCGCGGCCACCTTGGACGCGATCTGCGCGCTTCCCGCGATCGCTTCCAGCTCGGACGGCGTCGGCTGTGTCGTCGCGAGGTCGGAGAGGTCGAACCCGGCGGGGTCGGCGTCAGGGTCGTTCTATACAAGCGAACGTCGGGGTGGAGTTCATAGGCGTCAGTTTGAGTTGAAAGGCGTCGCGGGCGGAGATTGAAAGCGAGGGCTGGGTGCAGAGATGCGCCGGGCAAAGTCCTTAAGGATCGGCGTTCACCACGCCAACGCGGTCGTATGGGAACCAGTGTATAGAACGCACCTCAGTCTCGGCGGCGGGCGCGGCGGCGGCGTCGCCGGCCACCTCCGCGAGCGCGTCGAACCCGCTCTCTGCCGCGCTCGCGGCGCCCGGCGCGGTCAGGGATAGGATGTCGTCGCTCAGCTCGAGCGCGTCGACGACGCTCTCGCCGATGACTGGCCGGGAAGGGCCGAAGGACGCGCGGTCGCCTTCGCGGCCGCGGCGGAGCCACCTCGAGAACCCTCGGGGCGTGAAACCGTCGCCGTCGCCTTCGCCGGCGTCCGGGTAGTCGCGGTCCAAGATGGGCGCGTAGAGATCGTTCACCGCGTCGCGGACCTCGTCGCTCGCGATGCGCTCCGCGCGGCGGCGCGCGTCCTCGATGAACGCGCTCGCGTCGCCGATGTCCTGCGTCGTCGGGTCGAAGATAGGCGTCGCGAGCGTCGGCGACGACGCCGGCCCCGCGGCTTGCTGCGCGACGACGACGTCCGCGTCCGCGTCCGCGTCCGCGTCCGCGTCGCGGAGGATCTGCGCGGGCGCGGCGCGGCCGCGGGCTCGGCCGCGACCGCGGCGCGCGCCGTCTCTCGGCGGCGCCGACGCCGACGCCGACGCCGCGGGGCCCGCGGCGACGAGGTCCGCGCCGAGGGCGAGGAGGACGCACGACGCGAGGAAGAGACGCATGGCGTGCGCGCGGGCGCGGTGGAGTGACGACGCGCGATGCGAACGCTTCGACGCGCATCAGGCGAACGTTCGATGGCGCGAGGGCGGGCGCGAGACGGCATCGGGCCGTCGCACGCGCGACCGCCTCTGCGTGGAAGGCGAAGAGGCGGCCCAGCCAGGCTTTTCCCCAGCTTTTCCCGCGCGAACAGAACTATTCGTAAAAGAGAACCCTAACGCCCCTCGCCACTTCAGCGCGCGCCTCCGCCGCGTCCGTCATGGAAACCCGCGCGCGATCGAACGCGCGTCTCGCGCTCCTTCCCCCGGATCCCGACGCCCCCAGCCTGCGCGTCGACGGCGTCGTCGCGTGCGCCATCTTGAAGCGCGTGCCGAACGTCCTCGACAGGCTCGCGCTCGCGGAGGCGAGCAAAGTCTTCTGGGAGGCTTCGAAAGAGGCCGCGTCGTTGCCCGACGCGCTCGACTTCACCGACGGCTCGGACGACGCGCGACTTAAACGACACGACCGACAGCTCATCGGCGGAGATCGCCTCGACAGACTGAGATACATCCTCAACATCAACGGCGTGCTGAGAGAAGAGTGGCGCGACGAGCCGACCGACTACCTCTTCCCTCACTTGGGCCTATGCGGCGACGCCAACGAGAGGAGTTACTCTTATGACATGGGGTTTCTCTGGCGAGACATGTTGGAAATCGCAGACGATGATTTCCAGGACACGCCTTCGGAGGGTATTGAATGGCTCCAAAAAGCTGCGAGCATCGGCAGCAACGATGCTAAGTACTTCCTCGGTCAGATCTACTTGAACCGGTACTTCGACCTTCGTAACGCCGATATTGAAGAAGCGATAAAGTGGTTTCGCATGCACGCAGAGTGCGGTGGCCCTTACTTGGATGATGAACACGATCCCAGCGATGGGGCCGAGCAGCTCTGCCTTATTCACTGGGGGCGCGAGGAGTTCGAAGACGCGTTCAAGTGGGCTTCGATAGCCTTCGACCCGGGCGGCGGCAACCTCGATGCGGCGTACGTGGTCGCTCGGTGCTACGCACAGGGCCTCGGCGTTAAGAAAGACGAAGTGAAGGCGGTCGAGCACTATCACGCGGTGGTCGAATACGAGACCTCTGATTTTTTTGCCTACGCCGCACTTGAGCTAGGTAACGCGTACGAATCCGGCAAGGGCGTTCGGAAATGTGTTCCAACGGCGATCGAATACTACAAAAAGGTTGTCTCTCACGACGGATTAGCCGTCGATGGGGCGCGCGACGCCCTCGCAGCTCTCGGCGTCGACGCATAGTCCACCCACGCGCACGATCCACGCGAACGAACGACGACACGAACGATGCATATACGCTACCTACGCTGCAATACGATACTACTACATGCTCAAACTACGCTCATCAAACTACGTGCACGCGGCGCTCACCGCCTCCACGGCGCCTGCTCCATGACCTCCCCGAACGCCTCCGTCTTCGCGCACCCGGCACGCTCCACGAACAACGCCTTCACGATCGTCCGCTCCCCCTCGCTCCCGCTCACGACCCTGTGCCTCGCGCCCTCGGCTCGAAACAGCAGCAGCGAGTTCGCCGGCGGCGTGATCGCCCGTCGCGCGCCGTCCGACCCCACCCACTCCGTCTTCGCGTCGGACGAGTTTGTTGCCGTGTAGATCAACTCTTAGGGTCGTTCCATACAAGCGAACGTCGGGGTGGAGTTGAAAGGCGTCAGGTGGAGTTGAAAGGCGCCGAGGGCGGGGATTGAACGCGAGGGGTGGGCGGAGAGAAACGCCGGGAAAAGTCCTTAAGGATCGGCGTTCACCACGCGGACGGGGTCGTATGGGGACCAGTGTATAGAACGCACCGTATTGCGGCGGGTCGTACAGCCGCACGTCCGTATGCCACCCCATGCTGGATCCGACGCGGTACAGACGCACCTCCACCGGGTAGTCCCCAAGCGCGAGGCTCTCGCACGACGTCAGCTGTCGGAGTTTGGACAGCGCGGGCGCGGACGCGAAGGCGGCGTACGCCGCGGACGTCACCGGCGCCGCCGCGGAGAGCCGCCCCACCGCGACGGAGTGGTCGACGCGGAGTTTCGATCGCAGCTTTACGCACGCGGCCGCGACCGCGTCGCGGGCGTCGTCCGCGAGGAAGTTCGGGACGTACCACACGCGCGCGGCGGGGTCGGCGTGCGGCGCGGCGGGGTCGACGGCGACGAAGGTTTGCGGCGCGGACGTCGAGGGAGAGGAGGAGGAGGAGGAGGAGGAGGATCCGGAGGATCCGGAGGTGCCGTCGTCGGAGGGCGAGGAGGACGCGGGCGCGACGACGCGGCGTCGTCGTCGCGGCGTCGCTCCGCGCGGCGCCGCGGGGTTCGAGGCGCCCCTTCGCGCGCGTCCGCGGCGCGGCGCGAGGTCGACGCGACCCGACGTCTGCGCCGCCATCATCGAACGAGACGCGCGCGTCGCGAAGTGGCGTGGCGGGACAACTAACAATGCCTGGTACATGGGACTCCGATTTCCGTCGTCGCTCGCAGCGCCGTCGCCGATAGCCGAGGTCGGCCGTCGTCGTCGTCGCGTGCGCGTTCACCGAAGCTCGGCCACAGCACGCCGCGCGCCCGACGCGCCCTTCGCGCGTCTCACCCGACGCACCCCGCGGACGTCGCGATCCCGCGGTCCGCACGCGCGATCGAGCGCTCGTGATCAGGTGCGCGTCCTCGCCGCTCGGCCTGATGGACGGCGGGGTTTTTAGAATCCTCAATCAATCCTTCTCCTCTCGTCGCTGCACACTGGTGGTTTCTCTCGCGGCCGTCGCTCGCGATCCCTCCCCGCCTCCGCCGCCTCCGCGTCGCGCGCGCGCGGAATGAGAGGACGATGATCAACGTTTCCTGTGGTATTTGAATCAAGCGCTCGCGCGCTTTGAAACTATCGAAACGACTGACTCTCAACGCGACGCCGCGCGCGATCCTTCCTCGACGGAGGGAGGCCGCGCGTCGCGTCGCCGCGGCGATTTTATCGGTCCGCGTCGTCGCCCGCGCCCGCGCGTCGCCGCGGTCGTCCCACCGTTTCGGTGATGAGTACGTTAAACTTTCGTTCTACCTAGGTCCGTGACAATGCGGAGAAACATCACCTTGGAGAACTGAGAAACGTGGGACGACTCGCGCGCGCGCGCTCGTCCGTCCGTCCGTCCGTCGATCCCGACCCGTCGCGTCGTCGCGCGTCGAACGCGTGCGGTGCATTCTCTTGATGCAAACACCTTCGCCGAGTTCTCGTGCGGATAAACTTGCGTTTGGAGACCTGAGCTGAAGAATGCATTCGACGCCACGACGGCGACGACGCCACGACGTTCAGCGAACGTCACCACCGACGCGCCGCGCCGTCGATCCTCGAAACCTGACCTTCGCTCCCCGCTCTCCGACGCCGTTCCGTCATCCATCCTTCCAGAAGATCGGTTTCGCGCTCGAGAGGGAGAAAAAAAAAAAATCGAAATCGAGCTTCGCCGCCGCCGCCAGCCTTCATCATGGGCGTCATCATGTCGCGGCTGTACTCGGCCATGGGCGACCAAGAGGCGCGCATCCTCGTCCTCGGCCTGGACAACGCGGGCAAGACGACGATCCTGTACCGACTCCAAGTCGGCACGGTCGTGTCCACGATCCCGACGATCGGATTCAACGTCGAGACGGTGACGTACAAGAACATAAAATTCCAAGTCTGGGACTTGGGCGGCCAGAGCAGCATCCGGCCGTACTGGCGGTGTTACTACCCGAACACGCAGGCGATCGTCTACGTCGTGGATTCGTCCGACGTGGAGCGCGTCGGGACGTCGAAGCAGGAGTTTCAGGCGATAGTAGAGGAGGAGGAGCTGAGGGACGCGACGATTTTGGTGTACGCGAACAAGCAAGACGCGCCGGGGGCGTTGGACGACGCGCAGATCGCGGAAGGGTTGGGCCTCCACGAGATCAAGAATCGAAGATGGGCCATCTTTAAGTGCTCCGCGACGAAAGGCGAAGGGCTGTGGGAGGGGATGGAGTGGCTCGCGAACGGGTTGAAGAGCAAGCAGAAGGGCGGCGGGTCGTCGTGGTTCGGGGATTGGAGCTCGTGGGGGTGGTCCTCGTCGAAATAGCGTCGGCGATTATGGCGGCGGGCGCTCGCTCGTGTAAGAAACACCAACGCGTCATGTCATCACAAAAACGTGTCGGCCACGGCGGGCGCGGGGGCGTACGGCCCGACGTCGTCGCCGAGCAACGCCGCCGCGGCGGCCAACTCGGCGTGAATCGCCCTCGGATCTTCGATGAGCTCGCCGCCGTCGCCGCCGTCGCCGTCGTCCGCGTCCGCGGCTTTCTCGACTTTCAACCCCTTCGGCGCCTTGCCGACGACGAACCCCTCCACCTCCGACGCGGGTTTCCCCTTCAGATCCCTCGCGCTCTTCTTCGCGTCGACGCTCGCTCGCTGGTCCTCCGCCTCCGTCCCTCCGCCTTCGCCGCCGTCTCCCGCGGCGCGCGACGCCTTCAGCCGCGCCGCGCGGAGCTCCGGCTCGCGCGCGTTGGCCGCCTCGCGCCTCGGGTCCGCGACGAGTTTCTTCAGGCACAAGCCGACGGCTCTTCGCAACGCGTCCTTGACCTTGACCGCTTCGTTATATTTTAACGTCTTCGCCGCGTGCGTTTTCTTCTCCTCGTCCGCGCTTCCGCCGCTCCCCGTCGGCGGCTCCAAGAACGGCTCCAAGCGCGACATGTACCGCCGAATGTTCGGCACGAGAAGCATCCGAACGACCCTCGGGCCGAGCGCGTGCAGCCCAACGATGGCGCCGTAGTGCGTGCTCAGCGGCTTCGTCTCGTCGAGCAGCGCCTTCGATAACGTCCGCGTGATCCTCGGCTGAGGGTCGTTCCATACAAAGTGAAGTCGGGGTGGAGTTGAAAGGCGTCAGAAGCGGAGTTGAAAGGCGTCGAGGACGGGGATTGAAACCGTGGCGTGGGCGGAGAGATGCGCCGGGCAAAGTCCTTAAGAAACGGCGTTCACCACGCCGACGCGGTCGTATGGGGACCAGTGTATAGAACGCGCCTGAATCGTCGGGTACTCGCGTCCAAACTTCTCGCACACGAAATTCATCGTCTCCGCCGCTTGCTCGCGCAGCGCCCAGTGGTTCTCGTCCGGCGACGCGCACAGCCGCTTCGCGACCATGCACGTCACGATGGACGGCATGAACTGATGCAGGTACAGCTCGACGTGCACGTTCGGGTTCGCCACGATCGCGAGCGTCGCCGCGGTGAGCGCGCGAAGCTTCGGGAGCTCCCTGAGGGTTGTTCCGTACGAGCGAACGTCGGGGTGGAGTTGAAAGGCGTTAGTTGGAGTTGAAAGGCGTCGAGGTGTGTCGGGATTGAAACCGAGTGGTGGGCGGAGAGATGCGCCGGGAGATAAAGTCCTCAAGGATCGGCGTCCACCTCGCCAACGCGGTCGTATGGGGACCAGTGTGAGAAAGAACGCGCCTCAGCGACTTGGCCACCTCCGTCTGAACGAATTGCACGAGGTACGGCATGAGCTGGTGCAAGCCCGCGTCCGTCGCGAGAGACGCCAGCGCGGCTCGCAACATCGGCGCCTCTTCCCCAGCGCCGCCGCCTCGGATCACCGCGGTGACTCTGTCGAAGTACAGCTGGAGCTCCTTGCTGAGCTCGTGCGCGACCACGGGTTGGACCACCGCGGCCCCGTCCGCGCCCGCGCCGGTAACGCCGCCGTCCTCGCCGGCGCCGCCCGCAGCCTTGCGCTTCGCCCCCGCGGCGGCGGCGTTAGCGGCGGCGTGCGCGGCGGGCCCGCCGACGTCTTGCGGCGCGACGGGCGCGCGGAACATCGCTCGCGCGCGCTCGTCTACGTCGATATCCGCCTCGAGATCGGGTCGGAGATTTTCCCCCGGCCCCGGCGGCGGGTTCTCCGGGATCAGGGGCTGGACGCCGTCCACGGCGAGCCAGTGCGGGACGACGTTGACCGCGATCGGCGGGCGCGGGAGCTTCATCGCGAGGATGTCCTTCAGCTCGATCTCCTTGCTCGCCTGCGTGAAGAAATCGGGATGCCCCGGCACCTCTTTAAACGCGATGGCGGGCGCGTTCGCGGGGAATCCGTAGAGCGCCTCCACCTTCTTCATCTTCAGCGAGCTGTTCACGTCCTCCGTGGACAGCTGTACGCGCTTGCTGTGGCGCATGAACTTGCACGCGTCCTGGATGACCTCGCGCAGGCGGTACTCCACGTCCGGGGCGAGCGCGCGCGCGACCTCGTCGGGAAGATTGTCGAACCCGACCGTCTCCGCGATCGCGCTGACGGACGCCCCGGGGAGGTGGTCGTACTCCTCCGCGGCGGCGTCCGCGGGCATCGTGGGAGGCGCGCCCGGGGACCCGGGGATCGGATCGGGGGGGACGCGACCGGGACCCGTGCCGCGCGGGGGGAAGTGCGCGAGCGGTCCCGATGGGGGGGTCGGCTTACCGCGCGCGAAGCCCATAACCTTCCTGTCTGGTGTCACGTTTCGGCTTCACTGACAACAGAAATATTATTCCTTCCGTTATTACCGCGGCCTCACTCTTCGAGGCGCGGCGATACCGCGAGGCGCGCGCGCGATGACGGCGACATCGCGTCGATAGCGGTCGATACAACAAAACATGGACGTGCTTCGCGGCATCGCCGGTCGCGGTCGCGCGAGGAAGTTCCATCCGCGCGGATGGCAGAAACGGAAAAAGCGGTTCGTGCGTCAGACTTGGCAGGCGGCATGCGAAAACGCCCCGTGCGGCGTCGACGGCGTCGGCGACGAGCTCCTGCGTCGCTTCTTCGCGTCGCACCCCGGGTTCGTACAGCTGTTCAACTTCCGCCGCGCGCGGCTGCTGAACAGCGCGGCGTGGCGGTTGCACGCGCGGTCAGTCGCGCGAGCCATCGACGACTTCGTCGTCGTCGCGACGGCGGGAGCGGATCCGTCGTCGTCGTCGTTCGATAACGGCGCGTGGCGGCGAACGAAGACCGCGCTCAGGGAGCTCGGCGGGAGGCACCTCGTCGCGTACAAGGTGACTCCCGCGCACTACGACGCGTTCGGGAGAGCACTCCTCGCGACGGTCGAGGCGACGGCGCGCGGCGGCGGCGGCGGCGACGGCGGCGGCGGCGACGGCGGCGGCGGCGACGGCGGCGGCGATGGCGGGTTCGACCGAGAGACGCTGGCGGCGTGGACGGAGACGTGGGAGGGCATGCGCGAGCTCATGTTGCAGGGACCTAAGGTTAGCAAATGATAGTGAACGTGAGATAGAAGAAGTGTCACGCACTTAATGGTACTTAATCACCATGCGCGTTGCGATGTCTGAGTTCGAAGGTTGTTTTCGATTCGTTTCGACGTCTTTTTCGTTCGTCTCCGATCTACGATCGTCTCGGCGCCCGCGGCGGCGTCCTCCCTCTCCCTCTCCCCCCGAACGACCCGCCGCCGCTGTCGCTCGCGCTCCCGCCGGAAAAGAACCCCGCGTTGTTGCTCGGAACGCCGCCGAAGAACCCCGCGCCCCCCTCCGACGACGGCGACGACCGGCCGCCTTTCGGCAGACCGAACCCGACGACGGGACCGTCGCGGGTCCCGACTCCGTTCGGAGAGACGGAGAACCCGTCCGCTCCCAGGCCGTTCGGCGGCGACGGCGAGTTTCTCATCCGCCCGCCGTTCGAGCCGTTCGAGGACCCGAACAGCGGCCGCGGGCCGAGGTTCGCTCGGGTCAACTTCCGCGGGCGCGGGTTCAGCGAGTTCGGGAGGCTCCCGATTCGACCGGCGCCGACGCTTCCCATGTGCGAGCTGCTGCGGCTGCCGCTGCGTCCGCGGCGTCCGATGCCGCCGCCGCTGCCGCGGCCGTCGGACTCGGACTCGCTCGAGGACGTGATGACCTCGTCGTCGTCGTCGTCGTCGTCGTCGTCGTCGTCGAGATCGCTGCCACTGCCCTCGCGGTCGTCGTCGCCGGCGCCGGCGCCGGCGCCGGCGCCGGCGCCGGCGCGTCGCGCGCTGCCTCGCCACGTCACGTACGTCGACGGAAGCCTCAGGCGCCCGGCGCTTCGTCGGAGGAGGTACGGGTCGAACGGGAAGAACATCCGGAGCGGGCGGCGATGCCGCACCGCCTCCGCGACTTCGCTGCCGAGGACGACGGTGCTTTGCGTGCGCGCGAGCGCGGCGTTTCCGTTTCCATTTCCGCCGTTTCCGCCGTTTCCGCCGTTTCCGCCGCCGCCCGCCGTCGCGGCGTCTTTTTCCTTACGCTCCCTCCTGTGCTTCTCCAAAAGCTGCTCGTCGAACCCGTCCACGCCCGCCTCCACGGCGCGGTGCAAAAACTCCGTCACCACGGACGGCAAGCACGTGTGCGTCGGGTTCAGCTTGCTGTATAAAATCTCCCTCAACGGCAGCGCGCGAAGCGTCGTCGCGGGCTCGCCGCCGACGTCGAGAATATCCGTCATGCGGTAACACAGGACGTACATCAGAGCCTGGCACGCGCTGTCGAAGACCGCGAGCGTCGCGCTCGACGCGTTCGCGAACTCTCGCTGTTCCGTGTCCGTGAGCGGAGCCGGCTTCGCGTCGTCGGGCGCGGCGTCTTCGCTCGCGCCTTCGACGTCGAACGAAGACCCGAACCCGCGGGATAACCCTCCCGACCCACCCTTGCCGCCGCCGCTCTCCGGGGACGTCACGCCGGTGACGCCCGCGCCGCGCGTCGCGCTCTCGACCGTCGCGACGCACCACGCGGTCAGCCTCCGCAGGACGCTCGACATAAACGCCGCCGAGAGAAACGTCGCGCGCGCTAAAAACGACGCCAGATACGCCGTCGCCGCCAACCGCCCCGCCGGCGGGTGGTGCGGGTCCGTCAAACGATCCAGCAGAACCTCCACGATCCTCGACGCGAGCTCGCCGCCTTCGCCTTCATTCCCTTGGATCCCGGCCGCGTCGCGCGCGCACGCGTGGAAGAGAATAAACTGCGTGAACTTTGACTTGTGCGCCGGCAGAAGCGTGGACACGAACGTTCGAAGCAACGCGTCGCTCACCGCGGCGTCGTCCCCGCGGTCGATCCTCGCGTCCACGTGCGCGAGGGTGATCTCCATCATCGAATCGAGCGCGTCCGCGGTCTCGTCCACGGCGACGCCGCCGCCGCCGCCGGGGGACAGACGCCCGCTCCCGCTGGCGTGACGCGAGTGGTTGTTGTCCGGGTAGTAGCCTCCGTAGTTGGCGCCCCCGGGGTCGCCGCGCGCGGACATCCCTCCGCCGCCGTGCATGCCGTACCCGCGCTCCCACGCCGCGGCTTGACGCACGAGCTGCTCCTCGATCGTTTTTTCTATGTCCTCGAGCTCGAAGATCCCCGCGCCGTCTTTCCCGTCGGCGTCGTCGTCGTCGTCGTCGTCCGCGTCGTCGTCGGAGTCGTCGTCGCCGTCGTCGTCGCCGCCGTCGTCGCCGTCGTTCGGGCGCTCCGCGCGGATGTCCTCCCACTTGATGTCAACGTCGAGCTCTAGCATGTGAGCGACGACGGACTGTAACAACACATCGCGTAACGGCGCCCCCGAGGGCGTTTCTACTAACCGAAACGCCGCCCTGAGGTACTGACACTGCGTCGCCCGGTGCGACGACTTATGCGGCAACCGCTGCAATAGCGTCGGCCTCAGCACGCTCACCGCGAGCGGCACGAGGGTCAAGATCGACTCGACCGCGCCGACGATCGCGGCGGTCGTCTCCGACGCCGGTCGACTCCCCGCGCCGCCGGTCCCTTCCAGCGCCGCGCGCGCCGGCGGCGGCGTCGGCGACGACGCGCCGGCGCCCGCGCCCGCGCCGCCGCCGCGTCGTCCCATGTCCATGTCTTCCTCCAGCGCCTCCACGGGGTACCCCGCCGGCGGCGTGAAACTCTCCACGAGAACGTCCAACACCGTCTGCAACAGCGACCCCGCGTGCGTCACGACCAAGTTGACGCAGAACACGATCACGAGGCTCACGACGTCGTCGCGGCATCGCCACGGGTTCGCGCGCAGGACTTTTTGAAGGAGGTTCTCGTGCACGCGCACGTCGAGCGACGAGACGTGCTCCGCGAGCGCCTCGAGCATCATCGTCTTGTCCCGCGCGACGTCCGCCTCCTCGAGACCGTCGATCGCGTCCAGGAGCTCGTAGTACTGCGCGCGAGACCCGCGGCGCGCGCCGTCCAGGGCGTTCTTCACGAACGCGCGCATGAGCCCGCGCGCGGTCTCGGGGTCGATCTCGGCGGCGGCGACGTCGTCGTCGCTGTCGCCGTCGTCGTCGTCGCCGCCGCCGCCGCCGCCGCCGCCGCCGCCGTGTCTCGACTGCGACGCGACGGGGCGCGGCGCGCGCGCGCCCGCGCGCGTTCCCGCGAGCGCGGCGAGATCCATCGCGCGTCCTCGCGCCTTCGCCTCGCGCCGCCTTGTGCCGCCGGATCTTCGGCGACTCCGTTTTCTTCCTTTCGCGCGGAAAACTTACGCCGAACGTACACCTCCGCACTGTTTGCGCGTACGAATTGCGACGCCGTACGCTGATTGGCCGAAGCAGCTCGCGGAAAACGGAAAGAGGACGTCATCGCTTTTTCCTGCTGTTGTGGGTAAGATAAAGGACGTCGCGCCATCTCGAGACGCGCCTCGCACGCGCCCTCGATCGCTCGAGCACTCGAGCTTCACGCTTCCTCCTCCGCACGACATCATGGTCGCGGGAACGACGATCGGCGCGTCCGCCGCGTCCGCGTCGCTCGCGTCGCGCGCGTCCGAATCGATGACGGCGCGGCGGGTCGCGCAATCTCGCGTCGCCCCCGCCGCGGCGTCGCGCGCGAGGGCGCTCCGCGTCGTCGCGAAAGACTACCCGAAGCCGGATAAGATCTCGGACACGGACAACTACCGCGAGGGCGCCGCGCTGTCGCAAAAGTTCAAGGAGCTCAAGGGCATGGGGAAGAAGAAGAAGGTGGCCATCGTCGGCGGCGGCCTCTCCGGCCTCGCGTGCGCGAAATACCTCGTCGACGCTGGGCACGAGCCCATCGTCCTCGAGGGACGCGACGTCCTCGGCGGCAAGGTCAGCGCGTGGCAGGACAAGGACGGCGACTGGATCGAGACCGGCCTCCACATCTTCTTCGGCGCGTACCCGAACATGATGAACCTCTTCGCGGAGCTCGACATCGAGGATCGACTGCAGTGGAAAGTGCACAAGATGATCTTCGCGATGCAGGAGCTCCCCGGAGAGTTCACGACGTTCGACTTCATGAAGGGCATCCCCGCGCCGCTGAACTTTGGACTCGCGATCCTTCTCAACCAGAAGATGTTGTCGCTCCCGGAGAAGCTTCAGACCGCGCCGCCGCTCATCCCGATGCTCATCGAGGGCCAAGATTTCATCGACGCGCAAGACGAGCTCAGCGTCCTCGACTTCATGCGCAAGTACGGCATGCCCGAGCGCATCAACGAGGAGGTGTTCATCTCCATGGCGAAGGCGCTCGATTTCATCGACCCGGATAAGCTCTCGATGACCGTCGTCCTGACCGCGATGAACCGCTTCTTGAACGAGACGGACGGGCTTCAGATGGCGTTTCTCGACGGGAACCAGCCGGATCGCCTCTGCGCGCCGATGGCGGATCACGTCAAAGCCGGCGGCGGCGAGGTCCGCATGAAAGCCCGCCTCAAGGAGTTCGTCCTGAACGACGACGGCAGCGTGAAGTGCCTCAAGATGACGAACGGCGAAGAGATCGTCGCGGACGAGTACGTCAGCGCGGTGCCCGTGGACGTCATGAAGCGCCTCCTCCCGAAGAAGTGGTCCAACATGCCGTTCTTCCATCAGATTCAAAACCTCGAGGGCATCCCGGTGATCAACATCCACTTGTGGTTCGACCGCAAGCTCCAGAACGTGGACCACCTGTGCTTCTCGCGCTCGCCGCTGCTGTCCGTCTACGCGGACATGTCCACGACGTGCAAGGAGTACTACGACGAGGAGAAGTCGATGCTCGAGCTCGTCTTCGCGCCGTGCTCGCCCCTCGCCGGCGGCAACACGAACTGGATCGCGAAGAGCAACCAGGAGATCGTCGACGCGACGATGAAGGAGCTCGAGCGCCTCTTCCCGCTCGAGATCGGCCCGGGGAGCCCCGACGGCGTCGGCGCGAAGCTCCTGAAGCACGCGGTCGTGAAGACGCCCCGCAGCGTCTACGCCGCCATCCCGGGCCGGAACAAGTACCGCCCGAGTCAGGCCACGCCCATCAGCAACTTCACGCTCGCGGGGGACTGGACGTCGCAGAAGTTCTTGGGGAGCATGGAGGGCGCCGTGCTCGGAGGGAAGCTCGCCGCGGAGGTCGTGACGGACAAGGCGATCTACGGCGGGCCGACCAAGGGGATCAAAAAGATTGTCCCGGACGTCGTGAAGGAGGCGAACGCGATGGAGGCGAGAGAGCCGGAGGGTTCGAAGGGCGAGTCCGAGCTGTCGTACGGCGCCGGGTGCGTGATGGGCGAGGAGCAGGAGAAGGAGCTCGCGGTGTTCGACCCGGAGCAGATGGTGACGATGGACAACTACGTCGCGAGGGAGTCCATCCCGGTGTCGCGATAGACGACGCGCGGATACGAAAGAGGTGAAAATGTTTTAATTGAGTTCAGCAGAAATAGACCGACTCCTAATAGTACTGCTTGCGCGGGTTCCCGAGCGGGTTCGGGCGGTGGCGGTACCCTTGCATCATTCGCTTCTTGTACTGCTCGAAGATGTCCTCGCCCTCCTTCGGCGCGGCCGGGTCTGCGACGTCCGACCCGAGCCCGGGGTTGTCCGCGCCGCCGCCGTACCCCAACCCGCCGCCGCCGCCGCCGTGCCCCAACCCCGGCGTCTCTCCTCCCGCGCCCGCGCCCGAGGGCTTCGCCCACGTCTTCTGCACCGGCGTCGTCCCCGGCGCGGTCTCTACCGCGTGCCCGCCGCCGCTCCCTATGCGAGCGGCGATGTCGCGCGCGGCGGCGGCGGCGGCGTCCGCGGGCGCGATGAAGGCCCCAGGGGGCGCGAAGTCGCCCATGTGATGCCCCCTCGTGCCGTCGTATCGAATCCGCGCGTCGATGTCCTCGCGGCGTATCGGCCCTCGCGCGCCCGTCGCCGCGGCCGCGATCTCCGCGGGCGTCAGCCGCTCTGATGAAAACCCCCCGCTCGCGAGCGTTTTTTCTTTCGCCGCGGCCTGCCGCTCTTCGCGAAACTTATCCTCCCTCGCGGCTTGCTTCGCGAAAAATTCCATCGCTCGCAGCGGATCCGCGGCGGCGGCTTCCTTCGCGTACGCCGCGCCGCCGCTGTTGCCGCTGCCGCTGCCGACGTGCGGCGCGGTGCGCAGGGCGTCCACGGACGCGCCGGAGTCCACGAACCCGCTCCGCGCGGCGGCGGTGATCCCTCCCGCTTCCTTCGACGGGTCTCGGTAGTACCGCGCAAACTTTTTATCCCCGAAGCGTCCTCCTCGGCCTCTCGGCGGCGACGGCGAGCGCGATCGCTCGCGCCCGGGCGGCGCTCCGGGCGGCGGCGCAAGCGGCGGCAGCATCGACGCGGGCGCGGGCGCGTCCCATCCGCTGGGTTTGCTACCCGGCGGCGGCGGCGGCGGCGGCGGCGGCGGCGGCGCGTCTGCCGTCGCTGGCGCCGCTCCGGGCGCCTCTTCGCCCCAGCGCGATCGCCTCCTCTGCGGCGGCGGTGGCGCCGCCGCGGCCGCCGCCGCGCCGCCGCCGTCTCCCGCCGTCGTCGTTGCGCCTTCGCCGCTCGCCGCGCGCTGCGCTTCCTCGATCTTCATCTCGTAGTACCGGTAGTCGTTCCCCGTGATCTCGTGCAAGAATCGGAACGGCGTCTCCCCGCCCGTGTTTTTCGCGCGCGCCCCGTCCTCGACCGCGCGTCCTCGCCGCGCGACGAACGCCGCGAGCTTCTCCGCGGCTCGCTTCACCTCTGGATCGCTCGGCTCTCTGATCGCTGCGTGACGAGTGGTGATACGAACGAATAGGGTGGATCATCAGCGCGGGGGGATCCGAGGAAGTCGAAGGGTTTTACGATCATCATTATTCGTTGAGTGCGGCCGCCCCGTCGGGGCGTCGCGTCGTACGTTCGCTCTTCGCCTTCTTCGCCTCGACGTCGTCGTCGTCGCCGTCGTCGTCCGCGAGTTGCGTCGCGAACGTCTTCCGCTTCGACTTCATCCCAAAAGAGAGCTTCATCCTCCCGCGCGCGTGGCCGAACCCCCCGCGGCGCCCCGAGGTTTACGACTAGATCTGCAATTTCTCGCTCGCTCGACTCCACTCGCGCTCGTCGTCGCTCGTCGCGCCCGTCGCCTCGCCCTTCTTCTTCCTCGCCGAAAAAACCGTGGTGACGTGTCGCGGCTCCGGGAGCGCCTCCCTCCTCTCGAACCCCGCGTTCTCTTCCTCGAACTCGACGAACGCCGCGTAGTTTTCGTTCGCCATCGGAGGGAGCGTCGTCGCGGGCTCCTTCATCTCGTTCCAGTCCGGCGTCACCCCGGGAAGGCCGCGCTGATCCCTGCGCGAGAGAGGGAGGAAAGAAAGACGGAGGAGAAAAACGTTCAAGATCGACGCCGATCCCCGCCGCCGACGACGACGACGCGCGCTCGTCCTCGCGCGCGATGCCGAGCGCCGAATCGCCGCGAAAAGAATCGTATCATCGCGAATTTACTCCCAACGCACCACACGCCGCGGAAGCGCTCGAGCTCCCTCGTCTCGCGTCGCATCTCCTCCAGCGCGGCTCTCACGGCCGGATCCTCGACGCCCTCGGCCATCTTCTCGAACGCGCGAAGGCGGTCGCGCAGCGCGTCGCGCGCCGCGTCGGTCGACGACGCGCCGTAGCGCTCCGCGCGGCGCGACACCCCGGTCGCGGGCAGATCGCTCATCGCGCGAGGGAACGGGAACGAGAACGGGAACGGGAACGACGCCGGCGAGGGCGAGGGCGCGCGCCCGAGAGGTGTGCGCGCGTCGAGGGGAAGGCGCGCGCGGCGGGGAGACGAAACGGCTCAGCGTGCGCGTGCGTGGCCACGAGATCAGCTCGCGGGTCTCAGCGGTCGCTAGCACGGCACCAGATCTCTGGCCAGATCCCGCTAGGGCAACGCCAGAGAAGACCCGCGCACCGCGGGCATGACGATGACGTCGACGCCGTCGATCTCGGATCGGTTCGCGGCGGCGCGCGCGGGCGTCTCGAGCGCGCGCGCGCCGCGCGCGATCGAGACGCCGCCGCGCGTCGCCGCGCCGCGCGCGCGCGCCGCGCGGCCCCGATTCGTCGCGGTGGCGCGACGCGCGGGCGAAAGCGGCGACGCGAGACGACGACGACGCGTGCGCGTGCGCGCGTTCAAGGACTACCTCGACGCGGAAGAGAGCGGCGACGGCGAGAAAGAGGAGGAGAATACGACGGCGAAGGAGAAGGACGCCGCCGCGGTCGCCTCGGAGGACGCGACGTCCTCGTCGTCCTCGTCCAACGAGGCGGATGCCGCGGACGCGGACGCGGAAGAGAAGAAGAAACTGGACGAGAAGAAAGGCAAAGGCGGCGGCCTCTTCGGGTGGCTCCCGTTCGCGTCCGTGCCGTCCAAGGCGCAGGAGGCGCACCTCGCCGCGTGCCGCGACGCCGCGGACGCGGAGCCGGACAACTTCGTCCGCCAAGACGCGCTCCTCCGAGAGCTCGTCTCCGCGGAGAGATACCGCGACGTCGTCGAGCGCTTCGAGTCGCGGTCGCACGCGTCCGGCCCGGGCAGCGTCGTCGCGTACCTGACGTCTCTCGGGAAGCTCGACCTTCTCGACCGGTTCGACATGAAGACGCCGCCGCCGGCGCAGCTCTCGATGGCGGCGGCGACGGTGATGAAGCGAGAGAAGCTCACCGCCGAGCAAGCCGCGGAGGCGGTGGCGGAGGCGGTGGCGATCGGCGCGGCGACGAAATCCGAACTCCCGACGCTCCTGAGAGACCTCTCCAAGCGCGCGGAGGGGCGGAACGGGGTGATCAAGGTCCCGCGCGGCGCGTCCGCGGCGGCGCCGCTGCACGTCGTCATCGGCGACGGATACGGCGGGTCATCGTTCGGCCCGGACGGCGGAGGGCAACGCGCCAAGGGCAACGGCGTCGTGAACTTCATATTTTACGGCGTCATGGCGTGCGTCCTGGGCAGCGCGGGGATGAGCGCGATGAAGACGCACGCGGCGAACGTGAACAAAGGCGGCGACGCGTCCGCGTCCGCGTCCGCGTCCGCGAGAGGCGGGGCGTCCTCGTCGTCGTCGAGTTCGAATTCTTTGATGCCCGGAAAGCCGTCGCTTCCCGCGCTCGGCGGCGCGGGGAGGGCGGGCGGCGACGACGCGCAGAAGAAGGGCGAGGGGAGCTCGTTCGACCCGAAGGAGTACAACAAAGACGCGCTCCCGGAGAAGAGCGTGAAGACGTTCAAAGACGTGTTAGGGTGCGACGAGGCGAAAGAGGAGCTCCAGGAGATTGTGGAGTACCTGAAAAACCCGGACCTGTTCACGCGCCTCGGCGGGAAGCTCCCGAAGGGCGTCCTTTTGTCCGGCCCGCCCGGCACGGGGAAGACGCTGCTCGCGCGCGCGGTCGCGGGCGAGGCTGGCGTCCCGTTCTTCTACCGCGCCGGCAGCGAGTTCGAGGAGATGTTCGTGGGCGTGGGGAGCAAGCGCGTCCGACAGCTGTTCGCGGCGGCGAAGAAGAAGACGCCGTGCATCGTCTTCATCGATGAGATCGACGCGGTCGGGACGTCGCGCAAGGCGTTCGAGACGCAGTCGCGAAAGACGTTGAACCAGCTTCTGACCGAGATGGACGGGTTCGAGCAGAACGAGGGGATCATCGTCATCGCGGCGACGAACATTCCGGAGCAGCTGGACCCGGCGTTGACGCGGCCGGGGCGGTTCGATCGCCTCATTCACGTCCCCAACCCCGACATCGGCGGGCGACGCGAAATCTTGCGGCATTACCTCGCGGACAAGCCCGTGGCGTTCGACGTGGACGTGGAGACGCTCGCGCGCGGGACCGCCGGGTTCAGCGGCGCGGAGCTCTTCAACCTCGTCAACATCGCCGCGGTGCAAGCCGCCGTCGCCGGCGAAACCGTCATCGACGCCGCGCGACTGGAGTGGGCCAAGGATCGCATCGTCATGGGCGTGGAGCGCAAGTCCGCGGTGCTCACGGAGGAGAGCAAGAGGCTCACGGCGTACCACGAGGCTGGCCACGCGATCGTCGCGTTGCGAACCCCCGGAGCGATGCCCGTGCACAAGGCGACGATCGTCCCGCGAGGCAGCGCGCTCGGGATGGTGACGCAGCTCCCGGATAAGGACGAGACGTCGATCACGCGGCGGCAGCTCCTCGCGAGACTGGACGTGTGCATGGGCGGGAGAGTCGCGGAGGAGCTCATCTTCGGCAAGGACGAGGTCACCACCGGCGCGCTGTCGGACTTGCAGCAAGCGACGCGGCTGGCGACGTACATGGTCGGCGAGGTTGGGCTCTCGTCGCTCGTCGGCCCCGTGCACGTGGACTCGATGAGCAAAGGCGGTCGGAGAGCGACGGAGGCGCTGGTGGACAAAGAAGTGGTGCAGTTGCTGCGGGATTCGCACGCGCGCGTGACGAAGCTGCTGACGCGGCACTCGCAGGATTTGCACACGCTCTCCGCGGATTTGTTGCAGCGCGAGACGTTGACCGGGGACGAGATCAGGGTCACGCTGAAGATGCCGCCGGCGTCCAAGCCAACGCCGCCGGCGTCGAAGAAGAAGTCGAGCGACGCGGCGGACGGCGGCGGCGGCGTCGGCGTCGGCGCGAAGGACGCGGGCGAGGAAGCGAAGAAAGAGAAGGACGGCGACGGCGACGCGATCGCGGACGGTCTGGTCGGGATCCCAGGGCTGCTGCCGGGGATCGAGCCCGTGGACTCGGAGAAGGAGACGAAGGTGACGGCGTGAACGCGCGCTCGTCGCGGCATTTTTTTACGAGAGATTCTTTCGAACCGAAATACGAGTCGTACGGAGGCGCGATACCGTACCTCCGCGCTGCGCAGACTAGACTACGATGTCAGCACGTAGCCCTACCGGTTCGGCTGCTTCTCCAGCTCCGTGAGCGCGAGCGCGATCTCCGACCCCACCCGCGCGTTGTTCTTCACAAGCGCGATGTTGCTCTCTAAGCTCGCGCCCTTCGTGAGCTCCCGGACGCGTCTCAGGGTCGTTCCATACAAAGCGACGTCGGGGTGGAGTTGAAAGGCGTCAGATGGAGTTGAAAGGCGTCGAGGGCGGGGATTGAAAGCGAGGTGTGGGCGGAGAGAGACCCCGGGAAAAGTCCTTAAGGAACGGCGTTCACCACGCCAACGCGATCGTATGGGGACCAGTGTAAGATAGAACGCGCCTCAAGAGAAACGGCGTCACGTCCCTCCCTCTGACGTTTTTCGCCTCCGCCTCTCTCAGCGCCTTCCCGATCGCGGCCTCTACCTTGCCGCCCTTCGCCTCGTCCTCCTCCGGGATCGGCACCCCGAAGACGGTGCCGCCGAGGCCGAGCCGCTTCCCCGCGAGTATCAGCGCGGCGGCCTCGGCGGGGGTGTCTACCCTCGTCGGCGCGCGGCAGCCGCTGTTTCGCGTGAAAAACGCCGGGAAGTCATCCGCGCCGTACCCGACGACGGCGGCGCCGTGCGTTTCCAAAACCTCCAGCGTCTTCGGGATGTCCAGGACGCTCTTCGCACCCGCGCATATCACCGCCACGGGGGTTCGTCCGATCTCCGTCAGATCTGAGGAGACGTCCATGGAGTTCTCGCCGCCGCGGTGGACGCCGCCGATGCCGCCGGTGACGAACACGGAGACGCCGACTCTCGACGCGAACAGCATCGTCGCGCTGACGGTCGTCGCGCCCGTCGCCTTCGCGGCGACGCACGCGGCGATGTCCCGCCGCGATACTTTAGCGGCTCTCGGCCCCAACTCCGCGAGCTTCGCGAGGTCCGCGTCCGGGAGGCCGACGCGAGGGACGCCTTCGACGATCGCGATCGTCGCCGGCGTCGCGCCGCGCGCGCGGACGATCGCTTCCACCTCCCTCGCCATCGCGAGGTTCTCCGGGTACGGCATCCCGTGCGAGACGATCGTGGACTCGAGCGCGACGACCGCGCGGCCATCCGCGAGCGCTTCCGCGACCTCGGGGGAGACGACGACGCCGCCGGTGGAGATGGCCCACGACGACGGCGAGGCGCGCGCGAGCACGCCGTCCGGATCCTCGTCCTCGTCGTTCGAACTCGTCGCGATCGCATCGTTCGAGGAGGGGGACGCCGCGGCCGTCGGCGATCGAACGAGCGATGCGGAGGAGGAGGAGGGGGAGGGGGGGGAGAGGTGGTGCGCGAGCGACGCGACGCGACGCGACGATCGCGTCGCGCGCTCCATATCGCCCGGCGTCGACGCGAGTGGCCGGCGGCGGCTCATCATCTTAAAAGTCTACCTTCGTGTCTACGAGTACTCATAGTCCAGTTAAGCTTAAGGAGGATAGACGTTTGCGCAAACATACTCCTTACCTCCATGGCTTTCCCAGCCTTTGGGTTCCCACACCCCGCGTCCTATGTACACGAAGTCCATGCACGAGATCTCCATGGCCTCCCGTCCCATTTTCGCCACTTCGGGCGGTAGGTAGAGGAGCACTCGGTTTCTGCCACCTCGCGAGAATCCCTTTTTGAAAACCCATCCGTTTTTGCGCACGGAAGCGCACTCAGCGGGGTCGTCTGCCATGCCGAACTCGTCGCCCTCTACAGGGTAATTATCATTGAGGTGGTCAGACCAACTGTCACATTCACAGTCATAATCGAACTCATCATATGCTTCATGGTCGGTATCACCGTCATCTTCCCGTTCCGCCCTCAAACGTTTCCAGTAGCCAGCGTCCTTCAATCGCTCCAGAGACATTTGAACGCCCTCCGCGTCGAAGTTGCCGGAGACTGAGATGCGCTTGAGCGTGTCCTTGACATGGGCGTCATCTTTCTCCAGGTACCCTCTCGATATGCAAAACTTGACGAGGGCCCTGAGCGTCGCCGCGCAACGCTTCATGTCCTTGAATTCGGGAGTCGACATCTTCCTCGGTACGAAATAGGACAAAAACTGACCGATGTTATGGCATAACTCTTCGACGCCGTGCAGTTTGAGGTACGCCGATCCGAACGTCGAGCGGTCTCCGCTCTCGCAGTAGGCTTCGTCCCCGCTCCACCCGTACTTTTGGCAGTTACACTCCAGCATGTCGAGCCACTCGAGGTTGCGACCCTTGTTTCGGTCGTGCTCGTGGAACTGTTTGAAAATCTGCTGGAGGGTCGGCGTCGGCCCCGTCGCCTCGTCCTCGGGAGGAGCAGAGGGCGCGGGCGGTCCCTTGGCCTTCTTCGCGGGAGGAGCCGACTCCGTGTTTGATACGTCGTCGATCGCTCGCTTCGCGTCGGGCGCGATGTCGCGGCCTGCGGCGGAGGCCCCGGCCGCGCCCGCTTTCTCCCTCTGCGCGGGCGCCTCGCGATTCTTCTCGTCGCGTTCCTCGTCGCGTTCCTCGTCGACGCCCGTCTCTTGCCTCTGCTTGTAGGAATTCCACCACCCTTTCATCTGCGCGACTTTATCTTGCATCGTGAGCGTCGGCGAATTTATCAAGCGCGTTACTAAATCCATCTTCGCAGCCTCCTCGCGCTTCGGGAAGTGGCGGTTCGATCTCATTTTGAAGTCTTAGATGGTCTACTGTACTCTGCACTCCTGTCAGGGTCGTTCCAATAAAAAAAGTTCATCGGTCAGTTGAAACGAGATGCGATCAAGTGTTGAAACCGAGCGATGGGTTAAAAGAACGCACCTCAGCTCGTCGAACAGGCAAAATAATTTTCCGGGTCACGGCAAACTCGTTTCAGGACACCGCGTTTACGTTTTCGCTGTCTGACGCCTGCTCGATCGCGACGCGCGCGCACTCGTCCTCGCGCGCGCCGAGGATCGCGCTCACCACCCTCTTCGCACGTGTTACACGTTCGCCGCCCCGATGGACATCGTGAACTGGATACGTCGCAAGAGCTGGACGGTCGCGGTGCGCGACGTCGGCGATCTCGAAGGCGGAGCAGAACGCGATCGTCGCGCGCTGGTCCAGCTCGACGAAAATCAAATCTCGACCGCGCAAATTTTTTTGCGTCGAAAAGGAATCCCTGGTGTACTACACTCGCGCCCAGCCGCCGTGATAGGTGATGCCAGCCCTGGCCGGTGCGCGCACGCTTTCACAAGAAGTGCGCGCAGAACCTAACTCGCACGCACACGAGTTCTATAACGCCGATCCGCCGACGGGTCCAGCTCGCCGACGACCGCGCCGAACGCCATGCAAGCCCCGATCCCCGTCACCCTCCTCTCCGGCTTCCTCGGCGCCGGCAAGACTACGCTCTTGAAGCGAATCGTGGAGAACTCGGGGAACTTCCGCGTCGCGGTCGTCGTGAACGACGTCGCCGCGCTGAACATCGACTCCTCGCTCGTTCGCAACACGCGCGCGCTCGGCTCGAGCGAGCAGGTGCTCGAGCTCCAGAACGGATGCGTGTGTTGCACCCTCCGTGCGGACCTCGTGAAAGCGATCGCGGACCTCGCTTCCAAGCGCGCCTTCGACGCGATCGTCGTCGAGTCCTCCGGGGTCGCGGAGCCGTCGCAAGTCGCGGAGACTTTTGGGATCGACGTCTCCTCCGCGCATCGCGACTCGGCCGACGCGAAGGAGAAGAAAGAGCTCGCGGCCGCGGTCAGGTCATTGCGAGGCGCGAGCGCGCTTCAGGAGGTGGCGCGTCTGGACACGTGCGTCACGGTCGTCGACGCCGGCGCGTTCAACGGCGACCTCGCGTCCGCGGCGGACCTCGTCGAGAGATTCGGGACGAGGGACGCCGGCGGCGAGGCCGGGGAGGAAGACGGCGAGCGGAACGTCTCCACGCTCCTCGTGCATCAGATCGAGTTCGCCGACCTCATCGTTTTGAACAAGTGCGACCTCGCGTCGCGGTCGGACGTGCTCGCGATCAAGAACGCGCTCGCGACGCTCAATCCCGGCGCGGAGATCGTGTGCGCCATTCGCTCCGATGTGCCGCTGAATAAACTGCTCGCGACGAACCGTTTCGACTTGAATAAAGCCGCAAACGCCGCGGGGTGGCTCCAGACCCTCCGCGGAGGCGGCAAGGTCGTCGAGACGAGGGAGTACGGGATCTGTAACTTCGTGTACACGTCTCGGACGCCGTTCCACCCGACGAGGCTGCGAATGTTTTTGGACGACTTCGCCGCCGTGCTCGACCTTGCCGCCGCCGCCGCCGCCGCCGACGACGACGACGACGACGACGACGATGCGATGGACGCGGGAATGACGATGTCGACCGACGACGACGGCGACGACCCGCGCGAGGCGGAGACGCGCGAGAAGGCCAAGGCCGAGGCGGCCGAGAAGCTGGCGATCTCTCGGCAAAAATACGGGCACGTCTTCAGAAGCAAAGGGTTCGTGTGGATCGCGGGAAGGGACGAGGTATGCGGTGAGTGGGGGCACGCCGGCGCGGTGCTCCAGCTCGATTGCGGCGGGCCGTGGATGGGGATGCTCCCGCAGGACATGTGGCCGGAGGAAGGATCGGAGGAGCGCGACATGCTCTTGCGGGACTTCGCGAATCCGGTCGTCATGGACCGCCGACAGGAGCTCGTGTTCATCGGCCGGCACATGAACAAGACCGCGATCACGGCCGCGCTGGAGCGATGCCTCGTGACTCGCGCGGAGGCGTCGAGCGCGAGGCCGGCGGGCGCGTCCATCGGGGGGCGTATAGACGAGTGGAAGCTCGGGTTGACGAGCCTCTCCGCGGAGGTGCGTTCTACAGACAGAGTACACGGGCTACAAACGTTTTTCAACCATCCCTCGGTTTCAACATTTACTCGCGTCCCCTTTCAACTGACCGATGCACGTGTTTTGTATGGAATCGCAGGCGGAGGCCGTGGGCGCGTTCCCGGCGTGGCCCACGTTGGCGGAGCTTTTCCCCGCGGAAGGCGGCGATGACGACGGTCACGGTCACGGTCGAGAAAGCGGTCATCGCCACCACCACCACTGAGACGGAACAGGTTACATACGGGAATCGGCGATCGACGCTCTCCGAATCGTGGTTCCCTAAGTAAATTTGTCTACCCTGTATCGCCGCTCAGGCTCCGCAAGTTCGCATTTTCCTCGAGACTACTTTCGTATGAGTATTTGGACAGTCCGATACTGTAGATCTCGCCCCCCCGTCCGTCCACTCCGAGATGCGCGCCGGCGCCCGCGCCTTCAGGGTCCTTCTCCTCCTCCTTCTCGTCCTCTTCCTCGCGACCGGCGGCGCGGTCGCGAGGGAAACCATCGTGGACGACGACGACGCCTCGGCGGGCGGGCTCGAGCCTTTCGCGGCCGCGCCCGCGGAGGAGGAGGACGCCCGCGTGTCCATGCCAGGTGGCGTCTCCGCCCCGCTGCCGAGTTCCTCCCACGACGCGTACAGAGAAGACGCGCTCGCGGCGGTGGAGCACCTGAACGCGATGCAGCTCGACGGCGCCAAGGCGTCGCCTCGATACGCGCTCAGAGACATCATAGAGGTGAGGAGCCAAGTCGTCGCGGGGACGATGGTCCACCTCAAAATCGCCGTAGGAACGGAGGACGACGAGGGCGAGCCGCGGGCGGCGGCGCGGAAGACGTGCGACGCCAACGTGTGGAGGAAGCTGGACGGCACGAGGGAGGTCACGAGCGCGACGTGCGAGAATTGCGACGCGCGCGACGCGTGACGCGGGGTGTGTGTGTGGTGGGATCAGCTAGGCGGCCGCGCCGCGGCGGAGAAGTAACAACGCAACGAACGATTTCGCGACGAACTGAGATGACCGAACGACGTAGTTCTAGTCGCCCCCCAAGTCGTCGTCGTCGTCGTCCTCGAACCCCTCGTCCGCTTCCACAGCCTCCGACATCTCGTCGTCGTCGTCATCGTCCGCCGCCCCGCCGCCGTCGCCGCCGTCGCCGCTCATCGCGAACGTCACGACCTCGCCGAGGAACAGATACGACAACACCGCGCCGACGGCGAAAAACACTGACGAGGGTCGTTCCGTACGAAGCGACGTCGGGGTGGAGTTCAAAGGCGTCAGATGGAGTTGAAAGGCGTCGATGTGTGTCGGGATTGAAAGCGGCGAGGGGTGGCGGAGAGAAACGCGCGCGGGCGAAAGTCCTTAAGGAACGGCGTTCACCACGCGAACGCGCTCGTATGGGGACCAGTGTGATGGATGAGAACGCGCCCGAGTACCGCGATCGCCTTCGAAACGCGATCTCCTTCGCCGTGAGCTTCTCCTCCTTTCCGCCGCCGCTTCCCCACCACCCACGCGCGCGGTCTCTCTTCGACGCGGTCGGGGGCTCGATCCACGCGCTGGAGTCCAGCGCGTGCGCGGCGTCGCCGCCCTCGCCGAGCGAGGACCCGTCCTCGCTCGGGAAGAGGCGCCGGCTGATCGATCGACGAGGTTCGGCGTTCGGGGGCGCGTCAGTCGAAGTTGAAAGGCGCGATTGGGTGGAGTTGAAAGGCGTCAGGCGGAGGAGTTGAAAGGCGTCGAGGCGCGCGGCGGAGAGAAACGAACGCCGGGAGAGAAAGTCCTTAAGGATCCGCGTTCCACCACGCGGACGGGGTCGTATGGGGACCAGTGTGAGCGGGACGCGCCTCATCTCTTCCACGTACGTCACCAGCCCCGGGTGCTTTTTGAGCTCCACGCGAAGCGCGTCCCCGACGGGCGCGCGCGCGTGGTAGCTCAGATGCGCGAACACGAGCGCGTCGAGCGACGTCGGGGTTTTGCCAAAGAAAAACGGCCCGCCGCTGTCCATCAGGCGTCGTTCCAGCGCGGCGTACGCGTCGCGGACGCCGCGCGTCACCCCCTCCTCGCCGCCCTCCGAAAACGATCCCCCCGATGATCGATGTCGACGCATCACGCCTCTCCGCCACAGCCACGGAAGGATGTAGCTCATCGGCGCCGGGAACGCGGCGCCGTACGCCTCGCGCGTGTGCGCGCGGAACCGGTCGCGATCGATCCACGTGTAGTACGTCGTCGCCGTCGCGAGGCGCGACTCCGCGAGCGCGAGAAACGCGACGAGCGTCGCGCGGTCGCTCTCGGAGACGGCCGCGTTCGAATCGAGGTCCGCGACCTTCGCGCGCAGGTGCGTCGTGATCCGCGCCATCGCGAGCGAGCCGTCCGCCTTGCACGCGGCTCCCCCGGCGTCATCGTATGCGTCCGCGCCGTCCGCGCCGTCCGCGGCGGTCGCGCCGTCGACGCCGACGACGTCCGCGCACTGGTCGAGCGCGGGGAGGAGCCCGCTCGGGGACACGTACGGGGTGGCGCACGCCTCGGATGAAAACTTCAAGCCCGCCAGTCGGAGGTAGGTCTCGACGGCGACGCACTCGGGGGAGAGCGACGGGAGGCCCCATCGCGCGGGCCATCGATGGAGGACGAGCTCGCCGTCCGCGTTCGCGGCCGTTGGGGGGGTCGCGCCCGGCATCGGGAACGCCGCGGGTGGTGCCCCGTGGTGTGCGTCGCGCCCACGCGCTTTCATCGATTATTTGCATCACCGTTCGGTCGCCGACCGCGACGAAGGACAGCAGCGAGTGGCCGCTCGCCTCCTCGCCTCGGACGTTACGATTGGAACGAACGACGCGCGGGCTCCGACGGCGCACACTCCCGCACGCACGCGCGCGCGCGAACGCAATCATGAACGCCGAGGAAGAAGAGAAGCCGATTACGATCTGGGAAGCCGCGGCGGACGAAGAGATCACGGAGACGCACTGGTGCGTCGCGGCGGCGCGCGCGTGGTCCTCCCTCCGTCGATCGATCTCGTCCCTCGCGCCTCGCCCCGCCTCGTTCGCGTCGACGCGTTATCACCACGTCTCCCCGCGGAACGCGGTTCGACGCGACGACGTCGCACGCGGCGGTCGTCGCTCGCTCGATCGCCGCGCGGCGCGAGCGCGCGATGATCTATTCGCGCGATGATTCGCGGTCGCGCCTCGCGCGTCGCGTCGTCGTCGCCCGCGCCCGTCCCTCTCCCGCGCGCTGTCATACATTCATCATGATTCGTGCATCCCTCTCACCGTCCGTCGCTTCTCTCGCCGCCTCGACTTCGTCGCCGCAGGGAGTACCACTGCCGCCGGACTCGCAACGAAGGCAAGGGCGACGCGGTGTACACGAACCTCGCGTACCTCCCCGTGTGTAACTGCATGCCCATATGTAAGAACGGCTGCAGGAACCCGTACTTCATGTGGACCAAGAAGAAGTGAGCGCGCTCCCTCGTCGGAAGTCGGCGGGACGGGCGCCGCCGGAGAGGCCGAAAGAACCGACGAACGAGCCGACGAACGAACGAGCGAAGGAGCGAACGAGACGCGACGTCTCTTTACAATACACGCATCCACAGTTACAACGACAACGACAACAGCAGCCGGCGAGATAGAATAGAATATACTACGCGCGACGGCGTCGTCGACGGACCGCCGCCTCTTCGGCTTCTCCGCCACCCGTCGAACGAACGAACGAATCGATCGATCAAAACTGCGGCGTCGCCTCGACCGGGTCCCCGCGCGTGTTCCTCCGCATGATCTCCCGCGCTAATCGCACCTGCCGCCCCAGCACGAGCACGGACACCTCCCCGGTCCCCAACGCCCCGCGCGCGGTCCGCCCCACGCGTCGCACGTATTCGGACGGATCCCGCGGGAAATCGAATAAAATCACGTGCGACACGCCGGCGGCGTCGAGCCCTCTGCTCGCGCGGTCGGTGCACACGAGCATCATCGGCGTCTCGCCTCTTCGCGCGGGGGTTAAGAACTTCGCGAGGGATTCTTTGCGTCGCTCCGGGGACAGCGCGGCGTGGTACGGCACGGGGATTAAACGTTCCCTGTCGCGGTCCGCGCGCGCGAGCACGTTTTCCAGCCGCCGACACGTCTCGATCTTGTTGCAAAACAACAAGATCCGCCGCGCCGCTTTCCCTTCGCCTTTGGCTCTCTCCGCCTCCAAAAGCTGCTCGAGCGCGCGGTACTTCCTGTAAAACCCGCTCTGGTCGTCCACGACGTCGCCCCCGGAGCAGTCCACCAACCGCTCGAGCAACCCTGCGGCCGGGCGGTGCAACCCCGGACCTTGCACGACGCGCAGCGCCCCGTCGAAAAACGCCCGCAGCTGCCTCAACACGTCCTCGGGTATCGTCGCCGTGACCAACACGAACTGCGCGCTCGACGGCACCGCGTCTCTCAGCGGCCGCACCTGCTCCGCGAACTCGAACGAGTCGCCGAGCAAGACGTCGCACTCGTCCATGACGACCGCGGTGAGGTCGCGGACGTCCAGCTTTCCGCTCTCGACGAGCCACGCGACGCGGCCGGGAGTGCCGACGACGACGTCGACGCCTTCTTTCAACGCGTCGATTTGCGTCCGCGCGAATCTGTCGCCGCCGCCCGTCACCGCGAGGGACCTCGAGCGCAGACCGCCGCGGGAGAGTAACCGCGCGACGCCGACGACTTGATTCGCGAGCTCGGACGTCGGGGCGAGGATGAGCAGACGCGGGCGGAACGGTTTCGACCGGCCCTCCGTCGCCTCAATCTCGGCGACGCGTTGCAGCAGCGGGAGCAGATACGCGAGCGTCTTGCCGCTGCCGGCTTGGTCCGCGAGGAGGACGTGCTGCGGCGGAGGTTTCGCCACGTCGGATCCAACATGAGATGACGTGTCATCTTCTGATTTGTCCGACGCGCTGGCGGCGTCCGACGCGGCGCCTGAGGACAAAACCTTGTAACTCAGCGCCTGGATGTGCGACGGCCGCTCGATGCCGAACTCTTTCAGCGCCTCGGACACGCCTTCCGACGCCCCCAACGCGTTGAACCGCCCGCCGCTGAAGAAGTTGTACTCGTCCGCCTCGTCCGGCTCGCGCGTGTACACCATCGGCTCGAAGTCGTCTTCGACGTACTTTGAGAGGAGCTCCGGCTGGTATGCGCGCTTTTGTTTCGCGTCCCATCGACGGCCTTCCTCGAGCTCGTCCTCGAGGCCTTCGAGGATCCACTCGTCGTCGTTATCGTCCGTGACGCTGTCGTAACGGTCGTCGTGACGGTCATCGTAACGGTCGTCGTGACGGTCGTCGTAACGGTCGTCGCGACGGTTACTGAAACCGTCGCGCGGGGAATCGCGCGGACCGCCGCGTTCCGCGTCGCTCTTTCGACCCTCCGCGACGATTCGAAGGACTTCATCCGCGGCCGCGCGCGCGTCTCCGCCGCTGATTTCCACGACGCCTTTTTCTTTCCTCACGTTTAAGTACGCCCCGGTGTCGTCCTGGATCGTTTGCACCATGGACCCGCCTTTACCGATTATCCTGCCCTCTTGGCCCGCGCACGGTACGTAGATCGTGCCGTCCGGTCCGGTCGTGACCCGCTCGTCGGTAAATCCTCCTCCTCCGCCGCCGCCGCCGCGGGGGCCGTCGTATCCTTCGTCCCGGTACCCCCCGCGTCGCGGCGGCGGTCCGCGGTCGAAACCGCGGTCGCCGCCGTACCCGCCGCGCGAAGACTCTCTCCTCGCGCGGTAGCCTTCGTTCCCTCGATACTCGTCCCCGTAGTCGTCGTCCCCGTGCGCCTCCTGATACCGATACCCCCGGTCGTCACCCCGGTCGTCACCCCGGTCTCTGCCGTAGGGGGTACCCCGGTCGCCGTCGCCGTCGCCGAACACGACGCCGGCGACGCGTTCGCGTGGTCGAAATTTCCGCTGAGTCGCGGCGACGCCTCGCGAGTTCCCGTCCGTCTCCTGCCCTTGCGCGACGATGTCGTTCACCCACGCGACGGCCGCCGCGACGTCGCCGCCGGTGATGCGGCACGTCCCGTCGTCCCTGTTGATGTCTAACCGAGCCCCGGTCGCGTCTTGGATCTGCGCGACCATGCCGCCGCCTTTGCCGATGATTCTGCCCTCTTGCCCGGCGACGTCGAGAACCTCGCCGCCGCCGCTCGGGAGGCGATACGAACCGCCGCGATACGAACCGCCGCCGTCGTCGTCGCGACGTCCCCGGCCGCCGCCGCCGCCGCCGCCTCCGTACCCTTCGTCGTCTCCGTCGTTGAAACCTCGGCTCCGAGAGACGCCGCGACCGCCTCGTCCCTTCTCGCGGAGCGACCCGCGGCCGCGCGGCGGGCGGTCGTCGTAGTACGCCTCCGCGCGGTCGTCGCGCTCGTACTCGTCCTCGTACGCGTCGCGGCGAGGCGGGCCGCGGCCGCCTCGCGCGCCTCTGCCGCGTCCGCCGCCGCGTCCGCCGCGTCCGCCGCGGCCGCGGCCGCCGCCGCCGCCGCCGTTTCGCGACTCTCGAATCGCCTCGCCCCAATTCGCGTTCTCACGCGGCGCCGTGCCGTCGCCGTACTCGATGACGCGGTACGAGCCGTCGCCGCCCGCGCGCGCGACGTGGCCGCGAGGCGTGCGAAGAGAGACGCGCGCGCGCGCGACGCGGCATCTCGGAGGCACCACCGAGAGAAGGGCGAGGGCGGCCATCCCGTGCGACGCGCTTCCGGAAGTGCCAACGAAAATTCCGAAAACCTCGTGTTCATCGGTCAGTTGAAGGACGATGGGGTCAAATATATCAAATGTTGAAACCGAATATGAGAGAAAAAAATCGATCGAACCCTCCGGGCGTGCTTCTCGAGGTCGTCAGGCAGCGTCAGGGCAGGCAGGGTTGGTCCATCCGAGGGTTCGCGCTCGGGCCACTCGGCCTCGCGCGCGACGCGACACGCACTCCGCTCGACTTCCAATCGTTTCTACGATCGCGATGGTCGCAGCTCTCCGCCGCGCGACCGATCGCGCGGCGACGACGGCCGATACGAGAGTCATGGGCGACTGATCCCGTCGCGCCTCGCTCCCCCTCCTCCACGGAGCGGGGGCGAACCATCCACCTTCAACTCTCCTCGCGAGAGCGCGCGAACGACGCGGCGACGCCGACGCGCGCCCCGCTCGCGCGGTAAAGGATGGCGCCTCCTCCTCCTCAGAAACACACGCAGCCTCAGAAGAAGGCCGGCCGCGGCCGCGGCGCGGGACGCGCCGGCCGAGGACCCGGACGCGGCGCGCGGCTGCCCGCCTCGAACGCGACGCCGCCGTTCGCGGCGTCGTCCGCGCCGCCGCACGTCGTCCACGTGTGTCAAGCGCCCGCGCTCGCGCCCGCGCAAGAGCTCGTCGCGCGAATTCGCGCGGCGACGGACGCGTCGCTCGACGCGCGCGTCCGCGAGGATGCGCTGCGCGCGATGCGGGACCTGCTCGAGAAGGAATTCTCCGGCGCCGCCGTCGTCGGCGGCGGCGATCGATTCGCTCGCGTCCACGACGCGATGCTGACGCTCGTGAACGATCCCGCGCCGGGCGTTCGCGCCGCCGCGCCGGGGGTGCTCGGCGCCGCCGCGTGCGCGGTCGCGCGATTCGACGCCGAATCGATCGCGGCGGAATCGTTCGCCGACGACGACGCCGCCGACACCGCCGACGCCGGTTGCGCGTTCGACGACGACGACGACGCGCGGCCGCCGCCGCCGACGCGCGGAAGCGACGTTTTCTTCCAGTGGGTGACGCGCGCGATCGCGATCGCGCTCGCGAAGAACGACCGCGGCGTCGTGGACGGTAAAGACCTCCAGACGAAAGCGTTCGCGATGGAAGCGGCGGGCGCGTGCATTCACGCGACGCTCGCGCGCGTCGACGCGGAGAACGCCGCCGCCGACGCCGCCGCCGACGCGGCGGCGGCGGCGGCTTCGACTCGGCTGAGCGCGATCGTTTACCCGAAGTTCCCAGAGCTCGCGCGCGCGTGCCAGGCTGCGCTGGACGACGCGCTGACGCCGTGGCAGCTCCTCCCCGGGCTGTTGAAACTCTTGAGGATCATGATGCGTCGTCGCGAATGGATCTTCCCGCCGGGCGACGAAGCGCGCGCGTCGACGTCGTTCACGAACCTCGCAGACGCGCTGCTCGCGTGGGTGATGAACGATGACGCGCCGACGGAGGTGAAAAACCTCGTAACGGCGCAGCTGGGCGGCTTCGACCGCGAGTGGGTCGCGAATAAAACGTTCGCGGGTACGGTCTTATCGCATTTGTGCGACGACGTCTGCATTCGCAAACGTTTCGTGAATAATAAATTCGACATTTTGTCGTGTTCGTGGGAGGAGGCGGAGGCGATGGAGAAAACGAAAAAAGCCGCCGCCGGGTGCTTCCGCGCGATCGCAAAGCGAAACCTCGCGTCGAAAATTTTACCCAAAGACACCGCGGTCGCGATGACGACGAAGCTGCTCGCCTTGGCCAGAGCCGCGTGCTGGCGCAAGGACGAGACGGAGACGTGGCAGGCGTGCACGTGCGCCGGTATCCTCGCGCGCGCGTGCGCGGACGCCTTCCCGGCGGAGATCTTCCCCCCCGACCTCTTCGTCGACGCGGTAGCGGCCGAGGATATGCCGACGACCGAGAGCGCGCTCGACGCCGTCGTCGCCGTTCTCGACGCCGTCGCGGCCACCGCGAACGCGAATGATTCGTGGAGAGAGCATCGCGACGGATTCGTTCGCGCCGTCGCAGCGGCGTTTTCTTATCATGGGGGCGCGGCGGCGCGAATGCGACGCTCTTCCGACCCGCGGGAGCGCGACCGCGCGAGGGACGCGTACTTCACGCTGGTGACGAGCGACGACGCGACGATTCGGTTCACGGCGACGCGCGAGATCGGAGCAGCGCTCGAGAGGACGAAGCAATTATCGAAATCGAAATCATACGCCGCCGCGGCGGTGGACGACGCGGCGTTTTACCTCGACGTCTTGCTCGCGTCCGCCGCGGTCGAATCAGATTCGAATCAGACGCAGATTCGATTCGACGAAGAGACGCCGCCGTTCGAGACGTACGTCAACATGGCGTCGACGCTGGCGCGCGACTACGTCGACGCCGTGGACGTCCCCGCGCTCCTCGTGGAGAAGAGCGTCGCGGCCGCGGCGGCGCTCGTCGTTCGCGCGCCGGCGACGTCGACGGACGACTCGCGACGACGCCGGCGCGCGTTCCGCGATCTCATCGTTCGCTGCTTGAAGCGGCGAGGCGACGGGCGCGATTTCTGCGACGTCGACGACGTCGCCGCGCGCGCGGCGTTGGAAGCGACGTCGAACGCGGCGGTCTCGGACGCGTCGGTGCTTCGCGACGACGGCGGCGGCGCCGACGCCGCCTCGACGGACGCGTCGATTTTCGCGGAAATCATTCGATGCGCGGAGACGGGCTCGCGGGACGTCCGCGAAGAATCCGCGCGCGCGATCGAAGCGTTACGCGCCGCGAGACTTCTCTCGTCGTCGCAGCTTCTCGACGTCGTCCAGCTCGCGACGACGCGCGTCGGGGACGAGTGCGTCGACGTCCGCGAGGCGTACGCGTCCGCGTTGCCGACGGCGGCGGCGGCGGCCACCGCCGCCGCCGGCGCCGCCGTCGTCGCGACCGCGTCGTCCGACCGCCCGTCGTGGGTGACCGCCATCGCGCTCGCGCCGCAGACGCTCGCGTTCCACCCGAAACAGATCGCGACGCTGATGAACTTTTTGACCGCGCGACCGCCGGCGCGGCGCGGCGCGGACCGCGAGTGGGTCCGGCGGTTGACGAGCGCGTGCGCGCGCGTCGCGCCGCCGCCGCCGACGCGCGAGTCGTCGTCGCTGACGTCTCGGAACTCCGTCGCGGTGTCGCTGTTGAACGCCGCGGCCGCGGGCCGAGCCGCCGCCGCGGAAGCACTCGCGGAGGAGGAGAGCTCCGCGAAGAGCCCGAAGAAGCGCGCGCGCGCGAAGAGCGAGCGCGCGGAACGCGACGCGGAGGCGGAGAGAAAAATCGCCGCCGAGGAAGCCGCGACGGCGGCGGCGACGCGCGCGGCGGTCGTCCGCGCCTCCGACGACGCCGCGCTGTGGTTCGCGACGCAAGAGTGCGCTCGACACTGCGTCTCCGCGCGCCTTCGGACGCATTTCGGGAACGCCGCGGAGACGCTCGCGCTTCTGGAGCGCTGCCTGAGAGCGGCGGCGAAGCCGCCGCCGTCCGCGCCGGAAATCATGACGTCGTCGTGGCACCTCGTCGAGTTTACGCACGGGCTCGAGCGGGCGCTGTATAACGCGTACGAGGGCACGGCGACGACGCCGCCGCCGGGCAAGACCGCCGCGAGTTTCTTCCGCGCGAACCAGCGCACGTGCGAAGAGTGGCTGACGCGCGCGAGAGAGGCGACGCTCGCGGCGTCGACAGCGTGCGGGCATCGCGCGGCGGCGGCGCGCGACGCGATTCTTCGCGTGAACCGCTGCGTCGCGTCGCAGCGCCGACGGTGCGACGTCGCGGCGAAGCGGAAGCTGGAGGCTGCGGAGTTGCTTCCCAGGCTGAAGCGCGAGTTTAAAGCCGCGAAGGCGGCGCTGAACGACGCGCACAAGCAGCACGGGATCGCGAGCGCGAAGCTCGAACGCGCCGTCGGCAACGCGAAGACGGAGCGAAAAGGCGGCGGCGGCGTCACCGCGAAGCAACAAAAACAAATCGACCTCCTGAAAGTGAAGCTCGAGGAGGCGAAAGACCGCGTGCGGGAGGCGCACGCGGGGCAGCAGTCCGCGCACGCCGCGAGGGAAGCCGCGGAGCAGCGGCTCGTGGACGACGAGAGGATCGCGCGGACCGCGGCGGCGAACACGTTTCGAGCGACGCGCGCCGCGGCGAACCTCCTCGTGGACGTCCACGAGGGCGATCTTCTCAGGCGCGTTCTATACACTGGTTCCCATACGACCGCGTTGGCGTGGTGAACGCCGATCCTTAAGGACTTTTCCCGGCGCGTCTCTCCGCCCACCCCTCCCTTTCAATCCCCGCCATCGACGCCTTTCAACTTCAACTGACGCCTTTCAACTCCACCCCGACGTTCGCTTGTATGGAACGACCCTCAGAGGACTCGCGGACGCCGTGGAGCCGCACTTGCGGCCCGCGGGGAGCGACGTGTGGATGCCCGCGCCGTCGCCGCCGTCGGCAGCCGAACGAGACGCGGAGCACGCGATGCGCGCGCTCGCGCTGAACGAAAACGCGACGACGACGACGACGGCGGCGGCGGGCGGCGCCGGCGGCGTGCGCGTCCTCGTTCGACCCGACCGCAAAGACTCGACCGAGGCGCTCGATCAAACGACCGACCAGAACCCGAATCCGAACCCGAACGCGCCGCGAGAAGAAGCGAGCGTCGTCGTGGACTGGACCGACGCCGAGGCGCGCGCGCGCACGCGCGGCGTCCTCGATTGGGTCCGCGCCGCCGCCGAAGAGGCGGACGGCAGGCACGAAGCCGCGGCGGCGGCGTACACGTCCGCGCTGTCGGACGCGGAGACGACCGGCCCCGCGAGCGCGCGCGCGTGCGCGACGCGCATCGAACACGCGCTCGCGGGGACGTGCGACTGGGAACGCCTCGACGCGTGGCGTTTGGAGATGCGAACCGCCGCGGAGGCGGAGGGCGTCTCGCCCGAGCTCGCCGCCGCGCTGAGACGCGTGGAGGCGGTGGGCGGCGCCGCCGCGAACCCGGGGCTGCTTCGGTTCTGGGCCGATATCGACGGCGGCAGCGATACTCCGGGTCGCGTGGAGGAGCCGTCAGGAGGGGGTAACGCGTCCGGTGGCGTCGTGACGTCGCCCGAGGACGCGGTGCTGAAGTGCTCGCACGCCGCCGCGGGCGTGATTCGATCGATGCTGAAAGCGAAAAAACAAAGAAACCGCGGCGGCGGGATCGACGCCGCGCGTTCGACCCTCGCCGCCGCGGCATCGAACCTCGAGGAGCCGCTGCGATTGGCGACGACGCTAGGGCATCCTGACGCGTCGACGCCGCTGCTCTTAGAGCTCGCGGGCGCGCACGCGCTCCTCGCGGCGTCGTCCTCCGACGCCGCCGCCGCCGACGTCGCCGACGCGTTCGAGCCGCCGCCGCCGTCTGCGCTCGACGTCTCGAACTTCGCGCCGTGGCTGAAACTGCTCAGGACGCTTCGCGTCGCGGACGACTGCGGCGGCGGCGAGCGCGCCGCGGCGAAAATCGGCGCGACGCGGTCGACGCTCGCGTTCACCCTCGCGATCGCCGCGCGTCGAAGCGGGAACGCGACGCTCGCGAAAAAATTGCTCGATGAAACTGCACAGACGCGCCACGCGCGGCCGCTCCTCGTGGAATACGAGCGCGCGAAGCTCGACCGCGACTTCACGGCGTTAGAAGACATCTCGCGGCGCGCGACGCGCGACGACGACGACGACGTGCGCATGCGCGCGCGAGCGGAGCTCAAGCTCGCGACGTGGGGTCGACGCGAACGCGAAGAAAAAATCGCCGACGGGTCCGGGTCCTTTCTCGAGGACGCGACCGCGAAAGCGTTCTGCGTCCAAGCGAGAGGCGTCACGGCGTCGGCGCCGGAGATGGCGCGAGGCTGGCGCGCGCTCGCGTCTTGGTCCGAGCAGAGAGCCGCGGCGCTGACCGCCGGCGCGGTCGGCGGCGCGGCGTTCGCGACGGTCGAGGGCGTCGTCGACGTCGACGGCGTGTGCGGCCCGTCCGCGGCCGATCCGTCGCGCGACGGCGGCGGCGATACTCTGCCGCGCGACGCGATAGACTCGTACGCGGAGGCGGCGATCGCGTATTTCAAGTACCTCGCGCTCGATTCGCGGCAGGGCGGCGACCTCGGGTCGTTGCACGCGATGACGCGACTGCTCGCGGTGGCCGCCGCCGCCGCCGCCGCCGCGGAGGTTTCGGAAGCGTTCGACCGAGGCATCCGAACGACCCCGTCGCGGGCGTGGACGGCGGTGACGCCTCATTTATTATCGTTACTTCGCTCGGACGCCGCGAGCGTGCGAGCGATCGCGCGGGATGTTCTCGTGCGCGTCGCGACGGACGCCCCGCACGCGATCGCGTATCCAATCGCGGTGGAGTCCGCCGCCGCCGCGGAGGAAGCCGCCGCCGCGTGCGACGTCAGCGCCGAAGAAGAAGCGAACGACCGGGAGGCGACGGCGCGGAACGTCGCGAACGCGATGCTCGCGCTGGAGGCGATCGAGCCGATCTCGGCGGCGCTCCGCCGCGCGTCCCCGAGGCTCACCACGGACGCGGGCGTCTTCGTCGCCGAGTTTGGCCGCGTGTGCGTCCTGCACGACGAAGAACTCCTCTCGTCGTTGCGAGACCTCCACGCGGACGTCGTGAAGCGCTGCGCGTTGGTCAAGGAAGAGGCGTTACGCTTAGGTGACGACGCAAAAACGGTCGACTCCGCGGCGTTTATTGAGCGGAAGAACGCGGTGATGATGCCCGCGATCGCCGCGCTCGATCGCATCGTGAAGACGTCGCTCACCGGCGGCGGGTTCATGACGCCTCACGTCGCCGCGTTCGTGCACGCGTTCAAGGACGGCGTGACCGCCGCCGCGGAGGCGTTCAAGGCGTCCAGCGACCCGGTCATCGGGTGGCGCGCGGTGAAATCCGAGATGGCGAGGCTCGCGAGAGGGCTCCAAAGGAAGCGCGAGCTGCGCTTGAAGGACGTCTCGCCCGCGTTGGCCGCGCTGAAAGGCCGCGTCACGCACGCGCCCATGCCCGGAACGGAGCTCGACGCGTCCGCCGTCGCCGTCGTCTCCGTGCGCGAGCGCGTCACGACGCTCCCGACGAAGACGCGTCCGAAGCGCGTCGTGCTCCTCGGCTCGGACGGCGTCGAGCGCGCGTTTTTACTCAAAGGCCACGAAGACTTGCGCCTCGACGAACGCGCGATGCGCGCGCTTCGAGCCGTCAACGCGACGCTCGCGAACGACGCCGACGCGAGGAGACGACGGCTGTGCGCGCGCGAGTACTCCGTGACGCCGCTCGTCGGGTACGGCGGTCTGATTCAGTGGGTCGAGCGCGCGACGCCGCTCAGCGCGATGTTCGGCGGGTGGCAGCGCCGGACGCGCGCGGCGAACGCGCTTCCGCCGCCGGGCGCGCCGGAGGAGGGGTGGACGCCGCCGACGCCGCCGCCGGTGGCGGCGACGACGCGGCCGCTCGATCGGTTTTATCAGCGCGTCGCGATCGCGCTCAGGAACGCGGGATTGCCGTCGACGGCGTCGCGGCGGCACTGGCCGAAAACGGCGCTCCGAGAGACGTTACGGGTGTTATCTTCGGAGGTGCCGATCGATTTGTTGCGACGCGAACTGTGGAGCAACGCCCCGTGCGTCGCCTCGACGACGTCGAAGACGACCGCGCACGCGCGGTCCGTCGCCGTCGCGAGCGTGTTCGGCCACCTCATCGGATTAGGCGACCGTCACCTGGACAACGTTCTCGTCGACTTAGCCACCGGGGACGTCGTCCACATCGACTACAACGTCGCGTTCGACCGCGGGTTAACGCTGCCGGTGCCGGAGAGAGTGCCGTTTCGGTTGACGCCGTCGATGGTACACGCGCTCGGTCCGTTCGGGACGCGCGGACCGTTCCAAGTCGCGATGGAGATCACGCTGCGAGCGCTTCGCGAGCGACGCGGCCGGGAGGTTTTACTCGGCTCGCTGGAAGCGTTCGCGCGAGACCCGCTGTCGGAGTGGACCGAGGAAGGCGGCGGAATCGCGCGGAACACGCATCTGAAGCAGCGCGACGCGGCGAACGAGCACAAATCGTTAGAGGCGGCGGCGGGGCTGACGTTGTTCGCGTCCCGCGCGCGCGGGGAGATGAAAGCCGGGCTCGACGCCGCCGCGGAGGTTATGCGCGGGTTGGACGTCGACGCGGACGTGGCCGTCGTCACCGTCGGCGTCGCCGCGTCCGACGCGGCGG
>Ga0181560_10000211_pt1 | contig 49871 bp, 44 predicted proteins | sample 011ome_20_FD_133751 | JGI IMG/M metagenome (GOLD analysis project Ga0181560, IMG submission 133751) | Coastal salt marsh microbial communities from the Groves Creek Marsh, Skidaway Island, Georgia - 011509CT metaG (megahit assembly) | ecosystem: Environmental > Aquatic > Marine > Intertidal... | reverse complement strand
GCGTCTTGAGCCCAGCTGTCGAGATCGCTGGGCTCAAAGCCCAGCCATAGATCACCGCAGGTGTCACGAGCCCAGTCCTGGTCGTGGGGACATAGGTCCACAATGAGCAAAAAGCCGCCAGGCGTCAGTAATTTTCCGGCGCTGGTAAACAGTGCTGCAGGAGATGCCATGTGGTGCAGGACCATGTTCAGCACGACCAGTTCGTAGCACCTGTGCTGAAGCTGAGCAACTTGATCAATGTCGGCGTGAATAAACTCGACCTTGTGGTGTAACTCAGGATCTAGGACCGTCTGAGCGCGATCCAGCATGGCCTCAGAGTTGTCGATAGCCGTGATGTGTTCGAAGCGCGTTGCAAGGGCGTTGATCAATTCGGAATCACCGGGTCCAACTTCCAGTACTCGACTGGAGATACTCAGTGGTTCACTGTTCAGCAAGTCATTGATGCTGCTCGCGTAATATTCGAATTCAGCGATTTGGTTTTGATGTTGCCTTAAACCCTCAGCATTGCGGCTGAAAAATTGCCGGGATCGTTCGGCCCGCTCTGCATGGATCTCAACTGCTCGATCAAAAACTTCGGCCGACAGTGCGACTCGGTCTATCGTGGCATAGAGGGCCTCAGTGAGTGCGCGCAATGGGCTGCCGCTGGGTATGATCGCGCGCCTATAGAAGATGGTATTGCCTTCTCGCCGAGTAGCGACCAATCCTGCGCTAGCGAGTACCTTGAGGTGGTGACTCATGCCAGGCTGGGGTGTCGCGAAGATGTGGCAAAGCTCGAGAACCCCAAAGGACTCTGCGCTCAAGACCCTTAAAATATCCAGACGCAAAGTTTCTGCCGTAGCCTTGCAAAAGGTCAGCAGTAGAGTCGAGTCTACAGGCGTATGGGGATCAATAGTTGCGTTCACTGGTCTAGCTATATCAATTTAGATCGATATAGTATCAAGACTTCGTCGACGAGACCATCTATATCGATTAATTTATATATAGATGTCGAGTATTGTTTAGGTCAAGAGCCTTTGGAAATTGCTTTGCAGGGCCCTCCAGAAAAGCACCAGGGCCAAAATACGCCCCTGAGTCAGTCCAGTGACTCATCGACCTGGCCGACTGTTTTGTACAGTGGCAGTGTGACCTGAATAGTGACGCCATTGCCGCTGAGCAGGTTCATGGCCTTAACGCTACCGCCATGGTGTTTCGCGATAATTCTGACGACATACAAGCCAATGCCAAAATGCAAGCGGTTGTCAGTATTTGAGAGTCGCGCTGAAACCATTGAGTCAAAAATGTTGTCGAGCATATCGTTTGGTATCAGCGGGCCGTGATTGGTGACGAACAGCATCAGGGTATCGATCTCTTTCGTTAGCCCGACTGTGATGGTGCTGTTGACTTCAGAAAAGTCGATGGCGTTATCAATCAATTTATCCAGCAATTGTTCAATACGATAGTCAGACACCTCGCTCAGGACTGCTCGCTGGGTGCCACGATACTCAAATACTCGGTTTGGGTGGGCGGTCCTACAATTGCTGAGATAGCTTTCCACCAACATCTGCAGGTCTATCACCTCAAACTCTTCCGCGGCCAATGCATCTTCGAGGCTGGCGGCATCAGCCAGGTTTTGAACGATCAGGCCTATGCGGTTGACCCCTCGTTTGGCGCTCTCCAGATATTTTTTCTTGCCGGATTCTGTCGTTTCTGTGGCCAGATTTTGCAATGAGGTGCTCAGGGTGTTGAGAGGGTTATTGATCTCGTGACGCAATGTGCGGGGCATATTCTCAAGAAACTGATTGTGCTGATGCAGGCGCGCGATCATGCTCGAAATACTTCTTGCTAAATCACCGATCTCGTCGCCGGCATTGGTTTCGCTGCGCAGTTGATTAGTTTTCAGTCGACCATATTTGTCGATTGCATTGGTCGCCTCGACCCCGAGCTTACGGATCCGCCGAGTCAGGTGTACTGAAAAGGCGAGAATCAGCGCCGCAAAGATAAAAAGGGAAAGGATCGAGAAATTGATAATTCGGTCCAACCCATCTCGGCGCAACTCGAGAATGCGGTCGGTGTTTTGTTTCAGAACGACTGCGCCAATCGTCTTATTCTGGGCAATGATGGGGTAGCCAGCGATGATGGTTTCGCCTTCTTCCAGCGTATAGCGACGCTGAAAGCTGGCTTTGCCCGCCAGTGAGTCTCGAATAACACTATCGTCCGATAAGTCAGACCTGTCCCGCAATCCCATATCGATCAGGCTGTAGGTCTGATCCATAATCTGGCTGATCACCAGAGGCACTTTTTTATACCAGGCGAGCGTAGTCGACTTAGGCGCTTGTGCTGGTTGGGCGTTATAGGATCCGACCTCGGCTCTGACTCGGCGCTGCGCATCTATGACCTGAATATTGGCACCGGAGTACCCAAGACCCTCGATGATTCGAAGGACCTCAGGAGACTTGAGCAGCACCAGACCGAAAGCCTCGCGCCCAGCCGAGGGCAGGGTTCCCGTAATCGATTGAATCGCGCGGGTTTCCGGACTGTCAACGTCGACCACGGCCAGGCCAAAGTGCTTGGTCGAGCCCAGTAACGCCAGTGGTATCCTGAATTCGATGGCGTAGCCGTCGGCCGTCTCCGTCATGAATCCCTGAACTCGATTTTCAGCGACGCCCTGGATCGCATAGCGCCAGTCGTCGTCCATCGCATAAGCCGTTGTGACACCTGGCTCTGTCATGGTTATCACTAATTTTCGCACTTCACCTGACTGACCTGTGAATGTGATGCGGATGTGATCCGAGAGGTCCAGGCGAAGAATGTTGCGGTCGCGGAACACCAACTTGTCGTCGCTCACCTGAACCAGTGCGTAGACCTGGTCGTTGTGTTCGCCAAGCACCAGGTAAAACTGGTTGGGCGCAGCTTCGGTGCTCTCGAAAGGTTCCAGCGCGCCAAAGCTGACATTGTAATTAAGCACTTCCTCCCAATCATTATTTTTGCCATCAATACGAATAGGCGTCGTCAAGGGGTGAGCATAAAGCTGTTCATAGCCCTCGGGCGAGAGTGGCAGTTCATAGAACAGGTCGGCTCGACCGTTAAGCAGGGTAGAGATGCCCTCGGCTGTCAGTAGCTGTGCATTGGCCTGACCGTCAACCAGAAAGCTTTCCATTTCCTTCAGGTACAAGTAGCTGAACCAGGGAATAATCACCAATGCCAGGCTCATGAGGAAAAAAAGCTTTGTTGCCAGCCGCGGCCCTCGGAATACTGTCGTTGTCATCTAGGGTTACCCGCGAGATCGTCTACTTTGCTGACCAACGATAGCCGAAGCCATACTCGCTTTTGATGCAATTAAATCCCGGATCAATGCTCTCGAACTTTTTGCGAATATTGCGCATATGCGTGTTGATGGTGTTGTTGGTCACCAGGCTCTGCATCGTCGCATTCATTAATGTGTCATAGGAAACAGCATGTCCTGGTACGCGAACCAGTTTGGCGAGCATACGAAACTCAGTGCCAGAAAGGTTGATGGGTTGATTTTTCCAGGAAACCAACAGCGCCTCCTGGTCAATGGACATGTCGCCAACCAGTTTCGCACTGGATGACCCCTGATTGTACTGACCTCGCGCTTCATGAATGCGCAACAAAGAGCTGATGCGTTCTGCCAGATAGTCGAGCGAGATGGGTTTCGGCAGATAATCCCATGCGCCGAGACGCAGGCCACTGATCTTGTCGATTTCATCAATCCGTTCGGTGAGAAAAATCACCGGTAAGGATGCGGATCGGGAGATCAGGTCGCGACAAATCTCAAACCCGGCATCTACTTCATCGCCAAGAATAATGTCCAGAATGGCAAGGTCAGGTAATTCCTGCTCGAAGCCGCTGAGTGCTTCGCGACGATTGCTGTATGCAGTTACGGCATAACCTTTCTTGGTTATCGCATCGACGTAATTGCTGCGTTGGTCAGGGTCATCTTCGACTATGACGATACGCTTGGTCATGACGGTTCCTTCATTGCGATGATTAATCTATTGTATGACATCGAAAACAGGAAGTATTTCCCTGATTTGCCCGCTCGAATGAAAGGTGACGTAAAAGTGCGGTAGAGGCGAGCGAAAACAGCAGTCCTGGCCATCGACCAGATTAACTGGTGTCAGCAAGCGATTTGTCCATAGCTTCTCCATGATCTTCAGCCACTCCTTCACTATCTTTAGCGCACTACCGAGGGTCTTTTGTGTTTCAATGATCATCCTACAGTTGCAGCCCAAATTGCGACTCATGAAGACAAACTACGCGAGAAGACGAGATTTCATATGAAAATATTTATTCCGATGTCGGATCGAACCGTTGACGAGCAAGGTGTTCTGTCGGGTGAACTTGTACCCTTTAATCCTGAATTTCTGGCGCGAGATGCGGTCGCTGACCAGCGTCGCCCGAGAAATTGGATTAACGATTCTGATTATGCTTCCGCCTGTCGCCGCTTATTCGGCAGGGCCTCGCAAGAGTTATCTTTGGGTTGAAGAGATTGGGTTGAAGAGATTGGGTTGAAGAGATTGGGTTGAAGAGATTGGGTTGAGCAGCCTGACCTGAAAAGCCTAGACTATAAAGCCCCTGCCTTGAAGTACTTCAAGCAATCATTCGTTTAGCCTTTGATCAGGAGCCTGAATAAAACCAACCATAGAAACTCTGATCGGCCGCGACTCGCGCAGAACAGCTTCGCAGAACAGCTTCGCAGAACAGGCCAGCGAAAGCGCTGGGCCAGGATGAATTCGGAAGACCTTCTCATCAATATCCAGTCTCATCAATATCCAGTCTCATCAATATCCAGTCTTATCAATAGTCAGCTTTAGAAAGCGACGTCTCTGTTAATTGCCAGTTTGAACTCATTGCGTACTTCTCGGCGCGGGTACCAGCAACGCCGATGCCAAGGCATGAAACGCGAGTTGAGAATTTTCCGATTGACCTTTTAGATTCGAAAGCGTCCAATCATCTCATGGATCTATTCGTTAATTCGCTGTTTTGGGTGATTGCCGGAAGTGCCCTGGTGGTTGCAGAGCTGATCATTCCCGGTGGCATTGTGGTTTTTCTTGGAATTGCCTGCCTAATGGTCGCTGGCGCCTTGTGGTTGGGCTTCATTTCAACCTGGGTGGGGAGTCTGACCCTGTTTTTTATCGCCTCTTTGACGCTAATACTCTTATTGCGAAGTCTTTTGTCAGGATTTTTTGAGGGCGACTCCAGTGTTGCCAATACGGATGAAAGCCTTGATGAAGTTAATCAGATCGTGCGGGTCATAGAGACAATTGGTCCGGGACATCAAGCTGGTGTCGTAGCGTTTCGTGGAACACACTGGCGAGCGCTGACTCATGACGTAGTTATCGAAGCTGGCAGTCAGGCGAAGATTGTCTCGCGGGAAAACACGACAATGATTGTGCAACCTGAGATCGAGTCTAGCGATGAGCTAATGAGAACAACTCGCTAAAAACAACTCGCTAAAAACAACTTTCCAAAACAGGATGCTGAAACGATGCTTGCGATTCTTACGTTCGGGCTGCTGATGATGGGCTTTATCGTTTACAAGCTGATTTTAATCGTGCCAATGCGAGAGGCTTGTGTCATTGAGCGGCTTGGCAAGTTCAAACAGGTCATGAATCCAGGGCTGCATATTCTCATCCCCTTTGTCGACAGGGTCGCTTATCGGCATGAGACTCGCGAGCAATGCCTGGAGATTCCGCACCAAAGCTGCATTTCTCGTGACAATATTCAAATCGAGGTGGACGGCTTGCTGTATATCAAGATGATGGATGCCTATAAGGCCAGCTACGGTATCGAAAATTTCCTGTTTGCCGCCCAAAATCTCGCCCAGACCACTGTGCGTTCCGAGGTCGGCAAACTCTCTTTGAGTGAAACCTTTTCTGAGCGTGAACGCCTCAACGAAACCATTATAAAAGAAATTGATCGAGCGTCAGAACCTTGGGGTATTAAGGTCATGCGCTACGAAGTGATGAATATTACACCCTCAAGTAATGTTATCGATGTGTTGGAAAAACAAATGGAAGCCGAGCGGCAAAAGCGTGCAGAGATCACGCTGGCTAACGCGGCCCGAGACTCCACCATCAACCTTTCGCAAGGCGAACGCCAGGAGGCAATCAATATATCCGAAGGGCAACGTCAGAAACGCATCAACGAGGCAGACGGTCGGGCGCAGGAAATTTCAATCCTGGCAGCCGCAACTGCAGAAGGTATGAAGGCGATCGCAGATGCGATTGAAAAACCCGGTGGTGAGCAGGCGATGAATGTGCGCCTGGTGCAGAGTTACATTGACCAAGTTGCTGATTTGTTCAAGCAGGCGGATGTATCCATCGTGCCGGCAGAGCTGGCGAAGATGCAGGGATTTTTTGAGGGCATTGAGACAGTGTCGAAAACGGTTAACCCTACGACCAGCAGGAGCTGAAGCATGGATCTGTTCGTTATGGCAATCTGGGCCGCGATCTTTCTGCTGCTGATCGTCCAATTATTCCAGTCGATTCGTCTGGTCTCGACCCAGTCGGCGCATATTGTTGAGCGCCTGGGCAGATACCACAAGACGCTGGATGCGGGGTTTCATGCCTTAATTCCCTTTATCGATAAGGTGACGTTTGTGCAGGACCTGCGCGAGGAAGCAATCGACGTACCACCCCAGGATTGCTTCACTGGCGATGAGGTGAAGGTCGTCGTTGATGGTGTGATCTATATGTCTGTTTGGGACCCGGTGAAGGCCAGTTATGGCATTGTAGAATATCGCAATGCTGCGGTGCAGTTAGCTAAAACCACGACGCGTTCGGTTATTGGTACTCTGGATCTTGATCGAACTTTTGAGGAACGCGACGTCATCAGTGCCAAGGTGGTCGAAGTGCTGGATCAGGCGGGGAAGGCCTGGGGTATCAGGGTTCACCGGTATGAAATTAAAAATATTACACCACCCAGTACGGTACGGAATGCAATGGAAAAGCAGGTCAGTGCCGAACGTGAACGCCGAGCCATCATGGCAACCAGTGAAGGCGACAAGCAAAGCCGAATTAATCGCTCCGAGGGTCTGAAAGCTGAATTGATTAATATTTCTGAGGGTGAGAAGCAACGGCGAATCAATGAGGCGCAGGGTTACGCGCAGGAAATTCTGTCAATTTCGGCAGCAACCGCCGAGTCCATAGAGAAGGTAGCGGAGGTGGTGAATCGCCCGGGCGGCAGTGCTGCGCTTAAATTGCAGCTGAGTGAACGGTATATTGAGGCGATCAAAGGACTGCAAGACGCGCGTGTGATATTACCAGCTAATATTGTCGATTATCGAGCTTGGCTTGGAAATCTTGACTTGGGCAGCTTGGTAGACAGGCCAAGTGAGGGCGAGCGCTAGCGACGTCTGAAACGCCTTGAAGTGGTAGGCGAAGAACAAACAGGGCACGCACAAGTGCCCTGTGTTCGTTGGCAAAGATGCGCCTAAAAAGACTTGCCGATGGTGAAGACCAGAGACTCGTCTGATGCGGGGTTGCCTGAATCGTCGAGTTCAAATGACAGCTCCTTGCTGGCAAGGATCAAGGCGATACCCAGATCGAGCTCTGCGACAGTGGTGCCATAACCAATCTGGATGAAGTCGCCGTCAAATTCATCGCCCCAAGTACCATAGGTACCGTACAGGCCCGACTCGGCCTCAAGGGTCAACGCCAGATAGGTGTAGTCCTCGTCACCGCCGCCCTGAATGTCGTGTTTGCCAATGGCGTAGTCGACAGTCAACAGACCGTAACCGGCGCTCAGATTGATCTCTTCATACTCGGTGTCAAAAGTATCTCCTGTGTAGTAGTAACCGGTGAAACCCACACCCGCAGAAATGCCTGACTCTGTCTCAATTCCATAGCCAAAGTAGCCATCCACTTCCAGCCCGTCGCCGACATCTGCAGCCCAGGTGCCAGCGTAAAATCCACCGCTCTCGAAGTCGGCACCGGCGCTCGCGGAAGAGTTTTTCTGCAGTATGCCGCGAAAGTGGTATTCCGATGCGTAGCCCAGGTTATAAGACATGTCGGCAAAGGCGCTGGTCGCGGTCAAGGCGCTGGTGGCCAAGGCGATCGTGCCGGTCAGTCGAGTCAGTTTGTTCATTATTTGCTCCTCGTGAATCTCTGCAGTCCTGAATGGATTTCTCAGTTCGAAAGTAAGTGACTTCCAAGGTGAACATTAGCAAGGACCGGGCCAATCAGTAAAAACCGAATAATAGTAGGCGCTTCGACGCTTCTCGAAGGTTCTGTTCACAAGATCCGCACCAAGTGAGTGCGACATCAGGGTCAAAGTCATTGGCAATGCACCAAGAAGTGTCGAGTCTTTCTAACAGTGAATCTGCGGAGTCCGTCTGTGTATACTCTGCAGAATCAATCCATGCGGTCGAATGTGCCAAGTGAGTGTATCTAATGCGTAATAAATTGAGCGTCGTGTCAACCCTGACGGGTCTCTGGCTCGTCTGGGCGCTCACCAGTGCCTCGGCGGCGCAGATTGAAACTGGGCGCATGAGTGAGGTTGTTAAGGTACTCGCCTCTGATGAGTTTGCTGGGCGAGCGCCGGGCGGTCCTGGTGAGGCGAAGACGATCGCTTATCTCATCACACAGTTTACTGCGCTGGGACTTGAACCTGGCGGTGAAGATGGCAGCTGGACCCAACCAGTGCCACTGAACCACACGCAAATACAAGGCGCATCCAGGCTGTCAATACAGGCTGGCGACCTAGAGCAGCCGCTGGTACAGGCCATTGACGTGGAGGTGAGCTCAGCGCTGGCTGTTGAGCGGGTTCAAATCAACTCAGCCCCCATCGTCTTTGTTGGCTTTGGTGTCAGTGCGCCAGAACGAGACTGGGACGACTTCGGCGAGATAGATCTGGCGGGTAAGGTCGCCGTTTTTCTGGTTAACGATCCTGACTTCGCGGCGACGACCAATGAGCCGGTTGCGGGCCGCTTTGGCGGCAAGCGAATGACCTATTACGGTCGTTGGACCTACAAGTTTGAAGAAGCGACTCGTCGCGGTGCTCTGGCGGCGCTGGTCATTCATGAAACCCAAGGTGCTGGTTACGGCTGGAGTGTGGCTGCATCTTCCCCAGGAGAAAACTATTCGATCGTTCCCGGGTTTGCTGCATTGGCCCCGTTGGCGCTGCAGGGCTGGCTTCATTGGGATGCGGCCGAGCGCATGTTTGCCAGTGCCGGATTGGATTTGAGTGAGCAGGCGAGATTGGCGAGAAGTCGGGGTTTTAAGGCATTTGAGCTACAGAACATCAGCTTTAATGCGGACTTGATGGTGACTGTGGAGCGTATCGAGAGCCGTAACCTGTTGGCGCTGTTACCTGGTACGACTTATCCGCAGGAAACCATCATGGTCTCGTCGCACTGGGACGCCTACGGCCAGGGTCAGCCAGACGACCTGGGTCGCACGGTTCGACCGGGCGCGAACGATGATGCGTTGGGAACTGCGGGCGTCATTGAACTGGCTCGTGTGCTCAAGGCATCGACGCCAATGGCCCGTAGTGTTGTCTTCGCCGTCTGGACAGCGGAAGAAAGTGGTTTGTTAGGTTCCTCTACCTACGCAAGTGCACCGATTTATCCGTTGGCGACAACGGTCGCGAATTTCACTCTCGACATTCTGCAAACGGCTGGTCCGGCGAGAGATGTGATTCTGATCGGCGAGGGGCAGAGTGATCTCGAAGATGACCTAAGGCGAGCAGCGGCGGCGCAAGGTCGAGTACTGACACCCGAGAGTCTGCCAGAGAATGGACTCTTTTTTCGAGCTGACCATTTTCCTCTGGCGCGCCAAGGTGTGCCTGTGCTGTTACTCATGGCTATCGCGGGGGGGGTCGACTTGATCGAGGGTGGTCGAGCCGCCGGGGACCAATGGATTCGAGACTATGTGGGCCAATGTTATCACCAGACCTGTGATGCCTGGAGCCCGAACTGGGACTTGCGCGGAGCAGCGCAGGATGTTGAGCTCTATCACCAAATTATCAAAGACCTAGGCAGCTCAAGACGCTGGCCACAATGGCGATCCAGCTCTGAATTTCAGGCTATTCGCGCGCTCAGCGTTGATCAGCGACAACGCTAGAAAATGCGCTGAATCACCAGTAAGCTGCTGGCGGGGTGCTACTAGATAAAGACCCAATAATCATTACCGAAGAACAAGCTGCTAATAATGAGCTTCTAATAACAGGTAACGTTAGGATAAGTGCCATCCTATTCAATAGTAAAAACAGAGGGTTACTATGAGCGTCGAATTATTAATGTTGGTCTACAGTGTGGGTTTGCTGCTGGTGATATTGCTGGCACAGGGTGCTGTGGGCGTTCTGGCCAATGGTGTGGCGGCCCAAGCGGGTCCGCGAGATAACCTGCCAGAGCCGAGTGTTTTGCATGCAAGAATGACCCGCCTTCGATCAAATATGATCGAAAACCTCCTGGTGTTTACGCCCATCGTTCTGGTCGCCCATGTCATTGGCGTGACCAATGAAACTACGGTGCTGGGGGCTCAACTGTTTTTTGGTGCGCGCCTTGCGCATGCCATGATTTATGTCTTGGGCTGGCCCTGGATTCGACCGCTCGCCTATGCGGTAGCTTTGGTGGGCACCTTGATGGTCGGGAGTCAGCTGTTTGTCTAGACGCCAACCGGTAAGTTTCTGCCATCTCTTTTAACAGAATGCCCGCGAGTTCATCTATGTCAACCGAAGCTGAAGCTCAAACCGCTGCTTATATTGATGCTCTGGGTACAGACCTGCTCGCTGAAGCGGCGGCCTATACGGTCGGTAACCACTGGTTGCTCCTTGCAAATCTAGTGGTTGCCGGTCTGAGCGCCTGGTTGTTTGTTCGCTCAAATATTTTAGGTCGACTTAACCAACGACTGGATCAGCGAGCGCGAACGCTCAGAATTCTGCTAATGACTGGCAGCTACTTCCTCGGCGCCGCCTTGATTGCGTTGCCGCTGACAATTTATGCGGGCTGGTGGCGAGAGCTGGTCTATCACCGCACGAGTCAGGCATTCCCAGACTTTCTAGGGCAGACATTGCTTGGCATCCTTATATCGGTATTGCTAGGTGCGGTATTCATGACGTTGGTCTATGAGTTGATGCGGCGTGTCGGCAAACTCTGGTGGGCCTGGTCGGGTTTAGTCACAGCATTGGTTCTATCTGGGCTGCTGCTCGTATCACCTTTCGTGCTTGAGCCTTTGTTTAATCAGTATCAGCCTTTACCGGCCGGCCAGGTGCAAAACGAACTGCGCAAATTGGCAGCGCAAGCAGAGATACCCATGGAACGGATATTTATCTTTGATGGTTCACGACAGTCAAATAATTTTACCGCAAATGTCTCTGGGTTTGGTGCTTCAGCTCGAATTGCAATATCGGATGTGGCCCTTAGCAGCGCCACGTTGGACGAGGTAAAAGCTGTGACGGCCCATGAGATTGGGCACTATGATCAAGGCCATATAGGCTTTGCTGTGCTATTGTCCGCGGTGCTGGCTATCATATTTTTCTATAGCAGCGCGCGTTGGTTTGCAACATTTGCACGCTTTTTCAAGCTAGACTCGCCGATCGAAAACCCGCTCGGGCTGCCAGTCTTAATGTTTATGGTTTCGCTGTTTGGCTTGCTGCTGGAGCCCGTGACTAACAGTTTGGGTCGGGCTCAAGAATTGGCCGCCGATAACTACTCCTTAGAGCAGGTGGGCTTGCCGGATGCGCTGGCAGGTGCCTTGGTGAAGACCGCAGCGTATCGGGATCCAAGACCTCACCCCTTGCAGGAATTGTTTTTCTATACCCATCCATCGGTCGAGCGCCGCATCTTAAATGCCATGCAATGGAAATCAGTGCATATAAGTGGCGGTAGTTGACAGCTAACTTTTCAATCCATCTCGTCAGCAAACCTAAATTCAACGAAGGTGCGCATCAATTCTGTATGGATTATGACCAGTCTGTGCTGGTTTAGGTAAGTCTTGGGATCGCCATTGCGAAAGGTGTTCACGCTTTCTGCAGATCAGCAAAACCTGCTGAGCATAACCCGCGAAGTTACTTTGGAAGGAAGTTGGGCGTCAGATTCTGGCCGCTGTCTGCCTTTAGTCGAATTTCAGCGACTGTCTTTTCAATCGCCAAAAAGCGCTCGGAAGTAGCAGGGTGGCTGGCGGCATGATTAGACTTTATTGAACCTGGGTGCTCGGCCGCCATTTCTCTCCAAAAATTGGCGACTGATTCAACAGGAAGATTTGCCGCCTTCAGGTAATAGAGGCTTACGTAGTCAGCTTCGGCTTCGAAGTCTTGAGAATAGGTTTGGGCTGCCGCATTGCCGAACAACCCCTGAGTGTTCACGCCATAAGCCGCTGCGGCAATATCCAGAATTGAACCCAAGGCGTAGTTCGTCATTTTTTTATCCATATGATTCATGACGTTATGGCCCAATTCATGGGAGATGACCAATGCTAATTGCTCATCTTTGGTGGCGAATCTCATCATCCCACGGGTGATAATGATATTTTTCCCATCAGCGTAGGCATTAACGATATCAGACGGGTCTAGTCTGACGTCGAAATTACATTGCTGCTTCAGTGGTACAGAGACACTGCGCTTCTCTCCCGATCGATCCACTATGAGAGTGGCGAAATCTGAAGTCGTTTCTGTGATAGCGCGAAGACTATTCAGAAATTGATTTCTCTCTTTTTTCGCGCTTCCGTAGTCAGTGCCGTTAACGGCAAGAATCCTGTCGCCCACTTGAAGATCTGCTTCAGCGCCGCCGCCGGTTGGTGAAACCCAAGTGATGACAAATTGGTCGCCAACACCGAATTTCACGTTAGCCTCTGTCTCCCAATCTTTGCCAAACATCTTTTTGTCGGCCGCGTCAATTGACATGGTTTTGCCCTGATCTTCAGGGCACATGGGTGCAGCCGACCGCAGAATCACACTAGAAATGTTATTGAGCCGATCTGAGTATTCAGATTGCTTGTCAAAGGCTAACTGCTTTTGAATCGCAGCCTCACCAGCCATGGCCTCAGCATCGACCTGAACCCTGACCGTTGATGGTGCGGCACAACCAACGAGTGACAAGAAAAAACAGGAAAGAAGCAGAATTCTGATCATTAACAACCCCCTAACACCTCAACAATTGGTAATTTAACTTAGAGCGACTAGATTCAATTTCGAACAAATCTATATTCAACTTCGAACAATTAAAGATCGGTAGTCGATCCTGGCACTTGGCGCTGATCCCGTCAATTTTAGTGGGGCTCTGTATCGGCGGACATGGTGTGGGCTATGTCGATCCAGTAATCCAACAAATCATTGATCTGACTTTGTGTCGCCGGACTATAATTAAAGCCGAGAAACGCGCAGCGTGACAATTCAATGATCGCCGCCAGCATTTGCGCCTCGCTGGTATTATCCTTGACGAGATTCAGAACGCCGCTGAAGTATGCATGTTCTGCGGCAGCCCCCTCTTTGGCGAACGCCTCCAGAAGAATCCGAATAGGTTGTATAAATTGCGTTTCTACTGTTTCATCAAATGTCATCGATGCTCTTCCAGAATCAATATGTCGTTTTCTCATATGAAGGCATAAAGGGGTGAGTTGTATCTTGCCTATGTGGGCCCACCGTTTCTATGCCACGCAGAGGTTTGTTCGATCTGCGCTATCAACTGGTCATTATGTTGCCCTTTTCAGGGGTCAGAGCCAAGTGCCAGCGTCTATTTCGTAGTGCTTCTAACTGACGGCTGAAATCTTCTGCCCCAAGGATGAGTCCCCAAGCGAGGCAGTGCCTGACCCTTTGAATGACGCCGGTAGACAGAGAGTAGCGGATGCTGGCCGTTAAGCTTGGGTGCGCTTCGACTCGTTCTTCGCTAACCGCAAGTATTCACTGATGCGCTGTCCACACCTGGACTGGCTTGCCAAACGCATCTGAAGCAGTTCCTCGAAAGTGTCCCGTTAGGGAGTGCCGCGCGCGCAGGGTTGCACTGAGAGTGCCGTGCGAGGGGCTAGCCGGTTTTAGGTTAAGCGCTGGCATTTATGCCTGATAAAGCCCTTAATCGTCGTAAGCCGACACCGGCACTTGGCTCTGACCCCAAGTTTATATGGTCGGGATGGAAGGATTTGAACCTTCGACCCCTGCCTCCCGAAGGCAGTGCTCTACCAGGCTGAGCCACATCCCGACTGAGTAGAAATGGTAAACCAGTTCCAGAATAAAGTCACAGCTTGCGACAACGGAAAGATGAATGTGGCGAGGACGAGAGAATTCTTACGGTTGGCTGTGCGCTTAGTAGCTGCGGGCTACCGAAAACTCAGCCAAGGTTTGCATAGCCTCGGTATAGTCTGATGGCGGCAGGTGTGCCAGGCAATCAACGGCTTTTTTGATCTCGGCGTGGGCCATATCATTGGTGTAGGCTAGACCACCGGTGATTTTTACCGTTGTCAGTAATTGGTCCAGATCTGCGACGTCACCCTTGAGGATCGCGTTGCGAATAAACGCGCGTTGCTGGCCATCACCGTTTTGCATGGCGATAATCAGTGGCAGAGTTACCTTGCCTTCAGCGAAGTCATCGCCGACGTTCTTGCCAAGGTCTGCGGTCGTGCCTTCATAATCAAGAATGTCGTCAATGAGCTGAAAGGCCAGTCCCAGGTGCAGACCGTAGCCTCTCAGTGCCTCTTCCTGAGCCGTATTGGCGCCGGCTATGACCGAACCTGAGTGTGAGGCAGCCTCAAACAGCATGGCGGTCTTGCGGCTAATCACTTGCAGGTAGTTTGCCTCTGTCGTGTCGGGGTTGCGAATATTGCCCAGCTGCTGCACCTCTCCTTCGGCGATGGTATTGGTTGCCCTCGACAAAATGTCCATCACGCGCATATCGCCCACGCCCACCATCATTTCAAAGGCGCGGGAATGAAGAAAATCGCCGACCAGCACGCTGGCAGGATTGCCCCAGGTGGCGTTGACGGTCTTGCGGCCACGCCGCAGGCTTGAGTCATCGACCACGTCGTCATGCAGGAGCATGGCTGTGTGTAGGAACTCAATAATAGCAGCCAGTTGAATATGCTTGTCTGATTGATAACCGCAGGCATTAGCGGCCAGTAATACCAGCAGTGGGCGCAGGCGCTTGCCGCCGGCCTGGATCAGGTAAGCAGAAATCTCCTCCACTAGCGGCACATTGGAGGCCAGACTAGCGGTAATCAACCGATCGACGGCAGCGAAGTCAGAAGCCACGACAGTGTAGAAGGGATAGTTCATGTAAGGCTCAATCAGGACGCAACTGCGCCGTTAAGGAGTGGAATGCTAGGTGGGGGCGCTGCAGGTGTCAAGGGACGGCGGCTGAGATAAAAGACCTGACTGGGCGCTTGCTTGCCGTGGTATCTTACCGTAGAATTGCGCACCCTGAATCGGGACCTATTAGCAATCCAGTGTGACATGCGGCGAAGGGATTGTTTTGGGTTCCAAACTTCAAATAGATAGAGTGAATTATCATGTACGCTGTAATTAAAAGTGGCGGTAAGCAGCATCGTGTCGAACCCGGTGAAGTGCTTAAGCTGGAAAAGCTGAACGTGGAAGCGGGTGGTACGGTCAATTTCGACGAGGTCATGCTGATTGGCAATGAGGCAAAAGTCACTGTTGGCATGCCTTATGTCGCTGGCGGCAAGGTTACGGCGGAAGTGGTATCGCATGGTCGCGGCAAGAAGGTCACCATCCTCAAGATGCGTCGCCGTAAGCATTACCGACGTCAGGGCGGCCACCGTCAGTGGTTTACTGAAGTCAAGATTACCGAAATCACTGGAGGCTAGACAATGGCTCACAAAAAAGCAGGTGGTAGTACACGCAACGGCCGCGATTCGGAAAGCAAACGTCTGGGGGTCAAAATTTTTGGCGGCCAGGTAGCTGGCGCTGGCAACATTATCATTCGGCAGCGCGGCACCAGGGTTCACGCAGGTTTGAACGTCGGCTGTGGTAAAGATCATACTTTGTTTGCCAAGGCTGATGGTGTCGTGACTTTTACTGTCAAGGGACCAAACCAGCGTAAGTATGTCAATGTGGTGGCAGAGGCTTAACATTGACTGATGGAAAGATAAGCCCTGTCAACGACGGGGCTTTTTTTTGCCCTCGCCACGGGTCTAGACCCCGGGCGCCTTGAGTGAGAGACTCAACCGGAATTTAGGGACTCAACATGAAATTTGTAGATGAAGCGAGTATCAAGGTCGAGGCAGGCAAGGGCGGCGACGGCTGTCTGAGCTTTCGTCGAGAAAAATATATCGCCCATGGTGGTCCTGATGGTGGTGATGGTGGTGATGGCGGATCGGTTTATTTAAAGGGCGATGCGGCACTCAACACGCTGGTTGATTATCGATTCAAGCCTCGTTGTAAAGCTCCCAAGGGTGAGCATGGCAAGGGATCAGACCGAAAAGGCGCTAAGGGCGAAGATGTCTATCTGCGAGTGCCCTTGGGTACCAGTGTTTTTGACGATGATACGGGTGAATACCTGGGGGATATCAGTCGTGCTGATGAGGTCATGCTGGTGGCGCAAGCTGGGTTCCACGGTTTGGGTAACGCGCGATTCAAGTCCAGCACCAATCGTGCGCCCCGACAAACCTCCAAGGGACAGCCGGGGGAAATTCGCAATCTGCGCCTGGAGCTGCGCCTGATCGCTGACGTGGGTCTGCTCGGCCTGCCGAATGCAGGGAAATCGACTTTGATCAGTGTCGTCTCTGCGGCCCGCCCGAAGATTGCCGACTACCCGTTCACAACGCTGGTGCCTAACCTTGGCGTCGTGCGCCTGGGTGAAGACGAGAGCTTTGTCATCGCTGATATTCCTGGGCTGATTGAGGGTGCCGCAGACGGCGCGGGTCTGGGTGTGCAGTTTCTTAAGCATCTGGCTCGAACTCGAGTGCTGCTGCACCTGCTGGACATAGCGCCGCTCGACAACAGCGACCCTGTAGAAAACTTTCGAGTCATTGAGCGCGAGCTTGCCAACTATAGCGAGGGTATCGCCCACAAGGATCGTTGGTTGGTGCTGACCAAGCTGGACACCTTGAGTCCCGAAGAGGCGAAGATTCGCGCTGAGAGGATCCTCGGTCAGCTGGATTTGAGCATTCCCGTCTTCATGATATCAGCAGTATCGAATCAGGGCGTCAACGAATTGATGGGAGCAGTTTATGCCTACCTGGCAGATCTGCGTGCCCAAGAGCGAGCTGATACCGCATTGGAAGAGGCGTATGCGGAGCAAGAGGCGCGAATCGTCAACGAGACCCATAATTATTCTGTGTCTCTGCGAGAGACTCGCCGTACTCAACGTCAGCAGGCCAAGCTTAACGCTCAGAACGAAGATGACGATTTCGGTTTCGAAGACGATTTCGACGATGACTTTGATGAGGAGCTTGATGAGGAGCTTGATGAGGAGCTTGATGAGGAGCTTGATGAGGAGCTTGAGGATGACTTTGAGGATGAGAGCATCGACGAGCAGTCAGAGGATGATTATGATTTCGACCGCGATGGGTCTTTAGATTCGGATGACGACGATTTTGATGACGATGACGACAATCACGGTGTGATCGTCCACTATGAGCGCTAGCGGTAAACCATGACAACTCATGCCTATCAGCCAGGGCAGACCTGGGTTATCAAAGTCGGCAGTTCCCTGCTCACATCAAATGGTGAGGGCTTGGATCTAAAGCTGGTCGGAGCATGGGTCGATGATATAGTCGCGGTCTACCGGTCTGGCATTCAAGTGGTGCTGGTGTCTTCCGGCGCCGTCGCTGAAGGCATGAAGCGGCTAGGCATTCATACCCGTCCGCGCGCACTACATCTTCTGCAAGCCGCCGCTGCTGTCGGCCAAATGGGGCTCATTCAAGCCTACGAGTCGGAGTTCAAGCGGCACAAGCTGCACACAGCCCAGATTTTGCTGACCCATGATGATCTGCGGTCTCGAGAGCGCTATATCAACGCCCGAAGTACGCTGAGAAGTCTTCTCGCCTTGGGTGTCATTCCGGTGGTTAATGAAAATGACACGGTCGTGACCGACGAGATTCGATTTGGTGACAACGACACGCTAGCCGCCTTGGTTGCCAACCTGATCGAGGCACATACATTGCTGCTACTCACTGATCAGGATGGCTTTTTCGAGTCGGACCCACGCCAGAATCCAAATGCCCAATTGATTGCTGAAGCAGCGGCTGGCGACCCTAGGCTTGATGGAATGGCCGGCGAGGGAGGCAAGCTGGGTCGAGGCGGTATGGTGACCAAGTTGCGCGCAGCCCGAACCGCGGCGCGCAGTGGCGCTAATACCATTGTCGCGCCTGGTAGAAGCCCGGGGGTGATAGCGGACCTTGCCAAAGGTCGGTATCGCGGTACCCTGCTGCGGAGTCAAAACGGTGTCATGGTCGCGCGCAAGCAATGGCTCGCGGGTTTGACCACCAGCGGCCGTCTGGTACTGGATAAGGGCGCGGTTGAAGTGCTTAGAAAATCTGGCCGCAGCCTCCTACCGGTAGGGGTTAAATCAGTGGAAGGCTCTTTCACGCGAGGGAGTATGGTCGCCTGTGTTGATGAGCAGGGGCTTGATGTGGCTCGAGGGCTGGTTAATTACAGTGCGCAGGAAGCGGCAGCAATATGCGGTCAACCAAGTTCAAAGATAGAAGCCCTGCTAGGATATGGCGGTGAAGACGAGTTGATACACCGAGACAATCTGGTGGTAGGCTGAAGTGCCCGGCTCGAAGCAGTAAACCCTCTGCAGAGTCAAGCAGGCTGCGTTTTGAAGGGAATGGCGGGCGGTGGGTAATACCGACAAGCTGAGTGCAATATTATTTTTAACAGAGGCTTTTAACGGAAGAGGCTTTTAACGGAAGAGGTTTTTAACGGAAGAGGTTTTAAACGGCAGTGATCCAGCGCTACCGCCCTGGCGTTAACGCGGCAGGCGCTCAGTCAAGAGGGCCCAGTAGCTTAGTAGAGAGCCCGCTATAAGAGAGCTCTCAATCTTAAGCGCTGTTTCTTAGGCCTGGAGTGCGTGAACTTTTTGATTCAACCGCGCCTTATGGCGAGCGGCTTTGTTGGCGTGAATAATGCCGTGACTGACGGCGCGATCCAGTATCGGTACGGCAGACAAGTAGGCCGTTTGGGCAGTCGCGTAGTCGCCAGTGGCGAGCGCAGCGATGGTCTTTTTGATGGCAGTCCGCATCGCTGAACGCTGACTGGCATTGTGCGCGCGACTGACTTCTGCCTGACGGGCGCGTTTTTTAGCTTGGGGACTATTAGCCACGGTAAGTGCTTCCTCGAATGAAAACCCGGAAAATAAGACGCGACACTATGCCGATTTAGGTCTCTAATGTCAAACAGCAAAGCACGCTGGCAGGTGAAAATAGCTAATATAATGTTGCTGAATCACAGTAAGATACCCGGCTTTTGATCAAGCGGGCGCAGAACCCGAAGAATTCCTATGACAGATCCTGAATCGAGCAACGTCAAAACCAGCCGTGGACTGCTGAAGTCCAGTGGTCTAGTGTCGGTGATGACCATGATTTCCCGTGTTTTTGGGCTGATCAGGGACATGGTGGTGGCGTTCTTCTTCGGTGCTGGCGCCGAGGCCGATGTGTTTTTTCTCGCCTTTAAGATTCCTAACTTCTTTCGCCGGTTGTTTGCTGAAGGCGCCTTTTCTCAAGCCTTTGTACCAGTACTCTCCGCCTATCGAACTCAGCAGGGTCCTCAAGCCGTCCAACACTTGATAGACAGGGTCAGTGGTACCCTGGGGTTGGTTTTATTACTGATCACGGCCGCGGGCAGCCTGTTTGCTGGGGGCATCATCAGCGTCTTTGCCGCAGGCTTTGTCTATCACGGTGAGGCGGAAAAAGTGGCGCTGGCAACAGAGATGCTGCGATTGACATTCCCGTACCTGTTTTTCATTTCTATGACGGCCTTTGCAGGCTCTATTCTGAATAGCTTCGGTCGCTTTGGTGCACCAGCATTTACGCCAGTATTGCTGAACTTGACCCTTATCGGTTGTGCCGTCTGGCTGCGACCCTATCTCGATGTGCCTGTTATGGCGCTGGCTTGGGGTGTGTTGTTAGCAGGTTTGCTGCAGTTATTGTTTCTTTTGCCATTTTTAAAGGCGGCGGGTTTGTTACCCATACCTAAGATCAGTTTCGGTGACACTGGCGTCAAACGCATTCTGTGGTTGATGGTACCAGGCATTTTTGGAGTTTCGGTAGGTCAGATCAATTTGCTACTGGATACGGTCCTGGCGTCGTTTCTGGAAACCGGCAGTTTGTCCTGGTTGTACTATTCAGATCGATTACTGGAGTTGCCGCTGGCGCTGTTTGGCATCACGATAGCCACAGTGATACTGCCCAGTCTCTCGCGAGAGCATGCGGCAGATTCACCGGCGGCTTTTTCGGCGACCCTGGATTGGGCGATTCGAATGGTCTGCGTCATTGGGATTCCGGCCTCTGCGGCGCTGGTAGTGCTTTCCGAGAGTTTGATCACGACGCTGTTTTATCAAGGCGAAATGACCCCTCGGGATGTCACTATGGCTGCATTCAGTCTGAGCGCCTACGGATTCGGTTTATTAGGTCATATGCTGGTCAAGGTTCTGGCGCCCGGCTATTTTTCTCGGCAAGACATAGCCACACCGGTGCGATACGGTATGATTGCCCTGGTGTCGAACATGGTCCTGAACCTGTTGTTGGTCTGGGAGTACAAACATGCGGGTTTGGCATTGGCAACCTCGCTATCGGCTTTTATCAATGCGGGCTTGCTGTTTTATGGCTTACGCCGCGCGGGAGTACTGATATTCACTCGAGGCTGGCTGCAATTTAGCCTTCAAGTGGTTGTGGCGAGTGGCTTTATGTGTGCGGTGCTGGTGCTGATTTCGCCAGATCAGGTGGCCTGGTTGGTCATGCCGTTTTGGGAGCGCCTTGGCGCTATGTTACTGATCTGTGCGGGGGGCGCCATGACCTATGCAGCGGTGTTGCAGCTCGTTGGTTTTAAATTCAGGCAAATGGTGCGTTGACCGACTATGGAAGTGATCAGGGGTATATATAACCTTCAACCTAGGCATCGAGGCTGCATCGTGACCATCGGTAACTTCGATGGTGTGCACCTGGGTCATCAGGCCATCTTGCGTCAGGTGAAACAAAAGTCCTTGGCGCTGGGTGTGCCCTCGATGTTGATCTGTTTCGAACCGCAGCCGAAAGAGTACTTCGACGCATTCAACGCGCCCGCGCGATTGACTCGATTTCGAGAAAAAGTTGCCCTCTTGGCGCAACATGGGATCGATCTGGTGCTGTGTCTGAAGTTCGACGAGAAAACACGCTCCATGTCGGCCGCGGCCTTTATTGACTTGCTGGCGCAAGATCTTCAAGTCCGCGCCGTATTTGCCGGCGATGATGCGCGCTTTGGCAATGACCGCAGCGGTGATTTTAAGCAGCTATTGGTGGCCGGTAAAAAGCATGGCTTCGAGGTTACTAACCTCTATACCCTCACCGTCGCTGAGGCCCGAGTCAGTAGTACCCGTATTCGTGCGTGTCTGGCCGAGGGTGACTTTGCCATGGCCGAGCAGCTGCTAGGTCGTCCCTACACCATTACCGGCAAGGTAGTCTATGGCCGACAACTGGGGCGTACCCTTGACGCTCCGACCGCCAATATTCAACTGCACCGATATCGAGCACCTATTGATGGTGTTTATGCGGTAGAAATCGAGTGCTTGAATGGATTGCTTCAGGGGGTTGCCAACGTCGGGGTTAGGCCCACGTTGAATGAAGCAACGGTCAAGCCAATTCTAGAGGTGCATATCTTTGACTTTGGTCGATCGATCTATGGCAAGACAGTCAGAGTCATTTTTCGAGCCAAACTGCGCGATGAGAAAAAATTCGTCGACCTGTCTGCGTTAAAGCAGGCGATCTCCACTGATATGGATGTGGCCAGGTCTTACTTTGCGGCTCAACAGTCATGAGGTATTTTTTGCTCAGCCTCGTTGTCGTTATTGCCGATCAGTGGTCAAAGGACTTCATGCGCGACCTACTGCCACTATGCCGGCCGGGCAATTGCCAAAGTATCGAGTTGTTGCCGGTGTTTAATTTCACACTGCTGCACAATGCCGGCGCCGCCTTCAGTTTTCTCAGCGATGCCGGTGGTTGGCAGCGTTGGTTTTTAGTCGCCGTTTCAACGCTGGTGAGTGGTGCCATTGTGGTCTGGTTGTATAGAATCAGATCGACCGAAAAACTCTTGGCTCTGGCCTTGGCGCTGATTCTGGGTGGCGCCATCGGCAACCTGGTTGACCGTGCGTTGGTCGGCTATGTGGTTGATTTTATCGTAGTTCACTACCAGCACTATTATTTTCCGGCATTTAATATTGCCGACTCAGCGATCACTGTCGGCGCTATGCTGCTGATACTGGATACGCTGCTTAAGCCCAGGGAGGCGAGTAACGTTAATGGCTAAGAACACGCCGGTAGGCCCGGGAACCCGAGTAACACTGAGGTTTTCGCTGCAATTGGACAATGGTAATGTGGTGGATTCAACAGGCTTGAAGGCCGCAACCTTTGATGTCGGCGATGGCAACCTGTTACCCGGTTTTGAAGCGGCGATGTTTGGCCTGCTTGCTGGTGCCTCGGAACGCCTCATGATTCCAGCTAGTCAGGGCTTTGGCGAGCATTTAGAAGCTAACCTGCAGCGGTTACGGCGTGGGCAATTTCCGGTCAATATGGAGTTGACGGAAGGCTTGATGATGTCGTTTGCTGACCAGAACAACGGCGAACTACCAGGTGTGATCAACAAGATTCAGGGAGATAGTATCGAGGTGGATTTCAACCATCCCCTGGCAGGTAAAGATCTCATTTTTGAAGTTGATATCCTTGAGGTCGAGCAGATCTCCAATGAAATCCTCAGAGTGAGTGAATAATCTATGCTCAGGGAAATCAAATTAGCCAGCCCGAGGGGTTTCTGTGCTGGTGTCGATCGAGCGATTGAAATCGTCAATCGTGCTCTGGCGCTTTACGGTCCACCGGTCTATGTGCGGCATGAGGTGGTGCATAACCGAACGGTTGTTGAATCATTGCGAGCTAAAGGTGCGATATTTGTTGAAGAAGTTGCTGAAGTGCCGGCCGAATCGCTGGTGATCTTCAGTGCACATGGCGTATCGCAACAGGTCCGTGCAGAAGCCGCGAAGAAGAATCTCAGAATCTTTGATGCCACCTGTCCGCTGGTCACCAAGGTGCATAACGAAGTCAGCAGTTTTTCTCGAGACCAGCGTGAAGCGGTGCTGATTGGTCATGCGGGTCATCCAGAAGTGGAAGGAACCATGGGGCAGTATGCTGACCCAACCCGCATTTACCTGATTGAAAGCGTAGAGGATGTAGAAACCCTGCAAATTCAAGATGTCAGCCAGGTGTCCTATGTGACTCAGACGACCCTGTCCGTTGATGACACAGCCAAAGTGATTGATCGGTTGCGCAGTCGATTTCCTCTCATTGAGGGGCCGCGCAAGGATGACATCTGTTACGCGACCCAAAATCGCCAGGATGCGGTCAAGGACCTGGCGGTGGCTTGTGATTTGATTCTCGTGGTGGGCTCAGCAAATAGTTCAAACTCTAATCGCCTCCGCGAACTGGCTGAACGCTTGGGGGTTCGAGCGTTTCTGATCGATAATGCAACGCTGATAGATCCCAACTGGCTGAAAGATGCCGAAGTGATTGGCGTCACCTCTGGTGCCAGTGCACCGGAAAGTCTGGTCGAAGAGGTGATCGCGCGCCTGCAGATGGATAGCCCAGTGCCAGTTACGACAATTTTGACACGAGAAGAGAATATCGAATTTTCCCTGCCGAAAGCTTTGCGTATTTGAACGCAGCTTGTCTTTTGATAAGTAAATGCTGGAGAGAAACTATGATAGCAAGAGGTTACACGCTGATTGAGTTGATGGTGGTTGTGGCTATTGTCGGTATTATCTCTGCGCTTGCCTACCCTAGCTACCAGGCCTACACCTGCGATACTTTCGTCTCTCAGGCAGTGGCCGATATGAAAGTTTGTTCCCTTGGCATGGAGCGTTACTACAGTAACGACTTCACTTATGTGGGTGCGACCATTGAAGCAGTTTGTAGCGCTGTGTCGCCAAGCCAGGGAACGCCAAAGTTCAATCTTAGCCTCAGCACCCTGACGGCGACAAACTTCGTCGTCACTGCAGCACCCACTGGCAGTTGCGGTGATACCATGACCCTTGATGCTCTCGGAACCCTTGCGCCGTAACGGGGCAGCTGCGTCCAAACATTGAAAAGAGTGTCGTCATGTCGGCGCTAGAACAGCGTCGCCAGCATGGACCAGCAGGCTCGAACCAGCCATTTTTTTGCCTAGCGTGCTGTAGTATCTACACCGCAGAATGCTTCAGTTTAAGCCAAGTTGCTAAGCTAGACCGCCCATCGATTTTTCTTCAGGGCTAATCGTTTGGCCTCTGATAGAGGGTCGCAAGTGCCATAGAATCTCCTTGTCCATTAGAAAAGGAACTTCAATGGCAACCTTCCACCGTAGTACCAAAAAGCAACTGCTTCGAGGCATGACGTTCATTGAATTGCTGATTGGTCTGGTCATTATTGGTATGGGCATGACTATTGCCATTCCGAGCTTTCAGAACATGCTGGCAAGAAACACCATGTCGACTCAGGTGAATGAGTTCATGCTGACATTGTTGCGGGCCCGAAGTGAGGCCAGCAAAACGGGTACGACCGTCAGTATCCTCGGCGAGAGCGCGGCAACTGATTTTAGTGCTGGCTGGTGCGTTGCTAGAGGCAGCCCTAATAATTGCAACTCGGCAGGTGCCGCTGTGGTGATGCGCTTTCCACCCTTGATAGCAGACACCACCTTAAGCTTGGTCGATGGCACGAGTCCCATCCAATTTAATGCACTCGGTGGGCTTGAGGGTGACACCGCCCTTGATGTCGATATGTGTCATACCAGTCAGCCGGGTCGAAGGATTCATATATCACTGGCAGGCCGTGCAAAGGCGCACAAGTCGACGGCTGCCTTTGCGGCAGGTGACCCAAGGCTACCGGCGTGTTGAGGGGTGGGTGGCAACGCGCAAGCAGCGGCTTTTCGCTCATAGAAGTGCTGGTCGCTATGCTCATTGTTGCTGTAGGCATACTTGGCGTAGCTGGCTTACAGATCACCAGTTTGCGAATGAACCAAAGCGCGATGTTTCGCTCTGAAGCGCTGCAGATGGGCAACGACATGGTTGATCGAATGCGTGCTAACGAACTGCAGGATTATGCGCTCGCCCCTGTCCTACTTACCGACCCGCCTGCGACTTCGATTAACTGTATGTCTGCTAGCTGTGCGCCAAATGAGCTTGCGGGTTACGACACGACCTGGTGGAAATGCAATATTAATTCCACATCAGACGAGACCTTAGGTACTCAGTTTACTGCTTGTGCCAATCTGGGTATTGCCGGCTCCCTGCCCCTAGGCGCGGGCGCGATCCGTAAGCAGGGTAACCTCTATGTGGTGACGGTTGAATGGCAGGACAATCCCGCCGGCGCTCGTCGCTCGATTAACTTGCGGTCGCAGGTGGCAACTCCATGAAGCTGAAGCAGATTAAGGGTTTTTCACTCGTCGAAATGATGATTTCTCTCGTCCTTGGCGCGGTTGTCATGGCTGGCGTGACTCAACTATTTGTGGCGAACTCTGAGGCTTACAAGCTGCTTGAAGGACAGTCTAGAATGCAGGAGGCGGGAAGAATCTCTCTCGACTTTATTGGCCGAAACATCAGGCAGGCGGGGTATCGAGGGTGCTTCTCTCGAAACGACGAGTTGCGCAGCACTATATCCACCTCGCCAACTAATAACATTCCCTATGAGTTTGACCTGCGCTTTGCAGTAGCAGGCTATGATGCTCAGGGGCCAGGCATCTGGGCTCCTGCATTAGCCTCAGCATTGCCCTGGACGACATCGAGTGGCGTAGACACTAACGTTTTCACAACGCCGAATGGCGACGGAGCTGGTGCGGGGATCGACCTAAGCCAGGTCGTATCAGGCACTGATGTAATTACCTTTCGTCATCTTTCCCAAGTCGAGGCGCGCCTCATCGGTGAAATTTTGCTACCAACCGCTGACCCGAGTGTACGCATTGATATTGGCTGGAATGAGTTTGAAAAAGATCAGCTGGTGCTGATTCATGATTGCGAAAAAGCGACGATTTTCAGAGTGACTGAGTTGACGCCAGACCTTGCCGGCACACCTTCTGCCACAGTTCAGGATTTGACAATTGGTCACGATATAGACGATACAGATTCGACACGTAACTCGACACTCCAGCTGTCTGGCACGACCAACAGTTTTAATACTGATGCGGCTGTGTCTGCTATTGAGTCTCACACTTATTTTATTGCCCCCGGTACTGGTTTAAATAGTGCTGGGCTGGCGCCGCGCTCTCTGTGGAGAAAATCTGGTCTTAGACCACCAGTGGAACTGGTGGAGGGAGTTGAAGATCTGCAGATCCTCTATGGTATGGATACCGATAATGATCGAGCACCCAATCAATATCTTCCGGCTAATCTTGTTCTCGACTGGCGCCAATTAACCACCTTAATGGTCACTGTGGTGGTTAATAGTATAGATGATGTGGGCGGTACCACGATGGCGTCGAGCGGCTGCCCTGTGCCAGCTGGATGTAGCGTGGACGGCATGCAGCGTAGAGCTTTCACCCAAACATTTCAGCTTCGAAATCATGGGTAGCCGCCGCATGAGACCTCAATGCTTAACAGCAGTCAGCCACTATCAAGAACGTGGAATTGCGCTGTTTATGAGTTTGGTGATTCTGCTAATCCTAACGATCTTAGGCGTCTCGTCAGTGCAAATGACGCGGATGCAGGAATTGATGTCACGTAACTCTCACGATGTCAATATTGCCTTTCTGGCAGCGGAGTCCGCGATGGAGGATGCCGAAGCGCTTATTGAGGGAACGACGAGCATCGCTGATTTTACGGCAACGGACGCGTACATGTCTGGTCTTTATGTGGAAGCTGCGCACAATGCTGCGACTAATTGGAGTCAGATAGATTGGTCGGACGCCAATGGCTATTACATTACGGCTGCCACGACCGTCGATGGTGTGGCCGCACCGCCAAAATACATTATCGAGCATCTAAAATCGATCGTCTCCAGTGAGGATACGTTGAACTTAGATAATATCGGCCAGGGCACTGGGTCAGGCTTGAGTGAGGTCTTTCGAATTACCGTCTATGGTACGGGTGGCTCAGTGGATGCCCACGTACTGTTACAAAGCACCTATGGCAAAAAGTTTTGATCAAGGATGATCAGGCATCATCAGGGAAGAATTATGAACCTTAGAAAATATCTACGACGGATACTGATTTTAAGCTCAATCTGCCTGTTTGCGCGCGAGGCGAATGCGGCGGATATCACAACCTTTTCAGATGTAAACGTCTTAGCTGATCGCGTCACAGAAAATGCCGATGCAGGTGTCTCGGTAGGTGTCACAGTCAAAGCGGTTGGAGTGGCTGGAGCTGGAATGACTTATACGATGGATGATGATGCCTCTGGCAGGTTTACGGTCAACCCAACGACAGGCATCGTCACCACGACAGGCTCGTTAGGCAGTCCGATCGATCGTGAGATCGACTCGACGCTTCAAATCAAGGTGCGAGCGACAACTCAAGCACCGAGCGGTGATACTGCGCTATTGACTGTGGATATTGAACTTGTCGATGTCGATGATAATCCGACTTCTGCTATTGAAGACGAAGACAGCGGTTCGAATCAAATTTTCGAAAATTCCCCAGCAGATAAATGGGTTAACATTAAAGCAAGCGCTACCGACGCCGATGCCACTGCTGTGATCAGTTACTTACTTGCCGATGATGCGGGTGGTCGGTTTCAAATCGACAGTGCCGGCAGAGTCTCAACGACTGGCGTGCCCATTGATCGAGAGGTCGATGCTGAGCATGTGATCAGAGTTCAGGTCAACAGCACCATGGGTGCGCCGAAGTTTCAGGATTTTACTATTGCGGTCCTTGGCGTTGACGAATTTGATCCAGTCGCGCTTGCAGATGTCTATTCAGTGCCTGAAGGCGGCACGCTGGTGACGACGGCGACTCGGGCTGGAGATGGTGTTCTGCAGAATGACACTGACGCTGACTTACCTTTCGAAGCGCTCAAAACGACACTCGGTACAAAGGTCGGTGTCGGCAGCCTGAGCTTGAATAACGGCGGTGATTTTACCTACACCCACGACGGCAGCGAGGAGTTTGCCGACAGCTTCACTTATAAAGTCTCTGACCCGAATTTTACCACGGAATTTGTCACGGTCACGCTGGATATTATTCCGGTTAACGACAACATACCTGTGGCAGCAGATGATAATTACCTGCTGCTAATCAACGAAGGCGAAACCTTGAACGGTAGCACGTTACTATCAAACGATACGGACGACGACCTGCCGGGTGACACTCTGACGGCGGTGCTCGACACTGATGTCAGCAACGGCACGCTGGCCCTGTCCAGCGATGGCACCTTCACTTATTCCCACGATGGTACGACAGAAATCTTTTCAGACAGTTTTACCTATCATGTGTTTGACGGGGTCCATAACACAGGCAATATCGCGACGGTGATCATTACCGTCGATCCGCTGAATGACAACAAGCCGATAGCTGTTGCTGATCCCTTCTACTCAGTGAGCGAGGGCGGAACCTTGTCAGTCGCTGCAGTGGACGGTGTCCTCAACAACGATACAGATGCTGATCTACTGGCCAACGGCTCAGCCATGAACACTTTGATGGTGGTGAATAGCACTAGTACGACTTATGGTTTGCTGACGCTAAATGCCGATGGCAGCTTTACCTATCTGCATGACGATTCCGAAAATTTCACCGACAGCTTTTCCTATCAGGTTTCTGACGGGACTCAGACCAGTGACAATGTGGTCACTGTCGAAATTCAGATCCAACCGGTAAATGATCACGCGCCTGTGATTGTATCAGAATCCACCAATGCTATTGACGAGAATGATACTGTTGCACTGACTTTGCAAGCCAGTGATTTGGATACAACTGATTCACTGAATTTCAGCATAGTGGGTGGCGAGGATGCGTCGAGATTTGGTGTGACCAATAATTCTGGCGTTGGCGCTGTCACGTCAGTCCTGAGTTTTCTGAGCCCGCCTGACTACGAATTTCCCGATGATTTTGGTGGCGATAATATCTATGTCGTCGATGTCGAGGTTAGCGATGGCACTAACGCCACGGTTCAGGCGCTTGCGATCAGTGTGCGACCGCTAAGTGATACGGCGCCGACTTCCAGTGACAACACCATCCGGGCTACAGAGGATACCACCTATTTTTTTTCTATCGATGACTTTGCCTTTTCTGATCTGGACTTTGATACTTTCACCGAAGTTCAAATCAGAAGCTTGCCGAGTCTTGGTACATTTACGTTTGAAGGTGATGAGGTCGATCGATGGGATACTATTGATGTGGCGAAGATCAATAGACTGGCCTATAGACCGAAGGCAAACGATGCCGGGCCGAGCTACAGCAGTTTCGAGTTTCGAGTGTATGACTCCAGCGGATACAGAAGTGAAGTCCACACCATGACGATTGATGTTACTAGCGTCGCAGATAAGCCGACGTTAGTGACTGCGGCGAGCATCACAACCGATGAGGATCAGGCCGTCGCCATTGGGCTGGTCGTTGGGCTCAGCGATACCTCTGGTGAAAGCCTGACCGTTACTGTCGATGTGACGCCCGTGGGCGCCACCCTGAGCGATGGATCTAACGATGCAAGCGGGTCTTCGATCGATATTTCCAGCTGGAACCTTAGTCAGGTCACGATCAAGCCAGCACTTCACGATGATACCGACCTTCAGCTAACGATTGTCGCAGTTGCCACAGAACAGGATAGTGGTGATTCGGCGACAGCGAGCGGTACCACTGAAGTCATAGTTCGAGCTGTGGCGGACACGCCAACCGTGACGGTTACCAGTCCGGTGACTGTGGTTGAAGATAGTGTTGCCGGGCTCACCATAGCGGGTCTGTTGGCAGATCTAGATGGCTCAGAGTCCATCAGCTATCAGATATCAGGTATGCCGATCGGCTCGAGTCTTAATCAGGGCATGAGCCTGGGCGCCGGCCTTTGGCGCCTCATATCGCCAGAGCTAACAGGCTTGTCGATTAGACCTGCGGCCAACAGTGCCCTGGATTTCACCCTGTCAGTAGCTGCAGTCGCCGAAGAAATGAACGATGGTGGTGCGATCGCTTACAGTAATCCGCAACCCATCCTAATCCGAGTAGACGGTGTCGCTGATCTGCCCAGCGTCGTCGCTAGCGCGTCGATCACGACCGATGAAGATGTGCCGACGCCGACTTTCGGTATTGTCGCGGCACTGACAGACCCGGCGGAAGAGTCTCTGTCCGTGTCAATCGAAGGCGTTCCTTCAGGTGCCACCTTGACGGACGGGTCAAATACGATGCTAGCGACGGGTGCTGCAATCGACGTTACTGGCTGGCTACTCAGTGACATCTATATGGTGCCGCCCCTACACTCAAACGGTGCCTTTACATTGACCGTCAAGGCGACGGCGACAGAGGATGAGAACGCCAGTGCTCAAACAGCTGCCACTGATATCGAGGTGATCGTGTTACCGGTCAATGATCGGCCAACTATGGCCGATCAGGCAATGCAAGTGAACGAAAACGCCAGTCTGGGCTCGGTGCTCGGCACCCTGTTGGCATCTGATGTCGACACAGATCAGGCGCTAAGCTTCAGCGTGACAGGCTCGGCCTTTGTCATCAATAACCTGGGCGTCGTCAGCGTTGCTGACCCGACGCAGCTAGACTATGAGACGACGGCTGGTTTTGATCTGAATGTGACTGTGACAGACAATGGCTCACCGGCCCTGTCAAAGGCGGCCGTGTTGACGATTAACCTGCTGCCAAAAAATGATAATGCGCCAGTCGGTGTGCCTGATGCCTATTCAACGAACGAGCAGGCCTCAGTCAACTTCAATGTCCTCGATAATGACCTGGAGCCAGATCTGATGCCGGCTGAGCCGCTCACGGTAGTGGAGGTGAACGGTGATATCGGGTTGGTCGGAGTGCCATTTGACCTTGAGGCTGGAGGTGTCGTCGTGGGGACCTTGACGATCCACGCAGATGGCTCGACTGGTTTCTCAGCAACGGCAGACTCAACTGTCGAAATATTTTCGGTTGCCGCCGAGTATACGGTCAGTGATGGATCCTTCCTGGATAGCGCAGTACCCCTCACGCTGACGATTAATCCAATCAATGATAACGCGCCGCAGGAGACATCGGCAGGTGCAGACCTGGCGTCTCAGGGGCTGACCTACTTTGAAGATGAGCACCTGACGGCTGCCAGTGGTGTGGTTCTTAATCTGGAGAGTCTGTTTAACGATCTCGATATTGGTGACGCTTTGCAATTTACTATCGGCAGTAACTCCAACCCCTCGGTCGTCTTTGCCAATATCAACGCCAGCAATCAATTAGTGATCTATAGTCCCGAGAATGAATATGGCATTGCTCATCTGGTTGTTACAGCCACTGATACAGCTGCGCCCAGCGCAAATATCAGTTCGGTCAATCTAGGCTTTTCGGTTGTTGTCACAGGCGTCAATGATACGCCTCAGTACCAAACTGGCAGCTTGCCCGACATCACTAGAAATGAAGACGCCGGACCTTTGTCGCTGAATCTCGCCAGTGCTTTTATCGATGCAGATATGATCGATAGTAATGGTGCCGATGACAGCTTGACCTACACGGTCATCATTGAGGAGACGCCAGCGGATTTTGTCATGACCGACCTGCTGGATATCAGTGGGCTGACGGTGACCAGTGATCTGGTGGATACGCCGGTGACGGATACTCGCCAAATCAGTTTACAAACCACTGAAGCCAGTTTGAGTTTAACGTTTCATCCGGATGCTTTCGGTACGCTCAGCGTGACTGTTCGCGCGACAGACCAGGGTCGACCACCGGGCCTGCCAGCGGAGGCGATCCCTCTATTCGATGAAGTGACATTTCAAGTCATTGTTAACAGCGTGATAGACGATCAGCCGATCGCGGTAGACGATCATTATTCGAACAATCCACTTTTGGTCATATTGGAGGATAGCGAACCCATAGATATTTATGTGCTCGGTAATGACTATCAAGGTGATGTACCCGCTGGCGTGATTAGCGCAGGTCAAGCCATTGTAGACTCGTTTAATGTTGAGCAACGATGGCGCAGTACCAGCCGGTTGGCCGACGATCCGTTTAATCCAGGCAATCTGATTGTAACCATGAACGGTGAAGTAGTCTGTGCCGCAGCTGGATGCGCACCGAGTAGTGACTCAATCGTCACGCAGGTCGGCGTCGATGATTTTTCGGTGCGCTATATGCCTATGCCTGACTTTAATGGCGAAGATGTATTTACCTACTGTATTCGTGATGCGTCAAGTGCGGGAGAGACGCCCTTCACGCCGCCCAATGATTCTCGATGTGCCCAGGTAACCATTAATGTGTTGCCGCAAAATGATCTACCCAGAGCCTCTGGTCCCATATATTTCTTTATGGACCAGGCCAGTATCCTGCAACGCGATGCGGCCGATGGCCTGCTGCTATGGGTCGATGATGTTGATAATAATCATCTTGACGGCATAGGTTGTGATCCATCCGTTGCCACCTGTCCGGAATTACCCCAGCCTGATCAGCTCTATTTTCGCTTTACCTCGGCGGTCACAGCCCATGGGCAGTTGTTGCCACCCTACAATAACGACGGTAGTTTCACTTATCAGCCGGACGCCACCTTTGAAGGCCAGGACAGTTTCACCTTTGATGTCTGCGATGCCCCTTTGCCTGGTGATGCGGAACACTGCATTTATGGTGTCGAAGTTCTGATTGTCGTGAATCCCATTGATGGCGCCCCTGAGGGGGCTGTTGCAGGCGTGGTTGAATATGACTACCAACTTGCAGATTCACCGCTTGAATTGCCCATAGGTCCTGAACCGAATGTGTTGATCATCGAAGACGATTCGCGTTCGATGGAGTGGGATATCAGTACCTCGAACCTTGAGGGCGTTTTCTTCTTTCCACAGCGTCTCAGTACTCAACAGAATCGGGATAGTAGTGACAGTCTTTATTGGGTCATGGCCGCATCGGCAACCGACAGTTGGTCAGTTGAAAATTCCAAGATTGTACCTTCAGAAGATCAGTTTCCCGGACAAGGCTTTTGGACCCTGAGGTCCGCCAGTGAAAATAAGATTTATTATGACCCTGCGGTCCAATATCGTCCGTGGGATGGATTGGATACAAATGATCAGGCATTTCCTCATAGCCCGCCGACTCGTGCAAAACATTATCCCTGGCTTGCAGATACACAGAGCAATACCACTGACTTGACCCTGGATCCAGGGGCTGGTTACGTAGGTCGGGCGCTTGAGCCGAAAAGTGTTTGCGTCGCAAAGGGTAAATGTACTGAGTATAAAAATGGCAAGTGTAAGAAATGGGAGGAGGTGTGTAGTACCGAGTACGAGCTGAATGAAGTCAATGTAAATGGTTTTTATCTGCCGAGGTACTACGTCTGGGAGGATAAAAATAATAACCAGAAACTGGATTACTCACCCTCGCCGCGAGGTGGCAACCCGGAGTCGGAAGGTCGGTTGGTTGAGATAAGAGCAGCTAATGCCCCCTTTCCGAAATCTGCGGATCGAACTGATTGTATTGCTTCTGAGACATCTTGTAGTTATGAAGAAGAGATTCAGAATTTTGCTAACTGGTTCACCTATGCCAGAACCCGCGAGCTAACGGCAAAGATGGCGCTGGGGCGAGTGGTTGCGAAAAGTGAAAGCCTGCGTATGGGCTATGCGCTACTTAACGATGATGGTTACAACCGAAAAATCATCTCAATGAATACATCGGAGCGTACGGGGGCCAAGGCCAGTTTGCTCGATGCCATTTATCTGTCGCCAACGTTGGGTGGTACGCCCTTGCGAGTCAAGTTACGGGATGCAGGGCGTTATTATGCCTGTGAAAAGCAAGACATATTTCGCTCAAATAAAATATCTGCTCCGGGTGCGGTTGATGCAAACGGATATGCTGATTGTCCCATTTTACCTGCGCCTGCAGGCAATTGTCAGCAGAACTTTACCCTGATGCTCACTGATGGCACTTGGAGTGGTAACCAGCCGCCGAATATGGGTGAAAACGATGCTAACGGTGACACTAATTTTGACGGGGATGTTTATGGAGGGGGTGCTGCAGATACCCTCGCAGATATTGCCATGTACTATTATGAATATGATTTACATCCTGCCTTGGCAAATCAGGTGGCCACCAGTAGTCGTGATAAGGCGGGTGCCAGCACGTCAGCCTTTGAGCTCGGCGGTAATGAGTACATGCACCAGCATATGACCACGTACACTATCGGTTTTGGAGCCAAGGGCTTTATTGATACACCGCCGGTATTTGTGGCAGGTACGCCCGGCACATTTGATTGGGGAGACCCAACCGCCGATGCGCGCACGCCAGCAAAGATCGACGATCTTCGCCATGCTGCGTTTAATGGTCGTGGTGAATATCTGGATGCCTCCAGTGTCAATGAACTGACGCAGGCACTGACTTCGGCTTTTGAAGAGTTTTCCCAAGGTAGCGGCACGGCATCAGCCGTGAGTTTCAACTCTCAAGAAGTTCAAGCGGGGACCCTGATTTTCAGAGCCTTTTATAACACCAAGACTAATGCGGGTAACCTGGTTGCGCAGGCGATATCTGCGGCAGGCTTAGATCCTGTGCCAGTATGGGAAGCCAGCAAGACCCTTGATACCCTGGCAGCAACTGATCGACAGATTATCACCCTCGATCGCTTGAATAATACGGGTATTAAGTTCCGTCCTGAGACATTGAATTCGGAGCAGCGAAAGTTATTTGTTGCTGATCCCGGAGCCAGTGAGGCGGTCAAACTCGAACAGATCAGTGCACGTGTTAATTATCTTCGAGGCGATCCTAGTTTAGAGCGCCCCTTTGGCGATTTTCGCGAACGTCCAGTCACAGGCGGGCGCCTGGGAGATCTGGTGCATTCTGCGCCTGTGTTTGTGGGTGCGCCTGACAGACTGCGCAGAACTCTGAGCCCCTATCCTCAGGATGAACCTTACGCGGAGTTTAAAGCGGAGTTCGGCGCGCGCGAGCGGGTCGTCTATGTGGCGGCTAACGATGGCATGCTTCATGGATTTAACGCCAATAATGGCCGCGAGCTTATCGCCTATGTACCCAACAATCTGATGGTGGGCAGGTACAGTAGGAAAATCACCGAACTGCTTGATTATCAGTACAGTCATCGATTCTTTGTGGATCTTACGCCGGCAATCAATGATGTTTATATGGACACGAATCTTGATGGCAATCGAGAATGGACGACCTTGATGGTTGGTGGGCAGGGCGCGGGCGGCAAAGCCTATTTTGCGCTAAATGTGACTGATCCAACCAGGTTCAGCGAAGCGACGGCCGCCGATGTTGCGCTCTGGGAATTTACCGATACGGATGACAGCTATCCGACGATTCCGGTGACTGTGGCGGATGTGACGACCGTCGAGCCTTTGACTACAGCCGATGGTGGGCAACGCAGAGACCTGCAGGATGTGCCGCAACCGGTGAAGGACTTGGGCTATTCATTCAGCGTACCAACAATCTCTATGAGCAATCTCAAGAGAAATGGTGAGAATGAGTGGGTCGCTATTTTTGGCAATGGCTATAACAGTACGGCTGGCATCGCGAAACTCTTTGTACTGTTGGTGGATCAGGGTGCAGACGGTATCTGGTGTCATCCGGATATGATTCACAACACCATTCTTAACGGTGATTTGCCGGAAGAATGTATCGGTCAACAGGATTTCGTCAAGATTGATACCGGGTTTGGCGCTGAGGGTGGTTACCCCAACGGTTTGGGTACCCCCAGGGCCATTGATATAGATGGTAATGGTACGGTTGACTATGCTTACGCCGGTGATACCTTTGGTAACTTCTATCGTTTTGACCTGCGTTCCGACGATTTTTCGGAGTGGACCTCAACTAAAATATTCAAAGCCGAGTATACCGCCGGCATAGGTCAGCCAATCACCAGCCAGCCTATCGTCGCGCCTCATCCGACTCAGGAAGACGGCTATCTGGTGATTTTCGGCACCGGCAGTTACGTCACTGTGCCGGATGGCTCGGATACCAGCATACAATCAATTTATGGGCTGTGGGATCGGCTGGGTCCTGAGCTGATTGACGCCAATGATCTGGTGCAGCAGCGCTATACCAATTTGGCTGATCCAGTCCAGGGCCTGGTTCGCACTCTGTCGAACAACCCGGTTGACTACTTGTTGGGTGGCGGCAAGAGGGGCTGGTACATCCATCTGGATGCCGTGCCTGCAGGGGGAGTTCAAGGTACAGACTTGCCTGAGTTCCCCGGTGAACGCGCAGTGCGGAACATCCAGCTCAGGGGTGACGTTGCCTTTGTTAACAGTGTAATACCCCGCGGCACCAACAGCTGCGTTCAGGTCGACGGAGGATTTGGTCTGGCCTTTTGTCCTGCTACGGGTGGCGCCAGTTGTTTCAGTAACAGCGCCGTATTTGACCTGAATAAGGACGGAGCTTTTGATGTTAATGATCAGGCGAACGGAGTGGCTGTTGCCGGTATACGGTTTGAGGACTCGGTGCCTTCAGATTCCGCCTTTATCGGTGCACAACGGGTGACTCAACTCAGTGATCAGTCACTCAATATGACGCTGACCAATACTCAGCAAGGTGTCTATACGGGTCGTTTGTCTTGGAAGCAGTTGGATTCTGTGGACTAGTAGGTAAAGCTCGCCGGAATGCCGCTATGGGCGAGAATAAAATGGAGCGAGAATAAAATGGAGCGAGAATAAACATGTCTTCACTCAGGGAGCGAGTCGTGAAAAAAACAGTGATGTGGTTGATCTTGATTGTCAACTTTGGCCTAACGGGAAGCTTGGCCGCAGCAGAGTCAAACAACCTGGAGAATATGTCGGAACCAGCGGCCTTTAACGCTGCGGTAGGATGGTTGACGGAGTTAGATCTGATAGAGCGTCGCGCTGTGATAGGAAGTGTTCACTATGATCTGGGGCCGGCGTTTGAGCCACCAAAAGTTGAGTGGCGCGACGTGATTGGTGGCACGGTGGAGATGCTGTCTCGAGGGATGTTTGTGGCGGTTAAGTATATTCAGCAGGATGCCGGTCTTAGAGTGACAGAGATTCGAGTGATAGAGGGCTCGGGCTCCCAAGAGGACTACTAGTCGACCGGACCTTGATGGCGTCAAATTTTGTCTGCACTGCAGGATTTTGGGTAATTGGCGAGGAGAATTAGCAGCCTGCGGCTTTTTGTCGGCCGAGTTGAGAGGCTGACGAGCGGCGCTTGGAATGATACAAGCGAGCGCGCCCCTGTACATTGATGACGATTCTGCGTGCGAGTCGAGGATCTCCGGTATTTGAGCAGTAAATAAAGTTGCCGTTCTGGTAGTTAGTATGACCTGCTTCAGTCATTTGCAAAAAAGGCCGGTTGCGAAATGAACGCCAACGAATAGTGCCAGCCGTATTCAGCGCTGGCTGACGACTGAGCACTTGATCTTTCTGATTGAAACGCCCATCCCGGTTGCGGTCAATAAAAACCAGTAGACCTTCGTGCCACTGGCCATTGCAGCCCTTCCCCGCAACTTTGGAAGGACACAGTGTCACAGTGGCGCGATGCAGAATGGCTGCGTGTCGAGTGTAGTGCACTGCGGTGATCAGCCAGGTAATTTGTGCCGTTGCCTGGCTTCTATGGATTAGGCGCTGAAGTCCCGGCAGTGCCAAGTTGATGCAGGCCATGCTGATGCCGAGCCAGACCAGCAGTTCCATCAAGGTAAAGCCGGCGAGGCTGATCGAGTTGGAATAGCGCTTTACCTGGTGCATAAGCCGGGTCTCAGTGATGGCATCGCCAGCGCTAAAAAGCTAAAGCAACTTAGCTCAAATTGCTCAGAGGCAGCATTTTCGTCATCATGAGGGGTGTCAGTCTAGTTGGCGAAGTGGCAAAAGCCGTATCGTCGGTCAGCGTATGAAGGGGTCGAGTGAGCGCCAGATAGTACTCGGCTTGTAGGATATGACGCAGGTTACGGGGCGCGCATCATCTTCGGCTTCGGCAGTTGAGGGTCACTCAAGGCCGAGTTTCTTCAACTTGTAGCGCAATGCCCTGAAGGTAATGCCCAGTTTTTTGGCGGCTGCAGTTTTGTTCCAGCGGGTGGATTCCAGGGTCTCGATGATTAACTGTTTTTCAATATCCTCAAGATAGGCTTCCAGTGACTCGACGTTGTCAGGTGGCGTGTCTGCTGGGTTGCGTGGTTCGCTCGAGCCTTGTTTTAAGTCGTTTGGAGTCAAGGGTTCGACGCCTTGGGTCCTCGCCTCGCCAGCCTTAGCCGACGATTGCTCCAGGTTTAAGTCTCTGGGTTCGATGACGTTGTTTTCACAGAGTGTGAAGGCGCGTTCCAAAATGTTTTCTAGCTCTCGCACATTGCCGGGAAAGTGATATTGCTGCAATGTCATCAGCGCTGCCGCGCTGATGACGGTCGGCGGCTGGGAGTAGTCTCGTTCCACGCGCTGAAGAAAGTAGGCGGCCAGCTCCTCAATATCGTCGATGCGAGTCCTTAGGCTCGGCACCTTGAGCTCAATGACATTGATTCGATAATACAAATCCTGGCGAAAGCGATTAGTCTCAACCTCAATGGCGAGATTCTTATGAGTCGCACTCAGAATACGCACGTCGACGGGTATTTCCTGCTGTGCGCCAACCGGACGTATCGCCTTTTCTTGAATACCTCTAAGTAGTTTGACCTGCATAGCAAGGGGCAAGTCGGCGACTTCGTCAAGAAACAAGGTGCCGCCATTTGCCGCCTGAAACAGCCCCTCTTTATCGCTGACAGCGCCGCTGAAGCTTCCCTTGACGTGACCAAAAAACTCACTTTCCATCAGTTCCGTTGGAATCGCACCGCAGTTAACCGGGATAAAAGGCGCATTGCCATGAGGCCCCTGACTGTGAATCAGTCGAGCGACCAGCTCTTTGCCACTGCCAGACTCGCCGCTGATGTAAATCGGTGCACGACTTCGAGCCAATTTGGTAATTTGTCGTCTTAGTGCGTCCATTGCCTCGGATTTACCCAATAGCAGATCATTCGCCCTGCAAGTATTGGCCTCTGAGTTGAATGGCTTAAGGTTCAGTGCCGTATCGACCAGATGACGCAGCAACTCTAGATTGACCGGTTTTGAGACGAAATCAAAAGCGCCAGCCTTGAGTGCATCAACCGCGGACTCCATATTGCCGTGGGCCGTGATCATAGCGACTGGAAGATTAGGGTGTCGCAGTTGTATGTGTTCAATCAGCGAGATGCCATTGCCGTCAGGCAGTTTCATGTCGGTCAGGCAAAAGTCAAAGGTCTGTTCCGCCAGCAGCTTGCGAGCGGCTTTCAGGTCAGCAGCGCTGCGAGTCTCGATGGCCATTCTGCCCAGGGTGATTTCAAGCAGCTCGCGAATGTCTGGTTCGTCGTCAACGATCAGGGCGCATTTTTCTAGCATGATCCACCCTTATTACAGTCGGGATGGTTCGAGAAACGAGATGCGAAAACAGCTGCCGCCGTCAGGAGTTTGAGAGTAACTGAGTCTTGCATGGTTAGCCTCACACAGATCCATCGACAAGTACAGGCCCAACCCTGTACCCGTCGTCTCTGTCGTATAGAAGGGCTCGAACAGATTGTGCGCGATCGCCGGGTCTACGCCTTCACCGTAGTCAATGACTTCCAGATAAGGCTTGTTTGACGCTGGGTCAATCCTGCCGCGCACTAAAACTCGAGCCTCGCCCGTCTTTTTCTCACTGTATCGTAGGCCGTTCTGGCTAAGATTACTAAGGATCTGAGACAAGTGGACTGGGTCAACGCTTAAGCGGATATCATTGGGTTCAATATCCGTGTCTATGTAGACTTTGCCCGTTTGCCCGGCGCTGAAATCGGCGATGAAACCTTCAATCCAGGACTTTAATTGTAAGAGTTTGGGTTTGGCATTTTTACGCCGAGACATGTTCAGAACATTTTCAACGACATCATTCATTCGAACGCAATGACTCTGAATGATTTCGCTCAATCTGGCATCGCCTTTATTCAGTTGCTGCGATTCCGCCAGCAACTGGGCTGCATGACTGATAGCGCCAAGTGGATTTCTGATCTCATGAGCAATGCTCGCTGCCAGTCGGCCAAGTGCCGCCAGTTTGAGTTGTTGTGCCTGACGTTGGACCTCAGTACTGTCCTCGATGAAGATCAAGGTATCTTCTTCGCTATTGGTTGATTTAAGTGTCGAGAAAGACGCGATCAGCTGAGGCGAGTTTTCTTGAATGTGGAATGTCAGTGAGTCAGTTTCACGATTGGTTTGCCAGTCTTTGAGTTTATCGGCGAGGCGGTAGGGCAGTCGGTCGCGGGCGATCGCCGGCTGCGAAGGAATGCGCAGAAATCGTTCACCAGCGCGATTGATCGACCTGATTCCGCCATTGCTGGCCACCACCACTACGCCGGTTTTCATGGTGTCGATAATCAGCTGATTAATCTGCTCCAGGGTAACGACTGCCGTCTCGGTCTTTCGCAGTTGCAGCGATGCCGTCTGAAAGAAAACATTGGCTACGAAGAAGATGACGCCGAGCAAGCCGGCTTGAAAGAAACTCTGTAGATCGTTGATGTCATAAAAGAACAGATAGAGCTCGGCATAGACCACCAGAATGACAGCGATTGCGGGTAGAGTGCTGGAGATACGGCCCAAGATTAAACTGCCACTAAAAGCGCAAGTGAAGATCAGGAAGTTGCCGAGGCCGGAGCTGACGCCACCGCTGGCAAAAATCAGCAAGGTCAGAAGGATAATGTCAACCAGTAGGATGGTGAACGACAGGCTGGTTTTGCTTAGCCAGGCTCTGCTGACGAACAGGGTTCCGAGGCCAACGGTAATATTCAGGGCCAAGTAGATCAGACTGGTGATACGAAACAGATCAGGATTGAACTTGCCGATAAACGTACTGAAGTGGCTATCGAGAAACAAGAACAGGAACAGGAACGAGATTAGAATGCGATAGTAATTATAGACCCGCAATATTGTCGAGCGTTGGAGGCTGTGTTGCGCTTCAAATCCGTCTTCTGCGATAGCCATTCTGCCAATAGATTACCCCATTAAGCCAAACGTCAGGCGGCTGACCCATGACCTTTCGTTAGTTTTGACTGAGGCGCTGCGTTTCAGTTTGCCGTTCTTGTCCAGTGCGCCGTAGTCAGGGTAATTGCTGGTGAGCACCAACAAGGCCTCTTCAGCCAGTTCTGGCATGTTCAGTAATTGGTAGGATTCCACCATGACGGCGAGTGCTTCGGGTACAGAAGGCGTCTCCTGGAAATTTTCAAAGACGTAACGGCCTCGGTTGGCGGCCGCAATATAGGCGCCGCGGTAAATATAATAGCGGGCGACATTGATTTCAGCGCGGGCTAAAAGATTTCGCAGATAGACCATACGTTTTTGCGCATCTGGCGCGTACTGGCTTTCTGGGTAGCGTGAGATCAGTAGACTGAAATCATTGAAAGAATCTCGCGCGGCGCCCGGATCTCGGGTCGAAGGGTCTAATGGCAGAAACTGGGCAATAAAATTCTGATCTTCGTCAAAGGAAGCCATGCCACGTAGGTAGTAGGCATAGTCAACATTGGGGTGTTGGGGATGTAGGCGAATGAATCGATCTGCTGCGGCTCTGGCAGACTCGGCCTGACTGCTCTTATAATAGGCGTAGATGATTTCCAGCTGTGCCTGTTCAGCGTAGCGGCCGAAGGGGAACCTGGCTTCCAGTAGCTGTAATCTTCTAACCCCTTCCTCATAGTTGGCGCTGCGCAGGCTACCTTGCGCACTCTGGTAAAATTCCAGTTCCGTGGCTTCGAGGTCTTCCTCGGTTTCGCTGGCGCAGCCGGCGAGTAAGAGCAGGGCAAGGCTAATGATGATGAGTCTCATAAAGATCAAATTTTCCGCTGGTTCTAGAAACTATTGTAGGTGCTTGATATTCCGGCTATTTAACCATAGCCTCTCCACATACCCAAGAGGTGTTAGCAGGTTGTATGCCAGTTGAGATAACCCACCAAGCCAAAGTGCCCGATAATATGGCGCGACAGCGATTAGATCATGTTGTTGCTCATCTGTTCCCTCAATACTCGAGGTCGAGACTCCAATCCTGGATTAAAGCCGGTGGTTTAACCATTGACGGCCAAGTCCTGCGTGCTGGTCACAAGCTTTATGGTGGTGAAGACATTGTCATTGCGGTGGCGACTGTTGAAGTAGAGTCTACGCCTCAGGAAATGGACCTGGACATAGTCTTTGAGGATGAAGACCTACTGGTGGTGAATAAACCCATGGGCTTAGTGGTCCATCCTGGCGCAGGCAACATGGATGGAACCTTGTTGAATGCGCTGCTCTATCATTACCCCGATCTCGATGGGATTCCGAGAGCAGGGATAGTACACCGTCTCGATAAAGATACAACCGGCCTGCTAGTCGTGGCTAAAACCCTCGAGAGCCAAAATCAATTGGTGCAACAACTGCAGGCTCGAACAGTCAAGCGTCTTTATGAGGCTGTGGTCTATGGTGTCTTTGAGGGGCCGGGCAAAGTCAATGCCGCCATTGGTCGACATCCGACTCAAAGAACTAAAATGGCTATTCGGCGAGATGGCAAAGAGGCCATCTCTCGATACCGCGTGTTACAGCAATTTGGTGAGCATGCCCGTCTCGAAGTCTCGCTGGAAACTGGCCGTACACACCAGATTCGCGTGCATATGCAATACATTCGCCACAGTCTCATTGGCGATAATACCTATGGAGGCGGTTACAAGACGCCGCGAAATCAACAGCCCATTCTGGTCGACGCGCTCCAATCCTTTCCAAGACCGGCGCTGCATGCTCGTGAATTACGACTGCAGCACCCGATCAGCGGTAAAGATTATCGTTGGACTGCGGAACTGCCGCAAGATATGACAGCGCTGATCGCGGCGCTGGCGGCAGCCGATGTCTGTGAATGATTCGTTGATTCGTCTGGCCTGGGGTCAACCCACCAATGTTCAGGCGCTGGTTACTACCCGTTTCGGCGGTGTCAGCGCGCCGCCCTATGGTGATTTGAATTTGGCGCTCCATGTCGCTGATCAGGCTGCGAGTGTCACTGAGAATCGACTTCGACTGGCAGCGCTGGCTGAGTTGCCAGCACCACCTTTATGGTTGCAGCAAGTGCATGGTACTGAGGTCTTGCTGGCAGACTCGAATCCCTTGCCTGAGCCGCAAGCTGACGCCGCATTCACGACCGAGTCTCAGCGCGTACTGGCCATCATGGTGGCTGACTGCCTGCCGATACTGTTGTGCAGTGCTGATGGTCGAGAGATCGCGGCTGTACATGCTGGCTGGCGAGGGCTTGCGGAAAGAATCATTGAGAAGGCAGTGGGTCAATTTTCAAGTGGTGGTATTTCGGCATGGCTAGGACCTGCCATAGGTCCCTGTCATTATGAGGTGGACAACCTGGTCAGATCTCGATTTGACAGTGATGTTGGCTTCTTACCTGGCCGGGACGCCGGCCACTGGATGTTGAATCTCTATGCCATTGCCAGGCAGCAATTAGCGGAGGCCGGGGTCGCCTCAATCGCCGGAGGGGAGGATTGTACTTTTTGTGATAGTCGATTCTATTCTTATCGTCGTGATGGTGAAACCGGTCGATTTGCGGCTCTGATCTGGCGAACATGATTCCGTCGCCAGAAGCTTTGAGCGTTCGACCTGAGCCTAGACTGAGCTTGTGGCTTGAATGGAAGCGTTTGTCGGCGAGCTAGCTTGTACAGTTGTCGCGAATTGTCTGTCTAGCTACTGCGATTTTTTCGGCTTTTTCTGCAGGACTCAGTAGGCGATCGGTGCCATCGTCGTTTTTGATGCGAATCTTGTCGAACATTTCGAGCTGGACCAGATTTTTCTTACCTATGTCACAGTTTGCGCTTTTTAGGGCAGCAATTTGGGCGGCGACCATAGCACGATCGGCAGCGATAATCCGATCCGGGTCTACTTCCGCACTGAACGTTTCTGGCGCAGGTGCGGGTCTGGAACCTCGCATCGGTTGTTGTGCCGGCTCATCGGCAGCGAAGGTATGGTCACCGAAACCCTTGGTGGCAGTCGTATAGCGAGCAGCAGAGCCCCGTGGCTGCTGTTCGGCGAAGTTGGTAATGCCGTTTTCATCAACCCAGACATAATAGCCATCCTGGGAATGCACCGGCAGAGTCATCAGTAACAGCGTTACAGCACAGATTAGTTTTCGCATCTTAGCCGCTCGAGAAGTTCCTTGTACAAAAGCATACTCCAAAAGGGCGCAGATTTCGACTTTAAGCGAAATTCAGAATCAGTCTGAGGGGTGACTCTCGTGGCGTGAACTTAGGCCGGGCCAGTCTTAGAAGGGTTGTCAAGGGCTTTAAGGATTGACAGCGGAAGCTGGTTTGATTGAGAATGCCGGCCCTTACAAGCCTATGAAACAGGGGAAAAACGTGGAAATGCTATCTGGCGGGGACATCCTGATGCGGTGTCTTCAAGAGGAAGGCGTTGATTATGTCTTTGGTTACCCAGGTGGTGCCGTGCTGCATATTTATGATGCGCTTTTTAGACAAAATCGAATCCAGCACGTTCTGGTCCGCCATGAGCAAGCGGCTACCCATATGGCCGATGGCTATGCCCGTAGCACAGGACGTCCCGGAGTGGTGCTGGTAACATCCGGGCCCGGCGCCACCAATGCCATAACGGGCATTGCGACCGCCTATATGGACTCAATTCCAATGGTCGTGATTTCAGGCCAGGTGCAAAGCCATTTGATCGGTACCGACTCGTTCCAGGAAACCGATATGGTTGGCATTTCTCGCCCCATCGTCAAACACAGTTTTCTGGTGAAGAGCGCGGCCGAAATTCCTCTGGTCATGAAGAAAGCCTTCTATATCGCGATGTCTGGTCGCCCCGGTCCCGTCGTCATCGATGTGCCCAAGGACATTACCAGCCCCACCGAGCTGCATGAGTATGAGTATCCTAAGCATTTATCCATGCGCTCTTACAGCCCAGCGGTAAAAGGCCACACAGGTCAAATCAAGAAGGCAGTGACAATGCTGCTTGAAGCTGAGCGGCCAATGATTTACGCCGGCGGTGGTGTTATTCAGGGTAACGGTTCCAGCGAGCTTGCTGCACTTACGCGAGTATTGGGCTATCCAATCGTTAATACCTTGATGGGGCTTGGCGCCTATCCGGGCACTGATCGGCAATTTTTGGGCATGTTGGGCATGCATGGTACCTATGAGGCGAACATGGCCATGCATAACTGTGATGTTCTGATCGCGGTCGGTGCCCGCTTTGATGATCGTGTGACCAACACGGTTGCCAAGTTCTGTCCGTTCGCAAAAATTATTCATGTGGACATAGACCCTGCGTCGATAGCGAAAAATGTCTTTGTCGATGTGCCGATAGTCGGTCCGGTCAAGAGTGTTTTGACGGAAATGCTGGAGGCAGCTCAGGCTCGAATTGGTAAGCGCACTCAGGCTCAGGCAACTCGATTGGCGGAATGGTGGGCGCAGATTGAGTCTTGGCGCAAGCTGGACTGTTTGCACGTCACGCCTGCCGCTGATGGCGTTACCATCAAGCCACAGCAGGCTGTGCGAGCCGTTTACAAGGCAAGCAAAGGGAGTGCGTTTGTCAGCTCTGATGTGGGTCAGCACCAGATGTTTGCCGCCCTATACTATCCCTTTGATGAACCTCGAAAGTGGATCAATTCAGGGGGGCTGGGCACTATGGGGTTCGGTTTGCCTGCTGCGATGGGTGTGCAGATGGCCTTTCCTGACGAGACAGTTGTCTGTATCACGGGCGAGGGCAGTATCCAGATGAACATACAAGAGCTTTCAACCTGCGCTCAGTATGATCTGCCGATAAAAATCATCAATCTCAACAATCGATCCCTGGGAATGGTTAAGCAGTGGCAGGACATGCAGTATGAAGGTCGGCACTCCCATAGCTATATGGATTCGCTACCCGACTTCAAGAAACTGGTCGAGGCCTACGGACATGTTGGATTTCAGGTGAAGTCGCTGGCTGAGTTGGATTCAGTGCTTGAGGCGGCCTTTGCTCTTAAGGACAGGCTCGTGTTTGTCGACATCCTGGTAGATCCCGAAGAGCATGTCTATCCTATGCATGTCGCGCCGAACGGTGCTATGGACGATATGTGGTTAAAGAAGGGAGTGCGAACCTGATGCGAAGAATCATTTCTGTGCTCATGGAAAACGAAGCCGGCGCTCTGTCGCGGGTAGTGGGTCTGTTCGCTCAGCGCAATTATAATATCGAGACATTGACCGTCGCACCGACAGAGGATGCGACGCTCTCTCGTTTGACGCTGACCACATCAGCCAGCGACACTCAGGTTGAGCAAATTACCAAGCAGCTCAACAAGCTGATTGAGGTAGTGAAGCTGGTGGATCTGACGGATGGAGAGCACATAGAGCGTGAGCTGATGCTCATTAAGCTGAAAGCGACGGGCACACAGCGCGATGAGATAAAACGCACTGCTGATATTTTTCGTGGTCAGATAGTGGATGTGACCCACAACGCTTACACCATACAATTGACAGGTACCTCGGAAAAGCTGGATGCATTCCTGCGAGCCATGTCAGAATCTGTTGTGCTGGAAGTGGTCAGGTCAGGTGTATCAGGTGTTGCCCGTGGAGACAAGATTCTCGCCGTTTAGTCTGGCCCCTCTCGTACCCATTTGAGGTAAAACCGATGGAAGAGCAACAAGAAAGGCAAAAACCTAAGGTCGCTCCTCTGACTCCTCGTTCAGAGGAACGGGCCGGGCTGCGCCGGGGCATATACCTTCTGCCCAACCTGATTACAACTGGAGCCTTGTTTTCCGGATTCTACGCCATTATTTCCTCAATGAGTGGAGCCATCGAAAATGCCGCTATCGCAATTATCGTCGCGGGCGTGCTTGATGCGCTCGACGGCCGAATCGCCCGTCTGACTAATACCCAGAGCGAGTTTGGGGTTCAGTATGACAGCCTCTCGGATTTGGTGGCCTTTGGTGTTGCGCCGGCCGTACTGATGTTTAGCTGGGTGCTGTCGGATCTTGGCAAATTTGGCTGGATGGCGGCTTTTCTCTATATGGCATGTGCTGCCTTGCGGTTGGCGAGATTCAATACCAAGCCTGATAACACGGTATTTTTCGGCCTTGCCAGCCCAATGGCTGCGGGGCTGGTGGCGTCTTCGGTTTGGGCCTGGACGGACAACATTGCCAGCACCGTGACTCTGCCGCTGGCGATTCCTATGGCAGCACTCACAGTTGGCGCCGCGGTCCTCATGGTTAGCAATTTTCGCTACTACAGCCCCAAACAGATAGATATGCATCGCGTGCCATTCATCTACATGCTGGGGGTCGTGGTGCTGTTTGCGCTGATTATTGTCAATCCGCCGCTGGTGCTGCTCGGTCTTGCGGTTCTCTATGCGGGCTCCGGTCCCGTTCAAGCTATCCTTCGTAGGCGATCAAAAGCCTAGGTACATGAGGTTGGGTGGGTAGGTTGGGTAGGTTGGGTAAGTCAGGTAAATGGGCTGCAGACTCAAACCGAACAAGTATCAATCTGTTGATTGAGGTTCAGTTACCAAAGGGCTTGGGTTGCGGACGGGTCAAGCACAGTAGTGAGCGCTGTCGGAAAGTTCGAGTCAAGTTGTTGAATACCCATCTCGGCATTGGAGAGGCAGATTGCTGATTAAAAAGCCAAGTGACATCAAGCCTTCTGAGATAACCCCAGAATCGGTCTATCTGCAGCGTCGGCGACTCCTCCAGAACGCGGGTCTCGGGCTTGGGGCCATGTTGCTTCCACGACTCGGCTTGGCCGCGATGGAAGTTGATTCGCCGGTCAAAGCGATAAGGCGGTATACCGGTGAAAAGCCTGGGCAAATGACCGCCCCAGACTGGCTGCAACACAAAGTTGCGCAGGCCCGGCCCGGACGGTTTGGGGCTGAAGAGTCTGTGACCCCATGGGATATTGTCACGACCCATAATAACTTTTATGAGTTTGGTACAGATAAAAGTGATCCTGCGGAAAACGCGCGCAATTTCATCACGAATCCATGGCAGGTAGAAATAGCTGGTCATGCTGAAATAACAGGGCGCTTCAATCTGGAAGATATTCTTAAGCCTCACGATCTGGAGGAGCGCATTTATCGTTTGCGCTGCGTTGAAGCCTGGTCCATGGTTGTGCCCTGGGTTGGTTTTCCGCTGGCGGATTTGATCAAGCGCTTCAGGCCCAGTTCCAGAGCGAAATTTGTGCGGTTTGAAACCTTGTATGATCCGCAGCAAATGCCGGGTCAGCGATCTCGGTTTGCTGCACTGAATTATCCATATCAGGAAGGTTTGCGGATCGATGAGGCGATGAACGAGTTAGCCTTTCTTGGAGTGGGTATTTATGGCAACGCCATGCCGCCCCAGAATGGTGCGCCACTGCGTCTGGTTGTGCCCTGGAAATATGGCTTTAAAAGTATTAAGTCCATCGTCAAGATTGAGTTTCTCGAGCGTCGTCCTGTGGGCTCCTGGGAGCGCAGCAATTCCAAAGAATATGGCTTTTATGCGAACGTAAATCCCGAGGTCAGTCATCCGCGCTGGAGCCAGGCCAGTGAGCGACGCTTACCGACTTCGATATTTGCCTCGAACAGGCGATCGACTGAGCTGTTCAACGGTTATCAAGCTGAAGTTGCTCATCTCTATGCGGGTATGAATCTCCGCAATGACTACTAGGTTTGTCTCGATCAGGTTTGCCTCGATCCTCAAGCCTGTAGTGTTTTTTCTCATCCTGATGCCGGGGATTGTCCTTGTATGGCAGGTGTACCTGGCAGCAAATGGTCAAAGCAACTCGCTGGGTGCGGATCCGGGAAAGTCAGTGGTCCAATTCAACGGCGACTGGGCGCTTCGATCTCTGTTGCTGACGCTTGCGGTCACTCCATTGCGACAGATGACGGGTTGGGCTGAGCTTGCCCGTATTCGGCGCATGCTGGGTCTGTTTGCTTTCTTTTATGCGACGCTGCACTTTATAGCCTACCTGGCTTTGATGTTGGAGTTTAGGTTTGATGACCTGGGCGCTGAGATAGTCCAACGTCCTTATATGCTTGTCGGATTTCTGGCGCTCTGCTGTTTGGTGCCGCTGGCGTTGACATCTAACCAGTGGATGATTCGTCGTTTAAAGCAACGTTGGCGGCGTTTGCATCAATGGGTCTATGTCATCGCTGTTTTGCAGATAGCGCATGTTCTTTGGCTGACCCGTAGTGACTATACCGAACCTCTGCTGTATAGTGCCGTCCTCGCGGTACTCATGGGGTATAGGGTCCTCAAGTACTCGCAACGGCAAGCTGCAACGCGTCGGAGTTAAACCGGTTGAGCAGAGCGTCATCGAGAAACTGGTGTTGAGCCTTCTTCGATTGGGTGCTGGATTGGAGACTCGATTGGATGCTCGATTGATTGTTCAATGGGTTGTCCAACGGATGGCTTAAAGCGTCTTCAATCGATTGGCTTGGCAAGACGGTTTTCAGGCGGCGAGCCGCTAGCGTTTTGAGTGGTGAGCTTGGGTGCAAATCCAGGCGTTAATAAAGTCACTTAATTCTCAAAAGAGGCTTGCAACTTGTTCTTCGGGACGTATAATACGCCCCCTCGATCGATGAGATCGAGAGCTGCGAAGTAGCAGCATTGACCCAGGATTCAAATGAGAATCCGCCGGAAGTAGAGAACCAGGGTAATGAATCCCCGCTGAAAGAGTTTCAGCGAGGCATTTTACGCACTGATCTCCCCCGGTCGCTCTTTAAAAGTTTGG
>Ga0181560_10000206_pt1 | contig 50448 bp, 21 predicted proteins | sample 011ome_20_FD_133751 | JGI IMG/M metagenome (GOLD analysis project Ga0181560, IMG submission 133751) | Coastal salt marsh microbial communities from the Groves Creek Marsh, Skidaway Island, Georgia - 011509CT metaG (megahit assembly) | ecosystem: Environmental > Aquatic > Marine > Intertidal... | reverse complement strand
TTGCGTTTGCGTTTGCGTTTGCGTTTGCGTTTGCGTTTGCGTTTGCGTTTGCGTTTGCGGCGGCGGCGCGTTCGCCGCGTTCGCCGCGTTCCTCGCGTTCACCACCGCGGCCTCGATCGCGGCGGCGACGCGTTCGTCGCGCGCGTCGAGTTCATCGAGCGTCGCGCGCGCCTCGTCGACGGCGTCGTCCGCGGGCAGCATCGCCGCCGTCGCCCTGAGCTGTTCCAAGAACGCCTCGGCGTTCGGACTCCCCGCCGCCGCCGCGTCGAAGGCTTCGATCGCCGCCAACAACGCGCTCCGCGACGCCGGCATCGTCCCCGGCGAAGCGTCGGCGGCGGCGGCGGCGACCGCGGCGTCGAAAGCGGCGTTGGCGGCGGCGGCGGCGGGCGGCGGCGGCGGTGCGACCCCGTCCTCATCGCGCCGCGGCGCCCCGACGACGACGCCGCGTTTCAGCTTGAACGGCGCGGACGCGAGAATCGTCGCGAGCGCCTCCTCGAGCGACCCGCCGGTGCGCGGCTGCTCGCTCGCGGCGGCGGCCGCCGCGATGAGCGCGCGGCGCGCGGTGTTGTCCTCCTCCCGCGTCGCGTTCCTCCCCCGCCCCCAGCTCTGCGGCGGCTCGCCCATCAAGCAGTTGACGCAGTACAGCGCGTTGAACGTCACCTCCGGGTGGTCCCCTCGCAGCATTCGAATCAACGCCGACACGAGCGACACCGCGGACGCGGAGACTCTCGCGCGGTGGTGGTGGTGGTGGTTCGGGTTCGCGTCGTCGTCGTCGTCCAAACGCTGCGGCTTCGCGGACGTGACGTCGAGGAGCCGCCACCGCCACGGCTTATCTTGCGCCAGCGTCGCGATCGCGATCACGCACTCGGACATGAGCTGTCCGTCGAACTCTCTGCGTCGCCGTCGGCAGGAGCTCGAGGTGCACTTTCGCGCCTTGTCTTTCTCTTTCGCGCCGCCGACGCCGTCGTCGTCGTGGTCGTCGTCGCTCTCGTCGAGGTCGTCGTCGAAGTCGTCGTCGTCCTCGAAGTGGTCGCCGTCGCCGTCGCTCGCGTCCGACATCGCGTGCAGCATGTTCGCGAACGCCGAAGCGATGACCTTCGGCCTCTCGTACCTCAGCAATAACTTCGCGCCGCGCTTATCCCGCGCGAGACCGCTCAGCGCTCGAATCGCGAACGCCGCGGTCTGGCTCATGCTCGGTCGTATGCACGGGAGCAAGTAGCTGATGATCCCCGGGGCGTGCGCGATGATCGCCCGGCGGCCGCGTTGGGAGCTCGAAAGACGCGCGAGAAGCCCGGCGGCTTCCACGCCGCCGGCGCCGAGCTTCCCTTCCTCTCTGAGCTTCTTGAGCTTTTCTTCCTCGCGCTTCTTCTTCTCTCTTCTCGCGATCTCCGTCAAAGATAACGTCGAGACCGCGTCCGCGATGTCAGCCACCGAACGAGAGGGCGTCTCGGTATTCGCTTCTTTTTCTTCTTCCTTTTTCGGCAACGCGTCCGCCAGCAGGGCGGCCACCCTGGAGATCATCGTCCCGGTGCTATCCGTCTTATCCAGCGTCGCGAGCAGGTCGTCCATGCACGGATCGTAAGAAACGATCCCGAACATCGCCGCCGCGGCGATGTGCGCGCAGTCGGGGGAGAGGTCGGTCGCGTCGTCGTCGGCGGCGGCGACGGGGGACGCGATCACCGCGTCGTCGTCCGTCGGGTCTGGCGAAGGGAACGCAAACATCGCGGGCGCGGCGTCCACGGACGCGCTTTTGCCCTCGAGAAAAAATCCATCGCCTTCGCCTTCGCCTTCGCACTCGCCGTCGACGTCGACGAGGCCGGGGACATCCTCGACCCTGAACGACTGTCCCATGACGCGAATCAAAATCTGTATCAACGACTGGTGCGACTCGATCACGTTGGACGCCCACTTCAAACCGAGCTCGGGGTTCACGCGCGAGTTCGCGGGGTCCGCCATCTCCGCGAGGACGATGAGCGCGTTCCGGCCGATCTCGTTTATCATCTCTCCGGACGCCATCTCGCGGTTCTCGTCCACGTCGGCGATCAACTTGTCGCCGCCGCGGACGCCGCCGCCCCAGCTTTGCACGGGTCTTAACAGCGTGGTAAACGCCGGGAGGAGCTCCTCCGAGGCGCGCAACAGCTTCGGCCACCCGGAGCCCTCGTTCGCGTACTCCGCTTCTTTCGTGACCGAGTACAAAGTGTGCACCAGAAGCGCGTTGCGCGCGCACAGCGACGACATCGTCGACCGCTTTCGGCGGACTTTTCGCTTCGTCTTCTTCTTTCGCTTCGCCTCGGCGTCCTTCTCCTGGTCTGTCTTTTTCTTTCGCTTCGCCTCGGCGTCCTTCTCCTGGTCCGTCTTCTCCTCGAGCGGCGTCCCCTCCGCGAGCGCGCGTCGCCTCTTCTGTCGCTTCAAAATCGCCATCGCCCCCTGCTTCGCTTGCGTCGCGATGAACTTATGGAACCCCGCCGAGCCCCTTTTCTCGATCTCCGGGATCGGATTCGTATCGATGAACTTCACGTCCGGGTTATCCGTGAACATGAGCGCGACGACCTGACTATCGATTAGCCTCAGGTGAGCGCGTATGAACGGCTTTTTGGACTCCAAATCCATTCCAAACTCCCCCACGAGGTGGTCGTACACAGCCTTGAAGTTGCTCATCCCGGGGCTCACCCCGAGCACCCCGTACATGCATCCGACGATATCTTCGTCGCGCACGACGTCCGGATCGTCGTCGTCGCCGCCGTTTTCTTTTTCTTTTTTCCCCGGCTTTCGCGGGACGACGCCTCCGTTCGCGCGCGCCTCCTCGATCTCCGTCGCCGTGAACGCGATGTGCCCTATCAACAGCGGAAGTATCGTGTCCGCCTCCGGGGTGAGCATCCACTTCGCGTCGACGTGCGTGATCATCGTCTCCGCCGCCTCCACCGCGACGCCGACTTCCTCGACGTTCCACCGCGCCAGGTGACTCACGAGGTCGTCGACCAGGGTCACTGTGGCGAGGACACCCTCCGGGTCGACGCCGCCGGGGAGAGGGCCTTTCGGGGTCTCGCCTACCCGCGGCTGGTTCGGCGGCCACGCCGCGTGGGGAGCGACCGCGGGGTCTAACAGGAAGACGCCGTCGGTTTCGGTTTCGGTTTCGTCCATCTCGTAGTAGTCGTCCGCGGCGGCGGCCTTGGCGGCGGCGGCGTCGGCCGGCGTCTCATACCACACCGCCCGCCGCTTCTTCTTCTTCTTCTTCTTCTTCTCGTTCTTATCCTCCTTCTCCGCGGCGGCGTTCTCTTCCGCGTTCTCCTTCGCCCACGCCTCGCGCCGGCGACACGTCCACCATCTCCGAACGTCCACGTCCAGCCCAATCGCGGGCGCGCGCCGCGCCATGATCTCCGGGTGACGCGTCTCGATCGCGTGAATCATCCGCTCGCACTCCCGCGCCTCCGAGACCGTCGGATACCCCGCGGCGTCGCCGCCTCTCTCCAGGTACCACCCCTCGACGCGCTGAATGACCTCGCGCTCGAGCGCGTCCGGGGGTTCGTTCGTTAAGGTTATCCCCAACCACGCGCGATCTTTCGTCGGCGCGCGCCACGGACGCAACCCGCCCGGCGGCGCGGACTCCGTCTCGTCGTGGACGTCTATGGCGTCCAGTCTCGTGTGGTCGTACCCGGCGAACGCATCCTCGTCGAGGTCGTCCCACTCCCTTTGCATCTTCGCCATGGACGTCAACGCCGACGCCGCGGTGGCGCGGAGTAAGAGGCGGCTGGTCGGGTCGGACAGAGGGTCTTCTTCGATGTCCGCCTCGACGTCGTCTTCTTCGTCCGAGTCGGACTCGGACTCGGCGGCGGCGTTTGCGGCGGCGGCGGCGTCGGCGGCGGCGGCGGCGTTTGCCGCGTCCGCCTTTTCCTTCTTCTCCGCTCGTTTCTTCTTCGCTCTCTCCTTCTTCTCCTCCGCCTCGCGCTCTCTCTTGCGGTCTTTCCTGGTCTTCTCTTTCCAGATATCTTTCCGTCGGCGCTTCTTGCTCTTCCCCCGCGCTCGAAGAATCGGCGCTTCTTGCTCCCCGGCGGAGGGCAAAAACGACGGCGGCGGCGTCTCCTCGACGCGCATCACCGGCCAGTGATTACACACCGCGGCTCTCACGCCGCGTAACGTGTGCTTCGCCGCGGGCGCGGTCATCAGCTGCGTCGTCATCTTGCCCGCGAGGTTCACGAGGAAGGTGAACGTCGCCCACACGCAGGAACACCGCGAGGACATCGCGCGCGTCGTCGCGGAGGCGATGTCGTCGAACCGCGGATGCATTCCGACGACGGAGCTCGCGGTGCTCTTGTGCTGCACGAGCGTGTTCAGGACGCCGAAGGCGGCGCCGATGGCGCCGTCACACGCGCCTTCGAGGGCGACGGCCGTCTCGTACTCCGCCCACTCGCCTCCGTACGGCGTCGGCGTCGCGTTCTTTTTCTTCTTCTTTTCTTTCGATCTCTCCTCGTCCCTCTCCTCCGCGTCGTCGTCGTCGTCGTCGTCCTTCTTCTTCTCTTTCCACTGCGGCGGCGAGACGCCCAGGGTGTCCACGACGACCGCCAACTGCATGACGAGCTCGCGTAGCTGCCGCGGGCGGAGCTGCCGCCATTGCCCGGCGGGGTGGCGCGCGGCGGCGTCGTCCGCGCGACTCGCGCCGTAGCCAAAGTTTTCCCGCGCGTCCAGCAGCGTCAAATCTTCAAACAGCGATCTGAACACGTGGAGGGCTTGCGTGCACGCGAGCGTGCCGCCGCCCGCGCCCTTGCCGTCGCTCGCGCGCCCCGGTTTCGGCAGGTGCGTTCGAAGCGCCGCGAGGAGGCCGTTGATGGACACCTCTTCCGCGTCGCGCTCCGTCTCCGCGGCGCACCCGGCGGCGTGCGACCGATACCACGGCGGCGGCGTTCTCCGCGCTTTCGAGGTGTCGTCCAGACCGGCTCTCCGCGCCGCCTCGCACTTCTCGAGCGCACTCTCCGCGTGCTCCGCGACCTGGTCGTCGTCGTCGTCGTCGTCGACGTCGTCGTCGTCTTCGCTCCACTCGTCGTCGTCGTCGTCGTCGTCGGCGGCGTCGACGTCGCCGCCGGGGAAGGACGCGGGCGATTCGTCGACGCTCGCGGCGTCGGCGTCTTCGGCGTCGGCGCCCGCGCCCGCGCCCGCGCCCGCGCCCGCGCCTCCGTCGTCTCCGCCGCGCGTCCGCGTCGTCCACCCCTCCGCGTCCGCGTCCGCGATCGCGACCAACCCCGCGGTCAGCATCTCCCGCTCCGCCATCGTCGCGTCGTGACGCAGCCACAGCAGTCGGTGCATCACCCCCACCGCGTCGAGCGCCGCGTCTCCGTGCCTCGCGTGCATCACTTTGGTCATCTCCCGGAACATGCCCCGGTGGAACCGCCCGCCGTCCATCGCCAATATCTTCCCTCGCGCCGCGTCCGGCTCGATGATCGAGAGCAGCGCGCCCGTCGCGGTCCCGAGGCGTCCGCGGCACAGGAGGCCGTGCTCCTCGTCTTCCTCGGCGACAGCGCGCTCGCCGTCGGCCTCGATCGTTTTTCGCGTCGTCGCCTCCCTCGTCTTCGCGAGCGCGTGCGCGGTCTCCTTGTCCGCGATCGCGTCCTTCACGCGCTCGAACGTCGCGCGCGCGATGTCTTCCCAGCGCGGGTGGTTCACCACGGACGTCATCGGCGCCTTCACGGGCCCGTCCTCGTCGTCGTCGAGGCCGTCGTCCGGCGTCGCTGTTTCGTCGTCGTCGTCGTCGTCGTCGTCCTTCCCCGCGTCGTCGTCCTTCGGCTCGCGCGTCGCCGCGGTGATCGACAGGTTGGTGATCGTCAGCATCGCGACCGCGGCGTCGTCGTCGTCGTCGCTCGCGATCGCGTCCGCGATGGCGTCGATCAGCGCGGGCGCGACGGCGTGCTGGAGGATGACGCGGCAGTGCCGCGCGCGTCGATGCGTCAGGTGCGCGAGCTCCGCGAGGCTCTCTCGCGTCGCCGCCTTGGAGCCCTCGCGCGTCGGCATCGCGTCGAGCAGCTCGCGGAGCCTCGCCCGCGCGGTCTTCTCCTCCTCGGGCGTCTCCTCATCGGTCGTCGCGTCCTCGGTCGCGTCCTCGGTCGGCCCGGGGACCGCGGCCGAGCGCTCGCCGGCGCCGACTTCCTCCTCTTCTTCGCGAGCGCCGACGACGACCGCCTCGCCGACCGCGCCGTCGTCGCTCGCCGCCGCGGCGTCCGTCGACGGCGGCGACGAAGACGGCGACGCCCGCGGCAGTCGAAACGGGCGATCGAATCGCTTCGCGACGCAGCAGTACCGGTCGCACGCGTCCGACGCCATCCCGGCCGTCGCGCCTCCAGATCTGCGCCCCGGTCCCCGACGCGTGCAGCCCCCGGGTAACGAGACGCCGCGCCGCGTGCAACAGACTGGATGACTCATCACCCCAAAAAAACTCGACTCCTTTCGGCGCGGGCGTCTCGCCTCGCGCGACCCCGGGCTTCGGTCGACGCGATACGCGAACTACACGTACGGATGTTCTACGCCATGACTCTACCAAAAGTGTATGAGTGCTATCGCTAATCCTTCCTACCCGTCACCGCGCGCGTTCACTCCTCGCCGCCGCCGCCGCCGCCGCCGCCGCCGCCGTCGCCGGCGAATAAAAAGTTAAACACCTGTTTCAACGTCCCCCGCGACGGCCGGCTCTCCGGGTGCTGACGCGAAACCTCGGCGAGGCATTTCCTCACCGCCTCTTTGCTCACGCGCGGCGCGGAAGATCCGTGGAGGCGCGAAGACGCGATGCGCGCGACGGCGACACCGACGCAGTGATCGAACCCGTCCTCGCACGCGACTAGGACAACGCCGCCGCCGCCGCCGCCGCCGCCGCCGCCGGCCGAGCGTTCGCGTATGAACTTCAGCGCGGCGGGGAGCCCGTTCGCGACGTCGTTCCGCGCCACCTTCGCGCGGTGCATCGGGACGTGGAGGTACGGCTTCGGCGCCGGCGGCGGCGGCGCGGCGTCGCCCGCCGCGGTCGCGGTCGCCGTCGCCGTCGCCGTCGCCGCCGCCGCTGCCGGATTTGGCAACGCGACGCCTTCCGGCCCCGTCGGCGCGTCCCCGCCCACGTACAGCACCGCGTCGACGCGCTCCCACGCGCGCGCGCACCGTATCGCCTCCCTCGACCCCAACACAAGCCCGTGACCGACGATATCGCGCGTCGCGCCGTCGTGAAGCGCGCCGAGTCTCGCCGCCGCGGCGTCGCGCGCCTTCGCGGAGAGGCACCCGACCGGGTCGAGCCTCGACGCGTCGCCGTCCCTGGGGGGGAGATCTTCGCGACGACGACGACGACCGCCGCCGCTGCTGCTGCCGCCGCCGCCGCCGCCTTCTGTCGCTTCCACGATGGCGTCAACCGCGCGCGCGCACCCGCCGGGCCCCGCCGCGAAGATGTCCCGACGCCGCCGCCAAAACGCGCGCGCGGTGAGTCCCCTCGCCCAGCTCTCCTCGTCGTCGCCCGCGCCGGGAACGTACGCGAACGAGTCGCCCTCCGCGGTGGACCGCCTCTCCCCGCGTCCGCATAGCGGCGCGGAGGCGGAGAGGAGGACGATGGGCGTGAACGGCAGCGACGCGTCGGTTACTTTCGGCCACGACCTGGTTTCCGACGATACCCACACGCATCGCAGCGGCCGACGGAGCGTCTCGCACAGCGTCGAGAGGTCCGCGCCCGAGGACCGGAGCGTCGCCACGAAGTCGTCCATCTTCGCTCGTATCGACGCGCGCTCGACGTCGCTCACCCACAGAGGCAGGTGTGGTCCGTCGTCGTCGTAGTCGTCGGCGGCGGCGTCGGCGGCGGCGGCGGCGTCGCGGCGTTCCGACGTCGCGTCGTCGTCGTCGGCGGCGGCAGTACCCTCGGCTTCGTCTCCGCGCGCGTCGCGCGCGAGGCGCCTCGACTCCGCGACGCCGCGATTCAGCACCTCCGCCCACACCGGTATCGTCTTCGACATCGAGTCCGGGAACCGCTTCGTCGCGCTCCTCGTGGCGTCGACGACGACGCATCCCCCGCGCGTCGCCGCCGCCTCCGCGACGTGCGCGTTCAACCGCGTCGCGCTGAAGCTCCAGTTGTTGTTGTGCCCGTCCGTGGACTTGAAGTAGCACGTCCTCGTCGTCATCGCGGCGGCGTCGGCGTCTTCGTTCGCCTCGTCGTCCTCGTCCTCGTCCTCGTCCTCGTCCTCGCGCGGCGCGACGTACCACGCCCCGCATCGGAGGTTCGCGAACACGGGGAACCCGGGGAATCTCGCGCGGCACGCCTCTCGGACGAACGCCGCGTCGTGCGCGATGCTGCGCAGGCAGTTGTGTATCCCGTGGTCGTCCTTCTTCAGCGCGCGGACAACCTTGTAGATGTTTTGGACGCCGACGTCGCGGATGTCGTCCGCGTCCGCGGCCATGGCGGTGTGCGGCCGCCCGGTCGAGGTACCGCGGTAGGAAGTCAAGTTTCGTCTGGCTGGTCGCGCTCGCGGTCGGCACCTCGCAGTTCGGTCGCTCCGACGATCAGATCTGATCTCCGCGCGCGCGACCCGTCGTCTTCGTCGCCGACATGACCGCGGCGACGGCCGACGACCCGGGCGCGGAAGCGGACGACTGGGTGCACGTTCCAGCGTAGGGCGCGCTCCGTTCCGTTCCCTCTCTCGCGATCGATCGCCCGTCCCGTGCGCGCGCGTCCTTCCGTCGCCTTCGCAGATCTCGTCCAACGTCGTCGACTGACCATTCGTCCTCTTCTCTCCTCGACGACGACCGCGCGCGCAGTAACCCGGACGAGCAACTGATGGAAAACCGCGCGCGCCCGCCGCTGCCGCCGGTCGCCGGGACCGCGGTCGAGCTCGTGGAGCGGTTCTTCGCGACGCAAGAGCGCAGAGCCGCAATCTACGCGCGGTTCCGCGACGACTTCGCGTCGCACCTGCGCGGGGAGACCACCGCCGGCGACTACGACGCGCGCGTGCGCGCGATAACGTCCGACATGGCCGCGTGCTCGTTAGAGGCGATCGCGATCGAGGAGGCGCTGAAGACGAAGGGGCGCGACGCCGCGTCCGCGTCGATCCGCGTCGCGCAGATGGGCGAGAAGACGAAGCTCAACATGACGTGCACGCTGCAGGTGCTACGAAAAGCGGCGAGCGAAGGGCGGTGGTCGTGGCAGAGGGAGCGCGGCGCGGAGGAAGAGGTCGCCGCGGCCGCCGCGCGCGTCGCCGTCGAGGCGCTCGCGATGGAGGAGGAGCGGGCGAGAGACGCCGCGAGGGCGCGACGCGGCGGGGGGCTGAGGTGCGTTCTATACGCTGGTCCCCATACGACCGCGTTGGCGTGGTGAACGCCGTTTCTTAAGGACTTTGCCCGGCGTGTCTCTCCGCCCACACCACGGTTTCAATCCCCGCCCTCGACGCCTTTCAACTCCAACTGACGCCTTTCAACTCCACCCCGACATTCGCTCGTATAGAACGGCCCTGAACCCCGGGTGGGCGAACGGGAATTTTTGCGCCGCGCACGACGCGGGGGGGGCGACGGCGGCGGCGGGGGCGGCGTGTTCGTGCTTCGACTCGGCGGAGGACGGCGCGGGAGAGCCGACGAGAGAGGAGTACGACGGCGCGACCGCGGAGGCGACGAAAGCGCTGGAAGAGGCGGTGATCGGGATCAACGAGGCGCTGCAGGAGCTCAAGTACGAGCTCGCGGAGATGCGCGAGGAGGAGGAGGAGGAGTAGAAAAATTAATGAACCTCAAGACTCGAGACGACGCGACCCGTCGAAGGAACAAGCCGGGCGGGAGGCCGACGTCGCGGCCGACGCCGCGCTCGAGAGGTGGGCGGTAAAGAATAAACTGCGCTCAAAGATATACAAAGCACGACACAGCTCGCTCGACGCTCCGCTCCCCGCCCGGACGTTCTCTCGTCGATCACATCACGCTACCACCGGCACAGCCGCAAACCCCGCAAACCATAGAGACTCAGATCAAAGTCTTACGCGATCTCGCAGGTGGCGCCGCCCTCGGTGAGCGTCTTCATCGCCTCCTCGCACTCCGCCTTGGACTTCCCCTCGAGGATCGAGAACGGGAGGTTCGTGACCGCGTCCTTCGCCTCCTTGAGACCGAGGGACGTGAGCGAGCGGACAACCTTGATGATCGCGATGCGCTTGGACGCGTCCACGTCCTTGATGACGAGGTCAAACTCCGTCTTCTCCTCGGCCGCCTCGGCGGCGCCGCCCGCGGGACCCGCGGCCATCACCATGCCGCCCGCGGGGGCGGAGGCGTCGACGCCGAAGACCTCCTCGATCTGCTTGACGAGCTCGGACGCTTCGAGAAGCTGCGTTTCGTTTCGTTCGTTTGTCGCGCGGTGGGTTTGAAGGGAGGGAGGTCAGGTCGGCGGGCGTTCGATGAAACGAAAGAGCGACGGGACGCCGCGGGAAGGATTTCCGGACGCCGCGCCGCGCGGAACCGGCGCGACGCGGCGGCGGCGACGTCGCGACGACCGCGACACGTCGCGCGCGCGTCGTCGCGCGAGGCGACGGAGACGATTCTCCGCGTCCTCTCGCGACGGCGCGCTCGCGGACGAACGTCGCGCGCGCGATGCGCTCGCCGCCGAGCCGACCAAAAACCTAGGGCTAAACCGCGCAGATTTCGCGGAAAGCGCGGACGGAGGACGAGCGGGAAACGTCGACCGAGCGCGCGCGCGCACCGTGAGGCCCTTCATCTTCTCGATGATGTCGTCCGTGGTTGCGGACATCGCGACGACGCCGAAGCGCGCGGACGCCTTGGGGCGGGAGAAGGCCTTGGAGCGAAGCGCCTGCGGACGGAGCGAAGCGGCGGAGGAGGGAGAATTCAGCGACGAGAAACGCGATGACGACGACCTAGCGGCCGGCGAGCGAGAGACGCGGCGCGCGCGCGAGCCGGCGACGAGACGCGCCTTGGTGGACTTCACCGGCGCCTTCACGCTCATGCGAAGGGACGCGGAGGTCATGGAGACGGTCATGGCAGCCATTGTACTATGTGGTGTTCCGTGTAGCGAACAGTGCGGCGTCGCGCGACGTCGTCGCGCTGTTATCCACTCCACTCCGCCGAGATGACTTCGGCGCGCTTCGCGCTGAAGAAGAGGTCGACCGACCGCATGCGGTCGGTCGACTCACACCCGCGTTTTTCCGCACCCATCGTTCGCGCCAACACTCGTCACTCCTCGCGCGCGTCGGGAGGGATGCTCGCGGCGTCCTCGCTCGAGCGGTTCCGGTTCGCGGGCGCGCGCGTCGGCGGCGTCGTGACCGCCGCGGCGACCCGAGGGGGCGCGGACGAGCTCGCGTCCCCGCGACCGCGCGCGGCGCCGCGATCGGGGACGAAGAAACACCGCGACGACGACGACGTTTTCGACGACGCGCGCAAGCGGCCGCGCGACGTCACGACGGCGGACGCGCCCTCGACGCCGCCGCAGCCGTCAACAAAACCGCCGCCGCCTTCGCCGCTCTCTCAAGCAAGCGTCGCGCGAACCCCGTTCATCGCGCCATCGCCCGCGCGGTGGCGCGAGCGCTACGCCCCGACGTGCGAAGCGTGCGAGCGGGATCGCAAACACTGCGCGCATCACGCGGAGGTCCCTCTGAAGCTCCTGATCATCGGCCACAACCCGTCGGACCACTCCTGGGAGAGCGGGTACTCGTACAGCAACCCGTCGAACAACATGTGGAAGCTGCTGGTCAGAGGAGAGATCATACCGAGCGCGTGGACGTCGGACGACTGCCCGCGGTTGGCGGGCGAGCTCGGGATCGGATTCACAGACGCGGGAACGGAGCCCGGGAACGACGCGAACGCGTACGGCCGCGCGGTGATGAAGGAGTGGAAGGAGGACTTATACGCGCGGTTGCGCGGGCACCTGTGCCGAGCGAGCGGGCGCGCGATTGGCGGAGAGGAGGGTGACGTGGCGGATGAAATTGATGACGCGGCGAAGACGTGGCGGGCGACGGCGGCGGCGTTCGGCCCGTCCGTCGTCGCGTTCGCGGGAAAGCGGCAGTACGCGCAGCTCTTCGACACGATCCCGAAGCGCGTCGAGGTCGGGAAGCAGCCCCCCGGATCGTTGCCGCCGCGTTGGCCGTTCTGCGAGGACGCGACCGAGGTGTGGGTGTTACCCTCGAGCAGCGGTCGCGCGGCGATGACGAGAGAGGCGCGGGAGACGCCGTATCTCGAGCTCGGCGCGAGGCTCGCGGAGGTGGAGTGGCCGCGCCGCGACGGCGGCTTTCGCGGCGGAGCGGAGCGACGTCGTGAGCCGATGAAGGTACTGCTCAGGTACGATAGATAGATGAACGTGATTATACATTTATACGTTAGGATCCCCGCGAACGACGCGAGGTGCGGTAGCGAGAGGGCCTTCTCCGCCGCGAGCGACTTTCTTTCGAGTCTCGTCTTGTCTCGCGTCGTCACACGCGGCTGGAGTCGCGCCCCCAGAAGGACTTCTTGAACCAGTCCCCGACGACCAGGAACTTGTTCCTCCACGACACGCAGTTCGAGAAGTACACGCCGTACCACAGCAGCATCGTGCCGTAGCCTTTGCTCACGAAGTCCCCGGGTAAGTCCAGCGCGGCTTTGTTCGCCCCGAGGTTCGCGAACGACCCCAGGTGCGTGTACTCAAACGGTCGGTACACGACCGTTTCGCCGTTCTTCTTCGCCCTCGCCTGCGCGTTGAGCTCCCGCGCGAGAAACTCCCCTTGCTGATTCGCCACCTGCGCCGTGCTCGGGTGCGAGGTCAACAGCGCGTCCGCTTCCTCCATCGCCGCGCGGAACTCCGTCCTATTTAGCGCCGCGTCCTTGGAGACGTCAAACTTATCCATGATGTCAGTCAACCTCGAGTCCGACCCTCCCTTCGTGAACGTCGCGAGGTGCGGATACTTGTCCTCCAGGCTCTTCATCACCGCCCGGAACTCGTCCTTGTCCACCGTCCCGTTGCCGTCCGCGTCCGCGAGCGCGAAGAGCTCGTCCGCGCGGTCGAGCAGCTCCGTGCCGGTGGCGGCTTTGGACTTGACGTCGGCGCAATCTCCCAACGCGTACACGGTGCCGCGCATCTCCGGCTTCCCCGTCGTCCGCCGCACGCCTCGAACTTGGAGGTACTTGTCCACCGCGATCGCGCGCCGCCGCATGTTTTGGCCAGCCTGTCTCTTCAGCTCTCTCGCGAGCGCGTGCGTCCCGAGGCCGGTGCTCCAGACGCAGACGCCGAAGGGAATCTTCGTGACTTTTTTCGTCTTCTTATCCATCACGCTCGCCTCGTTCGGCCGCACCTCCGTCACCCTCGCGTTCGTCACGAGCTCGATGCCGTCGCGCGCGAACTTGGACTCCGCGTACTCGCTTATGCGCGCGTCGTACGTGTTCAAGATGTGATCCGCGGACTGCACGACCGTGATGCGCGCCTTTTCGGCGAGTCCCGGGTACAGCTTCGGGACGTCGTCCCTCAGAAAGTCGTGCAGCTCCGCGGCGAACTCCACCCCGGTCGGCCCCCCGCCGACGACGACGACGCTCAGCATCCTCCGCTGCTCCTCCTCGCTCACGCCCGGCAGCGACGCGGTCTCGAACAAGTCCGCGAGCTTACGCCGGACGTCGCGCGCGTCGTCGATCTCTTTCAGAAAGTTTACGACGCCGCGACGCACCCCGGGGGTGTTGAACGTGTTCGGCGGCGCGCCGATCGCGACGACGAGCTTGTCGTACGACAGCGTGAACCCCGGGTTCGCAGCCTTGATCTCGCTCTCGTCGACGCACGTCACCGTCTTCGCGCGCACGTCCACGGCGTTCGCGGCGGCTTCGTAGAATCGCGACTGTCCGGGTTTTCCCGGGAGCAGGCGCCGCACGGGCTCGATGAGCGACCGCGCTTCCACGGTCCCGACGGTCACGCCGGGGAGGAGCGGCGTGTTCAGGAAGAAGTTCCTGGGGGACACCACGGAGACGTCGTACAGGTTCGGGTCGATGTTCTTCACGAGCGCGACGGCGCCCCAGCCGCTTCCGAGGATCACGAGCTTCTCGCGGGGATCATTGGATGTTTCGGAATTCGGCGTGTTCATCCCTCCGCTCGCGTCCGCGCGCGCGACCGGGAGCACGCGCGAGGTGTCGTACGTCCCGGTCGGGTCGAAGTACGACGGATGCGGGGAGAACGCCACGGCGCCGCCGCCGACGAACGCGGCGGCGCCGAGGCGCAGAGCCGCGCGTCGGAACGCCATCGCGCGCGTCCGATTCTGCTGTGCAGTGACTCATCAACCGGTCCGACACCTGACCGAACCGCCGTTCCGTCCGAGGCGGTCGGCAGACCGCGTCGCGCGCGATGCCGCCGCCGCGCGAGCGCGCATCGCCGCGGCGGACGCCCTCGCGATGGCGCGCGCGACGACCGAGAAGACTCGCGATCGCGCTCGTCCTCTGCGCGCTCGCGGCGCTGTCGCCGCGCGCGTCCGCGGCGGTCGACGACGCCTCGGCCGACGACGATCCCCAAGTGCGAGGATCCATCGCGATCGAGCTCTCCACGAGAGACGCCGTCGCGGCGCGGCGCGACACGTACACGTACGCGCACGCGTCGATGCCCAAGGACGGCGCGCACTACATCGCGCGGTTCGAACCCAAGGCGGACATGGCGATCGTGCATCACATGCTGCTGTTCGGGTGCGAGCGCGGCGTCGCGTCGACGCTGCGCACGCGAAGCGGCGGAATGTTCAGCGCGCCGGGCCCCGCGGCGACGTCCGTCGAGCCGAGAGGCGCGATGTGCGCGGACTCGAACGTCGAGCCGTTCATCTTCGGCTGGGGGAAGAACGCACCGGACTTGGTCCTCCCGAAGGACGTCGGCTTCCGCGTCGGCGCGGAGGGCGGCGGGTTCGAATCGCTCGTGCTGGAGGTGCATTATCTCGAGGCGCAGGCGCGTTCTCCTCGCACCGGTCCCCGTACGACCGCGTCGGCGTGGTGAACGCCGATCCTTAAGGACTTTTCTTCCCGGCGTCTCTCTCCGCCCATCACCCCCGCTTTCAATCCCGACACACCTCGACGCCTTTCAACTCCGCTTCTGACGCCTTTCAACTCCACCCCGATATCATCGCTCGCATGGACAATTACCCTCAGCCGGCGTCGTCCAACGCGACGTCCGGGCTCGTCGTCCACCTCATTCCCGGGACGCCGTCGCGCTCGATGTCCGTCGTCGCGTTCGCGCAGGGGTTCGAGTTAGCGGCGGGGAAGGAGGAGATCTTGGTCGCGAACACGTGCGCGTACGCGGCGCCGCGGCCGCTCGTCGCGTTTGCCTTTCGCGTCCACGCGCACGCGTTGGGTCGGAACGTCTCCCTGGAGTCGCTCGTCGGCGGTCACAACCCGGATCCGAGGGCGGAGGTGACGACACTTAAAACGAAAACGCTCTCGGATGGTCCGTTTCAGTTTCATGCCGCGCCCGTGATGCGCGCGAGCCGCGACTCGCGCCTGCCGCAGATGTTCGAAGAGCTCTCCGAGGCGGCGGCGTTCGCTCTGCTCCCCGGGAGTAAAGTACGCGTCACGTGCGCGTTCGATACCACCTCGCGCGACGCCCTCACGCGCGCGGGGTGGGGCCACGACGACGAGATGTGCAACCTGTACCTCATGGTCCACGCGGAGGAGCCGGTGTACCTGGGGTGCGTCGGCGACGCGAGGTACGGCGCTGGGCCTCACGGCGTCGCTGCGAGGATGACCGTGGAACACTCGCCCAAGGTGAGACTGGTTCCCATACGACCCCGTTGGCGTGGTGAACGCCGATCCTTAAGGACTTTTCCCGTCGTCTCTCTCCGCCCACACCTCGCTTTCAATACCCGACCGCGATGCCTTTCAACTCCGACTGACGCCTTTCAACTCCACCCCGACATCATCTTCAAGGACGCGCGGGGCGGCGGCGGCGGCGGCCGCGGCGGCGGCGTCGCGCCGGACCCTTCCGAGCTGCGCGCTCACGTCGTCCCGCCGCCGTCGAGAAGAAAGTCGTGGCCGAGAGAGATTGGGCAGGTGGGCGGCGTCGCGGTGGAGCCGGACGGGCGGCACGTGTGGGTGTTTCACCGCGCGTCGCGGGTCTGGGACGCCGCGTCCTTCGTCGACGATGAGTATACGATGCCTCCCGGGACGCCGCCGATCGAGGAGGACGTCGTCGTCCGCGTGTGCGCGGTCACCGGCGACGTCGTCGCGTCGTTCGGCGCGGGGAAGCACTACATGCCTCACGGGATCTCTTTGGCGCCGGACGGGCACGTGTGGGTCACGGACGTCGGGTCGCACGCGGTGTCGAAGTACGACCCGGCGACGGGAGAGGAAGTGGCGAGGTTCGGAGAGAGGAGGAGAGAGGGGGACGACGACGGCGGTAAGACGCGGTTCTGCGCGCCCACGGACGTGGAGGTCGCGGAGGACGGGTCGTTCTGGGTGACGGACGGGTACTGCGGCGACAGAGTCGCGCGGTTCGACGCGAACGGCGCGTTCATCTCGGAATTCCGCGGCGGCGGCGGCGGCGGAAACGAGACGGCGAGACCGAAGACGTTTTCGGTGCCGCACGGAATCGCGCTCGACAGCGCGAACGGCCGTCTGTTCGTCGCGGACCGCGAAAACGCTCGCGTCACCGAGCACGACCTCTCCGGCGCGCTCCTCCGCGCGCATGACCTCTCCAAGCACGGCTACGTGTACGACGTCGGACTGATCAAAGACGAGAGCCGCGGTATGAACGGGTTTTACGCGTTGTGTTGGCGGCGCGACGCCGCCGCCGCCGCCGCGCCGGTTCGCGTCGCCGCGACGTGGGAGCCGATCGGCGGCGGCGGCACCGCGCTCACGACGACGAGCGCGCACTGGGACCTCCCTCCCGGCGCGGTGACGCACCCGCACGCGCTGTCGGTGTTCCCCGGCGCGGTCGGCGGCGCGGACGCGTGGGGTTTAGGCGTCGGAGTCTTCGTCGGCGAGACGCGACCGTCGCTCGGCGCTCCGTCGCTCAGACGTCTGTGGATCGGGAAGGCGTTCGACGCGAAGACGAACGTCGTGGCGCCGCCCAGGGGCTGGAACGCGAGCGCGGTGGCGGAGAGGGCGGCGGCAGCGGCGGCGGCGGCGGCGGCGGCGAAGAAGAGGCCGCTCTCCGACGACGACGCGGACGACGTCGTCGAGGACGCCGACGCCGCCGCCACGTGGGTCGGAAGCGCCGGCGCCGCGGACGTCGACGTCGTCGAAACCCCCGCGTCGTCGACGTCGACGACGCCGACGCCGTCGTCCACCGACCGCCCGCCGACCGCTTTTGATCGCGAAGGACGGCTCCCCGCGCCGCAGCACGGCGGCTCGCGCGCCGCGGGGTTCGGCGGCGTCGTGACGGAGACGACGCCGGGCGGCGGGCCCGGGGAGGGGCGGTCGGGGTGGGCGAATTTATTGGCGTCGCCGCCGCGGACGGCGTTCGTCTCGGCGTTGATCTTGGGGTGCTGCTACTGCTACGCCGCGCGAGGGAAGTTCATCGCGGCGCTGATAGGGCAGACGTATCAGCTGTTGAAAGGGACGCCGGGTGAGAGCGGGGAACTGGTGGGAGCGGCGTACGAGCGACAGCGCCGCGGGCGGTCGCGTTCGCCGTCGGAGACGGAGATGTCGTCTAGATTTGGGGATATCTAGAGCTACGCGCTATCGCTTTCGCTTCTTCTTAGAGGACTTGGAAGACTTCTCTCTCTTTTTCGTCGTCTTCTTCTTCGTCTTCTTCTCTTTCTTCCGCTTCTTCTCGCGCGATCGACCGCTCGAGGAGGAGGAGGAGGAGGAGGAGGAGGACGAGTCGCTCTCGGAACCGTCGTCGTCTCGCCGCCGTTTCCTCCCGCCGCCTCCCGCGGCCTTCTTCTTCTCCTCCGCCCACTTCTCGTACTCCGGCGGCAGCGTCCCCCCCGCGCACTTCTCCGACCGTCGTATCAGCTCCTCGTCCGCGCTCGCGCGCTCCGCCCGCGCCGCCGCCGCCGCCCTCTCTCCCATCGCGCGCAGACGTTCCTGCTCCTCCGCGCCGCCGCCGCCGCCGCCGACGTCCGCGCGCAGCCGTCTCAACTCCCTCATCGCGTCGTCGCCTCTTCCCAACGCGATCAGCGCGTCGCACGCGCGTCGCCGCGCCTTGACGTAGTTGTCGTCCGCGCGCAGCGCCGCGGTCGCGTCGTCGAACGCGCCTCGATGATCGCCCAGCGCCGCGCGCGCGGCGGCGCGATTGCACAAGAGGACGCCGCCGCCGACGACGAGCGACGTCGAGCCGCCGCTACGTGTACCGCCGCCGTAAGGACACGGCGCGTCGAGCGCTCTCGTGTACGCCGCCGCCGCGTCATCGAGCTCGCCGCGACCGAACGCGTCGTTCCCTTCCGCCCTCGCCGCGTCCGCGCGTCGCAGCGCCGCGAGGAGCTTCGCGTCCGTCCCGTCGAATCGCTCGCGGAGTTGACGATGGAACGCGTACGCTGAGTCCAAGGACGCGCGCGCGGACGGGACGACGTCGATCACCGCGGGGATCCCGAGGCGGACGCACGCGCTGCCGACGCGCTGCCGCGCGCGCGCGTACGATTCGTCGAGCATCACCGCCATGATGGCCTCCGCGCACGCTTCTCGGTCGCGGCCTCCGTGCGCGAGCAGCGCGGCGGATTTGTTCGCGTGGAGGATCGCCAGCGTGGACGCGTCCGGCGAAGTCGACGAGCTCTCCGCGCGCCTCGCGTCGTCGTACGCGTCCGCGGCGGCGGCCCACTCTCCGCGACGATACAGCGCGGTGGCGGCCTCTTTAAGAGAGGCCGCGTCCGAGGACGCCATAAGCGCGGTGTGCGCGCGCGGGACTAATATCTTATAAAGCGCGCTCGTTCGCTTTTCGTCATCGTCAGATCCTGTCACTTTTCGAGCGCACTCCGCACGGCGTCCTCCACGATGGCCGCGGCGACGACTTCGGCGTCCATCTCGGCGACCCTCGCGTCGCGTCGCCGAGGCGACGCGATGTGCCAGCGGAACGTCGCCGCCGCGTGCGCGAAACCGCGGCGGGCGGGCCCGTGCCGTCGTCCCGACGCCGCCGGCGCGGGATTCCGCCGACGATTCGAGGCGGCGTGCTCGTCCTCGTCCTCGTCCTCGTCCTCGTCCTCCCCGATAGACCCCGACGACGTCTCCGCGCCAGCCGAGCGCGACGACTACGCGGCGTGGAAGTCGTCCAAAGACGACGAGACGGAGTCGTTCAAGCGCGCGGCGAGGAGGGACGACGACGACTTCGTCGTCGGCGCCAAGCCCCTCGACGAGAAACAATTATCGCAGGTGATGCTTCAACTCCTGACGAACCACTCCCGCGGCGTCCCCGCGGCGATGCTCCTCGACAAAGTCAAGAAAGACATGTGCCTGGACGGGTACAAGTCCGTGCTCGTCGGCATCGGGCGGACGCGGCAGTGGGCGCTCGCGAGAGAGGTCGTGGAGTGGGTCCGAGCGCAGGGCGTCGAGCAAGGCGAGCGAGGAAGCGAGGTGCTGACGTCCAACTGGTTCGTCGCGTTGATTCAACGCCGCGTGGACGAAGGCGAGTGGGACGCGGCTGTCGAGGTGTTCGAATACATGCGCGACTTTGGAGGCGTGCCATCGGGCGAGTGCGTGGAGATGTTCGCGAGGGTGACGGACCACGAGGGGGAGATGAGCGAGATGACGACGTCGCGGTGTCGCGCGGTGGGCGCGTGGCTGGCGTCGTCGGACGCGGGGAAAGCGCTGTGGCATCTCAGCTTCGGCGTCCCTGGGATGGAGGCGCCGCGCGACGTCGCGCCGAGCAAGACGATACGGATCGCGATGCCGAGCGAGGAGTGGGACATCGACGGCGACATCGACGTGTTGAGAGACAAGCTCAAGGACTACCTCGACTAGTAGACAGACGCGCGGACGACGGGACGCTAGCGAGAGCGAGAGAAGGAAAGAAAGAATTTGGTTTCGAAGTTTAATATTTCACACCGCTGTCGTCGCGCCTCGTCGACGTCCCCGACGATCCGTCCGAACGTCCGTCCGTCCGCCCGTCGCTTCACTCACGCGTGCTCCACCTGCTTGAACACCTCGTCCACGACCTCCGCTAACGTCGGGTGCGCGTGGACCGCGAACTTGAGGTCCGTCGCCTTCATCCCATTGTTGATCGCGTTGGACGCCTCGTGAATGAGATCCGCCGCGTGCAAGCCCATGATCCACATCCCGAGAATCTCCTGGGTGTCCGAGCGGTAGATGAGCTTCGCCATGCCGTCCGCCTCTTTCTCCGCCAACGCCTTCGAGTTCGCCTTGAACGACGTCTTCTTCACCGTGATCTCGAACCCCTCCTCCTTCGCCTTGTCCCGCGCCTGTTCCTCGGTGAGACCGACGAAGGACACCTCCGGGTGCGTGAAGCACGCCGCCGGGACGGAGTTGTGGTTCAACACCCTGTCCCGACCCTGCATGCACTCGATCGCGGCGATCCCCTGCGCGGACGCCGCGTGCGCGAGCATCATCTTCCCGTTCGCGTCGCCGATGCACCACACGCCCTCGACGACGCCGCCGTCCTTATCCAGCACTTGCATCTTCTCGTTCACGGGGACGAACCCTCTCTGCGTCTCGACGGAGATCGCCTCGAGGTTGAGACCTTCGGTGTACGGCGCGCGGCCTGTCGCGACGAGGCACGCGTCCACCTCCATCTGGTCCACGACCTCCCTGGTCTTGAAGTCGCTCAGCTCGATCGTCACCGGCTTTTCACCGGGGATCCCCGGGGTCACCTTGGTCGCGAGGACGTCGGTGACGTAGTCGATGTTACGCGGCTGAATCAAGATGCGCTCCGCCTGCTTGCCGATCTCCGCGTCGAACCCCGGCATGATCTTCGGCATCGCTTCGATGAACGTCACGTCCGACCCGAGCGCGGTGTACACGTCCGAGAACTCGAGCCCGATGTACCCGGACCCGATGATCGCGACCCACGGCGGGATCCAGTCGAGCTTGAGCGCGTCGTCCGACGTGAAGACTGTCTTCCCGTCGATCTCGATCCCGGGCGGGACGAACGGCGTCGAGCCGGTGGCGATGATTATGTTCTTCGCCGTGCACTTCTTATTGCTGTACGAGATGGTGTGGTTATCCCTCAGCGTCGCCGCGCCGAGGAGGATGTCCACGCCGAGGCCTTTCATCGAGTTGGTCAGGTTGTTGCGAATGTTTGTCGCGAGTCCCGTGGCGTGATCCGCGATGCCCTGGCGATCGAACCGCACGTCGTCCACCTCGATCCCGAGCATCTTGAGGTGATCCGCGTTTTTCATGTCTCTCACGCGTCCGGACGCGGCGAGGAGCGCCTTCGACGGCACGCACCCGCGGTTCACGCACGTCCCACCGATGACGTCGCCCTCGATGATCGCCGTCTTCAGGCCGCACTCCACCGCGTGCAGCGCCGCGCCGTGGCCGCCGACGCCCGCGCCGATGATGACGAGGTCGTAGTCGTACTCTCCCTTCGCGGCGGCGAATGCGACGAACGCGGGGGCGCGGGAGCGCGGGCCCTTCGCGGAGATCGCGCCGCGGCGGCTGCGATGGACGCGATGCGATGGACGGAGAGATGGAGGCGAGAGGAGAGGTCAGACCCCGGGGTGGACGGACGAGATGAACGAGTGTTCATCGATCATCGCTCGAGCGCTGAGAAACGAAGAACGCCACTGAGGCGCGCTATTATCCGATGGACGTGTCGCGCGTCCCGGGAGGCGAGGCGCCGGCCGGGATCGGCGCGACGCCGCCCGCGCGACGGCGGAAACGACGCGAAGCGATGCGCGATCACGGTAAGCGTACCTGATGGACATCACGGGCGCGCCGTTGAAGGAGGACGCGCGCGCGCGGACGGTCGCGGGCGCGGCCGAGGACGCGCGTCGATGCGTCGTCGTCGTCGTCGTCGTCGTCGTCGCGCTCGCGGCGGTCTTCCGGGAAACGGCCGCGCGCGCGCCGACGGCGCGCGGCGCGCCGGCGATGGACGTGGAGGTCATCGTGAACATCCTCGCGCGCGTGATGTGTGTGCGGGAAGGACCGGGGCGGTCGCTTCGCGAGTCGAGGAGTGCGGTTCCGAGGACGCGATGGCACCGGCGTCGTGCAGGTCTCGTCGCGACCGTCGACGAGCGCGAAAAGCGCGAAGTGGATCAGGTCCGGAACCCCCATAACCTCACACAAAACGCATTCAGACCAGATTCAGACTAAATAGTCATACGATTTCGTTCGCGATTTCGCAAACGGTCAAAAAACGCAAAAAGACCGTTAAACGCGCCGACGCGCCATTCCACGGACGCGCGACGCGACGCCCACGGAAGCACCCGCCACCATGAGCCCTCAGTCCGAGCGATGGCTCGCCAAGGCGGCGGCGAAGCAGCGAAACGAAGGCCCGACCGCGGCGCCCGGTTCCGTGATGAGCAAGCGATCCCAGTACAGCGGCGAGTCAGATCCATTCAACTACGCGACCGGCATGATGTCCTCCCACAGCGGCGGCGACGCCCGCGCGGAGGAGAGTAGACGGTCGTACGCGCGATACCCGGAGCCGAGCGAGATGCGCGAGGTGCGCATCGTTCCTCACCTTACCCGCCCGCGCGCGCGCCGGCGATACGCGTCGCGCGACGCGTATCGCGCATCGCGCGCGCGTCGTCGTCCGCGTCACGCGGTTTTCGAAAGATCTTGTCGTTGGAAAAAACGAAAGAGCGACGTCGATGCGATGCGCGCCGCCGCCGCCGCCGCCGTCTCTTCGCGCGTCCAAACGAAACGAAACGAAACGAAACGAAACGAATCACCCTCTCGACGACTGAACCGACCCTCGTCCCCTCCCCCTCGCGCCCCGCGCCCCGTCCCGTCCCCCCTCCGTCGCAGTCCGTCGACGCGGTCGCCGCGTCGATGATCGAAAAGTTTGGCAACCTCTCCGCGGACGAGCCCGTGCGTCGCTCGCGATCAACGATCCCCTCCCGCCCCGTCCCCACCGCGGCGCCGATCGTGTGGGACACGCCGTACGACTCCACCGAAGGCGGCGTCCGCGACTCGCAGACGCGCTTCTTCAACCGCGGGAACGAGCGCCTGTACGAAGCGTACTCGCAGCTGCACTCCATGGCGCAGGCGCGTTCTATACACTGGTTCCCATACGACCGCGTTGGCGGGGTGAACGCCGATCCTTAAGGACTTTGCCCGGCGTGTCTCTCCGCCCACCTCTCGCTTTCAATCCCCACCCTCGACGCCTTTCAACTCCGCTTCTGACGCCTTTCAACTCCACCCCGACGTCGCTTCGTATGGAACAGGAGTTTGACAAGCCGTTCGACTCGCCGGCGATCCTCGTCGTCGGGCACCAGACGGACGGCAAGTCCGCGCTCGTGGAGGCGCTCATGGGGTTCCAATTCAACCACGTTGGCGGCGGCACGAAGACGCGGCGACCGATTGCGATCAACATGAAGTACAACGCGTCGTGCGTCGAGCCGCGGTGCTTCTTGCTTCGCGACGAGAGCTACGGCCGCGAGGAGGAGATGTCGCTGCCGGATCTTCAGCGGTACATCGAGAGCGAGAACCAGCGGCTGGAGAACGACAACGGGTTCTGGGCGAAAGACATCGTGGTGAAGATCGAGTACAAGTACTGCCCGAACTTGACGATCATCGACACCCCCGGTCTGATCGCCGCCGCGCCCGGGCGGAAGCACAGCAACTCTCAGCAGGCGAGCCGATCCGTGGAGAATCTCGTGCGCGCCAAGATGGAGCAGAAAGATTACATCATCCTCTGCCTGGAAGATAACAGCGACTGGAACAACGCGACGACGCGACGCGTCGTCCTCGACTGCGACCCGGAGCTTCGCCGCACCGTCGTCGTGTCCACGAAGTTTGACACGCGGATCCCGCAGTTTTCTCGCGCGAGCGACGTCGAACTCTTCATGAAGCCCCCCGGGAGGCTGCTCGAGCCTACGCTCCTCGGCGGCGGGCCGTTCTTCACGTCCGTCCCGAGCGGCCGCGTCGGCGGCGGGCGCGATTGCTTGTTCCGCTCGAACGAGCACTACCGCGAGGCTGTCGTTCGCCAAGAGCAAGCGGACACGAACGAGCTCGAGCGGCGGTGCGACAGGCGGCTCACCGGAAACGAGCGATCGCACGTCGGGGTGTCGCAGCTGCGTCACTTCCTCGAGCGTCTGCTGCAGCAGAGATACCTCGAGAACGTCCCGACGATCGTCCCGGTACTCGAGCGCGAGCACCGCGCGGCGTCGCTCAAGCTCCGCGACACCGGCGCGGAGCTCGATAACCTGGACACGGACAAGCTGAAGGAGAAGGGGCGCGCGTTTTATCAGCACTTTCTCGAGAAGATTCCAGAGCTGCTCCGAGGTACGATGGCGGCGCCGCCGCGCGTGTTCGGCGAGACGCTCGCGCACGAGCACATCCGCGGCGGCGCGTTCGTCGGCCCGGACGGCCGCCCCGTGGACCCGATGCGGTCCGGCATCGAGGTCCCGAATGGCGACATGCGGCTCTTTGGCGGGGCGCAGTATCACCGCGCGCTCGAAGAGTTTCGCGCCATCGTCAGCGCGGTGAATTGCCCGACGGTTTCCCGCGAAGACATCATCAACAGCTGCGGCGTGGACGAGGTGCACGACGGCGTCAACTACACGCGGACCGCGTGCGTGATCGCCGTCGCGCGCGCGCGCGAGACGTTCGAGCCGTACGTCCACCAGCTCGGGTTCAGGCTCGCGCACATCGCGCGTCGACTGCTTCCAGTCGCGATGTACCTGCTGCAAAAAGAAGGCCGCATCTTGACCGGCCACGAGGCGTTCTTGAAGCGGATCGGGAGCTGCTTCGCGAAGTTCGTTGACCAGAAGGTGAAAGCGTGCCAAGAGAAGTGCCGCGAGGACTTGCTCTCGACGACGCAGTTCGTGACGTGGTCGCTGCACAGCGGGAACCGGTCGGGCGTCGCGAGCGTGTTGGGCCCCCGCGGCGGCGGCGCCCGGGGCGGCGGCGGCGGCGGCGGCGGCGTGTACGACCGCGCGGATCCGTACGCGGACGAGAACGAGGCGCCGGATCCGTACGCGGACGCGGACGAGCGCAAGGAGCGAGGGAGGGATCGCTCGGACCGACGCGAGCGCGAGCGCGAGGAGAAGCGCGAGCGCGGGGACGACCGACGCGACCGCGACCGCCGCGACGAGAAGAAATCCTCGTCCCGTGCCGTCGCGGCGGTGCCCGGCAGCGACAACGTCGGGTCGAAAGACCTGATGCACGTGATGGACAACACGCTGTGGAACCGCAACATGCAGAACGTCACACTGGACGTCGTGGACATGCTCGTGAGGCAAATCTACGCCGGCATTCGCGGGTACGTCGTCCAGTCTGTGGAGCTCAAGTTTAACTGTTTTTTCCTCATGCCGCTCATGAACGAGTTCGCCGGGTTTTTGAGGCAAGAGATGGAGATCGCGTTCGACGAGAACCTCGACAGCGTGTTCGACGTCAGAGCCGTGCGCATGGCGCTCGAGGACCGGCAGAGGAAGCTCGAGTGCGAGCTCGAGCAGATGGAGCACATCCAGGATAAGTTTGCGACGATTCACACGCAGCTCGAGGCGCAGGCGAACTCGTCGCCGGCGACGACGGCGGCGGCGGCGGCGGCGGTGGAGGGCACATCGTTCTCTACGATGGCGGAGCGGGAGATCGAGGCGTCGAAGGTTGCGATGCGGGCGTCGCAAGACATGGCGCAGGAGTTGAAGCGCGCGAACCACGAGTTTTCGCATCACGAGAAGACGTACGGCGCGTCCCCGGCCAAGTCGCAGACGCGTCGGCCGCTCGGAAGCATCAACCACTGAGCCGAGCTCGAACGATCTATTACCTGTACACGTACCCCCTTCACGACACTTATCTTAATTTAACTTATGCAAAACGGCGGGAGGAAGCGCGGAGCCCGAGGAGCGGTGAAGTATCCCGCGGAGTACCAACAAAGAGCAGCGAGAGAGAAGCGGCGGGCGTTTGAACGACGATAGAAACACACCTTGTACATACGACAAACGCCGCGCTCGCGGTATTTCTTTCCCCCAAAACGTAAAAGCGAACGCGAACGCGCGCGCGGAAGAAGGGATTCGGTGTGACGCTAACAACTATCATGAATTACACAACAACACATCGTCTACGTACGAGACCTCTCATCAGTCTTTCTTCTTCTCTTGTTTCCGAGCCTTCGACCCGAAAAACGTCGACTTCGGCTCTTCTTTGTGCCGCACCGGCGCCGCCCCGAGCGCGCCGAGCGGATCCAGCTCCGGCGCCGGCGCCCGCGGCGCGCGATCGATCGTCGGCGGGACCCACGGCCGCGCAACCTGCGCCGGCGCCGCGCGTTGCGGCTGCACGGGCGATCCGGTCAGGAGGTCGATGCCGCCGCCGCTCCCGAGAGGACCGGCGACGCCCGTCGTGGACGCCGGCGCCGGCGTCGCCATGTCGAACCGCGCGAACGGGTTCACGTCCGCTCCGCCGCCGGAAAGCGCGGCGGCGGGCGGCGGCGGCGGCTGGATCTTCGGAGGAGCGGGCTCGTTGAGGAGGTCGAGGAACGCCTTCTCGTCCGGGACGCCGCTCCCGAGCTTCATCCCGCCGCCGGACTTTGCCTTTTGAGAAGAAGGCTCCGGGGGGTCGAGCCAATCCCCGCTCGTCATCGCGCTGAGGAGGTCGCCGCCGGAGCCGCCGCCGGCGGCAGCCGCGGACAGCGCCGGCGCCGCGCCCATCGTGCCGTACCCTCCTCCTCCTCCTCCTCCTCCTCCACCTCCACCACCGCTGATGCTCTTGGCGGACGTGGCGGACACGCCGCCGCCGCCGCCGCCGCCGCCGAACGCGCTCTTTTGCTCCTCCGCGACGGATTGAAACATCGCCGCGCGGCCCTTCAACGCCGGCGCCAGCGCGCTCCCCGGCGCTAAAATCTGCTCCGGAAGCAAATACGAGGGGGACTTCAAGTCCAACACACTCGACGCCGCCGGCGGCTCGTGCCCGGCGACGACGTGCGCGGTCCCCAACGAGTTCACGATCCACGCGCTCGCGGGCCGCCCCCCCGCGCCGCCGTTTTCCCAAATCAATCGCGGCGCGAACGAAGGCGCGCACGTCCACTGCTCCGGGACGCACCGCATGCTCTCCAACTCCGGCGGCTCCGAGCTCGGCGTGAGCGCCATTCCGACGCACGCGAACCCGGGCGGCGGCACGGGCGCCCACGCGTACGCCGCCGCGTGCTTCCACTCGTGCCCCCACACTTGCCGGTACCGCACCGGATGCGGGAACAACGCGTCGACGACGCGTTGCATGTGCGTCGACGCGGACATCGTCCACGTCTTGTTGTCCACGAGTTCCAGCACCAAGCTCGGCTGCGTCTTCGCCGCGGAACCGCTCGACGGGTCGGAGAGCGACGCGACGACGTAGGAACCCAAGCACACGCGGTCGCGGTTGCGTGACGTGAAGCTCGTCTCCATCTTTGGCGTCCAAAACGACGCGGCGCGGCGAGACCCGGTACCCTCCGACGTCCACAGCTTCGTCCACGTCGCGTGCGTCTTGAGCCCGAGGCGGAACGCGGAAAGCGTCTCCCTCGACAGCGGAAGAGAGGAAGAAGAGTCGGACGACGCGCTCGAGGCTGACCCTGACTTGGTCGGGCTCTTCGGCGGCGGTTTTTTCCCCGCGAGCGATCGCGCCTCGATGCGCACGCGCCCGGCGCCGGTGGGACCGTCCCAGTTGATGAGGTCGTCGTCGCCGCCCCAGCCGTCCATGTCGCCGCCGCCGCCGCCGAGGGCACCGAGCGGGTCGACGACCGCGCTCGGCGGCGCGAGCGACCCGGTCTCGACGCCGCCGTCCATGAGCGACGCGCCGGTGGCCGGGCCGGAGTCCATGAGCGACAGCGACGCGCCCGCCGACGACGACCTCGCGCCGCCGCCGCCGCCGCCGCCGCCGCCGTCGTCGTCGTCGTCGTCGCAGTAATCGTCCGGCCCGAAAGCGGCGACGAACTCCTCGTACGTCACGAACCCGTCCCCGGTGACGTCGATCTTCCCCGCGAGCTCCATCATCTGCGTCGGCGTGATGTCCATCCCCAACCACGTGAGCCCGCCGTAGAGGCCTTCGTACGACAGCCTCCCCAATTGCTCGCCGTCGAACGCGCGGAACGCGTCGAGCAGCCGCATCTTATTCCTCCGCAGCGCGGCTCTGACGCGCGCGGACGTCGCGCGCGACGCGAGGAGCGCGAACTCGTCCGCGGTCGTGAGCGCGCGCGCGAGCGGCGTCGCTTGCCACGGCACGTTGACGCGTCGACGCACGGCGCGGACGCGTTCGAAAAATTCCGCGCGGCGTTCGCACGGCGACTTTTGCAGCGCGCGCAACAGCAAACTCACCTCGTGGTCCTCGAAGTCAACCTGGGAGTCCACGAACCGGAAGCACTGCGTCGCGGTCGCGGCTTGGAACAGCTCCGCGGGGCGGTAGCCCGCGGTGGCTTCGAGAAGGGCGCCGCCGCCGCCGGGGCACGCGAATCGAAGCCCCACCTCCGTCTCTTGAAACGGCACGAGCTTTCCGTCGCTGCTGCCTTCCAGACGCTCTCGCTTCGCCGCGTGCATCGCCGCGCGCAAAGACTCCGCCTCCGCGAGCGACAGCGCGACGTAGTATCGCCCTTCTTGGAGGCCGTATATGTTGAAGTTTCGAACCGCGTTCTTGAGGTCTTCGAGCGTGACGCCCGCGTCAGGGCCGCCCGCGGCAGTTTCCGCGATTCTTCTCGCGAGCTCCGCGAGTCGCTTCTCGTCGCCGCCGACGTTCGCGTCCGAGGACCGCAGAACCTCCATGAGCTGGCTCTCGTCGAGGCGGCCCAATCCGGAGTCGTCGAACAGCACGAACGCGGACTGCAGGCCGGCTTCTTGGTCCGGCGTCAGCTTCCGAGGCGTCCAATTTTTCTTCCGCTTGGTCTTCACCAACCCCTCCGCGAAATCCGTCGCGTCGTCGTAGAATTTCTCCAGCGCGTTCTTCTCCACCTCTTCCGCGTCCACGGCGACTTCGTCGTCGATGTACGTGCTCGGCGTGTCCGGGACCCAGTCCATGACGACGATCAGGTTCTTCAGCCTTCGATGCGAGTTCAGCGCCCACCCGGTTTTAAAATAATTCTTCGAGAGGTACATGTAATTCGGAAACGCGAGCGCCTCTGTCGTCTTGTTCGCGACGCCGCGATACAGCTTGAACTCGGAGAGCGGGTGGAACCCCTGAGAGTTCGTCTCCGGCTCGTGACACAGCGTGTCCACTCTCCACCCAACCTGCGTCTCGTCGTCGCGGCTGTACTTGAGCTTCTCGAACTCCTCCGGGTGCTTCTCTTCCTCCTTCTCTTCCTCCTTCTCTTGCTCTTGCTCCTGCTCCTGTTCCTGCTCTTGCTCTTGCTCCTGGACTTGCTCGCCGTCGAGCGCGCGCTCGCGGTCGCCGACGCCGCCGACGCCGCCTTCCGGGTTATCGTTCTCCGCCGCCGCGCGCTCGTCCGCGTCCGGCGCTTTCCCCGCGCACGCGAGGAGATCTATGAGATCCGCGGCGCCGGAGCCGGAGCCGGAGCCGGAGCCAGAGCCGCCGCGGAGCTTCGCGCGCAACGCCGCCGTCGACTCCTCCGTCGCGGCGACGTCGCGCAGGATGTCCTGCAGCGCCCGCGACGCTTTCGCGTCGTCGATCAACAGCGCGGAGTGCTCGCTGACCGCGAGCGCGAGGCGCTTCGACGCGAACGACCCTTTCGGCACGGCGTTCGAGACGACGTACGCGACGCGCTCGCGAAAGACGTCCAAAAATTTCTGCGCGTTCTTCGCGTCGCGAGCGCCGCCAAACGCGCCCACGCCGAGCCTCAGCAAGTTTCTGTACGCGTGCTTCCTCCATATGTTCGCCGCGCGCTGCTCCGCGAGCAACCCCGCCTGAACGTTCTCCGCGCGCATGCCGTTCACGACGAGCCACGCGAGCACGTCCCTCAGCTTTCGTCGCGCGCGCTCCGACGCGCCCATCTTGGCCGCATCCGCCGCGCGCGCGCTCGCCGTGCGCCCCTCCCCCGCCGCCGCCGCGGACTCGACGAGCTTCTTCACCTCGGGGACGATGAACAGCTCGAGACGCTGCCCGCGGCCGATTTGTCGCATGCGCCACGCGCCTTGGGCGTAATCTCGCAGCGTCATGTCCTTCCCGAGCGTCAGCGCCGCGCGCGCGGCCGGGGCTTGCTTGATGTCCATCCCCGTCGTGTGCACCTGGTCGTAAAACGAAAATCGCTTGCTCTTGTCCAACGCGGCGACGCGCGCGAGCGGGGTGACCGCCCAGCCTTTGCGCATCAATACCATCTGACGATCGCCCTCGTCTAAGAACACGACGCCCTCGGCCCACTTGAGTCCGTTTTCGAGGAGGAACCGCGCGACGGAGAGGTTGGAGAGGTTCGTGATGAGCGCGCCGGTGTCCACGAGCGCGTGAATCGGCGGGTCCGCGGCGGCGATCGTTCGAAGCAACGACAGGACGTCCCACCCCGGGGGGATTTCCCTCGTGGCGACGACGTCGTGGTCGGTCAACGTCGCGAGGACTTTCGCGTCCGTGCCGAGCTCGAACTTTGGGGTGCCGAGCTCCAAGGGGAGTAAGTCCGCGGGCGTGCCGCTGAAGCCGAGTCGCCGCGGGAACACGAGGTCGCCGCCGAGCTCTTGACCGGTGGCGCTGAGCTTCAAGCCTTGATGCCGCGCCGTCTTCGGGAATATGAAGTCGTTGAGGTAGAAATCAATCACCTCCGGGGTCATTCGCAAGAGTTGATACAGCTCCTCGACCTGGTCCGCGTCGCGCAAGTCCACGAGCTGCAACGGCCACACTTCGCTCTCCGCGGCGGCGAGCAACGCGGCGGCGGCTTGCGCGCGCGCCTTGGCGTCTTCGTCCTTCGCCGTCGCCTCGTTCGCGGCGGCGTCTTTGAGGGAGTATAACGATCCGCTCAAGGAGGACGAGCTGCGCGAGTGCGACGCGATGACCGCGCGCGAGGCGCCGATGGCGGTCGTCGTCGCTTTCAGGGACGCGCCCGTGCGACGCGCGGCGGCGGCGGCTTCTTCGCGCGCTTCGCCGCGGACGCGGCGGCCGGTGTAGCGAACAAAGTTGGCCCACTTTTTCGCGCTCGGGCGCTTCCCTTGCGGCCCGGTTTCCGTCTCCAGCTGCTCGAGGAGGCTCCTGAGAACTTGCCGGAAATCGCCGCGGCGCAAACCCTCGTGGCGGTACGTGCAGATCGTCAGACCGATGACGACGTCCGGGTGCGAAAACTCGTTCGTCTGCGACGGGATGTCTTTCCCTAAAAACGGCACCGCGAGAAGCCGTCGGTTCGTCGGCACGCGCATCCCGCCGTTCGCCTCTTCTAACAGCTTCACGTCCTTCGCGGACAACAGCCCGTACGACACGCGGTTGATCTTGGACAACACGTGCGGCAGCAGCGCCGTGAGCCAATCGCGCGCGAGGTTGATCATCTTAAGGCTCTCGTCCTCGGCTTCTTTTTCGATGACGCGCGCGGCGTCCGCGGCGCCCTTAGTCCGGCACAGGTACGCGTGCATGTGATGATCCGCGATCCCTCGCGCGGCGCCGTGGACCCTGAGCCACAGCTCCGCCCACTCCGCGAGTAAAGGCATGAGCGTGTCGCCGTACCACTGCCTGTCGAGGAGGACGACGTGCGGGGTGCTCTGGACGCCTTTGTTCTTCACCGCGTCTCTCACGGCGGCGGCGACTTTTTGTAAAATCGCAGCTGCGTCGTTGGAGCCTTTCGCCTCCTCCGCCGCGGGCCTCCGCAGCGCCGTCGCGAATATCGCGTCCAGGAGGAAGAACGGAAGTTTCCACCGCAGTCCGTCGCCGCTTCGGCTCTTGCTGAAGTCCAACGGCACGCGGCGGCCTAACGGCCAGTGCAGCTCGGATTTCAGCGGATGCAAGATGAGGTCCACCTCGTCCAAGATGAGCGTCCCGGACCGCTGGAACAGCTTCATCATCTCCCCCGCGATCGCGCCTTCTTTCCTCAGCGCGACGATCTCCGCGGGGGCTAACCCGCCCGCCTCCGAAACGCGCTCGCTTCGGCTTCGGTACTCGCTCGCGCCTTCGAACAGGCGGCCGAACGTGCCGAGGGTATCGCCGACTTGTTTGCCTTCGATCGTGGCGACGTAGGATTGATCCAGGAGGTGCGCGCACTCGAGGTATTTTAAGCACAGAGACTTCAGCGCCGTCGGCGTCGTGACGACGATCGCCCGCGCGCTCTTGGCTTTTCGAAGCGCGAGCAGCGGCGCGGGTGTCAGCGGTGTGAACCGATCGAACCGAAGCGTTAAAACGCTTCTTCGGACGACGCCCGCGAACGCGGAGCGAAGGCACCCGCGCGAAAACTCCAAAAGGCTCTGCGGGACGACCTGGCACACGAGCATGTCTTTCGTGGCGAGCATGAACCCGAGTAACGGACACACCACGGTCGTTTTACCTTCACCCATGAGCATCTGCGCGCACTCCGCGCCGCCGCTGTTCGCCGCGTTCGTAAAGTCGCGCACGAGACCGACTTGCCGCTCGCGAAGAATCAAAATCTGCGCGTACTCAAACACGAGCATGCGCGGGTCGTACGTCCTCACGCTCATTCCGCCGAAATCCCCGGACATCATCTTGTCCCCGGGCTGTTCGACGTCGAAGTAGTACCGCCGCGTGCGAAGCAGATCCGCGAGCGCTTTCGCGGCGAGAGAGACGCCAAAGACGCAGGCTTCTTTGCCCGCGGTGGGCGTCGCCGCGGCGGCGATGGTTTTCGCCGCCGTCGTCACCGCCTTGATCGCGTCCTCCGCAGCGGCGGCGGCTTTCGCCGCGTGCGCGGCGCGAGACGTCAACAGCAGCGCCTCCGCGGCGAGATGCAGCGCCTCCGCGGCGTTCCGCTCGGTCACGCCCGGGGTGATCCTCGCCAAGATTTTCTCTCCGCCGTCGCACAGAAGGCCTTCGATGAGGTCGTCGAAGGTGGTCTCCGCCCACGCGCCGCTGCGTCGGTTGAGCCCCAAACGAAGCATCCCCCGCGCCGCGGACGGATCCCTGGATAATCCGTTCGCGGTGGACGTCGCCGCCGCGGCAGCCTCCGTCGCCGCGGCCTGGTCTTTCGCGATGAGCTGCCGTATGTCTTTCAAGACGGCGAGCAGGAAATTCTTCGCCGCCGTCGTCTTCGCGCCGCCGATCCCGAACCCGGCGGCTTCGAGCTTCGCGTGATCCGCGCCGCTCTCGGCGGCGCTCGTCGCCTCCTCTGCGATCGCGATCGCGTCCGACGGGCTCAAGTGCTTCAGATGCGCGCGCGCGAAGCGGTCGGTGGACGCACCCTTCGCATCATGCGCACCCTTCGCCGCGTCCACCGCCGCGCGGACGTCCGTCTTGAGCCGCGTCAACGTCGCGCGCGCGATGGGCGTCGCCGCGGCCGCGTGCTGCCCGACGCTGAACGGCAACCCGGCCATGCTTCCGACCATCGCGGGGTCCGCGTCGTCGAGACACTTCGCCATCCGCGCCGCCTCGACGTCGATCGAATCGCCCGCGCCCGCGGCGGTTTCAAAGTACCGATCGAGCGGGAGCTGCGCGAGCGGTTGATCTACGAGAGACGCGAGGTCGACCGCGTTGAGGTTCGGCCCGCCCCACGGCCCCGCGGTCCCGCCGAGGTGATGCGCGAGCGGGAACCGTCGTCTCCCGCACGCGGCGTTTGGAAACGTCGGCAGCGCCCACCGCGCGGCGTCCTTCGCGACGCCGCGCGGTCCGGCGCGGTCGGGGACGGCCACCTCGCCGGGCGGCGAATACATCGCGCCGCGTTGCTGCCACTGCGCCGCCGTGGACGGCGGTAACCCGCCGATGCCTCGCGCCTTGTCCCTCAGGTACGGCTGCACGCGCTTGATGAGCTGGCCGATGCTGCCGTCGGAGGTGAACACCGCGGCGAACTTGGCGCCCATGCCGCGCTCCTCCACCTTCGGCGCTTGCTTCGCGAGATACGGCGAAGAGGATAGGATGCGCAGCATGGACATCAGCGTCCCGCGTTTCATGCTCTGCTCGGGGGGAACGAATCGAATCAGCGCGGTGCCCCATCGGAACGGATCGTCCGTGGGGATGATCCGAAGCGGCACCGTGGAGTTTAGGAGTTCGTACAGTAGCGGAAACCCGTGCGCGCCGTCGAGCGCGAGCGACCCGGCTTCGATCCACTCGCCGACTTTTTTCAACCCGGCTTCGCCGATGAGATCCTTCTCCTCGAACGTCGGGAAGTTGGTCGTGAGCGACGCGAGACGTCCGAGCGGTCCTTCTCCGGAGACGCCCTCCTCGAGGCACGACCGGTCGTCCACGGTGTCAAACGCCCCGTGCGCGGGGGCTTCGGGGTACGCGAGCGGACATACGGGCGAGGACGCGCCCGACGTCGTCGCGCCGCCTATCCCGCCGCCGCCGTCGTCGAGCTTCGGGTGCCCGACGACGGCGTCCTCGGGCGCGCCGGATCGCATGTACAGATACGACGCGCGATTCGCGAGCAGCGGCACTTTTTCCACCTCCGTGGAATACCCGTCCAACAACACGCGCTCTTCGTCGGGCGGCGCGCGGCACGACGCGCTGACGTGGCGCCACGTGGAGACGTAATTCGCGAGCTCGTGGTACGTCTCCCACGGCAGCAACGCCTCCGCGGGGGTGTTGAACGCCGCGGCGGAGAGCGCGAGGCGCGCCGCCGTCGCGTCCGGGGCTGGATCGTTCGCGACGCCCGCGAACGCGTGCCACAGCTGCGCCACTTCCGGCGTCGGCGCGCTCTCGCTGACGCACAGATCGCTCAGCTTGACGACGTCGACGTATCGACGCGCGAGGAACCGCAACAGGGTCAAGTACAGCGCCGCGGGCAACGAATTCGCGCGCATCGTCGCGTGCGACGGATGCACGGGGTAGACGTAATGCCCGCCCCCGCCCGCGGCGTTCCTCGTCCACTCCGCGTCCCAGCGGTCGAGGACCATGTCGCATCCGAAACCCTTCGTGCCCACCGCGGCGGCTTCCTCCGCGGCTTTGACGGAGAGGTCTTTGACTTGACCAGGCTCCGCGTTCACGACGCGATCGAGCGCGGGGCGCGGCGCGGCGCCCGCGGGAAGCAGCACGCTGAGCGCGCCGTCGCGCGCTTCCAGGAGCAGCGCGTGCGGCAGCCCGACGAGCAACGCGTCGAGGTCCGGCGATCGTCGCGCGCTGAGGAACAAGCCCGCGTGCTCTTCGCACTCGAGCCGGACGCCGCCGGGGCCCTCGACGCCGTCGTCGCGCCGCGCGGCGCGGAAAGAGATGCCCAAACGCGGGAGCTCGATCCGATCCACGCCGACGACCGCGGGGGTCCCCGCGTCGTTGATCGACTGCGACGTCATCGCGCCGATGACGCCCAGCAGCCCGTCGCCGCCGACGCCGCCGCTCGCCACCGCTTTCGCGTCCACCGGCGACGCCGTCCACGCGAGGCAGTGCGCGAGGCCCTCCACGGCGGCGAGGCACCGCGCGAGCGACCGCAACGCAGTCGCCGCCTTGGCCCTCGGCGACGACCTCGACGGGTCGCTCGCGTCCACCGCGGACGCGAGCACCGCGGGGGCGTAGAGCAAATCGACGAGCGTGAGCTGCCCGGGGATGAAGCCGTCGGGGACGAGCGACCCGGGGGCGACGCCCGTCGTCTGGTCGGCGCCCGACGTGGACGCGTCGGCGGCGTCGGCGTCGGCGTCGTCGCCGCCGTCGCCGCGCGCGGCGGTGCGAAGCGGAATCCTGCGAATGACCGCGGCGTACTCCCCGCTCGCGCCGCTCAGGGCGTCGCCGCCGCTCGTCCCGCCGCTGTCCGCGCCCGCGCCCTTGACGAGCTTCGCGTGGATCATCGTGTTCGGGTGGCTCGCGGTCGGACGCGGGTCGCCGTAGAAGTCGCCGTCCGGCGTTTGCCAGAAGACATAATCTCGCAAAAGCGCCGCGGGAACGAGACCGCGAAGATGCCGCGCGGGCACGAACTGCTGCCGTCCTTGCGCCGCGGAGAGATGACGCGTGACGACGAGCGACGACGCGGCGGCGCCCAGGCGCGCGGCGGAGAGTAAATACCGCTCCGCGGGGTCCTCCAACGCCGGCGCGCCGTCTGGATCGACATCCGCGAGGCACCACGACGCGCTGGACGCGAACACGAGCGCTCTGCGCCATTTTCGTCCGTGCGACTCCACTCGAAACACCTGCACGAGCGGGGGGTCTCGCAACACGACCACTTCGGTCAGCGCGCCGCCGCGCTCGTGCGCGTCTTTGGTCTTCTTTCCCTTGCTGTCCTTCTTCTTTTTCTTGGACGGGTCCTTCTTTTTGGACGGGCTCTTCTTAGGGTCCGCCGCAACGGATTTGCCGTCGCCGTCGACCGACGCCGCGAGCGCGTCTAAATCGTGCTCGTCGTCGTCGTCCTCGCTGTCGTCGCCGTCTCCCGGGTAGTCCCGCGTCGGGGCGCCCATGTACACGCTCCCGCTCATGCCGTCTCCGTCCGGGAGCTTCGCGTACCCGGCTAAGTGCGCGATCGGGCCGTTCACGGTTCGCATCGGGAGAAACAGCTCCACGCCGGCGAGATACCCCGCCGCGGGGCCGGCGACGACGGGGTCCAAGCGCTCCGCGATCCAGCGTTCGCTCTCGGCCAAACCGGCGGCGCCGACCGCGGCGGTGAGCGCGGTGAACGCGCCCGCGAGCCCGGCCGCGATGTCCGCGTCGCTGAATAACGGGCTGTACCGTCGCATGAACGGGTTCGGCGGCGACCGGCGGTCTTGGTCCCACAGCTGGACGTCGTGTCGTAACCCGACGAGACGCATCCACAGCCGGTGTTCCGTGCGCTTCACCTCCGCGCAGTGCACGACGAGCTCCTCGCCGCTTCGGTCGTCGTCGTCGTCGTCGGAGCCGCTCTCGACGCCGCCGCCATCGATGCCGGCCTCGTCGCCTCTGCCACCTCTGCCGCCGCGGCGTCGCCCGTCGCCGCCGCCGTCGGTGCCGCCGCCGATGACGATGGATCGCTCCCTCGGCCCGGCGGCGTCGGCTTCGTTCGCGAGCGTCGCGCCCAGCGCGGCGGTGAAGTCTGGCATCTCTCGGACGCTGTACTGCAGCGCTTTGAGTCGGTTCTTGCGCACGGTAAACTCCCCGAGCTGCGCGTTGATCTCCATGTCGACCGCCATCGTCGTGACGGATCGCATCCATTCTTCGTAGGAAACGCCCGCGGCTCGTGCGTTTACGGACACCGCCGCCGTGCCGGTGAGTTCTTTCGCGCCGAGCGAGGAGGCGTCCGCCGCCGCGGACGATGACGACGACGCGACGTCCATCGGATCCGTGCCCTTCGCGGGGCGGACGACGAGGGGCACGCCCGCGGCGGCCGCCGCCGCGGCAGCCTCCGTCTCCGGGATGAAGCGTCCGGCGCCGCCCGGGCCGGGGACCTGGACCCAGCGCCGGTCCGTCGCTTTTTTCGACGCGACGGCGATGCGCTCGTCGATGGATTTCCCGCGGGGCCCCGCCGCGGACTCGGTCGCCTCGCTCTCGCCCGCCTCCAGCGACGCGATCGCCGCCTCGTCGTCCGACGGCGCCGCGTCCTTCCCTCCTTTCCCTTTCTTCTTGAGCTTATCCACCTTATCACCGAACCAGTCCCCGATCTCGCTCCACATGTTCCCGCCCGCGCCGACTCCGGCGGCGGCGCCGCTTCCGCCGGCCGCGGCGAGGAGCGCCTGATGCTCGCGCTCGTAATCGTCCCCGCTGCTGTTTAAGGTGAGCACGCTGACGACTTCTTCCAACACCGCGTCCGCGAGCTCAGGGTTGTTCCGCATCCACGTCAAGACGCCTCGGCGTTGCCGTTGGAACAGATCGAATATCTCCGTCGGCGCGAACCCTAAGCCCTCGTCGACGTCGCCGCCGTCGTTTTTCCCGCCGCGTAATTTCGCCCCGCCCTCCGTCGCGTCGTGGAACGAGTGATTCACGAGAATGTACGCCTGCGCCGTGAGCACCGTCTGCGTCGCGCGGCGATCGAGCCTCCACGACGGCGTGGACCAGTGCAGATACGCCAAGTGCGCGTGCAGAACGCACGCGGCCTTCGTCGCGCCGTTTCGCACCGCGCCGGAGAGCCACCGTCGGAGCGTCGGACGCACTCTGTCGTCCAGCGCGGCTCGTAAACGCGCGGCGGCGTGAAGCAACGGCCGCGCCGCGGGGCCCGGGCACCGGACCCCGCGCGCGCCGGACCCGCCGCTCCACCCTCCGCACCCGCGCGAGGTGTGATCCTCCGTCCCCTCCCCGGGCTCCCACGTCGGATCATCGAACGCCGCGAGCGGGGCCTCGTCGACTTGATCGCCCCACCCGCTCTCCGTGAGCAGGTATCGCACGAACGCGTGCATGCGCGTCATGAGACGCGCGGCGTAGAGCACCCCCGCCGCGACGGGCGCGTCGTGACGCCCGGTGTCGAGCTCCAACGACAGCGCGAGGATCTCCTCCGCGGCGTCCACGAGCGGCGCGGGCGCGTTCGAGAGCTCGTGCAGGAGAAGTCCGGCCGGGGTGGCCATGTGCGCTCTCGACGGCGCGGGGATTTCTGCGGGGACGGCGACCGTACCGGGCGGCTGCCACGGTCCGGGTTCGAAGAAGCACGCGTCGAGGACGCCCTGAATCTGCTTGTGCCCGAGCGCGCGGACGCGTTGCGGGTCCGCGAAGTGCCGCAGCGCGAGCGGGATTCTCAAGTACGGCGCCGTGAGATACGTCAGCAAGAGCTCGCTCTCGCTCGGCCGCAGCAAACCGTCAAACGTCGGCAGGTCCTTGAGGTGTAAGACGTCCTCTTCCGTGTCCACGCGTTCGCCCGCGAGGTTGCTCGGGTTCCCCCCCGACGGCGGGCACCGCGGTCTGCGATCGATCCCGAACAGCGACGCGAGGAACCCGCCGCCGAGGGCGGACAGCCACCCGGTGCCCTTATCCCCGGCGTCGCCTTCTTTCCACGCGAGCACCTCGAGCTTACGGTTGAACCCGTGGACGTCGAACCCTTCGCCGGGCTTGTACTTCCACCACAGCGCCGCGTCGCGCGGTCGCCACCGTCGAAGCTCCGGTAAGGAGTCGCTCGTGGGGGTCATCATCGCCTTGAACATGAACACGATGTCTCGCATCGTGGTGAGTTCCGGGTAGTTATCTCCGAGCTCCCTGCTCTCGCCGGAGAGGTAAAACGGAAGCTCCTCGTCCGTCATTGGGAAGCCCATCTGAAGGCAGACTTGCTTGAGTAACAGCCCGTCGCCCTCGCCAAACTCCGTGGACCGTTCCCATCGGAAGATGAGATGATCCGTCGCGACCGTGTGCTTCATCCCGTGAAAGTAGTCCAGGACTTGCGTCAACCGGCCGGTCCTCTCCGGGCAGTGAAACCGGAGGTATTCCGCCTCGACGCCGAACGGGCCCATCTCGAACCCAAACGGGGACACCGGTCCGTCCGCTTCGCCCGCGTAGTGCGTGCAAAACGGACTCGGGTGGTCCGTTACTCGTAAACGCATCACCGCGTCCGCGATGGACGCGAGCGACGCGATCGAGAGCAGCCGCGCGGCGTCGAACGACCGCGTCGCGGTGAGCGACAACGCCGTGGACGTAAAGTGATGCAACGACAGACGCAGACACCGCAGCAGCTCCGCTTGGGTCTCGTACCGCACCGTCTTCGACGCCCAGAAGCACTTCTCGCGCCGGCGCGGGTGATCGATCGGCAACGGCGCGGGAAGAACGGCGCAGAATAAGTGCGTGAGAAGCGACGCGCGCAGCGCGAACGTGTTCGGAAGCAACTCGCTCTGATTCGCGAGAAGCACGCAACAGTGCACCGCCTTCCGCATCGCCCCGGACGCCTCCAATATCGTGTTCACGCGATCGGGCACGAGCGTGAGCTCGATCGGGCGCACGATCGGCGGCGGCTGCGACTTTCCCGCGAGCTTCTCGATCGCTTTCTCCCCGCCGTCGTTCGCGGTCGCGAGTCGGCCGTACAGTGGCGCGGAGCACGCCGCGGACGGGCACCGCATGTCCGGCAATCCGACGTCTGTCGCGTTCGCGTTCGCGTTCGCCGCGCCCGGGGTGGCGACGTCCGCGGGGCCAATCCTGAGGAGTGGCGGCGGCAGCAGCGCCGGCTGTCGAAGCTGCGACACGCGCTGCAACACGCCCTCGACGCATCGTATCACGCGCGCGAGAAACTCCGGCTCGACGACCGGTCCCGTCGGCCGCGGCTGCGACGTGAGCGCGACGTCGTGTCTCACCGCCGGCGCGAACGGATCCCCAAACGGATCGGGCGCTCGCGGCTGCGGCGCCGCGACCGTCGCCTGCGCGACGGCGTTAACGCCCGACGCGATCCCGGGCGGCGTCTCCGCGAGCGCGTCCGCGTGCGGCCCGGCGACCGCGGACAACGTACGGCACGCGCACTCGAGCGCCGCGGCGGGCGCGGCGCCCAAGAGCCCGCGTCCCGGAATCGCCGCCAAGTCCTGCATCGTAGACTCCAAGAGCGCGTGTCTCGTGCCCATCTCCACGAGCGCGTCCGCGCGCCGAGGCGCGACGCCCGGCGAGGACGCGACCGCCGCGCGCGCAGCCTCGAGCGCGAGCCGCGCGCCGCTCGCGTCGCCGCCCCTCGCGCGCGCCGACAGCGGGTGCGTCGCGTTCCCCGCGCCGTCGCTCCTCGCGCTCGTCATCGCGCTCGCCATCAGCGGCCGCTTGTTCAGAAACGGCAGCACCTTGGCGTATATCAACTCGCTCTGCGTCCGCCCCGGGGCTGGAAAGATCAGCGGGCGGTACAGCAGCGCCCACGAGCTCGTGTCCGTCAACACCCCGGGTTCGATATCGTCAAGCTGTATCGTGTGCATGGCTCTGTACCCGTCCATCCCCGGGTCCGCCTCCTGCGGGTGGTACTCTAAACCGTCCCCGGTGTTGGACACCGCGAGCGAGTACGAGTGCTCGCGTCGGTGCACCGCGTACACGAGCGCGTGGCCGCCTTGTTTCGTGCACCAGCCGCCGGGGAGGAGGAGGCACCGCCCGCGCGGGATGTTGCGCACGCGTTCGATCACCAACTCGAGCCAGTGCAGGAAACGCGAGTTGTCCGCGCTGCCCGCGGGGCACGACAGCGCGAGATCGCCGAGGCTGACCAAGTTTTGCCTCGCGTCGTTCAGCGCGCTCTGCTCCGGCGCAGTCGTCGGCATGACGATCGCGCCGAGCGCGCGGCCCACCTCCGTGGACGATTGCACGAGCGGCCGCAGCGCGCCGTCGGGGGACGACGCCGCGAGCGCCGCGCGGCGGCGATCGACCGCCTCTTTCGTGAGCATCGCGTCCGCGAGGAGGTCCACGAACGCCGGCGTCTCCCACGCCGCGCCGGGAACGGGCGGGATAGCGGGCCCGCCGAGCGGGCCGCACAAACCCGCGCGTTCCAACGCGCCGGTGAATCGTTTCTTCTTCCCGGAGATCTCCAACTCGCCGTCGCCGCCGTTCTTCCCGCTCTTCCCGTCGCCCCCCTTCCCCCTTCCTTCGCCGTCGCCGCCGTCGCCTCCCGCGACGACGCCCGCGGCCTCGACGCCGGGCCCGCCGGCGGCGACGCCCGCGGCTGCTTTCTGCCGCGTCTCCGCGATGCACTCCGAGAGCGCCGTCACCCACGCGTGTAACTGTCGGGGTGGAGTTGAAAGGCGTCAGTTGGCGTTGAAAGGCGTCGAGGACGGGGATTGAAAGCGTGGGATGGGCGCAGAGATACGCCGGGCAAAGTCCTTAAGGAATCGCGTTCACCTCGCGAACGGGGTCGTATGGGGACCAGTGCATAGAACGCACCTGCGCGGACGTCTCGCTCTCCAACACGAACGCGCTCTTCGCGATGTCCTTCTCGCCCTTGCACGGGATGGCGTGGAACGCGAAGAGCCGCTTGCCCATCATCTTCGCGGCGAGGCCGTGGTCGCTCAGGGACTGCTCGCTGTCCAGGACGCGCACGGCGCTGTTCGGGGAGATTGGGAGCTCGCCTCTCGGCGAATTATCGCCCTCGGCGCCGTAGTACCGCAGGACGCCGCCGCTCAGGACGAAGAATCGGCGCGTCCACGTCTTGCCGCTGCTGAACGTGTTCGCGACCGCTTTCTTCGTGAGCCATCCGGAGATGACCACCTTGTGGTCGCCTTGGTCCGGCATCGCGCCGACCCGCGCTAGTTCGGGTGGGTGTTCGCCTCGTCGAGAATCTCTGATCAGACGGCACACACAGCAACACCCACCCGCGGGTCGATTATTCCGCCCTAGCTCCTGCTCCGACGCCGCTCCACCGGCGGGTTTACCGCGCGCCGACCGACGTGGATCGCGCGGCGGTTCTGACGCGCGCGACGACGCGCCTTGCCTGCTCCCGCGGCCTGGTACCGCGCGCCAGGGCCCGGAGTTATGCCCGGATCTCGCGCGCGACGAAGCGCGAGGCCAAAAAATCGCGCCGTGTCTGCTGGTTCGAACAACCGAAGTTGACGGCGAGCGACGAGGTCGAGACCAGCGGACAGGACGCGCACTTGTTCGAAAACCACGACGGACAGCTCCCACACCATCGGGCCCCGCGCGCCCGCCCCCACGCGCGCGCCCTAACTAAACCGCCAGATCCGGACTACTCGCGCTCGGCGATGCGACGGTGAGTCACAGTCGCAGGCTCGGGGCCCGAGAGAACGCGCGCGATGGACGCGGACGAGCTCCCGAGCGCCGACGACGTCGTCGAGATCTCCTCCTCGGACGACGACGACGACGCGAGGGACGTCATCGACTACGACTACGACTACGACTACGATGGACGCGTGCCGCACGACTACGACTCCGACTCCTACGACGACTCCTACGACTCCCACGACTCGATCGACCGCGACGACTGGCCCGCGGTGTCGACGTCCCCGTCGGACGAAGCCCTCAGAGGCGCGATCGACGACGACGACGACGACGACGCGCCGGGGACGTCGCGATTTGCAGCCCCGTCCTCGCGCGAGCCTCCGGCGCGCGCGAGGACGGGGCGCCACCCGAGGCCGCCGCCGCGGCCGGACGCGGCCGCGCGAGCCGCCGCGGGCCTCGGCCCGCCGCCGCCGCCGGCGGACCTGCCGGAGTACGAGCTCTTCACGAACGTGCGCGTCACCGTGCGGAACGACGGGAACGACGGCGGCGGCGGCCGATACGCGCGCATCGGGCAGAGAGGCAAGCGCGCGCGCGGCGAGCGCACGCACCGCGCCGGCGTCGAGCGCTTCAATCGCGCGCTGCTGAGCTGGCCGGTGGATGGGCTCGCGATGGACGATCCGTCCGCGGCGGGCGTCGCGCCGCTGCCGCCGCCGGCGACGACGTACCGCGACCGCGACGAGTACTACGACTTCCACGCCGCGCTCGCGACGGAGGAAGCGCGCGCCGCGCTCGCGGACGCGCTCGCGCGCGGGCGAAGCGGGCGGCGCGGCGGGAACGCGCGCGTGCGCGTGCGGATAGGGAAAGGGAAGGGCGGCGACGGGTTGTTCGCGTGCGAGGCGTTCGAACTCGGCGGTCGCGGCGGCCGGGGCGGCGGCCGAGGCCGGGGCGGGGGATGGCGCGGCCGAGGCGGCGGCGGCGGCGGACGCGACGGGTCCCATCGCGGCGGCGGCGGCGGCGGCGGCGAGAGAGATTTGTATAAAGAGGACGACTGGCGACGCCCCGGGACCGTCGTCGTCGTGAGGACGCCCACGTCGACGCCGAGGCTCGCGATCGTGCCGGCGACGACGGCTCGGGACCGAGACGCCGCCGCCGCGAAGGCTGCCGCGAAGGCGTCGTCCAACGCCGGCGGCGCGACCGAGGGCGCCGCGGTGGTTCTGTGGACGTCCGTCGGGATCCCGGACGGCGACGCGGAGCTCGAGGTTTTGGATTCCGTCATCTCGCAGCAGCGGATGGCAGCCGCGGCGTTCACGCGCCCGGCGGTGCCGTTTTTGTCGCTGCTGCTCGGCACGAAACCGGCGACGCACACGAAATTTGACTCCGCGTCGGAGGAGGAGGAGGAGGAGGAGGAGGAGGCCGCTGACGCCGAGGCGGACGCCGGCGGCGCGAACGACGAAGACGAATTCGCCCCCAACACGAGGGTCGGACGTCTCGGGGGTCTGAACAAATCGCAACGACGCGCGGGGCTGCGTTTCATCGCGGCGAACCGTAAAGCGCTCGCGTCGGACGGCGGCGGCGGCGGCGCGGACTCGGACTCGGAATACGCCGCCGCGGCGGCGTCGACGTCGACCGCCCGAGGCGCGCTGCAGCTCGTGCAGGGACCACCCGGGTGCGGAAAGACGCGGTTCATCGCTGCGCTGCTCAGGGATCTGTGTGATCCGCCGAAGAAGAACAAGAAAAAGAAGAAGTCGTCGTCGGCGGCGGCGGCGGCGGACGCGACGTTTTCGTCGAAAGTCGAGGCGATCTCCGCTTCCTCGAAGCCGATCGCGCACCCAAGTTTCGAGCACGACGCAGAAGGACCTGGGACCTGGACGAGTGGAAGCTGCCTGCGCTCCGTGAAGCGACTGAAGTCCGATAACGCGTTCATCGCCGCCGTGGAAAACGCGAGGGGCGTCGCCGACGTCGGCCGGGTTCTCGCGGCGGCGCATCGATGGTGCGTAGACCACGACGCGCACGACTTGATCGCCTACGTGAGAAATCGTGTCGAGAGAATTCTCGTGAGAGTCAAAGAACACGGCGGAGGCGCGAGGTTCTCCGTTCAGGTGTTCGAGTACGCGGTACTGTGCGCGTTTGCGTTCAGAGGCGAGTACAAGAAAAAACGCGCGCTGGCGACGAGAATCGTGACGTTGTTGTCAGGTGCGTTCTATACACTGGTTCCCATACGACCGCGTTCGCGTGGTGAACGCCGATCCTTAAAGACTTTTGCCGTCGTCTCTCTCCGCCCACCCCTCGCTTTCAATACCCGCCCTCGACGCCTTTCAACTCCACCTGACGCCTTTCAACTCCACCCTGACAATCGCTCATATGGAACGACCCTCAGAATTTTTGACCGAGGACGCGTTGAACGACGAGAACGTCGACCACGACGTCTATAATCGGGACGAAAGCCGCTCCGCCTTGAGGTCTTCTCTCGCCGAGCTCGGGTACGATTGGCGCGAGAACGAAGGACGCGCGTCGACGCGAGTGACACAGACGAACGAATCGAACGCGTCGCGTCGACCGCTCCGAGTGATGGTGTGCGCGCCGTCGAACAAAGCCGTCACCGTCGCGCTCGAGCAATACCTCGCCGCGGGGCGCGACGACGACGACGACGGCGATGGCGATGGCGACGACCGACCGCCGCCGCCGGTGTTGGTCGGCGTCGAAGAGAAGCTTCGCGTCGCGTCCGCGGAGACGGCGAGCGCGACCGGGGGGCGCGTGATGGAATACTTCGTGTATCAGGTGCGTTCTCTACAAACGTTTTTCACCCATCGCCCGGTTTCAACATTTGATAGCGTCCCCTTTCAACTGACCGATGAACTATTTTTGTATGGAATGGCCCTCAGCGCGCGGCGGTGCTCGCGGCGAGACTGCGCGCCGCGATCGAGCGCTGCGGCTTCAGCGCCGCGCGTCCCGGCGGTGGACCCGCGCCACCGCGAAGGGGGAGAGGTGGGCGCGAACGAAGTGACGCGAAGAACGACCCGATGCTGGCGTTGAAAGCGCTCGCGAAGAGGACGACGAAAGAATTGAAAGCGTCCGCGCCGCGGTTCCTCAAAACCGGGTCCCCCGGGCTGCTCGCCGCGCTCGCGCTCGCGGCGAGCGCGGACGCGAGCGCGGAGCAGACGCGATCCGCGGCGGCGAACGCGGCGAAGCGCTTGATGCTCGGCTCTGGCAGGAACGAGCACGCGGACGCGTTCGCGTCGGAGGTGATCTCCACGGCGACGTTGACGTTTTGCACGCTCTCGAGCGCGGGGCAGGCGATGATGACGCACGCGAAGCCCCCGGACGCGCTCGTCGTCGACGAGGCCGCGGCGGCTTTGGAGGCGGAGACGATCGTCGCGTTCTCGCGGCGCCCGGCGCGGTGTCTCCTCGTCGGCGACCCCGCGCAGCTCCCGGCGACGATGTCGTCGGAGGTGGCGCGACGCGCGGGGCACGACCGGTCGTTGATGCAGCGGCTCGTCGACGCCGCGAACGCGGCGGCGGCGGACGCGACGGCGGCGGGCGCGGGCGCGGGCGCGGGCGCGGGCGGGTCGGGGGTGGGTCGAGTCGCGTCGTCCAACGCGTCGTCCATCGCGAAGGCGAGCTGGTACACGCTTTTGGACACGCAGTACCGCATGCACCCGGACATATCCGCGTTTCCTTCCGCGCGGTTTTACGACGGCGAGGTCAAGGACGCCGCGAGCGTGTCGGCGGCGCCGCGTTTCCTCGCGCTCGCGACGACGGAGCCGCGGCCGCGTTGGATCGCGTCGTCGTTCGTGTTCGTCGACGTCAGCAGCGGTACCGAAGATGGCGGCGGCGGGAGCTCGTTGGGGAACCACGCCGAGGCGGAGCTCGCGGCGGCGCTCGCGGTGCTGCTTCCGTCGTGCGCACATAGCGCGGCGCGGCGCGAAACGGAAACGTCGTCGGCGTCGGCGTCGGCGGTGATTTCCTTCTACTCGGAGCAAGTCCGACGCGTGAAGATCGAGCTCGCGAAACTCCACAGAGGAGGGCAGCACCCCGCTGCTGGCGTGAAGACCGGCGCGCACAGCGTGGACTCGTTCCAAGGCTCCGAAGCGGACGTCGTCGTCGTCAGCGCGGTGCGACGCAACGACCGCGGCGCCGTCGGATTCCTGGACGACCGCCGTCGCCTCAACGTCGCGTTGACGCGCGCGAAACGACTCTGCGTCTTCGTCGGATGCGCGGCGACGCTCGAGAAGAGCGCGAAGGACGGAAAGCCGTGCGCGGACTTGCGCGCGCTCGTGGAGAACGCGCGGGCGAGGGGCGCGCTCGTGAGCGAGAGAGAGGTGAGGGCGTGGATCGCCGCGGCGCGCGAGCGGCGCGGGAGGGTTCCCGCGGCGTCGGCGCCGCCGACGCGCAAGCGGAAGCGGTCGCCGCCGCCGCCGCGTTCGACCGCGATCGCGACCGCGACGCCTCCGGTCGTGAAACCCGCGGACCGCACGCTCGAAGGGTGGGGGAACGTGAACCCAAAGTCGCTCGCGGAGCGGCTTAAATCGCCCGGGAGGGACGGGAACGCCGTGAATTGGGTCGAGCACTTCAAAACCGCCGGACGACGCGGGCTCCGATGAGATTGAGCGCGAAGACGTCGCGGAGAGTATCATAACACCAGTACAATAGTCATACAACAACATCACGGTAGTACAAGGCGCGAACACATCACATCGCTCGCTTCACGACGCGCGCCCGCGGCGGCGGCGTCGCCGCGGCGGCGCGCTCGCCTCTTCCCGCGGCGCCCCCCCGGGTCCGTCCGCGTCGCCGCCGCCGCCGCCGCCGCCGCCGCCACCCTCCTTCGTCGCGGCGCGCAACAGCTCGCACACCGCGACGTGCCCCTCCCGCATCGCGACGTCGATCGGCCGCATCCCGTTCCCGTCTCGCGCGCTCGCGGGCGCGCCCGATCGCAACAGCGCGTCCGTCAGCGGCGCGGACCCCAACAGCGACGCGATGTGCAGCGACGTCGCGCCGTATCGATTCGCCGCGGCGACGACGACGTTGCCGTCCTTCGCGCTCGCCGCCGCCGCCAACACGTCGTTCGCGACGTCGACGCGGTTCGCGCACGCCGCCGCGTGCAGCGGCGTCCACCCGTCGCCGTACCACGCCGCGTCCTGCCAGCGCGCGCCCGCGGCTTCGCATTCGGAGATGAGCATCTTGGACGTGAGTCGGCACCCTTTCAACGCCGCGATGTAATTCGCGTTCTCGCCGAGGTTGTTTCGCGCGGCGATCTCCGCGCCGCCGTCCAACAGCGCGCGGAGGGCGTCCACGCGTCCACCCTCCGCGGCGAGGAACAGAGGCGTCGCCCCGGAGCGGTCTCTCGCGTCGACATCCGCGCCCATGGCGATGAGCGCGCGGACCGCGGCGGCGGAAGCGACGGAAGGCCCAGCCGTAGCGTCGCCGACGCCGCCGCCGACGCCGCCGCGCGTCCTCGCTTCTCCTCCGCGTCGGCGAACCGGGTCCGAGGCGGCTCTTCGCCGACCGACGCGCCACGGACCGTGGCGCTCGACGTCGCTCCCGCCGCCTTTAACGACAGTCGGCGTACCCGGCGCGTCGTCGTCGTCGTCGTCGCCGCCGTCGCCGCCGCCGCCGTCCTTCGCGCCGCCGCCGCCGCCGCTCGACGCCGGGCTCGACGGCTTCGGCTCCGCCGGCGACGCCGCGACGGCCATGTGCAGCGGCGTCGCTTTGAAACGCTTCGGCGGCGTGCAGTTCGCGGCCGCTCTCAACACCGCCGCGTCGTCGTCGTCGTTTTTCTCGTCGTCAGCGTCGCCGCGCGCGTCGTCGTCGTCGTCGCGTCGTCGTCCTCGCAACGCCAACACGCAGACGGGGTCGGACAAGTCCCACAGCGCCCATCGTCGCGGCGCGCCGCCGCCGCCGCCGGCGTCTCGAAGACGCCGCATCGTCGCCTCGACGACCGGTTCGAGCCACGCGGACGCGGGCGTGAACGGATCCTCCGGGTTCGCGAACGTCACCTCCATCGCGCGCAGGCGCGGGAGCGCGGTGAACGCGCCGGCGAGCTCCGCCGCGCGCGTCGCCGCCGCCGTCGTCGTCGTCGTCGACCGCGGCGAGTTCGAGTCGGAGCCGGAGCCGTCTGAGGGCCGTTCCATACAAGCGAAAGTCGGGGTGGAGTTGAAAGGCGTCAGGTGGAGTTGAAAGGCGTCGAGGGCGGGTATTGAAAGCGGGGGGTGGGCGGAGAGATGCGCCGGCGAAAGTCCTTAAGAAACGGCGTCCACCACGCCAACGCGGTCGTATGGGGACCAGTGTATAGAACGCGCCTGAGAGCTCGCCGTCGCCGCCGCTTCGGCTTCGCGCGCGCGGCGCGTCGAAGACGCTTCCGCCGATCCCCAAGACTTCCAGCCTCGGCGCGGCGGTCGAGAGCGCGCGCGCGAAGTCGCTCGCGGACATCTCGAACGCGCAGTTCGTGAGCGACAGCGTCGTCAAGACGGCGCCGCCGCGGACGCCGGCGGTCGGCGGCGGCGGCACCGAAAGATGCGTCAGACACAGCGCGCGCAGCTCGGACTTGTCGGCTCTTCTTCTCCCGCGCCCGCCCCCTTCTTCTTCTTCGTCGTCTTCGTCGTCTTCTCCTTCGTTCTTCCACCCGAGCGCGTCCCCCAGGAGCGCGCGCGCGTCGGACTCCAGCAGACCGAAGCACCGCTGAAACGACGCCGCGCGAATCATCTTAGCTCTCGAGCCGCACCGCCCGCGAATCGATCCTCGAATCGCGTCCGCGGTGGCGCGCGAGACGCGATGGCACGCGTCCAACGTCACCGAGCGCAGGCTGCTCGACAGCGCCGCGATCGCGTCCGCGACCGCGGCGTCGGACGCGAGCGTCGCGCCGGTGAGATCAAGCCCGGACGCGCGCGACGCCAGCCGCGGCAGCGCGCGAAGCGTCGACTCGAGCCTCGCCCTCGGGTCCGTATCGCGCACGACGTCGCGATAGGGCGCGCGCGGGTGGTACGCGCGCCCTCGCGCGAGCGCGGGGCCGACTCTGACCGCGAGCGGTGCGGCGGAGACGAACGCGCGCATCCCGCTGGACGTCATCGCGAGCATCGCGAGCTCGGTCGCGTCCAGATGCGTCAAGACGCGCTCGAGGACGTCGCCGAGGTCCTCCAGCGTCGGACGACGATGATGCGCGGATTCCGACTCGACATCGTCGTCGTCGTCGCGTTCGTTGAACGACGCTTCCTCCCCGAGAGCCGTCGACGACGCCGCGGCGTCGCTCGCGTCTTCCGTCGCGTCTTCGAGCGCTGAGGACATCGCGACGGCGGCGAGCGGGAACCCCGACGCGCGCGCGTCGACCTCGGACCGTTCCCCTCGCCCGCGCGGCGTTCGAAGTGCGCGCGGGCGGGGGGCGGGGGGGGCTCAGCGGAGCGGCTGGATCTGCTTCGCGCGAAGATCGCGGGCGATTTCGCGCCAAGCTGACCATCGTTCAAACCGATCGGGGGTTTTCCGATTAAAAATGTTGAAAGGGTATTTTCATCGCAAAAGCCGATCAAAAGCTTTTAACACTAGTTGTACAACGTTGTACTCTGGCGCGTCGAGCACTCTGCCGATCGATTTCGTCGCGGCGCACATCGAACGACGCGCGCCCCCCCCCCCGCGCGAGGCGATGGCTTCGACGCGGCAGCGCGCGCTGAGCCTCATGCGCAGCATGCTGCGGTGCTCGATGGGGTGGCAGGGCGACGGCGGACGGCGAGAGGCGGAGTACATCGTCCTCGAGACCTCCAAGGCGTTCCGCGCGCGACGCGACGCGACCGACCCCGCGCTCGTGGAGCGCTACCTCCGAGAGGGCGAGGAGCGGCTGTACATGGCGAACAACTACAAGATCGCGTACGCGCGGCTCCCGCACGTCGCGCTGGGCGGCGGCGGAGACGTGAAGAACGTCCTCCCGCCCGCGCAGATGCCGGGGGACGACGACGCGGGCGGGAGCGGTGGGGGGAGATGGACGGGGGGTGGGGATGGGGGATCGCGGGGGGGGCACGTCGG
>Ga0181560_10000192_pt1 | contig 51810 bp, 45 predicted proteins | sample 011ome_20_FD_133751 | JGI IMG/M metagenome (GOLD analysis project Ga0181560, IMG submission 133751) | Coastal salt marsh microbial communities from the Groves Creek Marsh, Skidaway Island, Georgia - 011509CT metaG (megahit assembly) | ecosystem: Environmental > Aquatic > Marine > Intertidal... | reverse complement strand
TTTACTGGTTCCTGAAGGAGTGCGAATGGCGCTTCAATGGAGGCAACCATCAACAGCTCCTCAGACAGCTTAAACAGTGGTACAAACGAACAAAACATTAAACGTTAGCTACTTCAGCCCCTTCAATAATTTACAAGTCAATCTCAGATGCCCTTTTAGTAAAAATGCATACAAAAGACGACACTCCAAATGGAGTACGGGAAGGCTAAGACAGTTACAGGATGCGTCAAGCGGTGAATAGACTATAAGGAAGGGAAAGCGGTGTTAAACTATTATTGCTTTTACTTTGCCCCAATGTTTGCCAGCCAGGCAAGCAATGCGATGACCAGGATGCAGATGCCGATTGAAATCAGCACTCCGTAGCAGTCTTTGGGGCGAGGCTTAACAAATTCAAAATCGGTTCCGGGGAATAGGAGGCGGTCATCGAACCTCCGGGGGTTCTGGTATGATTTTTCGAGGTTCTCCCGGTCGGCCTGATGGTCGGGAACGACTTCCGTTTTCATTTTTACGTAGTAGCGGTCCAGCGCCTTCTTGGAGTTTCTCTGTGTGAGCAAACTGGCGACGATTAACACGAGGAATGGCAACACCAGTCTTGTCGGTAGTCGCAGTGTTTCAATCGTTGCTTTGGAAGCGTTCGCCAGATCGAGACCCAGCCACTGGTAGATGAGGAAGTCGATTCGGAAGTCCCCCGCTCCAATCATGGGACCCTTGTGCTGCTGGACGAGAATGAGCTTCCCGGCTTCCTCTCGCTTCTCGACGGTCTCTAGCACAGGCACGCCCAATGGGGTGACACCCCCTTGCCAGAAGATGGATCTTCCGCCGGAGCGAAGGGTTATCTCGATAGGCTGGCCAAGTACGGCCGCGGGCGGCTCTGCCCCCAATCCGCTCGCCACCCAAGCCTCGCGCTGGGCCACGTCTGCGGGCGTGGCATCACGCGTAAAGGTGGTGGTAACGACGTGGGTGGTGGTTGTATAGTCGGTATGGGTACGCATCCCTGGCGCGTGGGAAATAACAGCTGGAAGGAGGAAGAAAAAGATCACGGAAAACCAGAAGGTGATCCAGGTTGCGGTACGATTGGCCCTTCGCCAAAACATGCCGATCCAGAAAGGGGCGGCAAAGAGGATCGGAAGCTCTAGAGCCATCTTGAACTGTCCGAATACATCGGCCATGGTGAGGGCGAAAATTGAGGCTCCCACGATGATTGCCAAACCCGTCAGTCGAGCCACGAGGATATAGGTTTTTTCAGAAGCGTTTGGGTTTATGTAGGCCGCATACACGTTGCGCGAAACGAGGGCAGAAGTAACAAGCATATAGGCGTCTGCTGAGCTCATCATCGCGGCGAGTAGACAAGCCAGCATCAGACCAAGCAGGCCAATGTTAAGAGGGCCTAGGATCTCACGAGCGGCGACTCCCCAGACGCGATCCGGATCCGCCGCAATTTCCAGGTTTCCCGCCATTAAAGCCAGTGCTATCAGGGCGGTGAGGGCCCAGCCTACGGTGCAGAGTCTTTTGAGGAAATTTCCAGTGACTAACCCAATGCGGGCTTCATCCTCGCTTTTGGCAGAGCCGCCTCCGGTCACGATGAAATGGGGCTGGACCACGATGCCAACGAGAGCCAGCAAGGTGAGAGAAATAATGTACTGGATGGGGAATTCCCCGGCGCTGGGTCCGGAAAAGAGACTGAAGTAGTCACCGGATATGCGTTCGTGCAGGATCGTGAATCCGTCCAGCACACCCATGGTAGCGGGATCTCCGAAATCTTTTACCAGTGCCCAAAGGCCAAACGGGATGAGGAGAACCGAAAGCAGAATTATGAATACTCCTTGAACCAAGTCGGTCCAATAAGCAGCGGTGAGACCTCCGAGGACCCCATAAACAATGACGATCAGGGCGATGACGGGGATCAGGGTGTACTGCAGGTCCACTCCGAAGAGAGTTTCGAAACCAAGCAGCGGGACGGCGAACTTCGCGATGGCGGAGAACATCGTCGAAAGGTAGGTCATGTAGAAGACGATGGCGAAGAGCGTGTAGGCAACGCCGATGGCCTTGGACTCGTAGCGTTCCACAAACCAGTCTCCCATTGTCATGTGCCGCATGCGCCGGTACCATACGCCTGTTATCCAGTAAATGGGTGTTACAAACAGCCACATGAGGGCGGCCCAAACGCCGCTTAGTCCGCTCGTCCAGACCGTTCTTCCGACCGTGACCGGTTCGTGGGCGCCGGTTCCGGCTCCAAACGCGGCAAACGTTTGCAGCAGTTTGCCAAAGCCTCGCCCGCCTAGAAAGTAGTCCTCCTGGTTTTTGACGCGACGCATCGCCCAGATACCGATGAAGACCATGCCTCCAAAATAAAGTATGAGAACGACGATATCCATCCAGGTCATTGTGCGGATCTAGGGCAACCTGGCGGGGGAGTCAATAGCACGGGGATCTGAGGATGCGATCTTTTGGATGTTAGACCGTTGGCGCTGTATCCGACGGGCTAGGATAGCAAACGTGAAGAGATATTGTATCGCGTATTCGATAAATGAATAATTTTTCGAATTGGAAAATTATGGTTTCGCGATCCAGGTTTCTTGTCTCAGGGAAAGTGTCAAAAGCTTGCTCGTAGAATTGATTCGCAATTCGGTGTAGTCTTCCGTGAGAATCCCCACACTCGACTTTGATATACGTTATGAACTTGAAAGTGATTGTGACCCTATTGGTGTTCCGGGTTCTCGTGATGGAACTTGCGGGCCAGGAATCTTTGCCGGACCGATTGCTCGAGACGCCCTTGGTGAAAGAGGCGGCCGCCAAGGCGAATGCGGTTTTATCCCGAAGCATGGTGTGCTGGATGGGGGAGGCTGTGGTATTCGATGGCCGGATCGAAGCGAATGAGTATGCCGATGCCTCCCACTTCACTTGGAACGATGACTGGCACGAGGCGATGCGACAAGATATTGAATCTGCCGAGGACCTTTGGTTCGAGGGCTGGACTAAACAGGATGGCGAGTATCTGTATCTCGCTCTGAATATTCAGGATGACGTTTTCTACGGGATTGAAACGGAGCGTTGGCTACCGGTTCAAGATCCGTTTGCGCACGTTATCGGTGAGCGAGAAAGAGGACGACCCTGGTTTGGGGACATGATTGAAATACTTCTATATGGCCGCTTATTGGATTTGCAGATCCCGACGTCGGATGTGACGGGCGATGGGCGTGGCATCCAGATTATCTACAACCTGACGAAATCTCTCGAAGGCGGCGTGGGTGTGCCTGGAATGTTGCCCCATGGACCGAGACGAACCATAGAAAATTTTGAGAATAACAAACGGTGGATTCTAGAGGACATCATTGAAACTAAGACGACCCGATTGGATGAGGAAAACCGATACACCGTTGAAATTCGAATACGTTTGGAGGGAGGGATTGAGGTAGAGGAAGGAAGGTTTTGGTCGGTCGATGATCCCGACACCGCCATCGGTTTCAATCTCGCGATAGGGGATGTGGATACCCAGGAAAAATCGCCAGATGGTCTCCTGCACCATGAAACCTGGTGGGCAGGTAAATGGGCTGGAAAAAACGAGCTGACCCGAAAGAAGTACTGGGGGTTGCTGATTCTGACTTCAAACCGTAAAAAATAGGTCGTTCCATCCAGAAAAACAAACGGGGCAACAAGCGGTTAGAAACGGTTGAAGCGCCCGTCGTTTACTGTTCTCAAGCGGTAAGAAAAAATGCGACAAAGCGGAAGAGAACGCTAGAAGGGACTCAAGGTTCTGCGAATCTATTCACCGATTGCTACCCATTGCCGATATGCCAGCCCCAGCCTTTTGGAACCTGTCCGCCACCCTTGTAGTTGGCGCTCGGTTTCAAAGGAGGCAGAGTGGCCACAAAGGCGTCGTATCGCTGGACGAGGTGGTCGACGACTTCCGGATTGTTAGCGGCTTGGTCCTTCAATTCTTTGGGATCCTTTTTCAGGTCGTAGAGGTGCCAACCATCTGGATACTTGATGAGCCGCCAGTCTTTCCAGCGTACGGCATAGAGGTTGCGTCGCGGCTCGTCGGTGGGATCCGCGTTGTGCCAGAAGAGGTACTCATGAACATCGCCTTTTTTCTTTCCCTGAAGATAGGGGACGAGGTCTTTTCCATCGCAACGTTCAGGTAGTGGTTTACCTGCGGCGGCTGCCGCAGTGGCGTAGAAATCGATGGTGCCGATTTTACCTTCATAGGTAGTCCCCGCGGGAATGACTTTGGGCCAGGTGACGATCGTGGGTGTGTGCACCCAACCTTCCTGCTGGGTGTCTTTGTTCTTGCCGCCCCGATAGGGTTCGGAGCTGCCGCCATGCCCTCGATTGGCGCCATTGTCTCCGGTGAAAAGGATGAGCGTGTTGTCCTCTATGTTGTGCTTCTTCAGCATGGCGAGCAACTTGCCCACGGCATCGTCGACGGCTAGGACCGCTCCTTCATAGGCGGTTCCGTTTCCGCCCGGTATTCGGTCGCGATAGTGCTGGGGAGTGTTTTTGACATTCGAATGAACGGCAAAGGGAGAGAAGTAGAGAAAGAAGGGTTTTTCTTGCCCTGAGCGTGTCGAACCCACCGCGTTTCGATCGACGAATTCTGCCATATAGTCACCGTCTAGGTCAGTAAGATAAACATAGCTGCCGTCTTCTCGTTCGCGGTCGTATTGCGTTCCGGGCGCGTTTTTCGCGACTTCCATAAAGCCGCGTTGGTGGGGCCCCTGCCCAATGGAGCCGATATCCCATTTGCCCACCTGTCCGGTTACGTAGCCGGCATCTCTCAAAAACTCAGCCATAGTCGGGTGATCTTCGGGAATGGGTAGGCCGCGGGCCATGCCCGATTTGCCGAAGCGCTGGGCGTACATGCCGGTCATGAGGCTGCACCGGCTAGGGGAGCAAGGCGGATTGGTGATGTACGACATGGTGCATTTAGCGCCTTTCGCAGCCAGAGAATCGATGTTAGGGGTCGGGATACGTGGATTTCCAAAGCAAGCGATGTCTCCATAACCGAGATCGTCGATAAAGAGAATGACGATGTTTGGTTTTGATGAACCCGTCTCAAGGGGCTTATTACGAGCGTTCTGCTGTGCCAAAGTGAGTCGTGTTGATACCCCGGCGGCGAGGGCGCCGGTCGCAGCCGTCTTCATGAAGCGGCGACGCGTCTGGATGTATTTGGAGGTGGAGTCTTGCGGGTTGTTCATAGCGGGTGAAATTGAGGGAATCGGATGGAATCTAAGGTAGCGGACAATTTCCGAGCGCCCACAATAAAAGCGCAACGCAGGTTCCTTGTCGATCCTGAGCGAAGTCGAATAGACCGTTTGTTTCAACTAACAATAGACAGGCAGGATGCCTGTTCTATTTTGAAAGGGCGTTGCCCCAATCATCGCAACCATCAGGTAGCGAAGTATATTCGGTTCAAATTGATTTTGTTTAGATGTTTGCTTTTTATAGGTAGTGTATGAAGGGTATTTACGAAACTGGGACGTTCTGGGCAGATTACAGCGCTAAGTGTTGGGACCGGAGTGAATTTCTTAGGAACTGAAAAAGAGTATGATAAAACAGTCTTTCTACGCGACGCTATCGGTTGTTTTCGGATTTGTTTCCGGGTGTTTTTATACATTTGGGGCTGCGGCGGACCATCCCAATATCGTCGTTATCTTGACCGATGACCAGGGATACGCGGACATCAGTTTTAATCCGGACCATCCCAAGGAAGTGTCGACGCCGCACATGGATGCGTTGGCCAAGGAAGGAGTGTTCTTCTCTCAGGCGTACACGAGCGGACCCGTTTGTTCGCCCACGCGGGCAGGAATCATGCTGGGCCAGTACCAGCAGCGGGTAGGGATCTATACGGCGGGTGACGGAGGGAAGGGATTCGATCCGAAAATGCCGATTTTCCCTTCGTTTCTTCCGGAGGAGTATACGAGTATGGCGATCGGGAAATGGCATTTGGGTTTGGATGAAGACTATCCCGAATTGAAGTGGCATGCCATGAACCGTGGCTTCGATGAGGCGTACAAGTTCATGGGGCGTGGCGGGCACGATTACTTCGAGTCAAAAGGAGTAAATGGCGATGACTATGCTCCCATCTATCGCAATAAAACACGTATCCCGGCGGATGAATACGAAGGCTATCTAACCACGCGACTAACTGAGGAGGCGGTTGCCTTTATTGACCGCCAGAAAGAGGATCCGTTTTTCCTCTACCTCGCCTACAACGCAGTGCACACCCCCGCTCAGGCGCCTCGGGAGGATATTGACTTCTACAAGAACAAGTATCCGTATCTTTCTGATACACGGGCTACTTTGATGGCGATGCTGTATCACTTGGACAAAGGAGTGGGTGCCGTGGTCAATAAGCTCAAAGCGGAGCAAATCTGGGAGAATACGCTGCTCATTTTCCTGACCGACAATGGAGGAGCGGGAGCGATGGAGGCCAACAATGGTTCGTTGCGTGGCTTCAAGCAGATGCTCTACGAAGGTGGGATCCGAACGCCATGGATTGTTAGTTGGCCGGCGAAGTTCCCAGGAGGTCGATCGATCGATACGCCGGTCATTTCGTTTGATATACTCCCGACGGTGCTTGATGCTCTCGAGATCGAAGTAGATCGGGCTTTCGACGGGAAAAGTCTGTTGCCGTTAATTGAGGGTGCAGCGCAAACGCACCATGCAGCTCTCCATTGGGATATAGCTGGACCCAGAAAAGAATGGGCGGCGCGTCAGGGGGACTGGAAGCTATTCAGTTCGCGGGGTAAGCAAGAGCTCTACCACTTGGAGAAGGATCCATCGGAAACGACTGACGTGATCGATCTGAATCCAGCCAAAGTGAAGGAACTCTTAGAGTTGCATAAGAAGTGGAAAAAAGACGTCGAAGCGTCGTCCGCATCGGCGAGCAAGTAATGGGCCGTAGAGATCTACTTTCCCCAAGTGATTGAACGCGACGAGCATTCGTTTGATCGTTCTCAAGTGGGAAACAAACGGTAGAGGCGCTTTAGGTTTCCTTGGTCGCGATCAACAAGCTGATTGTTTAGGGGAATTGTGGGAAGGCTGAGCCCCAGCTCGGCAACAAGTGTTCTCAATTCTAGCCGAGGTGGGCCTGGGCGTTCCCAGGGACCGATCCGTCTTCGCCTCTTTTTTTAGTTGAAAATCGATATGGCTTTCGAGCCGTAGATTCCTTTAGGGTAGCTCTTACATGAAGCCCATTGTGCAAATATCCCTTGATCTTGTAGAAATCCCCGAAGCGCTGGAAACGGCTGAAATGGCCATGCGGGCCGGAGTCGATTGGCTGGAGGCGGGGACGCCGCTCATCCTGGCCGAAGGCATGCATGGAGTACGTGCCCTGCGTGAGCGATTTCCGGATACGCCCATCGTGGCCGACTTGAAGACTATGGATGGGGGTTGGCTGGAAGCGGAGATCATGGCCAAGGCAGGAGCGACACATGTGGTAGTCATGTCGCAGGCTCACGAAGAAACCATTCGCTGTGTCGTTCAGGCGGGCAAGGACCTGGGCATCGAGGTGATGGGCGACAATTTAGGGAGTGACGATATGGTCGCGGGAGCGAAGAGGCTAGAGGACCTGGGCTGTGGTTATGTGATTCACCATATTGGATACGATGAGAGGAGGGGGATTGCGGCGCGGGGAGAGCGTCAGCCCAATCCCCTCGATCAGCTGGCAGAAATCGTCCAGGCAGTCAGCATACCGGTGCAAGCCGTGGGTGGATTGACGATCGAACAGGCCATACGGACTCCAGAGTATGGAGCCCCACTGGTCGTTTTGGGCGCTCCGTTAACGATCGACGCAGACTCCTTTAAAACCGCGGATGGGGATTTGGAATCGTCGTTGCGATTGATCTGCGAGAAGGTCCATGCCTATGGAGATGTGGTGGTGGGTCGGAAGGATTGAGAGTTAAGGAGTCTCTAGCGGATTGCCCGTTATAGAAAAGGTGGGATCCTTGAGTCGAAAGATTTGATGTTTGACCTAGGGGTGGCGGAATCGCTTGGTTCGCTGCGATATGGCAACGCCAAGCGAAAAGAATTTCCAAGATTACAAGAAAACGGAGGCAAAGGCTCTCGAGCTCATGAGAGAAATGAAATCGGTATCCCCCAAGAAGGCTGACATCGAGCTCGCTTTGCTGGTGGCCATATTCGAATTGCATAAGAGCGAACTCAATCCAGCTCACATCACCAAGATCATTCACGGCCACCTAGAAGAGTTGAACCGCTTCTATTCTGGAGGGGCTTAAGGGAATTAGCAACTGCCCTGTGGAGTGCGGCGATATGTTAGCCGTACACCTTGATGATGGGAGTTTTGCTTTAGAGTGTTTTTCAACTTTTTCTACGCGGCTGTGGGTGAGAAAGCTCTGTCAGCACGGGTAGGGCTCGCGGGGCCGTCGAGCCGCGGAGGCAGCTCAACAAACGCGGCTCGCCGGGCCGTCGAGCCCTACCTCGGCGACTTGCCAAAGGGAAAATAATGCTCTAACGGTTGGCTTTTCCTCGTTGCGCGAGAGGACCGGCTCAAGTTGGAATTGAAAAAGAAGTCGATGGTTCCGAATCAGTCCTCGACTCCCATTTCCTCGTCAACCGTGCGAATGATGCGTCGGTCGACTGGAAACAGGTGGGGATGATCCTTCGGATAGTCGAATTGGTTGAGGAAGTTCCTGATGGCATTGATACGGGCTCGCTTCTTGTCATCGGACTTAATGATGGTCCAGGGGCATTCGGCGGTGGAGGTATAAAAGAACATGTCTTCCTTGGCCTTGGTATAACCGTCCCACTTGTCCTGGGATTCCTTGTCCACGGGAGAGAGTTTCCACTGCTTAAGCGGATCGTTGATTCGCTTGTTGAAGCGGCGTAGCTGCTCGTCTTTGCTGACGGAAAAGTAGTACTTTATAAGGATGATCCCGGAGCGTTTGAGCATGCGTTCGAATTCGGGTACCGAGCAAAGAAACTCGCGTACTTCGTCGTCGCGGCAAAAGTTCATGACGCGCTCGACCATGGCGCGGTTGTACCAGCTTCGGTCAAAGAGAACGATCTCACCTGCGGTTGGAAAATGCTGGGTGTATCTTTGGAAGTACCATTGGTTGCGTTCCTGATCGGTGGGTTTGTCGAGGGCTACGACGCGGCATCTGCGAGGGTTCATGTGCTCGATGAAGCGCTTGATCGTGCCTCCTTTTCCGGCGGCGTCCCGTCCTTCAAAGAGAACTACAACGCGAAGGCCGTTCTTCTTGATCCAGTTCTGGCACTTCAGTAGCTCGACGTGGAGGGGCATGATGTGCCGGAGGTAGTCATTGCGTCCCAGCTTTCCGAGTGAATCGAGTCGATCATCTTTGACGCTGACCAAGTCTACAGTCGCTCCCGACCCAAGCTTCTTAGACGATCCCTTGGCGCGATCCATCGTTACGCCTCTAGGAGGGATGCGGGGAACCAGCATAAAGCCATTCTTCGCCTCGGTCTTCGACGGTTTGACGTCGGCCACTCCGTCTTCAGGGCCGATCGATTCAATCTCCTCGAGAAGGGTGTCGTCCATGCGCGGATCGTCGGTGTGGATGATCTCGATCGGCTTCTCTGTGGCGTTGGGTACTTTGTTCTTATCGGACATGGTAAAAGTGTATGTGGATAGGGATTTAGGATCAAGATCTAATGGGTATGCACGTTCGGATTTTACTCTCCAACTTCCACCGCGATGGCACGAATGGGCTATCTGCGTTTTGGGAATAATTTGAGTAGAACAGATCGTTCCGTTGAGCTAACAAAAACCATTCTATTTGCTCTATTTCTTCATCACAAACGCTGTTTCTTCAGCTTGTTGTAGGTGAAGTCGAATGAGGCATGATTGAAAGAGTCGAATCTGAGAGAGTGTCCAACAAGTCTCAATCAAACCACCCTATGGTTACATTTTTACTGATTATCATTTTTAGGTCATCTCGTCAAAGACTCCGACAAGTCGGTGGCTGACCGCGTCCTGCCGGAGCTTTATGCGAAGGAGGAGGCGACATTCATTCTAGTCGACGGTTCAACCCTTCGACCTAGCTCAGGATCTTCGACAACTCATCCTACAGCCTCAATCGTTTAAAAACGACTTATTCGACACCCTCTGATTCGGTTGTAACGATCCCCCTTCATCTGGAAGAAGAACTTGTCAAAGGTCGAAAGCTGGGATCTTATGCAGTGCCCTTTAGCCCCCATGTCTCAGATGCTTTTTCGTTTTCAGATCAAATTATCAATTTCCATTCTATGAGCCACGATTGCGTGCATTGCCGTCGCGTCGGAAGGGTCGCAAAATTGGCCCGGATTTAGAGGTCCAGGGGCCACGGGAGTTCTCGAGGGATACACGCTTCCCACAACCTGGAATGCGGATCCGGCAGCGGAAGACCCTGAAGGGGTGCTTTGGCGAGCTCCCATCCCAGGTCTGGGTCATTCCAGTCCGATCGTTTGGGGTGACCGGATTTTCGTTTGCACGGCGGTTCCTGAAGGAGAGGCCGCGGCATTGATGCTGGGTTCTGGGGGACAGCCCACCGCTGCCGACGATGCTCGAAATCACCAATGGATGATCCTGTGCTTTGACAAAAAGACGGGAGAGGCACTCTGGAGTCGAATCGCTCGTGAAGGAATGCCCCGAGCCACTCGTCACATCAAGGCGACTCAGGCTAATACAAGCCTCGCTGTCGATGGCGAGAACTTGGTCGCATTTTTTGGGTCGGAAGGGCTCTATTGCTACGATTTGGATGGCAACTTGAAATGGAGCCGCGACCTGGGCGTTATCAACATTAGCAAGTACAGCACTGGTTGGGGCTATGCCAGCTCTCCTAGTATGCATGAGAATACGATCGTTCTCGCATGCGACGATCCCGCGAACCCGTTTCTGGTCGCACTGAGACTCTCTGATGGGGAAGAACTGTGGCGGGTTTCCCGCAAGGGAATTTGTGAGCGCAGTTGGGGTACGCCGCTGATCCATAAGGGGCCCGAAACTGCGCAAGTGGTCGTCAATGGATGGCCTTGGGTTGTTTCCTACGATCTGGATACAGGGGAAGAGCTATGGAAGATCAAAGATGGGGGCGACAATCCCGTACCCTCTCCGTTTGTCGCCAATGGTTGGATATATATTGTCAGTTCCCATGGGGGTAAGTCGCCCATATATGTCGTGCGACCCGAGGCGAGGGGAGATATCACTCCTAGCCAGGAGGAACCGTCGAACGAGGGTATGGTTTGGAGTACGCTCAGAGGGGGTTCCTACATGTCGACTCCTGTCGTGTATGGCGATTATCTGTACCTGGGTCATTACAGCACCGTCCGGTGTTTCCATGCCACTACAGGCGAACCTGTATTTGTGGAAAAGCTACCGCAACCTGCGTCGATTATCGCTTCTCTCGTCGCCGCGGATGGAAAGATCTATTGCGCTTCGGAGCATAATTCCGTGCATGTTCTCTCGGCTGGACCGGAGTTTAAGCCCATCGCCAACAACCCAATGGGTGAACCCTGTTTCGCTACGCCTGCGATATCCGAAGGAGTGCTATATTTTCGCACAACGCAGAGTTTAGTAGCGATACATTGAGCAGGGAGGCGTTTCGATCTGACCCGTTTATTCCCTTTGGGTTTAATACCCCGAAGCTCATGACGGGCGTAGCCTGAAAGGCGAAGACTGTTGTCGCAGACCCCGGCTTGCTTGCCATGAGCTTGTCGAATGCGTTGGTGGCTTCGGCTTTGGTAGAGAGGACCGGCTCGGTCCTCCGTTAGGGTTGCAAAGAGGACCGAGCCGGTCCTCCCTACCTTCAAAAATGCCCCGCTTGCGCGAAGCGCAAGTCGACCCCAAGGTTGAGAGCTTGTCGGAGACCCTGATCTGTCGGCGGTCCCGCGGATGCTTTACTTGGCGGGACGATTCAGGAATATCGGATTTTGGCCGTCAGAGTTCGCGACGGCAATGTCAAGAAAGCCATCTTCATCCAAATCGCCAACCGCCAGGTTATACGTTATCCCGGAGGCGCTTCCAAACGACTGCTCGCGAAATGACAGGCCGTCACCCGCGTTAAAGTATACCGCATTGGGTTGTCCTGCATTTCCAACGACAATATCTGGAAGGCGATCATTGTTCATGTCGCCGATCGCGATCGAGTAGGTTCGTCCGTTTAGTTGGCCAAATTCTGCCGACTCGAGAACCCCCCCCTTGCCATCGCCGAGGTATATGGCATTGGGCTGACCAAGATTGCCGACGACCCAGTCTGGCTTGCCATCGAGATTGAAGTCGGCAATAGCGACTGCTCGAGTTTCATCGCTACCGCTCCCGAAGGGAATGCGTTGTTCGAACTTTCCGTTTCCATCATTTAGGAGGACCACATTCTGCTGGGAATCGCGGTTAGCGAGAATCAAGTCTGGCTTGTCATCCTGGTTGAGGTCTCCCACCGCAACGTCGATGGTGGAATCGGATCGGTTTCCAAAAACACTCGATTTCTGAAAGCGAGCTGAGCCGTCATTGTAGAAAATCAAGTTTGGTCTGCCGCGGGCGTTGGCCAGGATATCGACATCGCCGTCTAGGTCTACATCAGCGAGGGTCAGGCTGCGAATGCTAGACGGTTTTCCGAACCCCCCTCTCTCTCGAAATCTCCCGTCTCCTTCGTTGAGAAAGATTGCGTTTGGGGCAGTGTCGTTACCGACGGCGATGTCGATGTCGCCATCACCATCGAGATCGGCGAGTTCGGTGGCGTATGAGGTGGCTCGATCTTCACCCAGAGGTCGCATCAGCTTGAACCGAGCCCCTCCTTGATTAAAGAATATATAGTTCTGTTGAGGCCAGTGCCGCCCGTTGGCAACGACTATGTCCAAATCAAGATCACCATCCAAATCTCCAATACGTAATGAAGCGGACAGGTTTGCCTCGGTTCCCAGGATAAGCCGACTGTTGCTCAGGAAAGATCGGTCTTCCGCACTTGAGACAACTATCCAGCAGAGGATGCTGGATGCCATTAGGATGAGTCGTTTTAAGGTACGAGATGACATGTTGGGATTTAGTCGGATAGTGGGGGAGGGTCCCCGAGGCAGAATTTAGAATTACCTTAAATTTTGAGCTCCGTCATCTCTAACTGGTATCTAGGTTGGCCTGGTAGGTTTATCAGGTATTCTATCAACTTATGAGAGGTCGAGTGTATTAAATGTTCGCGTTGCTGCTATGAATGGCAAGTCTATTGAACTCGCCCAAAATTGGTTGAAGCAGCTGGCTATGGGGCCAAGGCCCATTCGCGCATTTGGAATGGACTTCGTCGTTCAGCTGTGACTCTATTTTTCGATCAAACCCGTCCAAGCATATTCATTTATCCATGACGTATCCCGCAGTAGTTAATTTTGAAAACAAAACTGGAGCCGTAGAGCTTCGCGAGTTTTCCCGACCTTCAATCGGTGACGAGGATGTCTTGCTTCAAGTGGAGGCGGTCAGCGTCTGCGGCAGCGATCTTCACCAATGGCAAGCGCTGCATAGCTGGCCGGTCAACTATCCCGTGGTGCTAGGCCATGAATTCGGTGGGGTCATCGCAGAGATGGGAAAGCGGGTGAACGGCTGGAAAGAAGGGGATGGCGTGGTGAGCGAGACCGCGGCGATCATTGACCCAAACAACCCGATGTCGCGAAAGGGGCTTTATAATTTGGACCCGACTCGAAAGGGATTTGGCTATGGCGTCGATGGCGCGATGACTCGCTATGTCCGTGTGCCGGCTCGCTGTCTCCACCGGATTCCCGAAGGACTTTCGTTTGAGAAAGCAGCTCTCACCGAACCCTGCTGTGTGGCCTATAATGCGGTTGTGAACCATTCCGACATCAAGCCGGGGGATCGTGTTGTCGTAATGGGACCGGGTCCTATCGGATTGCTATGTGCGGCGATCGCCAAGCTATGGGGTGCGGAGGTCGCGGTGGTGGGACTGGAGAATGACCGGAAGCGTCTTGAAGTGGCGCAGCAGTACGGATGTGAAGCAATTGTAGGAAGCGTAGATGAATGGGCTTTTGCTGGGGATGGGCTCGGAGTGGACGGCGTGGTTGATGCGGCAGGCGTTTCGAAAACGTTGGAGATTGCATTGAGGATCACACGTCCGGCCGGCTGGATTAGCAAGGTAGGGTGGGGCCCACAGCCGTTGAGTTTCTCTTTGGACCCACTGGTGCAGAAAGGCATTACGCTGAGGGGCAGCTTTAGCCACAACTGGCCGATCTGGGAGCGCGTGCTCAAACTTACCGGTTCGGGACAATTGAATCTGGACCCGGTGATTGGGGGCGTTTGGCCGCTTGAGGAATGGCATACGGCCTTCGAGTCGATGCATTCGGCGGAAATAGTGAAAGCAGTTTTGAAACCATGAGCGAGGGAAAGTTAGAAGGTAAGGTAATTTTAGTGACGGGCGCCAACTCTGGCATTGGTCGAGCGATCGCGGAGAAGTGCTTGCAGGAGGGGGCCAAGGTGGCGGTTCACGGTTTGAATCAATCCGAGGTCGATTCTGCTGTGGAAGAGTTGGGATCCAATGCCTTCGGAATTCGGGGAGACTTGGCGGACACGGAATCGCCAGCGGAGATTGTGGAAGCAACGGTCGCCAAATTTGGAAAACTGGACGGGGTTGTAAACAACGCAGCGGTAATTTTACGCGGACGCTTTGAGGATACGGATGCGGCGAAATTCGACCAGTCTATGGCCGTAAACGTTAGGGCCCCGTTCTTGATCTGCCAAGCAGCTATACCGCATTTGAAAGCGGCTAAGGGATGCGTAGTGAATATTGGCTCCATTAACGCACACGGGGGTGAAGCAATACTTAGCGCGTACAGTGTATCAAAAGGGGCGCTACAGACGATGTCGAGAAATCTGGCTGGGATCTACTCGAAACAAGGAATCCGTTTCACCCATCTCAATCTTGGCTGGGTGTTGTCAGAAACCGAGTACTTGCGGAAGTTGGATGATGGGCTCCCGGAAGGCTGGCCGGAAAAGCTGGATAAAGGAGTCGTGCCAAGAGGTAAGATGACGCAGCCCACCGAAGTGGCCAATGTGGTCGCCTTTTGGTTGAGTGATGAGGCCCGACCCTTTTCAGGAACGGTACTCGATTTGGAGCAGTACCCCTTTCTGGGGCAGAACCCGTCCAAGGACGAAGACTATGAAATGGGGAAATGAATTTATGCGAATGGGGTCCAATGCTCCGAAGCTAGTCGTTGAACCCGACTTGTTGCTGGCTTCGTTGCTAAAATGGGTAGCGGGCGATCTCCGAGCGCCCACAAACTAAATGAGACTATGGGCGCTCGGAGATCGCCCGCTACCTTATACCACATGCCAAAATTAGCTGCCTTTCCTAAAGCCTGGATGGATCCACTCTGTATCGATGGATCGATGACGCTCGTAGAGTGGATTGAATTGTCTGGGAAATTGGACGTAGACGGATTGGAGTTCTATTCCGACTTTCTGGATCTTAAGGATTCCTCCCGATGGGCGGACTATCGGAAAAGGGTGGAGGATCAAGGTCGTTCGATTCCAATGTTGTGCTGTTCGCCGGATTTTACGCATCCGGATCCAGATTTCCGGCAAACCCAGATCGACAAGGAGAAAGGCTGGATAGATATGTGCGCTACATTGGGTGGCGCGTATTGCCGGGTCCTTTCCGGTCAGCGTCGTCCCGATGTTTCGAGAGAAAACGGGATCGGATACGCCGCTGAATGTATCGAAGCGTGTATTCCCTATGCTCGGGAACGGGGAATCACACTTGTCATAGAAAATCACTACAAAGACAACTATTGGACCTATCCCGAGTTTGCCCAGCGTATGGAGATCTTTTGCGAGCTCGTTGACCGGATCGATAATCCTGGATTCGGCGTGAACTACGATCCCAGCAATACGGTGCTGGCAGGGGAGGATCCGCTTGAACTCTTAGAGCGGGTAAAGCATCGCGTCGTGACGATGCACGCTAGCGATCGGTTTTTATTGGAAGGAACGATCGAAGATCTTCGCAATGAAGAAATGGACAGTCTCGGATATGCCCAGCGGTTGAGCCATGGAGAAATCGGTAAAGGGCTCAATGACTACGACGCCATATTTGGGACGTTAAAAGAGGTGGGATTCGATGGCTGGATCAGTATCGAAGACGGTGTGGACGGCTTTGAGCAGATGCAGCGGAGCGTTTCGTTTTTGAGGAAAAAGATGCGCCAAGTCTGGGGATGATGCTTTCGGTCTGATAATGTCGTAACTGTCGCAAACGGTTCCCTGTTTAGTCAAACCCCCTTACAGAGGGTAGTTGATCAACGAATTTCGCTTCGGTTCGTTTGAGTTCCGATAAGAGAAGCGCTTTTTGCTTGATCACGATCTCTCGATATTCTGGCAGGAGGGCGAGATTGTGGAGCTCATCGGGGTCGTCGTCGATATGGTAAAGCTCGGGAATTTCATTCTCCACGAAAGACTGAATGTATTTGTAGCGGTCATTGACCACAAAGCTATACCAAGGGGAGTTGTTACCGGTGTACGTCGGAGGGGCTTCGATACGATCCGTATCGGGCTTGAAGGATTCCCGGGTGAAGCTCAACAATACGGGTCGGTCCCAAGTTTGACCCGGGTCCCTGAGCAATGGGGTCATGTCGCGACCGTCCATTTTCCAGGGAAGATCCAGGTTAGCAAATTTGAAGAAAGTCGGAACCAGGTCGATCCCGCCAACGGGGGAAGGACACACCTTGTTTGCCGGAACGGTTCCCGGCATAGAGACGATAAACGGAACTTTGATATTAGCGGCGTAGGGAGCCCTTTTGTGGCGGAATCCGTGCTGTCCCCAAGCGAAGCCCTGATCGGAAGTGAAGACGACGAGCGTGTTTTCCAGTTGACCGGTGGATCGGAGTGACTCGATCAGGCGGCCTACACCCTCGTCGACCGACAAGGCCGCTTGATGGTACTGCCGGGTGGCGTCGTAAAGCGAGTCCCCGAATCGTCCTTGATTGTACAAGCGCGCTGCCCCTTCCGGGTCTTCTCTCCAGACCCCGTATTCACGAGAGTACTCCGGTTTTCCAGGTCGCGGCGGGTAGAGGTCGGTCGGTGGGGGAATCTTAACATTTGGATACGCGTCGAGGTGGCGATCTGCGGGGGTAAAGGGACCGTGGATGCCAGTGTAGCAGAGCCATAGATACCAAGGCTTGTCGGGATCGCGGTACTCTCCGTGGATAAACTCAACCGCCCGGTTCGTGTAGTTGTCGGTCGCGTAGGCATTTACCGTGCCGATTGGTTTCCCGTTCAGAATGATCTTCTGGTCGACATAGTACTCTCGGGCGTTTTCCGGTGTTGGAACCGGGCGCACCCATACATACTGATAATCCCAATCGCGCCCGTAACCGGTATCCGTGCCCACGTGCCACTTGCCGATTTGAGCGGTGCTGTATCCCCGCTCGCGAAATACTTTTGGCCAAAACGGAAGTTCTTCTGGATCGTATTCCGCTCCCGGATAGGGGCCCACTCTGTGGAGACTGGGGATGTTGTGCTGCTGTAGTCCGGTAAGCATGGTTGCCCGAGCGGGCATACACCAGGAGCTCATATAGGCGTGGCTGAACCGAATTCCCGATTCGGCCAACTTGTCAATGTGTGGGGTGCGAGCCCAATCATAAGCCTCCGGATACGAACTAACGGTTCGGTGGCTTTGATCGTCTGTTAAAATGAAAAGGATGTTGGGCGAATCTTTGGAAGCCCCTAAGGCCAGTGCATTGCAGAGAAATAGGGGAACGGCGAGAAGAAGGGATTGTTTGGCCATCAGTATTGGGGAAACGAGAGATAGTTGTGGGGTGAAGGGGCCAAATGAAAAACGTGTCACATAAATTGAGGGAAAGCGATCTATTGTGGCGGAAGGATGTATTTTGCAGCATTCAGCGATTCGAGTGAAGGAAAAATAATCGGGCGCTTTTTTGGCAGGTTGGTCTTTTTAATTTGGCAACCTCTGTTTAGGGAGAATTATGTCCAGCATGAGTACTTCAAGTCCGATCCCTCTAAAAGTCGCTATCGTTGGCGGCAGTTCTGGATTTATTGTCAATGCCCACCAGAAGGCCATCTTTATGGATGGCACGCGAAAGGTAGTTGCGGCAGCCCTTTCCTCCAACCCAGAGAGAGCCTCAAAGGCGGCGGCTAACTGGCCGTACCCGATTCAAGGATACGAAAGTTTTGATGCGATGTTGAATGGCGAAATCGGGAAGTCTGAGGAGGATCGAATCGACTATGTTGTCATCCTGACTCCGGACCACGCCCATTTCGAACCGGCCAAGCGCTTTCTGGAAGCAGGGATTCCGGTCTTCTGCGAAAAGCCGCTTACGGATAGCTTATCCGATTCGGAGGCGCTTCAAAGCATCGTGAAGGAAAAGCGGATTCCCTTTTGTGTGGCCCATACCTATTTGGGGCACTGGACCAGCCGATTGGCCCGCTTTATTGTCCGAAGCGGATTGCTGGGAGAGGTTCGCTGGTCGGACGCGAATTACCTTCAGTCTCATGTGGCGGTGCGCTCAACGAAACCCGGGTTCAAGGAGAGCGGATTGCCATTCGATCCAACTACCGCAAAGTCGGGGAATTGTGGATTCAGCATCGCTACGCACGCGTTGATGCAACTGCGGTTTGTGACAGGTTTGGAAGTCGATTCATTAAGCGCCCATCTGGAGAACTTTGTAGAGAAGGGAGTGCCGGAAGCGTACAAGCAGGATGATCATTTTACCGCTTATTGTCGACTGAGTAACGGCGGAAAGGCTCTCGTGAGGGCGACGCAGATTGCGATTGGGCATAAGAATGACCTACGTATCGAAGTAAATGGTGAGCGAGGCTCCATTCGCTGGTCACAAGAGGACTCGGACAAACTCGTGGTTAGCCTTATCGACCAGCCAGATCGGATTTACTATCGTGGTGGCGTCCACGCAAACGATGGTTTCTTTGGCGAACTGCCGGAGGACCTTATGGCAGAACCCACTATTCCTTGGGGGCATTCAGAAGGGTTTCACGACGCATTTGCGCGATTGCATCGCTGTTTTGAGTCCGATGTGAGGGCGTATCAATCCGGAAAATTTAAAGGAGCCGATGGGTCAAAGTACGCAACGGTTGAAGATGGGGTAGCAGGACTTCGATTCGTGGAGAAAGCGGTAAGGAGTTCGCAGAGTGGGAACGCCTGGGTAGCGCTGTAGTTGAGGGTGTAAATGTAATCCACATTTTAGTGGGCAATTGGGCCGCCGCGTGGTAGCCTTTGACTTTCTCTACCTCAATTGTCATGACAGGAAGTCCCCCCAAATCCCCCTCTAGTAGTTCTCGGCTGGTGTCGCTCGATGTTTATCGAGGACTTATCATGGTCACGCTGGCGTTTAATGGATTCGGACTGGCAAGGACAGCATCCTTGCATTTGGCGGAGAATCTCGACTCCTGGTTTTGGTCGTTCATCCATTACCAGACATCTCATGTGGAGTGGCTCGGTTGTAGCTACTGGGATTTGATTCAGCCCTCATTCATGTTTATGGTAGGGATGTCCATGGCCTATTCGTATGTTAGGCGAAAGCGAGAAGGCCAATCCCGTCAGCGCATGCTCGGGCACGCCATTAGTCGCTCGCTAATCCTGATTTTTCTAGGAATATTCCTAACGTCTAACGGTCCCCTGACACGTTGGTGGATGACGAATGTTCTCACGCAAATGGGATTGGGCTACACCTTCCTTTTTCTATTATGGGGTCGGACTCCAAAAATACAGTCCCTAGTCGCGGGAGCAGTGCTTGTATTCACTTGGCTGATCTATGTGTTCTATTTGGGATCGGGTTTAGACATTGAAAAAGGAGCTCCTGAGGTCAATGTAAGCGCGGATTGGTCACAAGAATATCTGCAGGGAATCGATCCTTCCTGGCACAAGAACGCCAATGCCGGACATGCCTTCGATACGTGGTTTCTCAATCTGATGCCGGAAAGCGTGCCGTTCTCGGGCGATGATTCCTCTCAAGTCCGCAAGCCCTTCACGTTTAATCCAGGTGGGTACCAGACTTTGAACTTCCTTCCTTCCCTCGCAACCATGATTTTTGGGCTCATGTGTGGGGAGTTGTTGCGTTCCAAGAGGACCGATTCCCAAAAGCTGAATCTGCTGCTCTTAGCGGGATTCGGAGGACTGGTTTTGGGCTGGCTGTTGGGCGTCAGTGGCATTTGCCCGATTGTTAAGCGGATTTGGACCCCTTCCTGGACGCTCTATTCGACGGGCTGGTGCTGCTTGATTCTCGCTGCTTTATACTGGATTGTGGACATCAAGCAGAAGCAGAAATGGACCTTCCCCTTGGTGGTAGTAGGCATGAATTCCATCGCCATTTACGTCATGGGAATGCTCCTGCGCCCTTGGGTGGCGAGTCGGCTGGAAATCCACCTAGGTGAGGGCGTGTTCCTTCTGGGGGGCGCGCATTATCAGCCCCTGTTTCAAGCGACCTTGGTTGGCCTTTGTTTGTGGACTCTTTGCTGGTGGATGTACCGCCAGAAAATATTCATCCGGATTTAGAAGAAATGACCCCGCTTTTGTCTAAACTGAGTTCGAGCAAGGGAAAAACCTTTAATCGGTAACCAATATTCACATCTGACACCTCCAGCCATGAACAGAAGGGTCTTCCTTAAATCATCATTTGCTACCCTGGCGCTTCCCGCGCTCGAATCGATAGCGGGAACTGCTACGAGTAGCGCTCTCAGCGCCAGTTCGAAAACCGCTCCAATGCGAATGGTCTTCATGGGAAATTCCTTTGGCATGCATCCGGAGTCCTTTTTTCCCGAAGAGTCCGGTCGGAACTACCAGATGACCCGACTGCTGGCTCCGTTGGAGAATCACCGCGAGCGAATGACCGTTTTTTCGCATTTGGACCATGGTGTAAAGGGAGGCCATTTTGGCGTACATTCCTTCCTAAGCGGGGTGCGTGAAGAGGACGCCAAGGGATTGCCGGAAGGGAATATCACCATTGACCAGCGAGCGGCAGAGCACGTTGGATCTCAAACTCGCTTTCCGTCTTTGACTGTGGGGATCGAGGATGGCCTACACGGGGGGTGTCGGATGTGTTGGACGCGGTCCGGAGTACGCGTTCCTCCGATACAGGGACCGCGGGAAGTTTACCGAAAGCTCTTCATCAATGAAGACGCGAACTCGCGCGAGAGGGCGGCCGACCACTTTGAGGAGCGCCGCTCGATATTGGATTCCGTAATGGGCGAGGCGAAAAGTTTGGAGCGTAGGTTGGGCGCGAAAGACAAAGAAAAGCTAGACGAGTATTTCTCTTCGGTAAGGGATGTAGAAAATGGTTTGGAGCTGGAGAAGCTCTGGAGTCGTGTTCCCAAACCGAAGCCAAACTTAGCTGAGCCAGAAAATCGAAGCTATGTGGAAGATATTCCGGTTATGTTCGATTTGATTGCCTTAGCGCTGCAAACAGATTCGACCCGAATCGCTTCCTACGAGTTGGCTGGAGCGCAATTCGACACATCGTTTTTTGGGTTGAGTTCAGGTTATCACAGTTTGTCGCATCATGGTAAGAAGCCTGAAAAGGTGGAAGGACTTGTGACAATTGAGCTTTACCAGATGCAGCAATTTGCCCGTTTTCTCGATAAGCTAAGCTCGATGAAGGAGCCGGATTCCGACGGGAGTGTGCTTGATAATACGATGGCGCTTTTCGGAAGCGGTATGGGCAATGGAAATGCCCATGTAAACAAGGACCTGCCACTCGTGCTTGCCGGTGGAGGGTTTAAGCATGGGGAACACAAGGTGTATCCAAAAGAAGACATTCGACGCGTGCCGCTATGCAACTTGTACCTGTCTATGCTGCAACGTTTTGGAGTGGCGGCGGATTCGTTCGGGAAGAGTACGGGAACGCTTACGGGATTGGAATTTGCGTGATGGAAAGAGTGCAACCAGCCTACAAGGTAGCGGGCGATTTCCGAGCGCCCAATTATCGAATCCATGTGGGCGCTCGGAGATCGCCCGCTACCGTAGGGCATTGCCGAAATCCGGATCCAGTCAGGTTGGGTTTTGTTTTCCGATGAACATTTTCCAGCGAACAATCGTTTTGGGAGTCGGCTTTAGCGGCATCGGAATGAGCACTCTTCTCGAAGCCTCTTCAAGTGACTTGAGTGCCGTCGATGCCACGGTTTTCCACGACACGGTACGACCTTTTCTCGATACTTATTGCGTGCTCTGCCATGGCGAGGAAAAGCAAAAGGGTGAACGCCGGTTTGATCAATTGACGTATCCAATTGCAGATGACGATGCCTTGATTGACTTTCAGGACGTGCTCGATCTGCTGAACCTAGGAGAGATGCCCCCAGAGGAAGAGGATCAACCCTCGAACAAGGAGCGGCAGGAAGTTGTGAATTGGCTTACCGCCGCAGTTGAGCACGCCTACCAAAGTAGGGACGAGCCCGCCGGTGAGACAGTCCTAAGGCGGCTGTCACATCGAGAATACTTTAATACGGTCCGGGATCTATTTGAAATCGACATGAGCATGTTCGATCCGACCGAGACCTTTCCCAGTGAGCGAATGTTCGAGCACTTGGACAATGAAGGGGAGACGCTCGTGACTTCTGGCTACCTACTAGATCAGTACATCGATGCGGCGGATAAGATTGTGGAGAAGGCCCTCGGGCTCGCGGAGCAGCCAGATCCGCAAACCTGGCGTTTGACCGCTCCTTTCCTGCAGCAGTCGGAACTTGATAAGCGCCACATGATCGCTCATGGACAGAGCCACATAAACATTTACGAGGATCCGAATTCCAGCCTCAATTTCGGTTCCTACGGTCCATTGATCCAGTTTGAAGAAGGGGTCCCGCACCATGGGTACTATGAGATCAGAGTGCTCGCTGAGGCGCGGAACCGCAAACACCGCTACGAACCCTCGGTTGTGCCCAACGATCCGAACGATCCGATGATCATGCGGATTGTCCCCGGAAACCGAAGGTTCGGCCGGCTGCACTTGCCCCAGCCCTATGAGCCCGACCTTGGAACCTTCGAACTATCGGATGACGGGCCACAATGGTATGCGGTGCGAAGTTGGCTGGATAGGGGGTTTTCTCCACGATTCAACTACATGAATGGGGCTTTCAACATACGTCCCGTATACGCGAAGACAGCGAAGATCGTTCATCGGGAAATAGATCACAAGATTCCTGAAGAGGATCGAAAGCTCGAGGACAAAGCGTTTTCGATCAAATACGCAAAAATTCCCCATATCCGGATCTACGAAGTTGAAATCACTGGACCCTTGTTTGACGAGTGGCCTACTCCTAGCTGGAAGGCGATCATGGGTGGGGAGGAGTTTGATCCGAAAAAGACGCGGAAAATTCTGAAGAATTTCGCTGACCGGGCTTATCGTCGCCCCGCTCTCAAACCGGAAGTCGATCGTCTGATGGCGGTTGTCAATGCGCGATTGGAGAAAGGAAAGTCTCCTTTGGATGGATTAAGATCGGGGTTGAAAGCCATTTTGGTGTCTCCGGCATTTCTATATCTAGACGAACCCGTATCTAAAGAAAGCGACGGTCGCTTGACTGACTACGCGCTCGCTTCGCGTTTGTCCTACTTCCTCTGGGGAACCATGCCTGACGAAACGTTGTTTGAGTTGGCGAGAAAAAAGCGGCTCCGCCAAAAAGATGTATTGAATGAGCAAATACTCCGTCTAGTAGAGGACCCGAGATCGGACCATTTTGTGAGTGGCTTCCTTGATAGCTGGCTGACTCTGAGAAATTTGGGTGAAGCCCCACCGGACCCGAATCGATTTGAAGTCTACTACACGGAGGATTTGGAGAAAGCAATGCGCCAGGAGACGGAGATGTTTACCCGAAATGCGCTCGACGAGAATGAGAGAATAGTTCGATTCCTCAATGCGGATTATTCGTTTATCAACGAATCCTTGGCCAGGGTTTACCGGATAGATGGAGTGGAAGGACCTGAATTTCAGAGAGTGGCACTAAATGATCCTCGGCGTGGCGGAGTTTTGGGGCAGGCGAGCATATTGAAAATTACGGCGAATGGGTTTGATACTTCGCCCGTAGTCCGTGGGGTTTGGCTTCTAGAGAATCTACTGGGCACGCCTCCTTCGCCTCCTCCGCCAGATGTCGAGCCGCTGGATCCCGATATTCGTGGAGCAAAGACGATCCGCGAGCAATTGACTCAGCATAGAGAGAATACCACCTGCTATGAATGCCACCGCAAGATAGACCCGCTTGGTTTCGCTCTAGAAAATTTCGATGCTATAGGACAATGGCGGGACCAGTACGAGGAGGGCGGTGAGATTGACGCTTCGGGCTCTCTGCCGAATGGGGCCGATTTTCACGATATCGCGGACTTTAGACAGATTTTAGTAGAGCGTGAGAGTGAGTTCTCTATGGCCGTGATCAAAAAAATGCTGGCCTACGCATTGGGGCGGAAGATCGAGATCGCCGATCGTCCGCAAATTAATCAAATACTAGAGGATCTCGAATCTGAAGATGGCGGTTTCCGCGATCTGGTTCGATTGGTGGCGCTGAGCGACGCTTTTGCGAGGCCGTAGTCGGTTGGTCTTGAGATAGACGCGATTCATAAGATTGAGAGTCGTTTTCAGCGCGGACTGCAAAGAACCTGCTGGCGAAGCCATCCTGCTTCGGCGCAGCCGAATCCCTGTTAGAAATAGAATTAAAATAGGCTTAGTTTCGAGCTGAATAGGGATCGCTTACGCGAGCAGGATTCCGCTTTGCGGACGCAGGTTGGGGAGCTGGAAGATTGGCTCTCTCCGGAGCAAACAATTATGATAGCCTTTATGTTAGTCTCCTCCTGCCCTTAGGCTACGAGCTATGTAGAATCCGCCTAGAGTTTTTTTCTGGCGATCGAACCGTTTTTGAACAAGATGGAGAGTCAACGTTTATACGAATGTTATGAAAGCCCTGTTCGTGTTGGTGGGAGTTGCTTGGCTGGCTATATCAAGTAGCCTTGGCGAAGCCGCGTCGGGAGAGTTTCAGAAGATTGATGCGGAGCTGATTGGCCGAGCGGTGATAATGCAGCTGCCTGACGGTGTGAGGCGGGTCCGCGTACGCTTTCTCAATTAGGAAGGAGTTTGGGAAACCTGCACCATTGCCCATCTGCGGGGAAGCGAGGGCTACTTGAAATTGCGCCTTCCCGATGGGGTCGAGAATGAGAATATCGAAGTTGCCGCTAGCTGGAGTGATCCGTTGCCGTTTGAGTTTTACCAAGGGGATTCGAAGTTCGAACCTTCGGAAGGAAGTGACGTGGGAGTCCGTGCGGGAACAGACGGACCAGTCGAGTTCACGGACGCGACTACCGATGGGGAAACGGTAGAAGAGTCCGATATATGGAAGTGGCGTGACCGGATACTGTATTTTTTTAACCAGTACAGGGGATTGCAGGTAATCGACGTTTCCGATTCCAGTAACCCGGAACGACTGGCGAGTCTTCGTGTTCCCTTCAGCGGCGAACAGCTGTATTTGCACCCAAGCGAACGATCAGTGGTATTGCTTACCTATGATCCGGCGACGAATGGAGGCAGGGTGATGATCGTTGAACACACGGCCGATAATCAGCTGAAACAGCAATCCAGTGTGCCAGTCCCCGGATACATTCTGGAGTCGAGAATGGTGGGTAGTGCCTTGTATGTGGTTTCCCAGCAAACCTGGCAGGAAAGGGTCGTGGATCCCGATACCGGTGCGGAGCATATCAAGTGGGAATCTGGACTGAGCGTTTCGAAGATGGATCTTGCGGATCCGGCCAATCCAGTCGTTGCCGATCCTTTAGAGCTAAAGAATGGAAAATACGACTATTGGGGTGCTCAAGTCCAGGCGACTCCAGAGACGCTGCTCGTATCCACAAATTCCTATGATTCCGTTTTGAGGCAATCGACATCCACGGTTCACGTAATTGACATTTCCGATCCAGACGAGGGTCCGACTCTCCGTCATCACGTGGCGATCACCGGTCGAGTCCTGGACAAGTTCAGCATGCGGATTAAAGACAATATACTAACCGTGGTTAGCCAGGTATGGAGGTGGCAAAACACCCGGCAGCGATGGGCCAGTGTGGAGACCTTTGATCTCTCTGAAGCGCCTGAGGATGTTGAAGAACCGCTTGCTCAGCTGGAGTTCGCCAATGATGAGTCGATCACGGCGACCCGGTTCTCAGGTTATTTGCTTTACGTGGTCACCGTACTCCAAATCGACCCTCTATTCATTATCGACTTGGCCGATCCCAGAGATCCAAGGCTTTTGGGTGAACTGGAAGCACCCGGATTTTCCACTCACTTGGAACCCTATGGGGAGGACTCACTGATTTCGGTTGGCGTCGAAGGGAATCAACTAGCAGTCTCTTGGTTTGATGTCGCCAACCAGGGTGAGCCCTCGCTGAAATCCCGCGTACACGTGGGGGAGGAAGAAGGTTGGACTTGGTCGGAAGCCAATTGGGACGAAAAGGCGTTTGGATTCTTCCCGGAGGAAAATCTGATTCTTTTGCCCTATCAGGGGTCGGTTCCCAATGTTGGTTGGATGAGTGGAATCCAGATCATCGAAATCGGTGAGGAGGAACTTGTTAAGCGAGGCTCGATCGAGCATGCGTTCCAGGCGCGTCGGGCCCGCGTCGTTGAGGACTCGGTCGTGTCAATATCGGGCCAGTCGCTTAAAACGCTGGACATTTCAGACCCGGACAATCCCGCATTGCTAGCGGATCTGATTTTAGCCTGGCCAGTAGATTACATTCACCGGGTGGGGGAAATTTGGTACAAATCGAGCGTGGGTAAAATTATTACGGAGCCTACAGCATTGGGGGCAATTCCGGCGCAAAGTTGCAAGTGTCTCCCGTTGAGGATCCCGATGAAAGTGTTGCGTCACTTGATCTCCCTGAAGGAGTAGTTGTGGGTTCGCGCCTCTTGGGCGAGGTCCTTCTGGTTGCTCAGTACGATATTCAATGGATTGGAAAGGAGGAAGGCGCCACCGAGATGATCGAGCAGTTTAGAACCACCCTTGTCGATTTGAGCGATCCAGAAAAACCGATCCTCTTAGGGTCGGTCTCCGACTCGAAATCAAGTGATGGCAATTACTATGGTTTTGGATCTCGCTACCGCGGTGATCTGCTGCCCGATGGGAATTTTGTTTGGTATCCCTCGGAGCAAAACTCGTATTATTTTTTAGACTACGGATTCGGGCGTGATTTCATAGGATATCCCTACTACTCCGCGGGAGGCAGAGTCTATACGGTTGATATCGGGGACAAGAAGAACCCCCAGATCCTCAGTTGCACGAATCTGGATGCGACTGTTGATGAGGACGACGTGATCCGAGTGCCATGGCCGGAAGGCAAGCCGCAGCTGTTTGACGGCAAATTGTATTTCGGTTTGCAGACCAGCGAACGCATTGAAGAGGTTGGCCAATCCTCTCGATTGGTAAACCGGCATTGGCTGGAGCAGTTGGATCTTCAAGATTCGGCCTATCCTCAGCGGTTGGGCCTGATAGAGATTCCAGGATCTTTCGAGCAGATCACTAGTAACGAAGAGGGTGGTCTCTTTCTTTTGACTTCGAAGTATCACTCATTCAATGACGAAGGAACTTGGAAGACTGAGCTGCGAATTCAGGCATCTGCTTTCGATGGGATTCAGGCTTTCTTGATCGATGAATTAGTGGAAAAAGAATACCGCTATGGCCCCAAGTTGATCAACGGCCGATTTATGGTATTGAGCAAGGTGGATTATCAGGCGGACGTGTCACAGACAACGCTCACCACTTATGAGTGGCAAAACACGGGTTCGTTTGTGCGGCATCATTCCCACAAATACGCGGACGGACTGTACCGATTGGAGGTGATTGACGATATCCTTATTGCTAATGGCTGGAAGGAACTTCGGTTCATCGACTTCAGAAACCCTGCGGAGCCGGGAGGGGCCGCCTTATCTTTTCCATCCGCCAATTACTGGGGACCGGGGGGCTCCATTGACATTTACGAAAGAGCGTGGGCCTACGTTCCAATGGGCTGGTTTGGAGTTCAGTCTCTCGATTTCGACGGAGCGTTTGATGCCGTGGAGACTCTTGGTCAAATTAGAGTGCTTGTCGACGAGGCGGAAGAATGGGTGCCAGTAAATCTGGATTCACTTAGGCAAACTACAGCGACCAGCGATCAAGGTTTAGGGATCCTCGAAGAATCAATGCAATGGGTTTACGCGGATTCAATCGAGCGCTATGACTATGGCGATTGGATTCGTCGCTCGTTGAATCTAGGCGAGAACGAAGGGGTGCCCTCCATGGATGAGGACCAAGACGGGGACGGCTTGTCCAACGGGTTGGAGTTTCTGACTGGATCAAACCCTGGCGATAGTGGAGATACCTCTCCGATTGAAATCGGGACGAGATTTGGCTCAGACGGATATCGCTACGTGGTTTTTCGGTGGAACAAGAATTTGGGCGCCTCTGGCGAAGGGGAACTTGTTCCCCAATACTCTGATGACCTTGAGAATTGGGCGACCGATTCGGGGATGTTCGAGACTTCTCAGGATATGTTTAGCACGTCATCAGTAATTAGATACCTTGAACCGCTGGGAATTCGCGAGAAGCGATTTTTCCGTTTGGTCCTGCCGTCTGTCAATTAGCGAATCGCTTCAGCGGGAAACCTATTCTGCCCGGATCCGCCAATCAAATAAATATGGGGGGTCCAGTAGGTCGCTTTCCGGATTTCAAATGGTAGGGCTAACTATCCCTAGTCAGCCGGATTGGGGGAAATTCATCGGCACGGGTGACTAGGGATAGTCAACCATACCCAAAGCAATCAAAACGCCATCATTAGACCCGTTTTAAGAGAATGTCTAATATGTCACAATCAAACCTCCATCGGGTTACATTTTCTACATACTCTCATTTAGTAGGTCGTCTTGCCGGAGACCACCGTCCGGTCGGGGTCTTCGACGACCCGCCCTACAACTTCAATCAATTAAAGCAAAAGACAGTATTGGGCATTCTCTTAGATGCCCTTTTCCCAATTTCGACTTTCCCGGCGGTAGATGATGCTGGCTTGATGTTCCTTAGCCTCTTTGGCGAACTGCTCCTTTTTCGGGTTCCAGTGAACCGTCTTCCCGGAGCGTACGGCGATGTGCCCCAGGTGTAGCATGCTGGAGAGCCGGTGACCCGCTTCGGGATGGTAAGCCGTTGTTCCGCGATTAATAACCGCTTCGATGAACTCCTTTTGCTCCCTTTGGGGAAGTGGCCAGAAGTCCGGGTGCTTCCCGAGCTCTTTGTCTCGGAATAGATCCATATTGCTTGCAGACAATACACCGTTCCACTTTTCGCACTGTATCCAACCTTCGGTTCCTTCGAAGCGGATGAAGATTTTGCGGGCCGTATCGCGAACGCGGATGGTCGCGTCATTGGCATAGCGAAACAGAATGTCGTACCCTGAGGGCGCGCTTACATAGGAATTCTTGGGAAGTTTTGCGCTGGTCCCCAGTATTTCTGATGGACCGTTACTTTCCATGCCAATGCCAATTTGCGCTGTATCGCAAAGATGGGCACCCCAATCGGTAAGACTGCCACCGCTGTAGTCCGTGTGCTGGCGCCACCGTTGGTTCGCCGTTACAGTCGGTGTGTACTCAGCAAAGGGTGCGGGTCCCAGCCAGAGGTTCCAGTCGAGGTCGGCGGGAATGGCGGTGGGTTTTTCAATATCAAAGAGTGGCTTGTTTGGAAGACCACACTCGACTGAATGCACTTCCCCAATCGCGCCCGTACGGGCCAAGCCAGCCAGCATCCAGTACTTGGTCAAGCTGCGGTCTTCAATGCCCCATTGAAAGACCTTCTGATGTTTGGCGGCTTCACGAACCAATTCGCGACCTTCCGTGATGGTGAGGCTAGGCTTTTCGCTAAAGACATCCTTGCCCGCACGCAGTGCAATCATGGACATGGGTACATGCCAGTGGTCGGGAGTCGAAATTACAACGGCGTCAATATCCTTCCGGTCGATAACTTCTCGAAAGTCCTGGTAGACTTTGCAATCACTGTTCCCATAAGCCTGATCAACGAGAACCTTGGCTTCGTGGGCTCGGCTGAGCTTGCAGTCGCACACCGCGAGTACACGCGCGTTTTGGAGCTTTAGGAAGGCCGCCATGTTTGTTGTTGTGCCCTGCGGTCCCATGCCGATGCAGCCGAGCGTAATCTGTTTGGACGGAGATGACGCTCCTAGTATATGAGAAGGAAGGATGAGGGGTGTCGCTGCGACGAGACTAGCAGAAGTGGAGCGGTTGATAAACTGACGGCGATTCATAGGTTAGCGAATGAGGGTACTATCAATGAAGTCGCGTCGAGATCCAAGTTTTTAAATACCTGCAAGGTGTCGGACGCTACTTTGGAATGATGAACGTGTTTTAGTGAGTGTCCCCATATGGAGATTTGATTGAGACTTGTTAGCAACTCTCCAAGAAGGCCGGCGGTACCCGATGGCCCACCGAATGGTATGCGAAAGTTTGGATACCAAAGCAGGTTAACCTGCTTCACCTATGCCGAGGAGGCCTTTGATCCATTCTTTGAATTGGAGAACGCCTTCCATGCCTTGAGTGATAAGGATATAGATAATGACGGAGTATAGCGCGATTGCGAGGACGCCGACCGCGCAGGCACCGAGGCAAAAAAGCCCATCCTTTTCAGAAAGACCTACCCCAATAAGAAAAATTACGGCTGCCGGAAAAGTGTTGGTAGTGGGTATTGGCAGGGTCATGAGGGCGGCCATTACTACGACGACGAAACTTAAAAACCGGGAGCCGAAGGGACTGCTGATCCATTTCAAGCGCGGATGGACGAGTTTCTCGACGTGGCCGAGCCATCTCGTGGCCATGCCGATTGCTTTTTCCGCGAAAGACCGGGTCATTGTGCGACGAGCTGCCCATTCGGGCAGCCAAGGACGGTGGCGTCCAATCAGCATCTGTATTCCGAGAACGATGAATAGAATTCCAAAGGGCGTGGAGTATCCCGCGGCGGGGATAGGAAGGGCGCTGGGGAGAGACAGCACCATCAGGAGCAGACCAAAACCTTGCTCGTCGACGTTCTCAAGTATCCTCTTAAGGGATATGTCGGAGCCGTCGTTTTCTCCCAGCGAGCGTCGCAGATTGTCCGAAAGCGAATTTTTCATAGGTTGCGGGACCGAGGTCTTCCGCTATTTATCGTCCGAATCTTGGGCGAACTGAGCTTGATAGAGCTTTTCGACAGTCTTTACGAGCGACGGAATCGCCTCGACCATGCTGTCGCGGCAGGCTTCGTATTCGCTAAGGTCCATGCCAAATGGGTCGGGAATCTGTGTATCCGCATTTCCTTCTATAAACGAACGCATGAGAAAGGCGTTCGCGGGGGGTGGATCGATCTGGTAGGAAAGCATCGCCAAGTGAGTTTCCGTCATCGTGAAGAATGCGAGGGCTGACTCGATCATCGACTCGGTGATGTGCTGGCTGCGGTGGTCGCTGATGTCGATGCCTACTTTGGCCATAGCCTTGACGGAATTTGGATTGGCTGGCTGCTGATCATAAACGGATACTCCGGCGGACGAAACTTTGAGCGATTTCAGAGGATCGCTTTGAGCAGCCAACGCGTGGCGGAACAATCCTTCTGCCATCGGACTGCGGCAGGTATTGGCCGTACAAATAAAAACGATTTCGTTCCGAATATTTGCCATTTAACGCGGCGGAGGATTAAGGTATAGGGGAGTGTGTGTAAACAACCGATTGTCGCGCTGCGAAAATTCAAAGGATCTTCACCATTGATAGAGATATTGCCTCGGGTTAGCCCGTAATGATTGCCGTCCGATAGGTACGAGGGACTCTCTTTGTGACGGAGCAAAGAATTTCCCATGGGATCGTCTCGGCCCACTCGCTGAATTCCTGTAAAAGGATCTCACCTTCCTCCTGTGGTCCGATCAGAGTGACGGGGTCCCCGCTTTTGACCGGGGTTTCAATGTCAGTTACATCGACAATTGTTTGGTCCATCGTTACTTGGCCAAGAATCGGGCAGCGTTCGCCATTGATGAGCACGTCTCCGCGGTTGCTCAGCTTGAGAGGGACGCCATCCCCATAGCCCGCGCATACGATGGCGACACGACTATCCCGTTGCAGGGTGCGACTTCTTCCATAGCTGATGGTTGCTCCTGCGGGTAGTTTCTTGACGATACCGACACGAGACTTGAATTCGAAAACGGGGGTTGTATCCACTTCTCCCAGCATCGAGAGCGGGTAGGGAGCGATGCCAAACTGAAGCAACCCAATTCGAACCGCGTTGTAAACGCTGTCGGGCGCAAAGGTGGAAATACCAGCGCTGTTGTCCGCGTGAATTAGGAGCTTTTGGGTTTCGAGCCAGTTGACCTTCGCGATCGTCTCCGTGAAAAGCTTACGTTGCCGTCGCGTGAATTCGGGATCCTGACTTGCGGACGCGAAATGGGTGTAGACGCCGTCGAGGACAAGAAACGTTGCTTTGCGGAAAGCGTCGAAAAGCTCAGCGGCGTATTCGTGCCAAATCCCAAGCCGGCCCATGCCGGTGTCTATTTTGATGTGAGCTTTGAGTGGCTTTCCGCTTTCGCGGGCTTTCCGGTTGAGGCGTTCGACTTCCTCAATCGTTGAAATGGTGGGAATCAAGTCGTATTCAAATAAGTAGGACTCTTCATTCTCTAGTGTGGTGCCCAGCACAATAATCGGCCAGCCGGTTCCAATTTCGCGAATGGTCGCGGCTTCTAGCACGTTTGCCACAGCAAACATGTCAACATTTGCCTGCATAAGCCGTGCGACCGTTTGCTGCATCCCGTGGCCATAGGCGTCGGCTTTCACAACCGCAATGTATTTGATGTGTTCTGGAAGGGCGGCCCGGATCGATTTTAGATTTCGCTCGAGAGCGGCCAAATCGATCTCCGCCCAGCAGCGGAATTGGGTTGTGGGGGATTGGCTCACGACTTGATTTGGTCCGCAGTCCTTGCTGCCGGTATCCACTTGGCGAATTCCATCGAACGTAAGTCCATGGGGTTGGCGTCTGGGTTCTCCTCTAAAAGCTGAGGGAATCGCGGGGATGATAAAACGCTTTCAGGACGGTAGGAAAGGAGGTTGATCTTGGCCTGTGTGCGCGTCCATGTCGGGAATTCGTTAAATGTGAAAAGAGGAACGGTTTTCTTTTCAAGGGCCGCGTTCTCGATAATCTTAACAGGTCCCATGGATGACCCTTCTGCTTTTAGGGCATTCCAGCTGTTTCGCCGCGCATCTGTAATGACTAGAAATGTTTTCTCGGAAGGGTAAGAATGACGGACGAGCTCAGCCCCGATAGCTAGGCTGCTGAACGAAAAGATCTGCTTTCCTTCGATTAGTTTAGCCCCTTGCCAGGTTCGGATCCCCATAATGGCAGTGCGGATCCCGAGCATGGAACCGGGCCCTTGGCAAAAAGCGATCGAGTTAATATCGGAGAGCTGCCAATCGAATTCCTTGATTAGGCGCTTGATCAGCGGAAACAGCGAAAGCGATGCCTCCTCCTCGCTGGTTCTATATGATAGCCCTCCCTTTTCGTCGAAGAGTCCGACGCAGGCTCTGCGAGACGAGGTGTCGATCGCGAGCATTCGTTGGAGATTAGGGGGACGGACCATCATTATGAATCAGCGCCTATGTGCTCTCTCCCTCAAGCGGAAAATGCAGGTAGGGTTAAGGGAATTGGCTCTTCTCGCAAGGGTATTGGCAGCGAAACACTCTGAACCGCAATTAACGGATGAGCCGCGTTATGAGATTCGTTACTGCTACCCATTTGTTCTCCCGAAGGCCGGTGTTCTTGCCTCATCTCTTCCAAATACATTGACCCGGTTGAATTTTGTCTTCTACTGTCCGCGCTTTTCCAAGAACAGCCATTAATCCTGAATAGTCACATTCCGTGAAAATCGACTTACAAGACGTCACCGAAACCCGTAAAACTCTAGCTGTAACGCTAGATGCAAATGAAGTGGAGGCAGAAGAGAAAGGCCTTCTTTCCCAGTTTTCGGGAATGGCGAAGATTCCCGGATTCCGTCCGGGCAAGGCGCCGACTGCGATCGTGCGCAAGAAATTCGCTAAGGAAATCGCCGGCGAGCTGAATCAGCGAGTGGTTTCCAAGGCCTACAAGGAAGGCCTCAAGGAGGCGAAAGTGAACCTAATCAATCCGATCGACGTCAAGGAGGGCGAAATCAAGGCCGGTCAGGAAGCGGTAGTAACGTTCACTCTCGATGTACGGCCAGATTTTACGGTAGACAATTACAAAGGAATCGAGCTCGAAGGTCTTTCCGAGGAAGTTTCGGATGCTGAAGTAGATGAGGCGATCGAGAATGTGCGGAAGGAGCGGGCTGAGTTTTCTCCCGTCGAGCGCGAAGCCCAGAAGGGGGACTATGTTAAATTTTCCCACGAGGGGACCATCGACGGAAAACCGATTAGCGAAATTGTCGAGGACAAGCCCGTTTACGCGAAAATGCCCCAAACCTGGGAAGAAATCGGTAGTGACCAAGGCCTCATCCCCGGTCTTGGCGACCAGTTGGAGGGCTTGAAGACGGGTGGCAAGAAGGACCTCGAGGTTGAGTTCCCGGCAGATTTTACGGTTGAAGGTTTACAAGGCCTGAAGGCGGTTTACACAGTCGAGGTTCTTGAGGTCCGCGAACGTAAGCTTCCCGAAATGGATGACGCTTTCTTCGAGTCTCAGCAGGTTAAGGACTTAGAAGAGCTAAAGGAGCGCGTTTCTGGTTGGCTTAAAAACCAGAAGGCTCAGGAACGTCGGGCCGATCTGCGCCGTCAGATTTCTGAAAAGCTCATGGGCTCGGTCGATTTCCCGCTCCCCGATAGTTTGGTCGAAGTGGAAACAGAGAATGCCATGCGCCAGGTGGTGACGGAAAACATGCGTCGCGGCATTCCGCAGGAGCAGTTGGAAGAAAACAAGGAGGACATCCATGCCCAGTCTCGCAAAAACGCGGAGAACCGTGTTAAGCTGCAATTGATCCTGGATCAGGTCGCCAACAAGGAGGAGATTGAGGTTACGGACCAGGATATGAGCCAATTCATCTTCAATCAGGCATATCAAAGCGGTCAAAAGCCCGAACAGTTCGTTAAAGAGCTAAAGAAAGATCAAAATCGTTTGAGAATGGCTCAACAGTCGGTACTTTTCGATAAGACGCTTGAATTCCTTATTGACGAATCTACCGTTAAAGGTGCCGAAAGCGAGAAGAGCTGATTTGGCTTAACCGTTTAACCCATATTAATTTGCAAGAAATCGTGTCATACTACCTACCACATATCATCGAAAACACGGGCCGCGGCGAGCAGTCCATGGATATCTATACCCGTCTCCTGAAGGACCGGATTATTTTCATTGGTACGCCAATCAATGATGAGATAGCCAGCGCGATTGTGGCTCAGCTGCTTTTTCTGCAGATGGATGACCCCAAGAAGGACATCCATATGTACATAAACTCCCCCGGAGGAGTCGTTACGGGGGGTATGGCGATTTACGATACGATGAATTACCTTACTTGCGATGTATCCACGTACTGTATCGGCATGGCCGCGAGCATGGGAACGGTGCTTTTGGCGGCAGGTACCAAGGGAAAACGTTTTGCGCTGCCCAATAGCCGGATCATGATTCACCAGCCCTCTGGAGGCGCCACGGGACAGGCTTCAGATATTTCGATTGCCGCTCGGGAAATCATTCGCTGGCGCGAAAAGCTGAATGAAGTGCTAGCTGAGCGCACGGGCAAAACCTCAGACGAAATCAAGAAAGATTCTGATCGGGACTTCTACATGAGTGCGGAAGAAGCCAAAACCTACGGATTAGTCGACGAGGTGATGGAACCTGCCGAGAAGTCCAAGAAATAGTAACGCACCGATTAAACCAAGACACGTATGGCAAAATCCTCTCGCATGACGCTTTGCTCTTTCTGCGGAAAATCGCAGTCGGAAGTCCGCAAAATGATCGCGGGACCCGGAGTCTATATATGTGATGGTTGCGTGTCGGTTTGTAAGACCATTATCGACCGGGAACTAGGGGGTGACGAAGGAGCTTTGGCGGAAACGGAAGGCGCCCCGGCCTTTAATCTTACCCGTCCGACAGAGATTAAAGAGGTTCTCGATGATTACGTTATTGGTCAGCAGCATGCCAAGAAAGTGCTCTCGGTTGCGGTCTACAATCACTATAAGCGATTGAGTTTTGACGCAGAGCAGGTGACGGAAGCGAGTCTGTTGAATCCAGGTTCGGAATACGACGATGTCGAAGTAGAAAAGAGCAATATTCTTCTCGTAGGCCCAACTGGATCGGGAAAGACATTTTTGGCCCGCTCGCTTGCTCGGATATTGGATGTTCCCTTTGCTATCGCCGATGCGACGACATTGACGGAAGCTGGTTACGTAGGAGATGATGTGGAGAATATCGTGCTTCGCCTGTTGCAATCGGCTAACTATGATGTTGCTAAGGCCGAATGCGGGATTATCTACGTCGATGAGATTGATAAGATCGGCCGCAAAACGGACAATGTCTCAATCACTCGAGATGTATCGGGAGAAGGGGTACAACAAGCGCTTTTAAAAATACTCGAGGGCACGGTATGCAATGTTCCACCACAAGGAGGACGCAAGCATCCAAACCAGGAGTACGTTCAAATCGACACGTCGAAGATTCTATTTATCTGTGGTGGAGCGTTTGTTGGACTGGACGGCATCATTAAAAAGCGTTCCGAGGGTATAACGCTTGGCTTTGGGGCTGAGGTTAAATCCGAGATGAAGGGCGAGGAAGTGATGAAGAAGGTCGAACCGGAAGACCTCGTGAAATTCGGAATGATCCCTGAATTCATCGGACGACTTCCAGTGGTGTCAGTACTGGATCAGCTCAGTGTTGATGACCTGGAAAAAATTCTTCTCAACACGAAAAATTCTCTGGTAAAGCAATACTCTAAGTTGTTCGCGATGGACGGTGTTAAGCTGAAGATCACGAAAGACGCGATTCGGGCGATTGCTGAAAAGGCGATCGAACTGAAGACGGGTGCTCGAGCCCTGCGTTCGATCATGGAAGGTGTGACCTTGGATGTCATGTATGATGTTCCTACTCGCGAAGACGTAAGCGAAGTGATCATTGATCGCGGAGTGGTCGAAGGCAGGAAAAAGGCCCAGATCAAGAAAATCCGACCTCCGAAAGTGGAAAAAAAGGACGCTGCCTAGGTTTCCGTTTATTCACGATTTTCAAGGTAGCGGGCGATTTCCAAACGCCCAATTCGAATTTTTAGTAATGCGATTGTGGGGGCTTGGAAATCGCCCGCTACCTTGATGGGGGGCTTCGCTAATTCCTTGCATTAAGCGAGTCGCGTTTCCAACGTTCCCTCCATGGCAACCTTTATCTACCGAACCGTTTCCGGATTGGTCGCGTCTCGCAACGATCAATACTGCTTTTTCAATTCCGATTGGGATTCGCTTTTCCAGGGTGATGGACTCAGGGATTCTCTTGCCGCTCTTTCCATCGTCGACGATGAATCGGCTCGGACTGCGGTCGAGAATGAGCTATTGCCTCCGATTGGCGCCCAGGAAGTTTGGGCCTCAGGAGTTACTTACTATTCGAGTCGACTTGCCCGGATGGAGGAGTCGCAAAGCGCGGGTGGGGCGGATTTCTATGCGAGGGTATACAACGCGGATCGACCAGAGTTGTTCTTTAAATCGATCGCTCAAAGAGTTCGAGGCCATGGTCAAACGGTTCGAGTTCGCGAAGACTCGGCTTGGGATGTTCCTGAGCCTGAATTGACTTTGGCGATATCAGACAAGGGGCAAATTATAGGTTATACGATTGGCAATGACATGAGCTCCCGTAGTATTGAAGGGGAGAACCCGCTCTATCTTCCGCAGGCGAAATCGTACGAAGGAGCAACCGGGATAGGCCCTGGTCTTTGTATTCTAGATACGCCGATCGCTAAAGAAACTGGAATCCGGCTCTCCATTAATCGTTCTGATTCGGTTGTGTTTGAGGGGCAAACGAGTTTGAAAGAGATGAAGCGGGAACTTGAAGAACTGGCTGCGTACCTATATCGGGAATTGTCTTTCTCGAATGGCTGTTACTTGATGACGGGAACCGGGATTGTTCCGGGGACTGAGTTTACGTTGCAATCTGGTGACGAAATCGCGATCGAGATCGACAACCTGGGGAGGCTTTTTCAAACCGTCGAGTAGATTCCCTCCGGTGCTGGATTGTGTTTAGAATCAATTTATCATGAAACTTCTACAGTTTTTTCGAAAAGTGGCCTTAGCCGAAGGCCTGTCTTACTTAGCGCTGCTTTTTTTGGCGATGCCTTTAAAGTACATTTGGGACATCCCTCAAGCGGTTAGCGTGGTTGGCATGATTCACGGAATATTATTTATCCTCTATATCTGGATACTCATTCGCGTTTGGATCGATCGTAACTGGAAGTTCAGTCGGGCGACCATTGCCGTAATTGCCTCGCTGGTTCCTTTCGGAACGATGATGTTTGACCCTTCACTGAAACGTGAAGCGGAAGCGTTGAAGAAGGTCTAGCGCTTACCCGTTCGAGAGTCTCCGGGCCATCAGCTTGTCGTATGGCGCCGCGCTGCGACTTTCGAGCAAGTGTTGCTGCGCGGTGTGGCGAAAGCACTAGCCCTACAGAAGAGGATCCCAGGGTATTTTAAGGTAGCGGGCGATCTCCGAGCCCCCACGGAAAAAGGGTCGCGCAGGTTTCCAGCCTGTTTCAATTGAGAGTACGCAGGCAGGATTCCTGTTCTACTTTTATTGGGCAATCAGAGATTGCCCGCTACCAAAGACAGCGACGAAGCCACCGGCCTATTCGCTGGGCGCAAACGCAAACTCTTCCAAGACGCTGCGGCTGATGTGTTGCAAAGCGGCTTCGCTGGTTGCCTCGAGGACGACCATGGGCGCAGTCCCAGCATCATAGGCCTCTTTCCAGCGTAAAGCGCACAGGCACCAACGGTCGCCTTCCTTCAAACCAGGAAAGGAATATTGGGGGGCCGGCGTAATTAGGTCGTTTCCGGCCGCTTTTGAGAAGCCCAGGAATTCGTTGGTGACAATCACGCAGATGGCATGGCACCCATGATCCTGAGGTCCCGTTTGGCATTTACCTGTTCGGTGAAACCCGGTTAGTGGATTGTTGCTGCAACTTTCCAGTAGCCCTCCCAGTAAATTTTTCTCCTTTTCGATATCCATTTGACCGAAACTATTATGATAAGGTTGGGAGGTCAACGGGGCAAATAGAGAATTGCCTTCAATTACCGAGCGATTATGGTGAAGTTACCGAAGTTTTGGTTTTTCTTGATCGTATTGAAGACCTCGCGCTGTTCCTCATTTAGAATATCCCTCACCTGTTCGTCGGCTAACAGTTGCGATTCCTGCATGCGCTCGGGATCCATAAATTCTTCGGTTATTTCGAGCGATTGGTTGTAGTAGATCGAGTAAACCTGATCCTTTTGCGTTTCGGTCAGGCCAAGCTGGGGCGCGATCTGGCTGAGCTGAGCTGTCGCCATCATTTGACTACGGGATTCGATTTCCTGGGCCCGCATTTCATCATATTCGTCGAGCTGGTCGGGAGACAAGATTTCAGCGGCGAGATTATCGATGTCATTTTGGGTGATCATAGGAGCCCCATTCTCGTCTTCGCTTCGCTCGGCACCGTTGGGATTGAATCGCAGGCGCATCTGAGTCATTCGCAGAAGCATTACCTCTTTAAGCTCCTCGCGCTGTTCGGCGCTCAAGTTCAATCGGGCGGTATAAATATCAAGCTTCTGGTCTACTTGACGGGACATCATCTCCTCAAAGCGCCCTTCGCCAATTGAGATGGCCCGAGTTGATCCGACGCTGTGCACTTCCTCATTCTCTTCGGAAAGAGCAAACGATTCAAAGACCGGAGCGTCGTCGAGCTTGGATTGGAGGGTGGCATTCTCGGTTTGAGCTTCGGCTAGTTGCTCGGTTAGTGAGCGAACTTCTTGCTCGAGCGCATTGGCATCTTGTGGTGACCGGTTGATGGGGTCCTTGTGCGCAAGGGTGAGAAAGAGCGAATGAGCAACGATTCCGGCGGCAAAACATCCGATCGCCAATAGCATGGGGGAGGCAGTAGGGGTTTTCATGTTTAGAACGAATAGTCCAAAATTAGATGGCGCTTATGGTCGCCGGTTCTTTTATAATTCGCTTCGATCGACGTGAAAAGGAAGGGCTGCGAGACTTTGGTTCGTCGAAACTGCTTTTTCCTACCTCGCGCAGCTTACGCAGACCACGGCGTCGGGCATTGCTTCCAGGCGTTCGAAGGATATGGGTGATAAACAGTAAGCGCAGTTTCCGTACGCCCCCTTTTTAATGCGGTCGAGCGCGTTTTCCAATCGCTCCCTCTCTTCCCGCTGGCGTCTCTGCTGGGCGAGACTCATTTGCTGGGATTGCATCGATTCCAAACGGGATAGCCTCCCGATGGCTACGTCCGGAGCAACCGGTTTGGACTCCGGATCATCTTCCGCTAGAAAGGCGTCAATCTCTGCGATACGTGTCTCCACTTTCAGGCGAATTCTTTTGAGCTGTACGGGGGTCATTTACAGTGATTAGAGTTTTCGCCCAAGGGATTTTCTGTTGGGAACGGAATAGGATAAGAGGTTATTCGGTACAAGTGGCCCAATTAACGCATTAGGAACGGAGGTCCTTGCCCTGTCAGAATAGGGACGTTCGAAGTTCGAGAATTTCGAACTGAAATCAAAATACGAATCCGTTTCGTTCTTGGGTCCTGTGAAATCAGTGGGCGTCGAGCCACTTTAAGATACGCGGATTGAAGTCGTCCATTTTTTCGAAATGGAAGGCGTGTCCCGCGTCGTCGTAGAAGTAGGTATCGCAATTCGGTATGGCTTCCGCGACCTCCTGACCCATCCATAGCGGAGTGAAAATGTCGTCTTTGCCACCGATCACTAGACAGGGCTGGCTGATATTGCCAAGCTGATCGTATACATCGTGGTTGATACAAGCCGCCGCCTGACCTTCAAGTCCATGCAGCGGCTGCGGAGTCGGGCCGTGGGCGAACCCGTGGCGCCCCTCGAGCAAGCTCGCGTGAGCCTCGTCATTGTCCCAGAAAGGCTTGGTGAAAATAAGAAGCTGTATCCACTCCATGAATTGGGCGGGTGACAAGTGAGCAAAACAGGCCTTCATATGCTCGAAGATAGAGGCGGCATAACGGTCGCAACGAGCCCAAGGACACATGAGAACGGCGCTTTTGACTTTTGATGGGTGACGCAAGCAAAGTTGTTGGGCGATGATCGAGCCCATAGAAACCCCCACGACTTTGGCAGACTCGATACCCAGCGCATCCATGAGTCCGGCGTAGTCATCGGCCATCATCGCGCTGGAATAGTCGCCCTCGGGCTTATCGGTCAGACCGATCCCTCGATTGTCTACCATTATGCAGCGGTAGTTTGAACTCCAATGATCCGCATGTGCTTCCCAGACCGCTCCGGGCGCTGTGATTCCCATGATTAGGATAAGAGGTTCGCCGGTGCCGCGTTCCTCGTAGTTCATTTGAATTCCGTTCGTTTCAATTAGAGGCATAGAATTGAGGTATTAATTGTTTAAGAAATTAGATTGAGGAGAGAGTTTTGCAAAGTACCTACAGAGCGAGCAAGCCCTTAGTTGGAGAGAATTGCTTTGGTACCTGCTGGACGGGACTTTCGCGATTTTACGCTTTCATTTTGAGCTAATTGCCAAATAGTGGTCATACAATATTCTAACACGTGTTAGGCCCTTGTGTTCCTCATATGAAGCCAATCAATCAATTCCTCCTGAGTAATGAGATTAGGATCTCGAGAAATCCCTGTGTGAGTCCGGACTTCTGTCTCGACTGGGAGGCATTGCAGTCAAATTTAAGAGCGAACAAGGGGATCGATGTATTCCCTTTGAGCCAATTTGAGACGGCAGACGGAGAATGGTCCTTGGTAAGCGATGGGAGTGGGGACCACGCTTGGCGGCTTAATGGCGTGGATGATGCGGGAAACGCGTGTGGTTTGCAAGCGGGCTCTGAGATTGATGGAGCCACTTACTTTCCGGCTAGCTTTGAAAACCTAATCGCCATTAAAAACCGGATACAGGAATTTGACTCCGAGAGCTCAGTGTTTCCGACCGCTGCGGGTACTCTCGGCAAGAGCACGTTGGGGATTGGGGCCCGTTTCACGACCCTTCATTGGCCTGGAGTCGATTGGGCCATGGCGAATCTGGGGATAGGGTTGACGGCGAACCAGAACAGCATCCCTAGAGAACTCGTTTTTGATGTCGATGTAATGCTGGCTGGCGAATTGGACACGGTCCCGTTCCCCTTCATTGGAACGAGTGTTCCAGAAGGTCACCAAGGACAATCGGTAGAGGGGATGAGTCATGGTTGTGTCCTCTTGAAATTGAAGACGGGATTCCATCGCCATAAAATTGGCTGGAGTTTCAATGCGGACCATCAGCCGATTGGAGGAAAGTTTGATTCGAGAGAAGATGCGCTGGTAGCCGGTTGTTTGTTTGCGTCGTATATCACCTTTGATTTGTCGCCCGAACTGGCTGAAACCCAAACGCCTGAAACTGAAGTGGAAAGACGATCTTACGTTGAAGCCGAAATCGATCCGGACCTCGTGGCTAGGGTTTCAGAACGCGTTGCGGTAGCAGGGATTGCTTTGGATGAGGCGGAGCGTGATGCGTTGTTGTGCTATGTCTGGCCGGCGATGAAAAAAATGAAGGCGCGCGATGACAAATATCGACGCGCTCGGGAGGCGGCCTTTACGACGGAAGCAGGACGAGCCTATTTGCGTGAGCTTTCCATCGACGAGCTTCCTGGGCTGACAACGCCGGAGACGACGGGAATTATGCTGGCGCTTTGCGAGGCATTGGGGATGCCGGTACAGTTCGTCGCCCCAGCGTTCGGCTTTCAGAAAAACATGCCGTATCCGAGTAATGGAGAATTGAAAGATCTGATCGCTCGACAATGGAAGGTTTGTGAGGCTTTTGGAGTGAGTATCGGATTCCATTCGGGTTCGGGCAAGTCGGCGGAGAACTATCAAGTGATGGGTGAGGTCACAGGTGGAAACTTGGAGATCAAGACGAGTGGGCGCTACACTTATGAAATGGGCGTGGCATTATTCGAGTCCAAGAGTGAAGTGGATCAGGCTTTATGGCGTGACTGGTATGCGTTTACTTTGGAGCTCGCGGTGGCGGGCGCTTTCAGTGAGGAGAATACGGAGCGAGAGATGGCCCGGGAATTCATAGTGAATGCTCTAGAATTGGAGGGAGCCGCAACCGAGGTATTCGACTCGCTTGAAACCTGTCGCAGCGCGTTGGAAGCGCTTGAACCCAATCCGGATCACATGTTCTGGTTCGAGTACAATTTCCTATTTGTGTTGGCACGGGAAGGACTACCGCGAAAAGAGACTTTGGGTGATCATTCTGCTGCGGGTTACCGGCAACGAGAACGATTTTACACCATTAGCGATGAAGGCCGGCTGAGGTTTTGCCAAAAGGTCGCAAGCTATATTGTTTTCCTAGCACGGAACACAGGATTGGCGAAGGAAAATGTGTGCGACGCTGTACAGGAAAAATTGAGTGCGTACACCGACTATTCTGAATTTCTAGATGGCATTGCCAATCCGGTTCTGCCATCAAGCCTTTAATACGAGATTTACGCTATGTCATTTATCACCGACGATTTCCTGCTTCAAAACGATACCGCGCGGACGTTGTATCATGAATACGCGAAGAGCGAACCCATCTTCGACTATCATTGCCACCTTCCTCCAGAGGACGTTGCGGGTAATCGTCGCTTCGCGAATTTGTTCGAGATATGGCTTGAGGGGGATCACTATAAATGGCGTGCGATGCGGGCCAACGGAGTTCCCGAACCGCTTTGCACAGGAGACGCTGATCCCTACGACAAATTTCTAGCCTGGTGTAAAACAGTTCCCTATACGCTGCGCAATCCTCTTTATCACTGGAGCCATCTAGAGCTCCAGCGGTACTTTGACATTGATCTGCCGATCAACGGGGATACTGCCAAGGAAATATGGGAAACGGGTAATGAAAAACTGAAGTCAGATGCTTTGAGCGCTCATGGGATCTTGAAAAAATTTAAAGTTAAGGTAGTCGGCACTACCGACGACCCTACTGATTCCCTAGAAAATCACCAGGTGATTCAGTCGATGCGTTTGGATACAAAAGTGATCCCTACATTTCGGCCAGACAAAGGGCTTCAGGTGGACAACCCTACTGCCTTCAACGAGTGGGTCGACCGATTGTCTGAGGTAGCCGGTATTGCCATTGACTCTCTGAATTCCTTTTTCGATGCGCTGAAAAAGCGGCACGATTTTTTCCATGAAATGGGGGGGCGTCTAACAGATCATGGACTTGAGCGTTGTTTCTATGCGGAAACGAATGAAGCAACCGTCAGCAATGTATTTGACAATGCCCGTAATGGAACGGCTGCTACGGAAAACGAAAAGGAGCAGTTTGGCTTCTTCCTGATGCGGGAAGTAGGGCGTTGGAATGCGGAAAAGGGCTGGACGATGCAGTTGCATTTGGGAGCGCTGAGAAGCAACAACACCCGAATGTTTAAGTCGGTGGGTTCCGATACAGGCTTTGATTCGATTGGTGATACCCCGCAGGTCGAGACGATGGGAAAATTCTTTGACAGTTTAGACCAGACGAATCAATTGCCTAAAACCGTCGTATACAATTTGAATTGGTCTGACAACTATTCGGTAGCGACGATGTTGGGGAATTTCCAGGATGGAGTGATTCCCGGGAAAATGCAGCTTGGCACGGGCTGGTGGCATTTGGATCAGAAGGAAGCCATGACGGCGCAGATGAATGCCCTTTCCAATCTAGGTCTGTTTCCGCGGTTCGTGGGCATGCTGACTGATTCCCGTTCCTTCCTTTCGTATCCGCGGCACGAGTATTTTAGACGGATATTGTGCAATTTGGCTGGTTCAGACGTGGAAAACGGTGAGCTTCCCAAGGACATGGAGCTGGTGGGTGGTATGGTTCGAAACATTTGCTACCAGAATGCTGTCGACTTTTTTGGAGTGGAAGGGGTTTGATTTGCTAGCGTCAGTCGGAGCCGATCTTCACAGAATAGGTTTTCTGACCTTTCTTCAGTCTCGCTATTCCCCGTTCCTCTGTTTTATCTAAAAACGATTTTTAACCTTAGCCCCTATGTCTATGAAACCGAATACTTTCTCAATTGCCGTTTTGACCGCTCTCGCGATTGCGCTTTTTCCGGCTGGCCTTGCGGATGAAGGCTTTTCGATCAAGGAAACTGACTTTGGTCTCACCATCAACTATGATGGGGAACTGGTTACAAACTACATTGTTGACCAGGCGAACAAACCGTATCTCTGGCCTTTCATTGGTCCTACGGGGAAGCCTATGACCCGAGCCTATCCAATGACGAAAGTTGATGGCGAGCAGTTTGACCACCCGCATCACCGTTCTATTTGGTTTGGGCATCAAAACATCAACGGGTTTGATACTTGGCTCGAGTTGCGAACGGGGACTGAAAAGAATCTCGATGCGGATAAGCTGGCAGCATTCAAGAAAAAGATGGGTCGAACCGTGCATCGGGAGTTTTCCCAGATTGATGCGAACGAGAAACGAGCGATTGTGAAGACTCGAAACGACTATGTGGGCAGCGACGGCGAAAAGCTTATGTCAGATGAGCGCACCATCGTGATCCGAAAGTCGAAGAATCAGGTTGTTCTTGATTTTGATATTTCGTTTATCGCGGAATACGGCGATGTGCAGGTGGGTGACATTAAGGATGCGGGACTGAGCGTCCGAATTCCTTCCGTAATGGCCCTGAAGGAAGGAAAGGGCGGGCGGATTCTTAATAGCGAAGGTGTACGCGATGGCGATACTTGGAGCAAGCGAGCTGCCTGGGTCGATTACCACGGGCCATTAGAAGGTGAGCACGTGGGCATTGCGATTCTGAATCATCCGTCAAGTTTTCGTCATCCCACCCCTTGGCACGTAAGAGACTACGGGCTATTTACAGCGAACCCTTTTGGATTCAACAGTCTGGATAAATCTCGGGACGATAAGACGTTCACTCTCACTGAGGGAACGCGGTTCTTGATGAAGCATCGAATTATCTTCCACAAGGGCAACACGGAACAGGCCAAAATCGCCCAAGCGTTTGAACGCTATGCGAAGCAGTGAGACGCTTAGGCTCAAGGCATAAGTCTGGATACTGAAATTGAAGCAGACTTAATCTGCCTTTTCAAATGCCACCGCAGGTTCTGAAAGTTGGCGTTTGATCTCATCGAGTCGGTAGCCGAAGCCGTTGCCTTGGATTGTGCTCAAATCGAGGATACCGCTGCGACGTTGGAAGATTCCAGGGTGAACGGCTTGTTCTTCAAGAGAGGCGGCTGGGTAAAACTGCATGCCATTGCTTTCCACGCCCATGATCGTACCAGCGTGATTGGCGAGTTGGACATGAGGCAATTGGGCGAGCATAGGATTTGTGAGGTCCTGAACCATCAGAGTCATTCCATGCTCTTTTGCCCAGCAAAGACTGAGCAGGGCGCCGGTTTGGGTTTTGCAGGTTTTTAGAGCCACGCCCGTCCAGCCTAGCTCGCGTCCCAGACAAACGAGTTTCCAGTCATGGGCGCTCTCGTCCATAAAAAGCGGTTTGCGGGCGCTGACGCTTCGAACGTCGATCTTATGCGTTTCGATGTCGTAGGGAAAGGGCTGCTCGACATAGAGGATCGATTGATAAATCCTAGGGTGTTCGTCCTTCAGTTTGTCTAGAATTTCATTCACATAATCCGGTTCCGTTACCGCGCAGTTGAAATCTGTAGTGAGCCATTCCACGTCTTTTGCCAGAGCGATCTTCCCAATGGCAACAAGCCGGTCGTAGTCCCAATTGGAATTGTCTCCGCGTAGTTTTATTTTCAGACAATTCAAGCCGTCTTGGTCGATCCAGTCACGGAGTAGGACTGGGTATCCATCGTCGGGTTCGCTCCCGTCAAGCTGGCTATCCTCGATTGGGTCCAGCCCACCAACAAGGTGCCATACAGGCAGTTTTTCTTTTGGTGGGGAAAAATAGTCGGAAGGAAATTTGCCTTTGAACCGCTCTTTAGGTTCGAGAAAGTGAGAGAGGTCCTTGTTGAGGTATTCGCTCGTGTAGGTCTTGTAAATTGGCTGGTCGCAAAGGTGGCCATACGCGTCATGGAGGGCGATGTCCAAGGGTGAAAAGCAAACGAGGGCGGCTAGGTGAGGAAGGTGATGCAACTCCTCTCGCTCCGTGTTGAAGGCCGATTGGAGATCTATCAACTGGGTTTCCATGAACGAATGACCAATTTCGAGCGCATGTCCTTGGCAGGTGAATTGTCTGAATTCCCGGGTAAGCGTCTCTGTGAATGTCTGGAGGGCCGATTCGCGCTCCTCATAGTCGATTGTAGAAGGCCACACCCATCCGACACTCAGAGGCGTTTCCCCCCATCCGATCGCGGTTTTGCCGTTAGCCCCTTCAACTTTCACACATGCTCTAGCGCAAACGACTCGGGTGAGAACTTGGCTCCCGAATTTCAAGGGTACCCGCATCTTGACAGGTAGGAAATAGAGGCTTGCGTCGATGATCTGGACGGAATGGGAGGAAATATCCATGGTGTTAGTTACGGATGACCCTGATGGGGGTCAAGCGCTGCGAGGTGAAATTGCTCGGATTGGCGCTCCGAGATTTTAGGACTGACAATGCGAGTTGATGCTAGATTGTAGTGGGATGGAAATGTATCGGCGTGAATTTGGGAAACTAGCTTTTGCGGGAGCTATCGGATTAACCACCGGACTTGTTTCGTCTAAAGGAAAAAGCATGTCTGAAAAGGGAGCGGACCGACTGTCGGTGCACCTGTTTTCCAAGCACCTTCAGTTTCTTAACTACAAGGACATGGCGGAAGTGACCGCAGAGATGGGATTCGACGGAGTCGACTTGACCGTGAGGCCGAAAGGGCACGTGGAACCGGCACGGGCAGTGGATGACTTGCCGGAAGCGGCTGATGCAATTAAGAGGGCGGGCCTGAAGCCCAACATGCTAGTCTCTGGGATAACAAGCGTTTCAGACGATGCTAGTATCCAATCTTTGAAGACTGCTTCCCAATTGGGTTTCAAGCACTATCGCATGGGGTATTTTCGGCCGAAGAAAGGTCAAAGTATGCAGGAAATTCTGTCCCAGGGCAATGATGCGCTCGACGAGCTAGAGCAGTTCAATCAGTCCCAAGGTCTGGATGGCGCCTATCAGAATCACGCTGGCCAAGTGGTAGGATCGTTTGTAACGGATTTGGCTCACTTGCTGCATGGACGGGATCCCCGTTGGTTGGGGTGCCAATACGACATTCGCCATGCCACGGTGGATGGAGGCTCATCTTGGCCTCTGGGCCTAGGCTATTTAAAGGACCATATCCGGACCATGCCGATCAAGGATTTTAGCTGGGTAAAGACCGATGGAAAGTGGAAGCCCAGAAACGTTCCGCTCGGCGAAGGGATGGTGGATTTTGATGGCTACTTCAAGGAGCTAAGGTCCTACGGCATTCGACCGCTAGTCTCTCTCCATCTGGAGTACGATCTTGGGGGAGCTGAGCATGGGGACCGTAAAATCAAAATTCCGCAGAAGAGGGTCTTTGCGGCCATGAAGCGCGACTTGAAACGGCTCCACGAAATGTGGGAAAAGAGCGCAGGTTGAGGAATGGGCAGGAAAAGCGGAATAATCCTGGGTGGAGGGGATTGACGATCGCCTCTGCAAGAAGGCAGGGAAGTCAGTGAGAGACCTCGCGAGCTCAGGCCCTCGGTGGGAAATGGATTGCGTGTAGGCTACACGTCGCCATAAGTCGAAATAGTTATGCGAACTCACAGCCCCATTAGAATCCTGACCGTTTTCCTATTTTTCCTGTTTTCGGCTTTTGCGGCAAATGCTGATAGTCGCCCGAACATTCTCCTGGCGATCGGGGATGACATTTCCTGGCATCACATGGGTGCGTATGGATCGGAATTTGTGCACACGCCGACCTTTGACAAGCTGGCGAAGCAAGGCGTGCTATTTAACAACGCCTATTGCAGCGCCCCCGGTTGCAGTCCCTCGCGGGCAGCATTGCTGACCGGGAAATACATATGGGAAATCGAGGAGGCAGGGACCCACGCGGCGAATTTCCCAAAGCATTTGAAGGTGTATCCAGAGTTATTGGAAGCCGAAGGGTATTTCCCTGGGTATACCGGGAAACCCTGGGGACCGGGCAAACTGCCTGAAAGGGATCGAAATCCTGCAGGACCAGAGTTCAATAACCGGACCATGGATTCCGTTCCTGCAAAGGGTATTTCAAACAAGGACTACGCAGCGAATTTTAAGGATTTTCTAGATGAACGCCCAAAAAAGAAACCCTTTGTATTTTGGTTTGGGGCTCATGAGGCGCATCGCGTGTTTGAGCAAGGGTCGGGTGAAAAAAATGGGATCGACCTCAGCGATGTTACCGTGCCCGCTTTTCTGCCTGATACTGAGCTGACCCGCGAAGATGTTGCGGATTACGGGCTAGAGATTCAGTGGTTTGATTCTCACTTAGCACGCATGCTGGCAGAACTTAAAAAGCGTGGTGAGTTGTCGAATACGATCGTTGTGGTGACTGCGGACAATGGCATGGCCTTTCCGCGAGCGAAGGCGAACAACTATGAGTATGGCGTGCACATGCCGCTGATTATTGCGTGGGCAGAGGGCATAGAGGCAGAGGGGCGACGACTAGATGATTTCGTGAGTCTCATTGATTTGGCCCCAACGTTTTTGGAAGCCGCCGGTGTTGAGATTCCAAAGGAGATGAGTGGCCGTAGCTTGATGCCGCTACTTAAGTCTGAATTGGATGGTCGAGTCGACCCCACGCGCAATTTTGTTTTATCCGGAAGGGAGCGTCATACGCACGCAAGGAAAGACAATTTAGGGTACCCTATTCGAGCGATTCACACAGCGAAGTACAATTACATCCGCAACATTCACCCGGAGCGTTCACCCACTGGAATCGAATACAAGGATGTGGATGCCAGCCCCTCGCATTCTTTTATGTTGGATGATATGGATTCGAAGCTATCCAAACTGGCCTACGGGGCCCGTCCGTTGGAAGAGTTGTACGACAAGGAGAGCGATCCCTATTGTTTGAACAATCTTGCTTCCAATCCCGAGTACAAGCCAATCCTGGAAAAGTTGGGGGCGCGACTCGAGGAAGAGCTTCGAAAGGGAGGGGACCCTCGCATTTTGGGCTACGGAGAGATCTTCGATAGCTATCCGAGGTACAGCACTACTCGGAATTATCCAGGGTTTAACGAAAGCGGTCGGTACAATCCGGAGTTCGTGCAGGAGGCATTGGACAATATGAAGTCCCTTGGCATTGAGAACCCTGCTTACGAAGCCCGAGTCTCCCATAACAAAACGCAACCTAGCCGTCCCCCGTCAAGAGACTGAAGAGACATCGGTGGTTCTGATCGGGATTCAACTAGGTCCTAGCCGCAATCGCAGGTCGGGCTCCCGCTGTTAGGGTTTTAGAATGCGTGCATCGTCAAAGAGAAGGAAGGTCAAGCGACTGGGAATTGGAATTGGCGGGCCGTTGATGCTTGGGGCTGTGGTGGTGTTTCTAGGTTCCGGATTCTCTGGTTGCATGTCATTCAGTATCACTGAACAAGAGGCAGTGGAGCGATTTCGGTCCCGCAATCTCGATCCGCCGGCTTTTGTGAAGAAAGATACCAACCCGGGGGCAATCCACTTCGCGTCGATCGGAGAGGGCCAAGACACGGTCGTCTTTGTGCACGGTTCCCCTGGCAGTTGGAGCGCATTTATTCGTTTCATGATGGATGAGGACCTACGCAAGTCGGCCAGGTTGATTTCTGTAGACCGTCCTGGGTTTGGACAGAGTAAACCCCTCAAAGCGGTACCCTCGATCCGAGAGCAATCCAGGCGAATTCACGATGCGCTTTTTCAATCCGGCGTATCCAGCAATGTAATATTGGTGGGTCATTCGCTCGCAGGGCCGGTGATCGCTCGTATGGCGCTTGACTATACGGGATTCGTAAAGGGCCTTATACTAGTGGCTCCTCCAATGGATCCTGAGCTCGAAAAGAGAAAATGGTACAATTATTTGGCGAAGTTTCCTCTCGTCAAATGGAGTATTTCGAAAGACTGGGCCAATAGTAACGATGAGATATTTCCACACAAAAGGGAGTTGGTTGAATTGGCGGAGATGCTGCCAAATCTGGATACACCCACCATTGTTATCCAAGGAATGGAGGATCAGCTGGTTCCTCCGGGAAATGCGGATTATGTTGAGCGAATGATGAGTGGCGCGGATCGACTCGAGATTTGGCGTATCGAAGGATTGAATCACTTCGTTCCTTGGCGACGCCCGGACTTGATTAACAAGGCCATTGGGGAGTTGTTGTAGCGGATGTCTCGACTGGCCTGCGTATGTTATTATTTCCCTTTGGGATTAATGCATCAACCCTTGACGCAGACCCCTACCTTTTGGTGGCTTCGGCTTTGGTAGGGAGGACCGGCTCGATCCTCCGTTAGGGTTGCAAAGAGGACCGAGCCGGTCCTCCCTACCTTCAAAAAGGCCCCGTTCGGGCGCAGCGCAAGTCGACCGCAAGGTCGAGAGTTTGTCGCAGACCCCGATCTGTCGGTGGCTCAGAGGATCTTTACGAATCGCGGCGTAAAGCCGCTCCTACTGGTGGCTCCGAAATCGCAATCGTGAGGATTCCGCAAAAGCGGCGCTTGAATTTGGTAATTGAATCGAGTCGAATCGGTTTATGCCCAAAAGGTACATTGATAATGGTTCCCAAATTTACGGATATCTGCTGGGGGCCTCCTCTCGCGA
>Ga0181560_10000188_pt1 | contig 52157 bp, 51 predicted proteins | sample 011ome_20_FD_133751 | JGI IMG/M metagenome (GOLD analysis project Ga0181560, IMG submission 133751) | Coastal salt marsh microbial communities from the Groves Creek Marsh, Skidaway Island, Georgia - 011509CT metaG (megahit assembly) | ecosystem: Environmental > Aquatic > Marine > Intertidal... | reverse complement strand
TTTCCTCCCGCCGCATGAGCAGGGTTTCCCACAGCGAGTGCGCGTCGCGATCATGGGCCAGGTCAAACAGGGTATCTTCATCAAACCCGAGAAGCGGGCTTTTCAACAAGGTTGCAAGATTAAGATCATCTTCGGGCAGCAGCAGGAATTCACCCAGCGCAAGCAGATCCATCACCGCAATCTGCTCCGTCAAAATCATACGGTCGACCCCGGCGACGGGCACCTGACGATCCTTGAGGGCACGGACCAGAGACTCAACAAAAGCCCCACGTTGCCGCACAAGGACAAGGATATCACCCGCTTCAACCGGCCGGCCCTTGCTTTCCAGCATCTCACCCGAGCCCAACCAGTCCGCGATTTGACGCGCCACCAGACCCGCGAGTTTGTCCATCGCGCCAGGCAATGACATCGGGTCGACCGGCGGCTTCCACGGCTCGGGCTCTTCCGGTTTCTCGGACACAATGGCCGGCCAAAGCTCCACCCGACCCGCATCGACTTCACGCAAGGGTGTGTGCTGCAGGTCGCCATCCCCATCTTCGACGACGCCCACCCGCGCACCCGGTGCGGAAAAGACCTTGTCGACAGCTTCCAGAACCGGGCGAGACGACCGAAATGAGAAGTCCAAAGCGACATTTACCCAGCGGCCATCTGCGGCTTTCGCGCGCGCGCTCAGGTAATCTCTCATTTCTCGAAAGCGGCGGGGTTCGGCCCCCTGGAAACTGTAGATCGACTGTTTGACATCGCCGACCGCAAAGACGCTACGCTCGGGCAGCCCAAGGCCTTCAACAGCCTCATCCCGGGCGCTGATCCCCGCAAAGAATTCCTCCACAAGCGCGCCCACCACTTCCCATTGTTCGGGATTGGTGTCCTGTGCCTCATCAATCAAAACATGATCAATGCCACCATCGAGCTTAAACAACACCCATGCTGCCGCACCATCACCGCGCAGCAGATTCCGCGTCCGGGAAATCAGATCGTCGTAGTCCAGACGCCCACGTGCCGCCTTACGCGCCTCATAAAGCGTCGTCAGAGCTGCTGCCACCTGCAGAAGCGCAGTGTTCGCCGTGAGCAAATTGGCTTTCAGCGTTTGCTCCCGCAGTTCCAGCATACGTTCGGCTTCACGGCCAAGGATTTCTGCGACATCGGGCTCAGCCTTGATCACACCTTTGGTTGCGAGGGTTTTCCGGATTTCCCCCTTTTTGGTCAGAAAAACTGACGAATAATCCAAGATCATCCCAACACGCGTCTCCGTGTCACCCGCCAACCAGGATGCAATCAACGCGGCCCGCTCCTGATCTCCCTTGGTCCCTTCGGCAAGAGCGAGCACAACACGCCGCAAATCGGAGACGGCAAACGCATCATCGGCACAGGCCTGAGCCAGAAGTTCAGCCTCTGACGTGTCAGGAGCGATTCCAAGGAAGTCTGCCAAACGCGCGCTTGCGCCTTCAACACCACCGGTTTCATTCAGGAGATCTGCAAACTGGCTGCGGGCTCGTGCCACCTCTCCCAGCAATTCTGGAAACCGGATTTCATGCACCCGCGCGGCGATCTCCGCGACAGCCCCGTGCAAGGGTCGTGTCGTGTCACTTGCCGCAAGAAGCAAATCTGCCTTTGCCTCTTCGAGCATTTCCCCGGCATCACGATCCTCCATCACCTGAAAATGCGGCACGACACCAGCCTCCAGGGGGAACCGCCGCAGCACAGACTGACAGAAAGAATGGATCGTCATGATCTTCATACCGCCCGGCGCATCAAGCACGCGGGCAAACAGACGTCGCGCCCGCACCAGCATTTCCGGCGGCGGCACCGTGCCATAAAGGTCTTCGAGAAACCCATTCAGGACAGGGTCGTCCGCGACCGTCCATGCGCCGAGTTCATCGTTGATCCGACGCGACATCTCCGCAGCAGCAGCCTTGGTAAAGGTCAGGCAAAGAATACGTTCGGGCCGCACACCGGCCATCAACAGTCGCAGAACACGATCCCGCAACACCCGTGTCTTGCCCGCCCCGGCAGATGCCGAGACCCAGGCGTTCGAAAGCGCATCTGCACCCTCGCGCTGACGTTCAACAACCCGTGCCAGCTGAACAGAATCGAAATTGGGGCCGCTCACGATTCAGTCTCCCCATCGGTCGCTGTCGACCACTCCTTCACACGGGCGAGATGCTCATAATCCGAGTACTTGGGAGCCTTGTCCGGCCGGGGGCGCGCCTCGTAGGGTGTGGTTTCATTGTCAAATTTCGCCACAAGTGCCACGAGCCCGGCATAAGCTTCGGCTGCGACAGTCGCAGCGTCATCTGCCGCCGCGCTGATCGCACCAGGCTCTCTGCCGCCCGACAGGCGCCAGAAGGCCAGCTCGGAGATATCGCCGGACGGTATGCCCGAAAAGCCGCCGCGGCTCACCATGGCCGCTTCAAGGGGAAGCTGGGGCGCAAACCCGGCCATCACCTCTTTCTTGCTTGGTGGCGCTCCGGTTTTAAAATCAACAACCGCAATCCCGCCATCGATGAGTTCATCGATTCGGTCGGCGCGCGCGACCAGCCGAAAGCTTCCAGTCGACGTCGGGATCGTGATCGCACCCGAGACTTCGGCATGGACCTTCCGCACGATATTCCGACGCCGTCCCTCGGTCTCAACAAACCATGCCGCGATCCGAAGAAAACGCGGCCACCAGAATGTCCAGACGGCAGGGAGGCTGCGGTATCCCCCCAAAACCTCTTCACCTATCTCCAACAGCGCGTCATACCCCCCTGTCGGCAGATCACCTTCCGGATAAGTCTGCAGAAACCGGTCGAAAACCCGATGCATCAACGAACCGTAAGTTGCGGCATCCACAGCCTGATCTATAGGCGCCAACGCACGGAGCTTCAGAATTTCACTGGCATAGATCGAATAAGGATCCCGCATCCAGGTTTCGATCTGCGTTACCGACAAGCGGATGGGCCGGGCCGCAACGGGGGGCGTGGGGTGCGGTCGGATATCCTGTCCCCCAACGGCGTGGGTATCTGGCGGACCATCAAGTTCCCGCCACCAGTGGAGATACTTTTCGCCCTGCATCAGTTCGCTGACACTGTGATCGACACCCAGCGCATCAACCGCGACCTCTAACCGGGTCAGCCAGCGCGACGGGATGGTCGGCGCGCCGTCCACCCGCTCTGAACGGGTCAGAATCACGGTTTCAGCGCAAAAACCCTGCACGAAATCATGGGCACTCAATCCGATACGACGTTCGGGGGCAGGCAAACCGAAATCCGCCCGCATGGGACGGCCCATCCATGGGTCCACATTGGCCTCACCGGGCCAACTCCCTTCATTCAGACCCGCCAGCACCATGACGTCATGACGCTGGAGGCGCGCTTCCAGCGGACCCAGTATCGAAAGCCGTGGATGAACGCCATAGCGCGGACGCACCACGCGGCCGGCCAGAAGTGTCTCGAACAAGGCCGCATATCGGGCCGGTGCAACAGGCCCGAGCGCGCCCCCGTACTCGACGAGTTCGGCAACAAATCCGGCCAATGCTTCGCCAGCATCTCCCGCCCAGAGACGCTGCGCGCCTGTTTGAGTATCTGCGTCAGCCAGTGCCTCGGAAAAGGCGATATGCGCCGCGACGAGTTCCGGCAGCGGCGCAGATGGTCGGGTGAAAACATCCGCAATCGGCGCCGATATTTCCTCAAGACCCTCGAGACCGGTCATGATGGCGGGCCACAGATCAACATGACGCGTCGCGTCATCCTCGCGTTCGCTGTCGCGCCGCCGCTCAGCCGCCCCGCGCAATCCCGAAAATCCCTCGGCAGGTCTGGGGCCCCGGAGAACCAGACGCTCGAGCGGGCCAACCATTTGCCGGGCACTGCCAGCCAGCGGATGCTTGAGAACAGCCAGCAACGGGATCGGTGCCATCTGCTCGTGAACAGCTCGAATAACGTGCCGAAGGAATGCGCCCGGTGACGTTTCGGCAAGCGGCACACCTGCGCTGTCATCAATCGCAATATCCCAGCGCCCCAGTGCTGACGTCACACGACGGGCCAGGGTGCGATCAGATGTAACCAGAGCACCTGTCTTTCCCGGTGTTTCCAAAACCTCTCGCATCAGCAATGCGATCGCTCCGGCTTCTTCATGGGGTTCACGCGCATCGATCCGTATCACGCCGCGCAGGGATTCCGCCGCAACCGTTCCGCGTTCCTCGCGCCATGAATCTGTTGTCGCCGCCGGACGCAGCGCCTCGGAAATTAGCCGCACGCGCGCCGGACTGGCGGTTGGTGTATCCGCCAGCGAAGGCCACTCATGAACCTGCCCACGTGTCGTGCCCAAGCGCTGCAGAAGAAGATACAGACCATATTGCGGATGGGTTGCATCCAGACGTTCCCAAGACGCATCATCAAGGACCCGATCCAGACCCGGCAGCACCACATAACCGGCCTTCAATCCTGCAACGACGGCAAGCAGATCAGCCGTTGCCGGGATACTGCCGGTACTCCCCGCTGCAATAACAGGACCGGATGGCGGATTGGTTTTCCAGGCCTCCGTTCGCGCTGCGAGAAGCAGGTTACGTCGCGTGGCCGGGTCCACCGCGCCATCTGCTTCCAACTGCCGGGGCCAGACCTCTGTCAGGACCTGCAGGAATTCAAGGGTTTGTTGCCAATGCGCGGCGTAGTCATCAGGCACCAGTCCGCCAAGCGCGGAAAAATCAAGTCGTTCGGTCTGCACCTGATCGAGCAAGCGCCCCAGCTCTGCCGCGAGTTCAGCCGCCTGATCAACGGACAGCGAATGTTTTCCGCCGCCAATTCTTGCCTGTAGCTCCTGCGCCAACAGCAGCCGCCGCCGTAAATCCGGTATGGCCGGAGGAATGTCCCCATCGTCCGCAGCACCGCCTTCGCCGATATCGGTGATCTGGAGTTCATCTTCATCGATGTCACCGATCGGAACCATTCGTGGCAGCACGAGCGCACGGCCCTCCGAAAGCCTCAGGAACGTATCCTGAAGCGCCCGGCAGGCTCGTCGTGTGGGGAGCAAGACCGTCATGCGCGAGAGCGAGAGTGGATCGTCGTCGAGATCACACCCGACGAGCAATTGCGCGGCAAGATCATCGAGAAACGGGCGATGTGCAGAAATCGAATAGAGGCCCGGTGTCGGAAGTTCCATGGCGATTCTCAATCACCTATCGCCTGAAGACGTTCAACCCAATCACCATGACCGGACAAACACACCGAACGCCCTTCTCCGGCATCTTCAAACCGAACCTCCAACCAGTTCCCAGTCAGGGACTGACCCAAAATCTCCGGCCACTCCACCAGAACAGCGCCATCGTGGCGCGCATCGTCAAACCCGAGCTCAAATATCTCGTCGCGTGACGCCAGTCGGTAGAGGTCAAAATGGGCAACATGAAGCTGTGCGGTCTCGTAATGCTGGACCAGCGTGAAGGTCGGACTTGGCACCGGGCCCACATGTCCGAGCGCATGCAAGATGCCCCGAGACAAGGTTGTTTTTCCGGCACCGAGATCACCGCAAAGCGTCACAACATCACCACGCCGCAATTGCGCGGCGATCGCAGCACCAAGTGCCAAAGTGGCAGTCTCGTCGGAAAGCGAAATCATCCGTCCCAAGACCTTATCTGCCTTTGCGCCGGCATGATCCGGAGTCGTCATTTGGGGGTGTCGGTCTCAGGAATCGCAGCGGGGGCAGCATTGCTCTTTGGCGCCGTCGGCAATCTGCAAATAATCGCCGTCCCCTCATTCGGCGCCGAGGTCAATTCCACATCGCCGCCATGCAATTCAACGAAACTCTTGACCAGACTGAGCCCCAGGCCTGCGCCGACACCGGACTGTCGCCCCCGCGGGCGATTGCCACGTTCGAATTTTTCAAGCACTCGCTCATGTTCGTCTGCGTGGATTCCAATCCCCGTATCAACAACACTGAATACAATGTCCTCCTGATCGCGCGATGCCACCAAACGAATCACCCCCCGCTCAGGCGTGAACTTGATCGCATTGCTCGTCAGGTTGAACAGGACCTGCTTGAGCCTGCGTTCATCCGCGGTCATCATCCCGATATCCGGCGCGCAATCGAGCACCAACTTCTGTTCTTTCAACCGCGCACGCTCGCGATTGAGACCGAATACGCCGGCCATCATCGTATGGATATCAAACTGCACCCGTTCGAGTGTCATGTAGCCCGCTTCGATCGTCGCCAAATCGAGAATATCATTGATCAACTCAAGCAGTGCCTCACTGGCCTCCAGAATGCCGCCGACATACTCTTCCTGTCTTTCGTTGAGCACACCGAACATGTCTCCGTGGAGCACTTCGGAAAAGCCAATGATGGTGTTGAGCGGCGTGCGCAATTCATAAGACACATTCGCCACAAACTCTGACTTCAGTCGATCCGCCTCTTCAAGTGCTTCGTTCCGTTCCCGGAGCGCGCGCTCAACCCGGTTGGCATCCGATACATCGAAATAGGTCATCAGCATCATGCCGTCTGGCAAAGGCACACCGGCATACTGGAGAACAGTCCCATCAACACGGTCCTGTGTCCCCGAGACGGGTTCTCTCGACATCAGGCGCGCGCGAATTTCCTTGCGCTGCGCGTCCCATTCCTCCTCGCTGTCGACGGCGTAAAACTGTCGGGACTTCTCAATCAGGTCGGTGATCTGTGGCTCACCTGCGAGGTCGGACTCACTGAATTGCCACAAGCGCCCATAGGCAGAGTTGCAGAGTTTGACGCGCCCATCCGGCCCCACAAGAGCAACCCCTTCATAGAGATTGTCGAGGGTCCGACGCTGCACCTCAATGAGCGTGTTGTACTGCGCCTCCATCGTCAGGCGGTCCGTCACGTCCTCATAGGTAAACATCAATCCACCCAGCGGATGGGGAGATATCCGCTTGAACAGCGTCTTGCCATCCGGCAAATGAACAAGGGTCTCGGTCGGCGCGATCAGGGACGTGAAGAGCGATAGCTGTCCCTGTTTGTGCGCCCGGAAATCAACCTCTTCGGTCACCAGACGCCGCTCGCGCAGTTTCTCCAGCTCATCGCCCAATGTGGGTTCGCTATCAAGCCACTGGCTGTCCGCATCCCAAAGTCGGGCATAGGCGCTGTTGTAAAACTTCAGACGGGTGTCGGATCCATAAATTGCAACCGCAACGGCCAGGTTTTCGAGAACATCGCTCTGTGCGGCGACATGGCTGGAGAGCTCCTGCTGGACTTCCTCCAGCTGGGTGAAATCAAGCGCGTATCCGACAACGCCCATATCCTCTGTCGGAATTTCATTAAATTCCATAAGGCGGCGTTCACCACCGAGAACGATATGACGGCTTTCTGATTGCGCGAGCCCGCTTGAGCGCGCCCGCGCTGCGATCTGGGTCTCAGCAACTGCTTCCACATCATCGAGTTCGGACGGACGCGGTTTCTCTTCGTTACCACCGGGGTGAATGGCCTCAACATAGGCCTTGTTCACCTGTGCAAGCGTGAGGTCCCGCCCGCGTCGCCAAACCATGAAGGGCAGTGCGTCCAGCATTGCCCGGAAACCGTCCCGTTCCACCTCGGCAGCGGTCAACTGTATTGCTGTATCGGATTGGATGGCTGTTTCATTGGTAACATCGGAGACCCACAACACATCGAGCACGGCATTCCGCGCACGCCGACCGTCAATGCGCAAAGCCTGACCTGCATCAATTGTGAGCAAGGTGAGAGAGAACTCTTCTCCCCGCATCCGCAAACTGTCGATCAGACGCGCCAGATTTTGCGCATCACTCTCGCCGAATTTCCGGAGAAACTCAGCATGCCCTTCAGCATCAGCGGGAAGCATCGCCTGCAGACCAGCAGATGCAAGCGCCTCACCATCGGCATCCCATGTCAGATACCCACCGGGAACGGTCGCCAGAATTGCTTCGAGGCGTCCATGATCGATTTGCGACCGGGCAAGCTTGCGGGCTTCGCCAGCTCGAGCCAGAGCAAAGCCAAAGATCGCAGACGCGCCTGCGACCGCCGCAATTATGAGTATCAGTGTTTCAGTCGACACCAGCAGCCGTCTCGCACATTTCAAACGGGGTTCAGGCGGGATCAGACCCTCAAGAGGACCTGATCCCGTCTATCCCGAATAACTCTAGTGCTTTGCCTGCGTCGGTTGAACAGCGGAGTTCGTCGAACAGACGCGTCCGTCGTACCTAGTACCTGTAGGCTTCGTTCTTGAACGGGCCTGAAGTTGGAATGCCAAGGTAGTCTGACTGCTTGGTCGTCAGCTTTGTCAGCGAAGCACCAACCTTTGCCAAATGCAGCATCGCCACCTTTTCATCAAGGTGCTTGGGCAGCACATAGACATCCAGGCCATAAGCCCCGGTGTTGTTCCAAAGTTCGATCTGCGCCAGCACCTGATTGGCGAAAGACATGCTCATCACGAAACTCGGATGACCCGTCGCATTGCCCAGATTCACAAGGCGGCCTTCCGAGAGAAGGATCATGCGCTTGCCATCAGGGAACTCGATTTCGTCAACCTGCGGCTTGATGTTCTGCCATTTGAAGTTTTTGAGCCCACCAACCTGAATTTCGGAATCGAAATGTCCGATATTGCAGACGATCGCCCGGTCCTTCATGGCGCGCATATGTTCGACTGTGATGACATCAACATTGCCGGTCGCTGTCACAAAGATATCGCCGCGCGGTGCCGCTTCCTCCATGGTGACAACTTCATAACCTTCCATGGCCGCCTGCAACGCACAGATCGGATCGACTTCAGTTACGAGAACACGGCAGCCGGCATTTTGCATTGATTCCGCCGACCCTTTGCCGACTTCGCCATATCCGGCAATAACCGCGATCTTGCCCGACATCATCACATCCGTGCCGCGGCGAATGCCGTCAACGAGGCTTTCACGACAGCCATAGAGGTTGTCGAATTTCGACTTGGTCACGGAGTCATTCACGTTGATTGCCGGAAAGAGCAGCGTACCCTTCTCGGCCATCTCATAAAGCCGGTGCACGCCCGTCGTGGTTTCTTCGGTCACGCCCTTCAGGCTTTCGGCGACCTTCGAATACCAGCCCGGCTGCTCGGCCAGACGCTTCTTGATCGAAGCATAGGCCGCTTCTTCTTCTTCATTTTCGGGATTGTCGAGCACCGAGAGGTCGGTCTCGGCCTGCTTGCCCAGATGAATAAGAAGCGTGGCATCACCGCCATCATCAAGGATCATGTTCGGCACACCACCGTCAGACCAATCGAAAATGCGGTGCGCATAGTCCCAGTACTCTTCCAGGGTCTCGCCCTTGACTGCGAAGACTGGCGTACCCTTCGCAGCAATTGCCGCGGCCGCATGGTCCTGGGTCGAGTAGATATTGCACGATGCCCAGCGGACATCCGCACCAAGCGCCTCGAGGGTTTCGATCAGAACAGCGGTCTGAATCGTCATATGCAGAGAGCCGGCAATCCGGGCCCCTTTGAGCGGCTGGTCCTTGCCGTATTCCTCGCGGATGGCCATCAGGCCCGGCATCTCGACCTCCGCCAGGTCGAGTTCCTTACGGCCCCATTCGGCCAGTGAAATATCGGCGACGATGTAGTCGGCTGCTGATGACATCAACATTCTCCAGTTGAATTCTCTTTGCGAACGCGGCGTATAGCAGACGCATTCCGGTGCGACAACCGAACGCCGGGAAGCTCCGCGCGGAACAGACCACCAGAATGTTGCGAATATGCAACACGGTTTATGAAACGTCACCTATGCCGACAAATGGTCGAGCCCTGAAACATCCCTGTCACACACAGCCTCTAAAACATGCCCGAGTTCAACAGACGGGCTTTCAATTCTGCGGGCCCCGAAATAGAGCAGCGCTCTGGAGGTTATTAGGTATGTTCAAACAGATTCTTCTCGGGGGTACGGCCCTGATGGGTGTGGCGGCGATGACGATGCCGGCCCATGCCGGTTCGGTCGGCTCCAAGGACGCGATGAGCGTCACCCTGGGTGGCGAACTTCGCTTCAATTTCGGTTTCGTGGATCAGGATGTGTCCGCTGGCCGGGGCCGTGGTTACGGCTTCAGCGTTGATGAATCGGAAATCAAGATCGGTGCCAAGAACACCGCCGACAACGGCATCACCTACGGTGTCGGCATCGAACTCAACGCCGCCGCTTCGGACGGCAGCGCGGCCAATGAAGCCTATGCCTTCCTCGACAGTGACTGGGGCCGCCTTGAAATGGGCGACAACGACGACGCATCTGACCGTATGGCGCTGCATGCCTATAACGTCCTTGTCGGTCGGGCAGGGGCCGATGGCGATCCGGCGGATTACATCCAGTTCGGGGGGAGCACCATTTCCGGGCCCGGATTCGACTCGACTAGCGACGATACCAAGGTGACCTATTTCTCGCCGCGCTTCGGCGGATTCCAGGTCGGCGCGTCGCTAACCCCGGATTCGGGTGTCACCTCGGGCACCGGCGGACTTCTCGACACCGACAATGACGGCGACTTCGAAAACGTCGTCGGCCTTGGCGCCAACTGGGAAGGCAAGTTCGACGAGTTCGGGATCGCCGTCGGTGTTGTCGGCGAGTTCGGCGACAGTGAAACCGCCTCGGGCGCAGACACCGAAGGCGAGATCGAGTCGATCGGCGTGGGTGCCAATGTGACCTTCGCCGGCTTCGGATTCGGTGCGTTCTATGCCGACTTGGCCGAAAAGGGCCTCTCCCAAGCCAACCGCACAGCCGGACGGGATGCGGGGTCCTATTATGACCTCGGCGTGTCCTATTCCACCGGCCCCTGGGGCGTCAGCCTCGGCTACTTCTCGAGCACGGTCAGCAACGCCACCGGCCGCGCTGACAGCGATGTCGAAATCATCTCGCTCGACGCCGCCTATGACGTGGCCCCGGGTTGGGAACTCACCGGATCATTGCATTTCGCCGAAGCCGACAATATCAATGGCTCTGCGGTAGCTGTGAACAACGACGCCACGGCGCTGATCATCAACAACACTTTCAAGTTCTAGTCGATACACACCGTATCGATCCGGAAGTTTGGCGCGGCGCCCTTCGGGGCGCCGCGTTTGTACCTACACCTGTTGCACAAACTACACCTGTTGCACAAATTTGTGGCTACACGGTCACATATTAAGCAACATATTCATATCATTGCGTTATTTCTGCAACATAACTGAAAAATAACGCCGGGGATTCACACTTCGCAATTGCCAAGGGACCGGTCCTCATTAGGATGCTGCTTGTTCCTCTTCAAAAAAAATATAAACAAAAATGCAACATAGTGGAGGACGCAAACGCCTTTTGAAGGACCTCGTTAACAGGTTCTTAAGGTGAACTATGTGTCTAAGTATTTTTTCACGCGCCAAGCGTGGGCCCACTTGTTGGAGATGTATCCAAAATGAAAATGAAAACCCTTCTGCTGGGCACGAGCGCGCTCGCAACAGCATTAGTTATCGGCACAGCAGCTCAGGCTGGGACTGTCGGATCCAAGGACGCAATGAGCGTCACCCTGGGCGGCGAATTCCGCTTTTATGCCGGCGTCGCAGATCAGGACGTATCGGCTGGTCGTGGCCGCGGCTACAGCCTGAATGTGGACGAATCAGAAGTCTGGGTCGAAGCGTCCAACACAGCGGACAACGGCATCCTCTATGGTGTGAGCATCGAACTCAACGCCGGTGCTGCTGACACTTCTGCGGCCGATGAAGCCTATGCCTTCATCGACAGTGACGTCTGGGGTCGCCTGGAACTGGGCGACAATGATGACGCCACGGACCGGATGTATGTCGAAAGTGATGACGCGCTGGTCGGCCGTCTGGGACCCGATGGCGACGCCACGGATTTCTTCCAGTTCGGTACGGGCGGTGGCATTGCTGCCACGGGCAACTCGATCACGGGTGACGCAACCAAGGCGATCTACTTCACACCGCGCTTCGGCGGTTTCCAGGCTGGCGCGTCGCTGACGCCAGACACCGGTGTTGCTTCGGGCACGGGCGGTCTTCTTCAGGCTGACAACAATGGCAGCTTCGAGAACGTCATTGGTCTTGGTGCCAACTGGGAAGGCAAGTTCGATGAGGTCGGAATCGTCCTCAGTCTGACCGGCGAATTCGGCGATGCCGAAACAGCTTCAGGCGCCGACAATATCGGTGACGTTGAGACCATCTCGGTCGGCGGCAAAATCGATTTTGCCGGCTTTGCTTTCGGTGCAGGTTATGTTGACTTCGCTGAAGCCAGTCAGACACAGGCACAGCAGACTGCCGGCGCAGATGCCGGGTCCTACTGGACTGTTGGTGGGTCTTACACGACCGGTCCGTGGGGTGTGAGCCTTAACTGGTTCGAAAGCTCCAAGGGCAACACGACCGGGGTCTCAGATACCGATATCGAGATCATCTCACTTGATGCAGCCTATAGCGTTGCACCGGGCTGGGATCTTCAGGCTGCTTTGCATCTGATTGAAGCGGACAACATTAACGCCACCGCTGTTCCCGTGAACAACGAAGGTACCGTCTTCCTGATCTCGAACCAGTTCACGTTCTGATCATACGGTAAACGACGCATTGAACGCGGCGTCCGCTCTCATGAGCGGGCGCCGTTTTCGTTTATTCTTCTCCGAACTTCTCTTCCACCAGTGTGCAAAGCGCGTCCATGGCGGCGGCAGCTTCAGGACCCGATGCGCGGATCTCGATCTCAGATCCCGGCCCGGCCGCAAGCATCATCAAACCCATGATGGAAGTTCCCGGCACCACAGCGCCGTCCTTCTGCACCTCAACTGCCGCATCAAAAGTCTCTGTCAGCTTGACGAAGCGGGCGGATGCGCGCGCGTGAAGCCCGCGTTTATTTGTGATCGCCACAACTCGGCTTGGTTCGGAAGATTCGCCCAAGACGTCTATTCGCCCTGCTTTTCAAGCAGCGCCGAGGCCACGTTGATGTATTTGCGCCCCGCCTCCTGAGCATCCAGGACGAGCGCAGCCAGTGGTGTCGTTTCACGCGCACTTGCCAACCGAATCAGCATTGGCAAATTAACCCCGGCAATCACTTCAACCGGCACATTCCCTCCCGGCGCATCCATAATCGATATCGCCAGATTCGATGGTGTGCCGCCGAACATATCGGTCAGCACAACGACACCGTCAGGTGACCCCACGCGTGCCAGTGCCTCAACAATGTCACCCCGCCGCACTTCCATATCATCGTCAGCGCCGATGGAAATCGCTTCGATGTTTTCCTGCTTCCCCACGACATGCTCAAGTGCCGCCAGAAATTCATTGGCAAGCCGGCCATGGGTCACGAGTACCAATCCGATCATGATGCCATCCCCTTGGTTTCTGCCTCGAACAAAAGTTCCCGATGGCGCACATCCACCTGGGTCGTGCGCGCCGCAATCCAGTCCTTCAGTTTCTCGGCGACATAGACCGAGCGGTGCTGTCCGCCCGTACAGCCGATCGCAATCGTCAGATAACTCTTACCCTCTTCGTTGAAACGCGGCAGCAAGAGCGCCAGCAAATCGGTCAAACGTTCGAAAAATGTCTCGAAATCCGGGTCCTCGGAAATATAGGCGCCAACATCGGCATCCCGCCCGGTCTTGGGTCGCAACTCCGGATCGTAATGCGGATTGCGAAGGAACCGCACGTCGATCACCAGATCAGCATCACGGGGCACACCGTTGCGATAGGCAAAGGAGGTGACGAGTACATTTGCTTCACCGGCAGACACGCCAACAAGTCTGTCCCGCAGAAGACGGCCAAATTCGTGGATATTGGTGTGGCTCGTATCGATCACGACATCCGCACCATCAAGCAATGGCGAAAGCAAACGACGCTCGGCCGCAATACCGTCAGCCAATGGGCGATCACTTGCCATCGGATGCGTGCGGCGTGTTTCAGTATAGCGGCGGGCAATCACATCATTGGCACAATCCAGGAACACCAATTCGATCGGTGTCGAGACACGCGCCCGTAAAGCCTCGATTTCCTGAGCAAAGGCTTCCGCAGCGAAATCGCGTGTCCGCACATCCACGCCAATCGCCAAGCCCCGTCCCGCAGCCGGCCCCTGCTGAATCAAAGTGGACATCAATCGAATGGGCAGATTGTCGACAGCCTCACAATTCATATCTTCGAGCGCCTTCAGCGCCGTTGAACGCCCCGCACCCGATAACCCTGTCACCACCAACACACGACCGGCGAGTGACGATTGAGTGCCATCTGAAGCAGTTTGGGGTTTCATCTGTCCTGACATCATCAACAACCGTTTAGAAGTTTCGCCCCAGTATACCGCGCCGCGCTGCCTCAACGCCAAGGCGAACCTTGATCGGCGCTGAAAATTCAAAGGGTGCAACACGCAGCAAGCCGACCTTATGGTCGAGAAGTTGGACACATTCTTCCTCAGGCATGCGCGGAACATCTTCCGACGCGCACAAGTCGCAAACCAAAACCAGCCGGGCCGATGCCAGATGTTCGATTTCCACAATTCCGACACCACGGACCTCGATACGACCCGCCAGTCGCTCCGGCACAGACGCCATAATGCCGCCGTCCTGAAGCTGCAATTCGGTCTGGTCATCGGCGACAAGGCGCGCGCCTGATTCAATCAATCGCAAGGCAAGATCCGACTTACCCGAGCCCGAGGAGCCACGCAGCAGAACCGCGAACCATTGGTCCCCCAGTAAAAACGCGACGCTCGTCCCGTGCACGCGAATCATTGCCGTTTGTGTCCTTGCAAATTCCTGATGAATGAGTTTGCCCGACTGGAAAACCCAATGCCATGACTTCACCACCATCCTCAGATGCGCGGCTGTTTTGACGCATCGGAACAGTGCTCCCGTGTGTTGCCGTGATATACCTCCTTACAATCGTGGTATCGCAACAGATGTGGCAAACCGCGAACCAAGAACACGTAACAGGGAGAGCGTGAACCATGAGAGAAAACAAGAAACCCCTCGGCCTGGCCGTCATTGGCTGCGGCACCATTGGACGTATCCGTGCCGAGTTCGCGCGAGACTATCCCGGGATTGGCTGGATCGGCCTTTGCGACATCAAAGAGGACCTGCTCGACCGATTGGCCGACGACGTGGATGCCGATTTCAAGACTTCAAACTTTGAAGATCTGATTGCCCGGCCGGAAGTCGATGCGGTGATCATCGCCACCGACGAAAACCATCACATGGCCCCGACGATCGCGGCGGCCGATGCCGGTCATGCGCTTTTCATTGAGAAACCCCTGGCCACGGACGCCCGCGAATCCCGTCGTGTTCTGGATGCCATCGAGACCAACAATGTTGACGCTGTGATTGGCTATACCCAGCGTTTTCGCCGGCGCTTCCTGACCGTGAAAGAACGCCTGCAAACCGGCCAAATCGGCGAAGTGACCGGCGTGATCACCCGGGCCCTGATGAACCGTATGGTGCCCATCGCCACGGTCCAGCGCACCAATCAGCGTCAAAACCTGACGCCCATGGTCGTGTCAGGCACCCATGCGCTCGATATGTGCATGTGGCTGATGGAAGGAAAGACCCCTGTTTCGGTCTACGCACAGTCCAATGACAAAGCGCTTTCGCAATACGGCACGAAAGACTCAACCTTCGGCATCTTCACCATGGATGACGGCACGATGTTCTCCATGAACATATCCTGGGCAGCCCCCGTCGTCTGGCCAGGTGCGGTCTACGGACTCGAAATCGGGATCATCGGCGACAAGGGAGTGATCGATATCGAGGACACCCATCGCGATCTGGTCATCGCCAGCGAAATTCCCCAGGGCGCCGGATATGCACCCGATGGATTCACACCCGAGTATCAGCGCCATGTGGACTTCATGACCAGCTACCCGCCCGGCGATATGTATAACGGCCAGCTCTGGGGACCGATGCGCGAAGAAACCGTATCCTGGTACCAGCGCCTCTACACCGGCATGGAAACACCCCACGCGACGGCGCAAGACGGGCACCGCAATCTGATCATGACGATGGCAATGGATCTGGCGTCCAAGCGAAATGAACGCCTGGACTTGCCGCTCAATCTCGACGTCTTCTACGAATAGACCGACCAAAACACCGCAAAGGACCGGATATGTCTGACACATTTCCCTGGGAACACATGCTCGAGCGAGCGCGCACCAACAGCTTGCTGGGAAAACAGTTGTTTGTGGTCTTCACAATGCCCGAAAACGGCATGGAGCCCATTCAGGCCAACATCAAGGAACACCTCGCCTATCAGCGTATGCTTGAAGACACCGGCGTTATGTTCGCCGCCGGCCCCATGGCCGATATGAACGGCGAAACGTGGTCTGGCGACGGCATGGTCGTCATCCGGGCGGAATCTCTTGAAGACGCCAAAGCCATTGCGGCAGCAGATCCGATGCATGCAGCAGGTGCCCGCAAATATATGGTGCGTCCCTGGATTGTGAACGAAGGGACCATGACCGTGAAGGTTGGCTTTGCCTCGGGCAGCCGCGAGCTGATCTAACCGGCGGTCGGCTGCATTGACGCCTTTGCGCCCGAGCACGTATTAAATCTCTTGGTCACCGCGCCGACCGGCGCGGCGCTGTCAGGGAGATGGGTCGGTTCATGGCGTCAAAACCCAAAACCGCAAAACGTAAATCGTCAAAACCAGCGCAGCTCAAACGCGCGCCGGGAAAACCGCTTTATGCGCAGGTCGAGGAGATCATCCGCAAGCGGCTGATCGACAATTACTGGAAGCCCGGTGAAGCCCTGCCAAGCGAGTTTGAGCTCGCCGAGGAGCTCTCCGTCAGCCAGGGCACTGTGCGCAAGGCGCTCAACGACATGGTCGCCGAGAATTTGCTCGAACGCCGACAGGGCCGCGGGACCTTTGTGTCCGAATACACCGAGCGACGAGCGCTGTTCCTGTACTTCAACCTGAAAAGCCGGGACGGCGATCAGACCATGCCGTCCAGCCGAACATTGGCCTGCGAGCAACGCCCGGCCACCGAGACCGAAAGAGACAGGCTCGAACTTGGCGAAGGTGCATATGTGGTTGCCATGCATCGGGTACGCGAATTGCGCGAACGCCCGGTGATTGTCGAACGATTGACCCTGCCGCGCGATTTGTTCCCGGGGCTGGGGGGCGATCTGAAACTGCCCGAAAACCTCTACAGGTTTTATCAGGGCGAATACGGCATCACCGTCGCCAAGGCATCGGAATCCGTATCTGCCGTCCCGGCAGAAGCACTGGAGGCGCAGCTGCTAGGCATCATGCCCGACGCACCTCTGCTCGAAATCGACCGGGTCGCGATCACGATTGACGGTCGCCCTGTCGAATGGCGGGTCAGCCGCTGCAATACATCTGACTACACTTACGTCGCCGAACGAGGTTAACCCGTCGGCACAAGGGGAGAAGAACCATGACGAAACCGACAATCGGGGTCATCGGGCTTGGCAATATGGGCCGGGGCATCGCGACCAATTTCGCCAAGGCTGGCCATCTGACAGCGGTCTGGGACATCAGCGAGGGCGCACGCAACAATCTTGCCGCGCAAGACAACATCATGGTGGCCCCTCCCGGTGAGATGGCTGCCGCCGGTGCGATGATGGTTTACGTGGTCCCCGCCACACCTGAGATCGAAGCTTCGTTCGAAGGTGAGGGTGGCGTTCTGGCTCAGGCCGCGCCGGGAACTGTGATCTACGACCTGACCACATCTTTTCCCGAGGACACCAAACGGATTGCCGCACGCGCTGCTGAAGCGGGCATCCAGTATCTCGACGCCGCCATGAGTGGTGGTGCGACCGGTGCGGATGCCGGCACCCTGACCCTGATGATTGGCGGTGATCAGGCGACCTTCGAAACCTGTCGTTCAAAGCTCGAGGCGATTGCGGACAATATGTATTTCCTCGGCGATGTCGGGGCCGGGCATGCCATGAAGCTGATCCACAACATGGTCACACACTCCATCTTCCTGACCACCTGCGAAGCCGGTCGGATGGCCGAACGCGCGGGGTTGAAGCTGTCGGACATGATCGACGTCTTCAACACGTCCAACGCGCGTTCCTATTCCAGTGAAGCGCGTTTCCCGCGTCATATTCTTTCAGAAACCTGGGACGCCCGCTCGCGGGTCTACAATCTGAACAAGGATCTGGGCATGGTCGTGCGCATGGCCGAAGGCATGGGTATGGATGCACGCTACGCCAAGGAAACCAGCACCTTCCTCAACAAGGCCATCGACCGCGGCATGGCCGAAGATGACTACAGCCTGCTCTACAAGGTCTTCGACGACATCCGCGAGGACGGGTAGACGCTCGGGGCCCAAGCCCGGAACAGCCATCGCGTTGCCCGCGTGAGGATATTCCCTGGAACGACGGCGATCCTACATCCCGCCCTTCGCACCGCTTGTCCATGCAAGCCGCGCCCCAAGCGCTGATAGTACAGGTAGTCGATTGAACCATCGGGCAATTGTCGAATGTCTGTGGTATTCGTCATGATCTGTCTCCTCATTGAATGACAGGTGCAGACTAGGTTGCGAGAATGGGGGGTGCTTGAAGGTTTCCTTGATTTACGCTTGAGATTTTCTGGATATTCATTTTTCGAGGGCATCTGACCGGTGACATACGAATTCGGCCCCTACACGCTCGATCCGGAACGCTATGAACTGGCACGCGGAAGCGAAGTTGTGCCGACAGAACCTCAGGTCTTCGCACTGCTGGAATTTCTGATCAAAAACCATGATCGTGTTGTTTCGAAAGACGAGGTCATCGAGGCCATATGGGACGGCCGGATTGTCTCCGATGCCACGCTCAGCAGCCGCATCAGCGCAGCCCGTCAGGCCGTCGGTGACTCCGGCTCCCGGCAAACCGTTATCCGAACCGTTTCACGGCGCGGGTTTCAATTCATCGCACAGATCGATGGTCAAACTCCGTCTTCGCTCGGTGAGATCGAACCGGAGACCTCGTCCCCCCAAATACGTTACTGTTCGACACCCGACGGCATAGACCTGCCATACGCCATCTCCGGACAGGGCCCCACCCTGATCAAGGTCGCAAACTGGCTCAACCATCTCGAGCATGACTGGGCGAGCCCTATGTGGGGGCCCCTGTTTCAGACGCTCTCGCGCGACAGCAGCTTGCTCCGATATGATTCGCGCGGCGTGGGACTTGCCAACTGGGAGGTTGGCGACATCGGATTTGAAGATTTTGTAACGGATCTCGAAACCTTCATCGAAGCAAACAATCAAGCGAAGTTTGCGTTGCTGGGCATATCCCAGGGGGCCGCGATTGCGATCGACTATGCTGCCCGAAACCCCGATCGGGTGACCCACCTGATACTTTGGGGCGGGTTCGCACGCGGTCGCCGTATGCGTGGAAACGAAGACAACCGAGCGGAAAGCAAGGCATTTGTAACCTTGATGCGGCAGGGTTGGGGCAAGGAAACGTCACCCTTCCGTGACATGTTTGCCGCGCTATACCTGCCCGAAGCCAGTTCGGAACAAATCCGCTGGTGGACCGAGATACAACGAACAGGCACCTCACCGGACAATGCCGTGCTCATGCGAGAAGCAATCGATAACATCGACGTCTCTCACCTGCTCAAGAAAATCGGTATGCCAACATTGGTACTTCATTCCGAACGGGAGCTTGTCTCACCCGTCAGCGAAGCCCGGTTCATGGCCGCGCGCATACCCCATGCCAGATTCGTCTCGCTCGACAGTGCAAACCACCTGGTCATGGAGCAGGAAAGCGCATGGAAACGTACCCTGCATGAAGTTCAGGCATTTCTTTCCAATTAGACTGAAGCACCCGCAGCAGAACGGCCGAGCGCAAATTTCCGCGCAGAGCTGCGTTCATCAAAGGAGTCACGCCGAACTCATACTCAAAATTCGGATTGGCCCCTTCTGGAAAAGTTCGCCTACGCCGCCGGCGCTGCAAACAACACAACAGCGAAGAAGACAGGATAAAAATCAAAAGAAATCCTGCGGCCCATTCGATTCCCTCAAAACCACGCTGCTTCCCCCGAAACGGAGGTTTTGAGCATCCCAGGCCTGCATCTGACGACTTCCAACGTGAAACCATCTAGCCGCGCGGCAGATACTCGAACAACTCATCCCTGAATTGGCTCATGGTCCTCTCGACCACCGGGGCGACCGCGGAAACAAAGGCCGCGCGCTCGTCTTCGGAGAGTTCGATCAATTCATTCTGACCCGGGTCCATCCGGGACTTGATCGCCTCATCTTCGGCAGCTGCAAATCCACGTTGCGCGGGTGTCGCCTCGGCCAGCGCGGCCTGAACGGCATTCCGGACATCTTCGGGCCAGGCATCCCATGTCTTCTTGTGGGCCAACACCACACATGGGCCAAAGAAATGCCCGCTCATGGTGATCCAGCGATGGTGTTCGTTGATCCCAAAATTGAACGTGTTGGTCAGCGGGTTTTCCTGCGCATCAACAGTTCCGTCCGCACACGCGCCGGGCAATTCGGCAACGTCGAGCGGCACCGGCTCAAATCCCATCGCGGCAAAACTTTGCTGCTGGAGCTCACTGAACAAGGTCCGGATTTTCAGGCCTTCGCAATCCGCGGGGGTCCGGATCGGGCGAACACCGTTGGAAAAATGCCGAAAGCCATTGTCCCACCAGGCGACAATCCTGAAATCGGCAGCCTCGGCCATCTTGTCGACAACCAGCTGGCCGAGTGGCCCGTCCAACATCGCATAGGCCTGCGCCCGATCCCGAATCAGGAACGGAAGGTCGAACAATGCGATCTCGGGAACTTTGTCTGCGAGATAACTGGAGGAAAAATAGCACAGGGTCGTCTCACCCGATGCCACCATGGTCAGGAGATCGGCGGCCTTGCGGCCCGCCTCTGTCACATTGAGCACATGCTCGAATCCCACCCGGTCACCAAGACTGTTGGCAAGAGAATCACCAAACACCTGCACGGCGCGATTGTGGATCGAACGCGGGCCCTGATAGCCGCTGAACTTGATATCGAACTCTGCCATGGGTCAGAATCCTATTCTGCGGCCTTGGCCTGATAATCGTCCATCGCGTCCTCGGCATTCCACCAGCAGGACCGCATATAGGCGACGTAATCTTCGGGATCGAGAACCGTCGACTTCTTGAAGCGGTTCATATTGTCGGAATCCTCGATATCCAGTTCCATCGCATCGTTGAAGCGGTTCCAGAAATTGAAGAAACCCGACACCATGGTGATCTCAAGCACCTGCACATCGTTGAAGTGAGTCTTGAGTTCAGCCATCGCGGTCTTGTCGCGGTGATAGTGACGCTCCGTCAGACATTCGGCCCACGCGATCGCAGCCTTGTCAGCCTCACTGAAAAGATCAGAGTTCTTGTAATCCCCTTCCAGCGCTTGGGTCTGTTCATCCGTCATCCCGAGCGCGCGCCCCAGCGTTGTGTTATGGCCAATGCAATAAGCGCAGCCATTGAGCATTGATGTTTTTACGATAACCAACATCTTGGTCCAGACATCGAGTTCACCCGTGATTTCCTGCCGCAAAGCGGCGATAAAGAAACCCATCAAGGGCTGCATAAGTTTCGGTGAGGCGGCGGCCAGACGAGTCGAATTGGACACCCGGCCGAGAAGCGCTGTTGAACCGTCAAAGATTGCCTTCTGTTCCGGCGTGGCATCTTCATCGGTGATCAGGGGCAGTACAGCCATCAGATATTCTCCTTCAGTTCTAAAGCAGTTCTATTCGACCGGTGGCCAGATGCGCTCACCCACCGTCGGTGAACCCGGCGTGTGCTGGGTGTAACGCACGACCCGGCCCGTCCATTCCTCTTCGTCCAGCGCCAGCGCTTCATGGGGCAGCTCGAAACTATCCATCCGCGCCTGCAGAGACGTAAACTCGTACATCACCGAATACTTCGCCCACCCGGCAACCGAAACCATCACCCGGGCAGCGATACAGCCCTTCATTTGCGCCATATGGGGCAGACGATACTGGGCGTACCAGGCACCGACATCGAACTCGTTCTTCAAGTCGCCAATACGGAAACTGCCCATCTGGATCGCCGGGCCCGGGGTCGTCCCGGCCGGGCGCTCTTGCATGTCCGGGCCATCGACGCGGGCGAAGGTTGTGAAGATACAGGGCCGGACACCTTCGCGCAGGTCGAGCATCTTTCGGGCCTCACCGGTCAGAGCTGCCTGTTCATCCATCACGCTTGGGGCCAGCAATGTCCATGGCTCGGGCGCACCCACGAGCATCAGGAACTGGGTTCCGGTGCCAAGGTCCTTGGTGTTCTGTGTTTCGGGAAAGACGTCGCGCACCTTCTGCATATCCGGCCCGCCACCATCGCTGCGGTAATGTGCGGCCCACGCGACACCCGGGCGGGACTGGATCGACGGCAAATAGTCGCTGTGCAACCAGTCCAGATATTCGTCACGCCCATCTTCCGGCAGATCGTACCAGGTTGCCCAAATTCCATTGTCCATTACTTTCTCCCCCTGAGGTACAACATCACCCTGGCAATAAGGAGGCGATGCCCCGATCACACTGACGCATGGTCAGCTCGTGTCCCTTCCCAAAAGGTCAAGCACAGGAACTGTATGGTCACATGCAGACCGGGCATGCGTTGGAAGGCCGGTTGCAGAAAAACACCGGCCTCCCGGCGCCAGGCTCATGCACTGCCTATTCGGCGGCCATGGACCCAGATGTGTCATTGCGCGGCAGCAGGACCGGCTCCCCGCGCTCGGCTGAAAGATCAGCCGCGGCATAGACATCCATCACTTCACGCGCTTCCGACGGCAGAACCATGACCGGACGGTCCAGTGCGACCGCTTCAATGAAATGATCTGTCTCCGCCTTCATGGGGCCGGCAAAGACATGATCGACCGGTTCGCCTGGCATGGTCGACATCGGATACTGGATGCCGTCTTTGACCGTGTTGATCTGAACTTCCTTATGGGTATCGTCGATGGTGAGCGCACCATCTGTACCGATGACTTCAATCCAGCACTGCGAATAGTTTTTGTAACCCAGGGGCAAAATCCAACCCGCGCCCACCGTGATAGTGGTGCCGTCATCCATGGTCACCATGATCCACTGATGGTCGGGCGTATCGCTGTCACGTGCGAACAGCTTGCCCGATTGTTGTGAATAGACCCGGATTGGCTTTCGGGGCCGCAGACACCAGAGCAGGAAATCAAGATCGTGGGTCGCCTCCATGGCCGCCGGCGACATCTTCGTGCGCCCGGTGATTTTGTCACCAAGCTCGCGGGTCACGTTCCGGCTGACCAGACAGGTCACCGGTTCACCGATCGTCCCGTCCTTGATCGCTTTGTGCACAAAGGCGAATTTCGGCTTGAAGCGCTGCGAATAACCAACGGTGAACTTCAGGTTCTTCTTCTCCGCCAGCGCGATGACCTCATCGGCCTCTTCCATCGTCGAAGATACGGGCTTTTCCACAAACACGTGCTTCCCGGCTTCCAGGCAATCCCGGATCATCGGGTAGTGCGTTGATTCCGGCGTGGCCGAGATGAACATGGCATCGACGTCGGGATTGCGCAGAATCTGGTGGTAATCATCCGTGGTTGACGTCGGGTTGGTCTCGCCCTTCACAACCGCGAGCCGCTCGGCATTGATTTCTGCCAGATGCAGCTCATCCACCAGAGGGTGAATTGCGCACGCATTTGCACGAATTCCGCCACACCAGCCCGGCCCGATTACACCAACATTGATCTGCTTCATTTTAAATCCCCACTCTTTTCCTGGTTCACCGCGGCGAATTTCCGCGTTTTAGTTTTCGATTCTTGTGCAAACCGGTCTTATATAAGACGCACGCACACTATTCTCGCGCCTGCCGATGTGCAAGTCGCGATGATCATAGACTGCTCCTCATATGGCTGTCCTGCCCGATGATGACCGCGACACTTCCCCGGACTGCGTGCTAAGTCGAATACATTCCCCGCCCCGCCACTCGGACGCTATCCGTGTTCTCTGAATTTGCCGCTATTCTGATACCGATATTTGTCACTGTGGCCATCGGCTATGGCTGGCAGCGCAGTGGTGTGGATTTTCCAACCGAGTTCGTCACCCGGTCCACGGTCTATGTGCTGACCCCCTGCCTGGTTTTTGCGACCATGACCGGGCTGGACATCTCGCTCACCGCCTATGGTCAGGTGGCCATCGCCACAATTCTTGTGATGCTAAGTGTTGCCACCATCGGAGCGTTGGCGCTCAAGCTCAAAGGCCTTCCCCTGCGCGCCTTCCTGCCCCCCATCCTGGTCCCAAACTCCGGCAATTTGGGCCTGCCGCTGGGCCTGTTTGCCTTTGGCGAGGCGGGATTGGCGCTCGCAATCGCCAGTTACACGATCTACGCGCTGGTCCAGTACACTGTGTGTCAGCTTATCGCGGCCGGAAAACTTTCCTACAAACTCGTTCTGCGCCAGCCACTGATCTACTCCGCCATCCTCTCGATGATCTTTCTGTTCACCGCCACCACACCTCCCGCCTGGGCCCTGAACACAACCAAGCTGATCGGCGGCGCGGCTATTCCGTTGAACCTCCTGGCGCTGGGCGTCGCACTGGCGCGCCTGAACGTTCTGAGCCTGCAAAACAGCATTTATGTCTCGGTTCTGCGGATCGGGCTCGGGCTCGTTGCCGCGCTTGTGATCACGGAGTTTCTTGATCTGGATCCCGTCACACGTGGTGTCGTAATCCTGCAATCGGCCGGACCGGCGGCATTGTTCTCTTATCTATGGGCGCAACTGTACGACAACAGCGCCGAGCAGGTGGCCGGCGTCATCATGGTTTCAACCCTGTTCTCGCTGGCAACGCTTCCACTTCTGCTGCTGATCGTTCTTTAGGAACTACACGGCGGGAAACAGAACCGTGAATCGCGCACCCTCGATCCGTCCATCCGCATCGCGGCGGTTTTCAGCCCAGAGTTCGCCACCTGCAGCCTCGACAATCTGCCGTGATATCGAAAGACCGAGGCCCGAATGGGTACCAAGCCGTTCGGCCTTTCCGTCCGGACCCGTGGTCGGACGATCAGAGTAGAAACGTCGGAAAATCGATTCGAGGTTTGCCTCTGGAATACCCGGACCTTCATCATCAACAGTCACCATGACGACATCCCCATCGCGCCGGTTAGATCGCGATGCCGCGACCACAATACGGCCATCGGCAGGGCTGAAGGACTGGGCGTTGGTGATGATATTGCGGAACACCTGCCCCAAACGGTCCTCAAAGGCGCAGATCGTCAGGTCGCTGCCGGGCTGTACATCCATCACGATATTCACTTCCGATGTCGCAGCATGAATATCAACCAGCGCACTCAGCACATCGCGCAGATCCAACTCAGACGGCGGATCCCGACTGAGCTCAGCATCCAGACGGGACGCATCAGAGATATCGCTGATCAGCCTGTCGAGCCGCGCCACATCATCGAGAATGATCGACATCAACTTTTTCTGTTGTGCGGGGTCTTCAACGCGGGCGACAGTTTCGACAGCACTGCGCAGGGATGTCAGCGGGTTCTTGATCTCGTGAGAAACATCAGCGGCGAACCGCTCAATCGCATCCATGCGCTGCCACAGGGCCTCGGTCATGGCGCGTAAATCCCGCCCCAGATCACCGATCTCATCCCGTCGTCCGGCAAAGTCGGGAATAGAGGTGTATCGGCCCGATCCCGATCGCACGCGTTCAGCCGCCGCAGCAAGCCGTTTGAGCGGACGCGCAATCGTGGCGGCCAGATAAACCGAGAGCAGAATGGTCACGGCCAAAGCCACACCGAAGACCTGCAGAATGTCGATGCGAATGGCACGCATGGCACGCTCGATTTCACCGCTGCCGTGGGACAGCATCAGCGCCCCAACGACTTGCTTGTAACGCTTCACCGGAATGGAAACAGAAATCACCATGCCGCCGGATTCGTGACGGCGCACGGTCGCGCCCGCCTCATCGGTAAGTGCGGAGATGGCCTCCCGGTAATCACTGGCACGCTGCGGCACACGTTCCTGATAGATCGGCAATTCGCCCTGATTGGGTGACCAGTTCAGAACCGCCTCAAAACGATCGCGCAACCATGTCCAGGGCGCAAACCCGTCTGTTGGGGGCAGTTCGCGCACACGCACCAACCCACGCGGGTCGATCAAGGCCTGGGTGTCGGTCACAAGGGCCCCATTCTCCGAGAACAATCGCGCCCGGGTCTGGGTGGGGGCCGTCAGACGACGCAGCATCAGGCTTGCACGGACAGGGTCGACCAGTTGCCCAACACCCGGCGCAATCACAACGGCACCGGCACCTAGTGCACCAGCAAAAACCTCCCCTTGCACACGCAGGGCTTCGATTTCCGCGTCGATCAGGCTTTCCTGATACTGGTCGAGAAAAAAGAACCCGCCGACCGGCACAGCAAGCACCAGCAAATTTATGGCGAGGATACGTCGGGTTAGTGAAGAGGAAGGACGACGACGCAACAACCATGAAAAAACGGCGATGATGGGCGCACGCCAGCGCGAAGATGCCGGCAGGCCGCCTTCAGAATCAGATCGACTGCGCACCTTTCCCGACGCGTGATCGGGATGGCCCGTCGCATAGTCTGATTGGCGCGCATCCATCGTCATCCCCTCCCCCGGTGACGTCCAGCACGCAGCCCAGGCCGCGTGCTGCAAAGATCAATTGTCTTTGTAGCGATAGCCGATGCCATACAGGGTTTCGATCTGGCTGAAATTGTCATCGGCGTCACGGAACTTTTTGCGCAATCGCTTGATGTGGCTGTCGATGGTGCGGTCATCCACATAGATGTTTTCGCCATAGGCGGCATCCATGAGCTGATCGCGACTTTTGACATGACCGGGACGCTGCGCAAGAGCCTCAAGAATAAGAAACTCGGTCACAGTCAGAGTCACTTCATGATCGAGCCATGTGCACAAATGTCGGATTGGGTCGAGAACGAGATCACCGCGCCGAACCACAGAATCACTCTCGCCATCCTGTGACAACTGCTCGGCTTCCGAGCGCCGAAGAATGGCGCGGATACGCTCAATCAGAAGACGCTGCGAAAACGGCTTGGTGATGTAATCGTCTGCGCCCATGCGCAGGCCCAGAACTTCATCAATCTCATCATCTTTGGAGGTCAGAAAGATAACCGGCATTTGGGAGGAATTGCGAAGCTTCCCAAGTAGTTCCATGCCATCCATACGCGGCATCTTGATATCGAGGACCGCAAGATCAACCGGCGTCTGGGTCAACCCGGTCAAGGCCTCGTCGCCGTCGGCATAGGTGCTGACGTGATAGCCCTCAGCTTCAAGAGCCATTGTGACCGATGTGAGAATATTCCGGTCGTCATCGACCAACGCGATTGTCTGGGCCATAGTTCAGGGGTCCCCTATTTGTGATCGAACGAGAGTTCCGACGTCGAATGCCGCCTTCAATCACTTTCGTGTTTCATTATGGCGCATTTGCGGTGAAGTTTGTTCGTCAATCAGCCCGGATATAAAGGGTTTTTGCTGGCGGGGCCATTTTGTTGACACAAACGGAAACGTGAAGAACGTGCGACCGGTGGACACATGCGACGGCGGGCCACATTGCACACGGCCGTCATCGAAATTAAACGCACCCTATGAATAGAAAGCTGCACATTGCCATCGTCGCACTTGTTGTTGTGGTCTTTGCATTCGGAGCATGGCTCAACCTCCGTCATGACGATCCCCCCGAGAACGCGGCTGTCGGCGGTATGGTGGTCAATGTCGATATTGGCGGACCGTTTGAACTGACCGATCATACCGGCGCGCAATTCACGCGCGATGATCTTGCGGGCGACTATGCCCTCATCTATTTCGGCTACACCTTTTGTCCGGATGTCTGCCCGACCGAACTCGGCCTGATGGCCGAAGCCATCGACCTTCTGGAAGGTGACGGCGAACGTGTTCGACCCGTCATGATCACCATCGACCCCGAACGCGACACACCAGACGTGCTGTCCGAATACGTGCCGTTGTTTCATGAACGCCTGGTCGGGCTGACAGGGACCGAGCAAGAGGTGCGCGATGTGGCCACGAAGTACCGGGTCTTCTACCGGCGTTTCGAAGACCCGAGTTACACCTACTACCTGATGGATCACACATCCTTCGTCTATTTGTTGTCACCGACAGGCGAAATCGCCTCCATGTTCCGATATCAGACGCCGCCCGAAGAAATGGCGGCAACAATCCGCCAACATATGCGCAGCCAATCGAAGGGCTGATTTCACAAAACCCATGCCGAGGGCTCAAAACCGATGCTCAAGATTCTACTTGCTGCCACGTTGGTGTTCACAACAAACCTTCCTGCTGCGGCACATGAGGAGGAGTCCGAGAACCTCGTGATCTCCCACCCATGGTCACGCGCAACTGCACCCAATCAAAAAGTGGGTGCCGTCTTCATGAAAATCCGCAACAAAACCGATGTTACCGATCACCTGATCGGGGGCTCAACGCCTGATGCAGCGAAAGTAGAAATCCACAACCACATCAAAGATGGAAATGTGATGCGCATGCGTCGTGTCGAAAGCGTGGAGATACCCGCAAACGGTTCGGTAGAACTGGCTCCCGGCGGGTTTCATGTAATGCTCATGGGATTGAAGGCTCCTCTGTTCGAAGAGACAGTCGTTCCCCTCACACTGACCTTCAAAAATGCCGGAGACGTGGAAATTGAAGCCGTTATCGAGGCTGCCGGCGCCCGCACCGCCACATCTGCACCCATGAAAATGAAAACCAAGGACATCATGATGAAGGAAGGTGCAATGGAGCATGAGGGCCAACATGGTCAGGATCACAAAACCGGTTCTGCGAAATAACGCATGAAACTCTTGCGGGCGGCGCGTGGTTCGCTAATCTTTGCGCCGCTATGACCATTGATGATCGAGAAAAGCCGAGCGACGTGTTGGCGCGTCGGCTCCTCCGCAAAAACCGGACGGCGACCCTGTCCACTCTGGACACCGAAACAGGCGGCAGCCCCTATGGCAGTCTGGTGCTGGCAGCCTGTGCACTGGACGCCACGCCGCTCGTCCTGCTGTCAGATCTCGCGCGCCATACCCGCAACTTCAAAACAGACAATCGTGTATCGATGGTATTTGCCAGCCCGGGTGTGGAAGCGATCAACATGTCCAGGGCAACCATCATCGGAAAGATGGAGCCGTGTGACGACGCACGATTGCACGACCGATTTCTTCGGCGTCACCACGGCGCGCGCAATCATATGGCGTTCGCTGATTTTCATCTCTACCAACTCGTACCCGAAAGTGTTCATTTCATCGGAGGGTTTGGTCGCATTGAAACCCTCGATGCCGGGGACGTCGTTCTAGGGAAAGCCCGTGTCGAAGTCCTCACTGAAGCAGAAGCGGATATCGTTGAGCATATGAATCTGGACCACACTGCCGCCATACGGGCCTATGCGCACAGCCATGCTGATCGACCAGGTTTGGACTGGCGCATGACAGGCATTGATCCCGAAGGTTGTGATTTGGCCCGCAACGATGCCGATGCCAGGGTTGATTTTAGTACCATCGTCGAAGATGCCGCGGGTGCCCGCGCAGAACTCGTCCGCCTGGCAAAAGAAGCCCGCCACGAAATCTGATTTCAAGACTTCCGAGAATCTGGACTGCATGAACGGCAACTAGTAATTGCGAATGATTATCATTTGCATATAATGCTATTCGCCAATCATCGACCCAACGGAATCAACATGAACAAAATGAACCAGCCGACGCCGGAATCAATTTCTGCCGGCGACCTCTCCTACGTCGAACGACTGCTGCTCCATGCGCTGCGCCAATGGGTAAGCGACCGGACCCGCTGGCCGGAAGTGGTGCTCGAATTCAACCGCACATGCGGACCGCGGGCGGCCACGCGGATGTGCGAATCTCTCGAAGCCGCCTTCCGCACATTGGGCCTGCACGCGCGACGCCATGTGCGCTTGCATCCCCTGTTGTGTTGCAGCGTCAGTCAGGACGAACTTTGTGTTCTAAATGTTATCGCAGCACATCAATCCCAGTCGGCATTGCATGCGAAGTCTCTGATAAATTGGCTTGTGTCGCCCCAGGCCGCTTCAGCACTTGAAACCGAGATCGATATCCTGGCTCGCAGCCTCTACGACGCCGGCTATATCCTCAACATTCGTCAACAACCGACCCGACACTCGGATGTTGCGGTGCAGGCCATTCACGCCGTTCACTGACGGTCGTGGGCGGGATACTGTAACAGGGAAAATTCGAACCAACGCGCCAACCGAGAGAATGTACAAATGCCCTACACCCGAAACGACGGCGTCGATATCTGGTACGAGACCTGCGGACAGGGACCCGCGATCACCTTCCTGCATGGGCGCGCCGGAAACGCAGCCAGCTGGTGGCGACAAGTCGCACATTTTTCAAAAACACATACCGTGACCGTTTTCGACCAGCGCGGGTTTGGGCGCTCCCCCTGCATGCGTGATGACTTTCGAGCTGACGCATTATCGGGTGATGTCGCCGCCGTACTGGATGCTGCTGGCGTGACCCGGTCCGTACTGGTCTCGCAGTCCATGGGAGGTATCTCGGCAATGCGTTTCGCGCGGGATTGTCCAGAGCGTTTGGCTGGGCTGATCGTAAGCTCCTCCATGGCCGGGATCGTCCCCATGGATATCCGGCGTCGGCTTGCCGAACTGGAACGGGCCAACACCGTCACCCTCCCGGATCGGGCATTTGCCCCGGGGTACAATGATCGTGAGCCTGCTCTCTATGAGCTCTACAAACAGATACTCTCGTTCAACACGGCCTTTGACCCGGGCTGGCGCGCACGTATCGCAGGACCCGACCAGAGTTTCGGAGCGAAAGACTTCACCGACTATGCTGTTCCAACCACGTTCGTGGTCGGCGAACATGATCAGTTTTTCCCACCAAACTTCGTGCATGAAATCGCAGCCTGGGTGCCCGGCGCCACCGTGATCGATATGCCCGATGTTGGCCACTCCCCGTATTGGGAATCACCCGATGCGTTCAACGAAACTATTAGAAACTGGATGTCCGAAAACGCTGTCTGGTAGGCACAAAGCCCGATAACGGATCAGGCGTCTTCAATCAGCTCAACGGTCACAGCAAGAGGACCTTTCTCCCCCGAACGCGTTGTCACACGCACACGCGAATCCGCATCCAGCATCCGCAGCCCCGATTGCGCGACTACCCGGCCGGACACAAAAATATCCTGCCCTTCATCGTCAGGCATGATGAAGCCATATCCCTTGTTGGGATCAAAAAACTTGACCACCCCTTCGATCGCCGGAGCATCCGGATCGCTGGCGACCACCACTTCGGGGGCACCACCGGTGACGCTAAAAATAACGGAAACCATCGGACCGCGCGGGCCCTGTTCAATCTCGCATTCGAGCTCGGCACCGTCCTGCAGATCTTTCTGCCCGGCTGCCTCTAGAACAGATACATGGATAAACGCATCGCCCAGACCATTTGATGGTTGAACAAAGCCGTAACCCTTGATCGGATTAAACCATTTGACGGTGGCGGAAATCCGTTCCCCTCCGCCGTCTGTCACCTCTGAATCACTCATAACCGGTAAATCCTGACGCACTCGGCGCCGCGGTACCAATCAAGGATCTGCTCTTCCTGAGCGTGAGCCCGTCCCCGCGGTGCACACTAATGGCAAAATCCTAGCACAGGATTCCTGTCCCATAGCGAGTCAGAATTTGGGACAAAGTTGCTGCACCGCAATATTCAGGAAGCGCCAGTGTCAGCCTCGTCGTCACGAACACCGTTCATGGATGCGCTTTCTGTTTTGGCACCATCGAGCCGCGCTCCGGTAATATCTGCCCTGTCGAGCACAGCCTGCGCCAGATCTGCGCCCCTGAGGTCTACGTTACGGAGTTTCGCTTCAACCAGTTGCGTGGGGAGTCGCCGCTTCGCACTAATGATCAACGGACCCATATTGCAGTCGCGAAGAACAGCCCCAGAAAAATCTGCACCGGTGAGATTCGCCCCGCGCAAATCAGCCCCCTCAAGGTTCGCAGAACGAAAATCCGCGCCCTCGAGATACGCGCCCTAAAACTTCACACTGCTCATATCGAGGGCATAGAATGTTGTTCCGCGTGCACTGAGCGCCGCCAAATTGAGGTTGGCCATCAGCTTGATTGGCCGCATGTCCACACCCGACAGATTGGCTGCATTTCCTTCCGCGCCACCAGATTCAATGAACCGGATATGGTCTTCAATCTGATCGAGCACCGGCGGGTCAAGATCCGCCATCGGCGTACCAACGGGCGCATCCGTCAGGGCATTGTCCAACCGCGCCTGATGAAGGGTCGCCATTGTCAGATCAACACCCGCCAGAACGGAATCGGTCAGGTTCGCATCGGTCAAATCTGCGCCCGACAAATCAGAACCTTCAAGATTGGCACCGGTAAAATCCGCCTGCTTGAGATTCGCTCGGATCATTTTGCAGTTCTTCATCACCGCACCAGAGAAGTCCGTGCGGATGGCCAGCATGCCGGACAGGTTTGCACCCTCCAGGTTTGCGTTGGCGAACACGGCCTCACCGACATCTGACTGGTTGGGTTCCTGTTCATGATTGCGGTATCGAAGATTTCCAAGAGCATCGGTCTCGGCAATCACGCCTTCACGCAAATCCGCCTCAAATAGATCTGCCCCGGTCAGGTTGGCGCCACGCAAGCTCGCACCACGCAAGTCGGTGCGCCGAAGATTGGCCTTGCCAAGAACCGCATCACGCATATCGCAGCAGAAAAATACAGCATTCTCTGCCCGGGCACCGGAAAGATCAGTGCGGACCATACGTGCACCGGAAAAATTCGCGTCACCCAGATCCGCGTCGACCAGTGAAAGTTCACTCAGATCGCAAAACCCGAAATCAGCGCGTCTGCCGCCCGGCAACCCGGCGTAAAAGCGTGCGTGCAACTTGATCAGCGCGTCGACCTCCGATTGGGTCAGACTCCGGAGGCCGCCCACACTCGGCGATACCGTCGGCGTTGCCTGATCGATCTGTTCCGCCGATCCCAAATTACCCACGCACTTTCTCCTTCATCATCACACCAAGCAGTGGTGGCGACATAATGACGGAGGCGAATTAATGCGGGATTAATGCACAAGCGTACATACAATGTGGTGTATTTAAAGTTGACGCATCAACAAAATTTGTAAAGTCATTGAAATATAACAAAAATACTTTACGTTTTTGCTAACACTTTATAAACGTTTCCGACTTAAATTGGTTAACCAACAGTAACGACGCTTCAGAGTCTTTCGGGGGAGGGACAACGATCGTGACACAGGTAGTTCGCCACAAATCGGCAGGCGAAAAAGGCAGAGTGTATTCACGGCGTGCGCGCCGTGGTGCAGCAGCGCTCTCCAAAGGCGAGCCAACAGGCGTCCCGTCAGCGGAACGGCCGGAGAATGACGGCCCACATCCGGGCCTTCTGGAACATCTGGGCCCCGCCTATATGGCAACGCCGGAGGGAGAAATTCTCTGGCACAACGACACATTCATCTATTTTGCACGCGCGGTCTGGGACATCTCGGAGACCGACAGCAAGCTCGTAACCGCGCCACCAGCCCTGCAGCAGATGATCAATACGCTCGTCGAAACAGGACATTTTGAGCCGGGCCGTATTTACAGCGAAGCTGGCGGCGTAGAACGCGTCTTCCGCGGTCGCCACTTTCTTAGCCAGCAGAACGGCGCGCCCGTCGTCTATGGCTATTTCGAAGACATCACCCAACGTATAGCAGCCGAACGACGGCTAACGGCACTCGATGACAAGCTGACCGACGTTATCCGGTCAACCTCTGACTGGGTTTGGGAAACAGACACCGAAATGCGTCTGACGGAAGTCTCGGCGCGGATTGCGGCCATCACCGGCGCGCCCCCGGACGCACATCTTGGCAAGGCCATGTTGTCGCTGGGCACCCTGCCGGATCCGATGCCCGGAATTCCCGACCTCAACCGCCTGATGGCCGATCGTCGACCGTTCCGGAACCGCTTGTTCCTGATGCGCGACGAGACAGGGCAGGCACGCCGCATCCATCTGAGTGCAACCCCGTTCTTTGATTCTGACACAGGTCGGTTCCTGGGATATCGCGGGACTGGCACCGACGTCACGCGCGCGCTCGAGGCCGAGCGTGACGCGGTCGTGGCCCGTGAAAAACTTGAAGAAGCCATGGATGCACTGGAGGTCAGTAACGAGCATCTTCGCGAAGCACTCGAAAAATCACAATCCGCATCAGAAGCAAAGAGCGACTTCCTGGCTCTGACCAGCCACGAATTGCGCACGCCCTTGAACGCGATCATCGGGTTTGCAGAACTGAGCCGACGCATGATCGACGACACGGTCCCCGAGCGGTTGCCCTCCTATTTGGACAACATCCTCTCTGCATCAGGTCACCTGGTACAGATCATCGACAACCTGCTCGACACGGTCCGGATTGAAAACGAAACCGTAGATATGGCTCTTATCGAAACCAGTGTGGCGGACTTGATCCGCGACACGATCTCGATGGTCGAGGTGCGCGCTGAAATGTGTGACATCGCACTCTCCATTCCGAAAATCCCTGAAGACCTGACAATTCTCGCCGATCGCACTTCGGCACGTCCGATCCTGATCAATCTGCTGACCAACGCAATAAAGTTCACGAGCGAGGGCGGAAACGTCGGGATAGATATTGTCCCTGGCAAGGCAGACTTGCTCTACATCACTGTCTGGGACACAGGTCTCGGCATCCCGATCGAACAGCAACAGGCTGTATTCGACAGGTTCCACCGGGTTCGCGACGACACCTTCACCACGAATACCGAAGGGGTCGGCATCGGCCTGCACGTAGCGCGCAACCTCGCCCAGCTGATGGGCGGTGACATCACTCTGGAAAGTGAGATAGGCAACGGTTCACGCTTCACGCTGGCGCTCCGCCTTTGGGAGCAAGTCGCACTCGACCCGGTACAACAGCTCGACGTCTGAACCCTAGTTTTTCAAAAGTCACTCTGCAGGAACGGGGACGAAACCAAGCCCCGGTATCAGCCGATGTCGTGGTCCGACATCTTGCGGACAAGCCCGACCTGGTCAGCACCACTGGGGGTGATCAGTCCATCGCGCACCCAACCGCGGTCCTCCATATCCTGCCACTCATGGGTCGGTACAGATACGAAACCGCGCACGTGACGGGGACTGACAACCACCGGCCCATCAAGAGGAACCGACACTTCGGCAAGTGCACCCTGAGCCAGCCAGGTCAGCGCGAGCGCCTGAACCCGGCTGATCCCGTTCGGACCGTTCTCACCTTCCGGAGCCGCCGCAATCAGCGGGACCGTCGCGACCCAGAATTCGTCATCGGAAACACTGGCGGCAAGCTCAAGGTCCGCACGCGCGCGTGCCTCATCGTCAAAAGCACGAACGGCCTCAACATCACCGCTCGCCTGTTTGCGGCACAACACCCAAACACCCGGTACTGCCAAATCGGCAACATCACCGGACGTCTCGGAGGCCTCGGCCTGAGAAGCTGCAATAGGTTCTGGCGCCCGCACCACATTGGACATCGCGTCAGAATCCTTTGGGTCCCGATCCGGTCCCTCAAAGTCAGCAATCTCATTTTTCGACGTAATGGCCATGCGCCCGATATGCCGCCTGGTTGATGTTCAAACTTTGCCCGAAAGAAGATGATTTTCAGGCACGGTGTGAGCGTGTTCTGAAAATGCTAGTGGTTCGCCCCCCGACACACAAAAAACTAACGCAGGCTGGCGTGAATGTCAGCAACCCCTAATGAACAGCAACAGGTGAATTGTGGATGAGCCTGTTGATAAGCCCGGTAAAACCTTGAGGCTCTCCCGCGCAGATCAGGCGGCTGCATCTTCGGCCTGCTTGTTCATGGTCTCGAATTCGTCCGGCCAGTTGTCCCCAAGCCAGCGCAGATACTCGCCCATTTTCGCGGGATCCATATGCAGCGAGCCCTGAATCTTGTCGATCTCGGGCTGGGCCTCGATGGCAACATCAAGCGAATCATTGATCCGGTTGATCATATTGAACATGCCACAGAGCATGGTCATCTCCACAATCTCACCCTCGCTGAAATTTGCTTTCAGGCGGGTATAGGCGTCTTCGTTTTTCTGGGCCGTATTGCGGGTCACGTTCTCGGCCCAAAGGATCGCGGCCTTCTCGCGCTCGTTGAACAGATTTGACGTCAGGTAATCGTCGGACGACATCTCGATAATCTGCTCATGGGTGATGCCGGCCGCCTGACCCAATGAGGTGTTGTGCGCGTAGCAATACTCGCACTCGTTCACATGGCTGGTCTTGATGACCACCATTTCCTTGATCTTGCCGCTGATCCGGGTGCCCGGCCATTCGCGCTGGGCGCTCGCATTGATCGGCAGGAACAGCATCGCCAGAAACGGTGCGTTGGAGATCGTGCGGTAGAAATGCGGCACCCGCCCCAGTAGTCGGGTCACAGCCCCATAAAAATCCTCGAACTGGCCGTCGATTGCTTCCGGCTCGATCGTCTGAACTCGTTTCTGTTCGCGCGCCATGGCACGTCCTCCCCATGAATATTTTGACCAATATTGTTGGGGTCATCCTAGCGCGCAAAAAGGGGCTGTGCACCCGTCCAGGCGGCACAACGCTTTCAAGAATTAAGAACCTACAACCAAAATCAGGCTCGCCATTCCCGCAAAAATGAGACCCCGCAAACGTGAACTGACGCCTAATGCGCCTCGTTCCAGGTGTCGCCCACACCCGCATCGGCGACCAGCGGCACAGACATGTTCACGGCCGGGCCGGCGGCGTTTTCCATGACGTCGCGCATGACTTCGATCAGGTTGTCGACCTCGCCCTCGGGCGCTTCGAACAGCAATTCGTCATGGACCTGGAGCAGCATCTTTGATTGGAAGTCGTGCTTGGCCAGCGCGTCGGGCACGCGGATCATGGCGCGTTTGATGATGTCGGCAGCCGCCCCCTGTATGGGCGCGTTGATCGCCTGACGTTCGGCAAAGCCGCGAACGGCCTGATTCTTGTCCTTGATGCCACGCAAATGAATGCGGCGCCCGAAGATCGTGTCCACATGGCCGGCCTCCTTGGCCTCCTCGCGGGTGTCTTCCATGTAGCGCTTGATCGCCGGGTAGCGTTCGAAATAGGCGGCAATGTAATCCCGGGCTTCGTCCCGGCCGATGTTCAGATTGTTGGCAAGACCAAAGGCCGAAATGCCATAGATGATCCCGAAATTGATCGCCTTGGCGTTGCGCCGCATCATCGGGTCCATGCCCTCGATCGGCACATTGAAGACCTGACTGGCGGTCATCGCGTGAATGTCCTGCCCATCGCGGAAGGCCTCGATCAGAGCTTCTTCACCGGCGACATGGGCCACCACGCGCAGCTCAATCTGTGAATAATCAAGGCTGACCAGCTTGTTGCCCTTGTCGGCCATGAAGGCGGCGCGAATTTTGCGGCCTTCCTCTGTGCGCACCGGAATGTTCTGCAGGTTGGGATCATTTGAAGACAATCGCCCGGTCTGGGCGATCGCCATGCCGTAGGAGGTGTGCACCCGCCCGGTGTCCGGGTTGATCTGCTCCACAAGCGCGTCGGCATAGGTCGATTTGAGCTTCTGCATCTGCCGCCACTCGAGGATTTTCTGTGGCAGTTCATGGCCCTGTGCGGCCAGTTCATCGAGCACATCTGCCGAGGTGGTATAGGCACCGGTCTTGCCCTTTTTGCCGCCCTCAAGACCCATCTTGTCGAACAGAATCTCACCCAGCTGCTTGGGAGAGCCGACATTGAATTCCTCACCGGCCAGCTCGTAGGCCTTGATCTCCAGCTCCGCCATGCGTTTGGCGAAATCCTTCGAGAGGTCTTTCAGGGTTTCGGCATCCGCGCGAATGCCCGCGCGCTCCATCTCAACGATCACCGGCACCAACGGGCGTTCGATGGTTTCGTAGACGGTCGCCATGCGCTCACCCACAAGGCGGCGCTTGAAATTGGCGTGGAGCCGCCCGGTCATGTCCGCGTCTTCGGCGGCGTAATCCAGTGCGGCCTCCAGCGGGACTTCCGCAAAGGAAATCTGCTTCTTGCCCTTCCCGACCACGGCTTCGTATTTGATGTTCTCGTGATCGAGATGGCGGAAAGACAGATCATCAAGTCCGTGCTTGTTTCGACCGGCATCAAGCACATAGGACATCAACATCGAATCATCGATGGCGACAGGTGCGAGCGGAGATTCATCGGGCAGGTATTTCTCCATTGCCCGGCGCAGTACCAGCAAATCGTATTTGGCGTTCTGGGCAACTTTAAGGATCGAGGGATCCTCGATCAGGTCCTTGAGCACCCGCAGTCCGGCCACCATGTCGATCTGCTTGAGCGCTCCGTCGTCGCCGCCACCCTGATCGCCGCCAAGGTCCAGCTCGTCAGACACCGCCTCCACATGACCGACCGGCACGTAGCACGCCTGCCCGGGCACCGTCGAAAGCGAGAACCCGACCAGCTGCGCCCGCATGGCATTGAGCGAGGTCGTCTCCGTATCAAAGGCCACGAAGCCTGCGTTCCGGGCGGTGTCGACCCAGGCTTGCAGCGCGGCCTCGTCCTGCACCAATTCATAGGTCGCATCCACCGGCGCTGCGATGGGGGCGGCAGCCGTTGTCGCGCTCTCTTCCATCAGGCCTTCGGCGACGAACCGGCTTTCGACCCGCTGGGTCAGCGTGCGGAACTCCATCGCCTTGAGAAATTCCACAACCGTTGCCGGGTCGGGGTCTTTCAGCGCGAAGTCTTCAATCTTGTGGTCGGTTTCCACATCGTCTTTCAGGCGCACCAATTCGCGGCTGACCCGGGCCAGATCGGCAAACTCAATCAGGTTCTCGCGACGCTTGTTCTGCTTGATCTCCCCGGCGCGCTCAAGAAGCGTGTCGAGATCACCATATTCATCGAGCAGCAAGGCTGCGGTCTTCACACCGATCCCCGGCACACCGGGCACGTTGTCGGTGGAATCCCCGGCGAGCGACTGCACATCGACAACCTTGTCAGGGGTCACCCCGAACTTGTCCATCACCTCATCGGGCCCGATCACGAGATCCTTCATCGGATCAAACATGTACACATGCTCGCGGACGAGCTGCATCAGATCCTTGTCGGAGGACACCACGATAGTCTCGATGCCTTGGGCCTCGGCTTCCCGGGCATAGGTCGCAATCAGATCGTCGGCCTCATAGCCTTCCAGCTCAATCGAGGGCAGACCAAAGGCCACCGTTGCTTCGCGAATCAGCGCGAATTGCGGGCGCAGCTCCTCGGGCGGGGCGTCCCGGTTGGCCTTGTATTCGGGATAGATATCGTTGCGAAAATTCTTTCGCGAAGCGTCAAAGATCACCGCCATATAGTCATAGGCGCCATCGTCACGTGCCCGGTCGATCATCTTCATCAGCAACGCGCAGTAACCATTCACGGCGTTGGTGTAGACACCATCCGAGCGGCGAAACGCATCCAGCGGGCTTGAGTGAAAGGCACGGAAAATGAAGCCCGAGCCGTCGATCAGATAAAGGCGCGCGGGGACATCGTCACCGGTTCCGCCATTGGTTTTCTTTGGTGCAGCCATATCCTAGGTTTAGCGCAAATCGCCCAAGCCAAACAGCCGTCCCTGTGTACAAGAATACAGAGCGCGAAATACCGGTCGCGCAGAGGCGAAACCTAATTGCCTTTGATGGCGATAACGAGGTTCTGACGCAGTTCCTCAACGACCGCATGGGCGCCCCCGGCTTCCATGATGTTGATCCCCAGAAAGGACTTCACGCCGTAACCAACCAGGAACACCGGCACGGCCACCACGATGACCACCGCGGACATCGCAATCGCATTGCTGAGGGTCGCGACAGGATGGAATTTGCGGTCGTTCCGGCGACGTTTTGCCGTCCGGCGTTCGCGCCCCATCAGCAGCACCACATAGCGGCGCAAAAGCGGTATCGAGAAACGAAGATCGACCGTATGGGCACCGCGCTCACGCGCCCCGAAACTCATCTTGATCGCACGCAACTGCTCATCGGTAAAACTGCGCGCGAGTGCAGGCGACAAATCCCGAAAGAAGTCCTCCAGAAAAGGGTCGCCACCCGCGGGATCACCCCTGAATTTCTGCTGCATGTTCATGCATGACAATGTGCCATGCCGGACGTTAACGAATTCCTACAAACACCCTATTTCGGCGGCCAGTTGTCGTGCGGCATAAGGTCGAGCTGGGAGCCAAATCCCGGCAGTGCGCGGAACCGATCCTGCCAAGCCGCGATGTTGGGATACTTGGTCACGTCGTAGCCCGCATCGGACATAAAAGTAGAGACCGGAAAACACGCAATATCGCCGATCGTCGGTCGACCACAGGCCAGCCATTCGTGGTCGGCCAGATGGGTCTCCATGACGCCAAGGCCCCGGTCCCCAACTTTCTTGAAGAAATCATAGACCGGTCCCGGGCCCGCCCCGAAATTCATTTCAAAGCGCATGCGCGCAACGCCATAGCCGAAAAAGTCGATGGCAAAGCCGATCCAGTCTCCGACCCGGGCTTCCTCGTCCCAGCCCTTCGGACCAAACTGGCCCGTCTGCTCTGTCAGGTAGCGCAGACAATCATGGCTTTGCCGCAAAACCAGATCACCGTGGCGCAACGCGGGCACCTTGCCGAGTGGATTCACCTTCAGGAAGTCCGGGGCCAGATTGCTCCCATCCATCAGATCCACAAGTTCAAAATCATATTGTGTGCCGGTCAGGGCCAGCATCAGCGCCACCCGATAGGAGTTCCCGGAACGCGGATGAGCATAAAGTGTGTAGTCAGCCATGAGCTTCCCCTTCTTTGAAGACCTGCAGTATAGACCAGACATGTCGAACCTGCGGCCCTAGGGTTGCACCTGCACCCGGAAGGAGCCGTTTCATGGAACAACGTTTGAGCCTCATCACGCTGGGCGTGCGTGACCTGGCACGCAGTCGTGCTTTCTATGCCGATGGGATGGGCTGGACCCCGTCTGAACTCAGCAACGAGAACATCGTCTTCTTCCAATGCCCTGGTGTGGTGTTCGGGCTATACGGGCGTGACGCGCTGGCTGAAGACGCCGCGCTGGACAATGCCGAAGGGAGCGGATTTCGGGGTGTCACACTTGCCTACAACACGCGCTCCAAAGACGAAGTTGATGCCGTGCTGGCGCACGCCGAAACCATCGGTGCCAAAATAGCAAAACCGGCCGAAGATGCATTTTGGGGCGGTTACTCAGGCTATTTCGCAGATCCCGATGGGCATCTCTGGGAGGTCGCGTGGAATCCGGGCTTTGCCATCGACGAAGCCGGGAATGTGACGCTGCCCAACTAATTTATGCGGCCACGCCGCCAATAAAGCCGTTCGCGGGTCGTACGGTCATGGACAAAGCCCAGTTTCTCAAGCGTCCGGATCGAGGCCGTATTGTCCGCCGTGCAATCGGCGATGACGGCACTGGTTGCGGTGTCATGGAAGGCCCATTCGATCAAGGCACGACAACCTTCCACGGTGAGGCCCCGACGGCGATGGGCTGGCACGATCTGATAGCCAAGCTCAACTTCACCCGCCGCATTGGGCGGCCCTGTGAAAGACGCCGCACCGACAACCATCCGCTCGGCATCATATCGAAACAGCCAGAGACCCCAGCCCGCCGGATCGCGCGGGGCTGTATGCCCAAGCGCCGGATTGGCGGCATCATCCAGGCGCTGGGCAAAGGCGGGCAGCTTGGTTGCCAGCTCGGCATCGGGGAAGTCCCGATGAATCAGGCCATCCGCCAGCGCAGCCGCGCCCTTTCGATCGGTGAGCAAAGCACGCGCAAGCTCACGCCCGACAGGCATCAACTGCATGCGCGGGGTTGTGATTGGCTGGGGAAGTGCAGCGGACGGGGACGTCAATGCCCGGAGGAAGCCGGCGCATCAGCCGACAGCACAAAATGGCGACCGCAATAGGGGCAGTCGATTTCTGTCTTCTCACCCATGTTGAGAAACACCCGTGGATGTCCCAATGCGCCCCCGCCGTCACAGGCGAGTTCGCGGCTGTTGGCTTCAATCGTTTCGGGCGGCTGCATGGCGAGCGAACTCCTGCGATCTGCTTTCGGGCACCGCGGGCGGTTGTGCCTTTGGCGTAGACGCCATACATAGGCGAAGCGCTTTCGCGCGACAATATCTTCCCGAACGCTTTCAGTCCCCAATTCGGCATATCATATGAACAAGACCGCGCCCCGCAAGCCACAGCACATTAACGATTTGCCCGATCAGGCTATTTCGGCGCGCGGCCTGGACAAGGTGTATCGCGGGGATGGCGGGGGCCAGGTCCATGCGCTTCGCGGGATCGACCTCGACATACCACGCGGCGGCATCTTCGGATTGCTCGGCCCCAATGGCGCCGGAAAATCGACCTTCATCAATATACTTGCCGGGCTGGTCGTCAAAAGTTCGGGCACTGCATCCATCTGGGGACTGGATATTGACCGCGAACCCCGCCATGCGCGCGCGGCAATCGGTGTCGTCCCGCAGGAGCTCAATCTGGACGCGTTCTTCAGCCCCTATGAAATGCTGGAAGTTCAGGCCGGATTCTATGGCGTTCCACCGTCCGAACGGCGGACCATGGAAATCCTCGACCGGGTCGGCCTCGCGGACAAGGCACAGGCCTATTCTCGTTCACTTTCGGGCGGCATGCGTCGCCGGCTTCTGGTCGCCAAAGCCCTCGTCCACAACCCGCCGGTTCTGATTCTCGATGAGCCCACCGCCGGTGTCGACATCGAACTGCGCCGCTCCCTTTGGGAATTCGTCAAGGAACTCAACACCAACGGCACCACCGTGGTCCTGACCACGCATTATCTTGAAGAGGCCGAGGAGCTTTGCGACCGGATCGCAATCATCAACCGCGGCCAGGTTATTGCCTGTGATGACACCCGAGCTTTGGTGGCCCGCCTCGACAAGAAGGAGTTGCGGATCACCGTCACGGAACCGCTCACCGCGCTCCCGGGTGGGTTGAGCCGGTTTACCGTCGAACTGCCCGACGACCAAAATTTGGTCTTCCGCTACCGGACCGGCGAAACCGAAATACGTGACATCCTTGCCGCAATCTCGGATGCCGGATTGCGCATTGCAGACCTCTCAACCGAAGAGCCCGATCTCGAAGATGTCTTCCTTGAGCTGACCCGCGAGGCATCGGGCGACGTCTGATGCGGCTGCCCCTCCTGATCATTCTGACACTGTCTGCGCTCGTCGCCTGCACCCCACGAATTCAGGACCCCGGCCCCTTTGCCCAAAACCCGATGCGCCCCAATCTGACCGAAACTCACTACGTCACCACCGACGGCACCCAGCTTCCGCTGCGCCGCTGGGAGCCCGACACCACGCCGCGTGGCGTCGTCCTCGCGCTGCATGGTTTCAACGACTACAGCGATGCATTCTCAGGCTTTGGGCCATGGATGGCACAAAACGGCATCGCAGTTATCGCTTATGATCAGCGTGGGTTCGGCGCCGCGCCGCAAAAAGGACTGTGGCCGGGGCACGACCTACTTGCTGATGACGCCAGAGATGCCGTGACTGCGATTGCGGACGCCTATCCCGGCGTTCCGGTGTTTGCGCTGGGCGAAAGCATGGGCGGCGCCATTCTTCTGACTGCAAATGATCGCGCAACGCTGGACCTCGACGGCATTGTTCTCGTTGCACCCGCCGTCTGGGGACGTGACACGATCCCGGCATACCAGACAGCAACCCTCTGGCTTTTCGCTCACACGGTGCCCTGGCTCTCACTATCGGGGAAAGGCATCAAACGACATCCGTCCGACAATATCGAAATGTTGCGAGCGCTTGGACGTGATCCTCTCGTGATCAAGGACACCCGGGTGGATTCCATGTGGGGAATCGTCAATCTCATGGACGCCGCTCAGGCCGCCGCCGGACGATTTGAATCACCCGCCCTGCTTTTGTTCGGGGCCAATGACGACATTGTTCCGCCGGCAGCATCGCGACGCATGCTCGACGCCCTGCCGGACGCGCCAGACGGCAAGCGCCGGATCGCCGTCTACGACGACGGCTACCACATGCTTTTGCGGGACCTGCAGGGCGAGACCGTCTGGAAAGACATACTCGATTGGATCCGAAACCCGAATTCCCCGCTGGCATCGGGCGCAGATATCGGAGACCCGAAGGCAAAATTGTCCGACCACTAGGTCAGCACGCGACGCTGCTTTCACCCAATCACCTTGTCGCGTATTGTCATATGAAGCGGACATTCAGAACTGTGTCTGTACCGTCGAGATAAACCCCGTCCGACAGGGAATTGTTCGCAGTGGACGTCATCCTCAATATTCTGACAGCGAACCTTCTGTCACCCATCGTCCTGTTTTTTGTGCTGGGACTCGCTGCGGCAATCGCACGCTCAGACCTCAACATTCCCGAGCCTTTCGCCAAAGCCCTTTCGCTCTACCTGATGCTTGCCATCGGCTTCAAAGGCGGCGCGGAGGTGGCGCGGGCTGGACTGGATTCAGCCCTGTTGCTGCTTATTTTGGCAGGGATCGCACTCAGTTTCGTGATTCCGGCCATCGCGTTTTCGATTCTGCGCGTCGCCAGCCCGCTGCCGCGCATCGATGCCGCGGCCGTCGCTGCGCATTACGGGTCGATCAGCATCGTCACCTTTATCGCAGCCAGTGAATTTTTACAGAGTCAGGCCATCGCTTTCGAAGGCTATCTCGTCGCCGTCGCCGCGGCCATGGAGGCACCTGCGATCCTCACCGGCATCTGGCTTGCCCAGCGCGGCCGCAAGGCAAATTCCGACACCCAGGGCAGAGAGCGCAGGATGCCATCCATGCGCGAGATCCTGTTCAACGGCTCAATCGTCATGCTGGTAGGCGCCTTCATTATAGGCTGGATCACCGGCGATGAGGGCCTCGAGACAATGGCGCCTTTCGTTGTGGACCCGTTCAAGGGTGTGCTGGCGTTGTTCCTGCTCGATATGGGATTGATTGCGGGCCGTGGCCTTCGCTCGAGCCTTCGCATGATGGGTCTGCGCACAATCCTGTTTGGCATCTACATGCCCCTAATCTCAGCTGTGATCGCCACTGGCGTGGTGATGTTGCTGGACCTTTCGACAGGCAGCGGCGCCCTGTTGATCACGTTGGCCGCCAGCGCCTCCTACATCGCAGTCCCGGCCGCCATGCGAATCGCGCTCCCGAAAGCCAAGCCAGCGATCTACGCCACAATGTCCCTGGGGATCACCTTTCCATTCAATCTCGCTATTGGCATCCCGCTCTACGCCGCGCTCGCCGCGGCAGTGACCTAAGCGAACAGACAAAAAGGCCGGAGAACCATGCAGCTCCACAAGAAAAAGCGCATCGAGATCATCATAGAACGACCGATTCTCCGGCGCATGACAGATGCGCTAGATACCTCCGGGGTCCACGGGTACACCATACTTCCCGCCCATGGGGGCAGCGGTCAGGACGGCGCGTGGGAACGTGACGGACTGGTAAGTGCTGCAGGCGCTATGGTCGCGATCATCTGTATTCTCGACGCCACGAATCTCGAACCAGTACTCGATGCGATATACGCCGTCGTGGAACGTCAGATCGGGATTGTGTCGGTATCAGATGTCGAAGTGATCCGGTCTGACCACTTCTAAGCTGCTTGCCTATTCGGATTTCGGCTTCAGATCGAGCGAGGCGGAATTCATACAGAAGCGTAATCCCGTTGGCGGCGGACCATCGGGAAACACATGACCAAGATGTGCATCGCAGCGCTTACACACAACTTCATTTCGCACCATGCCGTAGGCACGATCCACTTTTGTTTCGACGGCATCCTCTGATACCGGCGTCCAGAAACTTGGCCAGCCCGTTCCCGAATCAAACTTTTCATCGGAATTGAACAGCGGCGCATCGCAACACACACAGTGGAACATTCCAGGTTCCTTGCTGTCATTGTACTTCCCACTGAACGCAGGCTCCGTCCCTGCCTGTCGGGCAATCTGGTACTGCTCGGGCGTCAGCTGCGCACGCCATTCTTCATCCGACTTTTCGATCTTTTTGCTGTCCTCGTCAGACATGAAATTCTCCATTCAAGCACTGCGAGCCGAACTGGTCGCGTTCCACACTATATGGCGACAATGATGAGTTTCATCAACGTATGCTTGACGTCGGGAAGTAATGGCGCAATTGTCCGCGCCGTGAGCGCCCGTAGCTCAGCTGGATAGAGTGTCGGCCTCCGAAGCCGAAGGTCACAGGTTCGAATCCTGTCGGGCGCGCCACTTTGGCACATAAATTGCGTTTCTTGAGGCTAACTAAACAATCCTGTCGCAATTTGACCGTTAACCAAGTTGGCAGGCTCGAAATAGGTATTATGATATGCACCTCAAGGGGGTGTTGTTCAAATTGAACACAACCGTTTCGAAATGAGACTTAAAGAACGCAAACAACCGACGAGTTGAGCCCATGAACTTAGTTTCCCGTAAAATTCACGCATTTCTTCTGATTGCAGCGATTTCCGTAGCCGCAGTCTCCTTCGCTTCGAACTCTGTTTTCGCACAGGTCGTCACCCTTCTGTTCGAAGGACGCGACGCTGACAGCAAGACCACTGCTGTATTTGAAGCACAAAATGGACCCTTCGAAATTCGCTGGAGCGCCACTGGCGGCGAGTTCCTTGTCAAAGTACTTGATGAAAAGGACTCCTCTTTGGTCTCGAGCCCACCGCAGGAGCGCAAAGACGCCGGCGATCCCGCCCATGACTGGCAATTTGGCATTTGAGGGCCCGGGCACGTTCAAATTGGGCGTTGTTGCAAGCGGTCCGTGGCATATTCGCGTCATTCAGACGAACCGCTAAAAGATCGCGCCTACTCAGTCGCATTTCGAGTACCTGAACGTCATCCCCGGTTTCATTCGAAGCCGGGGTTTGATGTGTCTGGGTTTCACGCCCAAGAACGCGGCAAAATCCAGAAATCGCCATGTTCGCGCCACGCCATCGCGCCATTGCACGGCGAGAGTTGGAATATCGCGATGCCAAGCGCGTCTACAAAATGCGAAATGGCATATGCTCCAACAGCAAGTTGAGATAAAGTGTTCTTGAAACGATGACAGACGGGCTCCACCGGCGAACCGATACCTACCGCAACTGACCCGCACGGGAAAACCAGCATGAATGACGTGGACCAGACATCCGCCACACCGGCACGCAGCCTCGATGAAGTCCCGCCAGCCCCCACGGCCAGCGCACCCCGGCGAAACACCGAGCCCAATCGTCCGACCCGCAGTGTCGGCGCACGGATGACCGTTGGTCCGGGAATCAAGCTCAAGGGCGAAGTTTCGGACTGCGATACGCTGGTGGTCGAAGGAACAGTCGAAGCCACGCTGGTCAGCGAAGTCCTCGAAGTTGCCGAAGGCGGCACCTACAAAGGGACAGCCACCGTAACAGACGCGGAAATTCACGGTCAGTTCGAAGGTGAATTGACGGTGACGGGCGTTTTGCAGATCCGCAGCACGGGCCATGTGACCGGCACCATCAAGTATGGGCGGATAGAAGTTGAATCCGGGGGCGAAATCGCAGGCACGGTGACACGCGAAGAAAGCGGGATCCAGGCGACAAAAACCTTGGGAAACCGGCCGATTACTGGACCGCGCGAAGCTGCCAGAGCCACCTCGGGCGCTTAATCGGGCCGACTGTCTGCGGCGAAACCGCACATTTCAAGACCGGCAGATTGACTTGTGCCGATCTGATTCCTACATTCCGGTCATCACAACATCCCGGTAACGGTCGTCGCGCGCTACGCGTGACCGCTTCCGAACGAGCAAACCAAGATGGATTGCGCGCATACGAGCGCGCCAAATTTTTTTACTCGAGATCGCCAAGCCGCACTGCCCAGCTGAATTCTGCCGGGCGCCGGCGCCACAACTATGGAGTGCTTAAAATGGCCGAAGAAAAACTACCGATTGCAATACTTGCTGCCGCTGGATTTGCCGAGACCACATTTACCGACACCCAGAAAACCCTGCTCGCCCGTGGGCGTAAATTCAAAGTTATTTCCCCTGATGGCGGACTTGTACAGGGCTGGCATGACGGCGCCTGGGGCCATCATTTCATGGCCGATGAAGACATCGCAAACGCTCTCGCTGCAGATTATGACGGGCTGATTCTTCCCGACGGGAAAAACAGCGCCGACACGCTCATTGAGAACGTCCACACCAAGCGCCTGATCGCGGCCTTCATGGACGCCGAACAGCCTGTTCTGGCTGTCGGTGATGCGTTCCGCCTGCTGGTTCCAGCCGGCGTTGCCGCAGCACGCCGCATTGCCGGGACGGCAGAAGTTGACGAAGAAGTCGCACGCGCGGGCGCCGATCTGGTGACCGATCAGAACCTGGTGACCGACGGCAACCTGATTACAGCGACAAGCGACTCTTCAGGGGCCGCGCGCCTCGAAGCTTTCCTTGGCCTGATTGAAGCACAATCCGTCCAGCAAGCCGCCTAAGCTCAGGCTTTCTGAGAACATCTTTAGAGACGCCCGGCTTCGGCCGGGCGTTTTTTTATGAGGATCGCCCGAAGGTCACAATCATGCTTTTGACCGGCTCGCCATACTCTTCGCGGAGCACCAGTTCCGACATCGCATATTGGCCCAGACCATATTCTGCGGAGACCTGCCGCAAGTAGGCATCCGAATGCCGGTAGCGGCCGGACTCGGAAAGTTCCCAGCTTTCGCCCGCCGGGTTCGTCTCAAAGGTCGCGATAAAAACCCCGTCCGGTCCCATCACCCGCGTCAATTCCGCAAAGAGCTCTTCGAGAGCACCAACATAAACAAGGACATCGGCAGCAATGGCCGCATCGACACTGCCTTCGGGAAGACCCTGCAGTGCTGCGATCAGATCAGCTTCTATCAGCTGCGCATAGACCCCGGTCTCCTCCGCCCGTCTGAGCATTTCCGGTGACAGGTCCACACCGATAAATCGTGCCGCAGAATCTCTGGCCGCGACACCGGCCATCCCGGTCCCACAGCCCAGATCGAGCGCGCATTCAACCCCCTGCGGACGCGCGTCACGCAAGGCGGCGGCAACGCGTTGCGGCCCGACATATTTCAGGTTCTTGGTAAGGTGCTCATCAAAGTGATCGGCATACCAGTCGAAGAACGAGGTCACATAGTCATCGGGCGCACGCGCGGGCGATTCCGCCTCTCCCAGAGCTGCGATCATGAAGGCCGGCCCCTGATGATCGGGCTCGATCTCCAGACAACGCGCATAGTGCATCAGCGCCTTTTCACGCGAGCCGCCATGGGAGTGACACTCCCCAAGAAGCCAGTGCGCATTCAGACATTCATCATTGATCGCAAGCGCGCGCGCAAAAAAGGATTCGGCGCGCTCATAATCCCCATGAAACAGCAACGACTTGCCAACATCGGTAATATGATCAGCCTCGATCACATTCGCCCGTTGGGCCGCATCTTCGGATTGTTGGGTGTCGCCGAGTTGCGCCAGCAGGTCTGACAAAGAACGCCAGCCTGCGAGATGTTCAGGTGATTCTTCCAGAAGCACGCGAAACGCGTCCACCGCGGCTGGCAGATCGCCTTCACGCGCGAACCGTTCAGCACGAAAATATGCCTGCGTACTCATATGCGGAAATCTGAAAGGTCGTGCACACTGGAATTGTGCAATTCAATATATGAATTGCTTTCGGTGTCTCGACGAACCAACGGTGTGCTCGAATGAATGGGGTAAAGCGGCCTACTTACACCACTTGCCGCCCTTGCCCTTGCCCTTGCCCTTGCCACCTGGCGGTGCACATGGTGACGGCAGGACCTTGGCATTTGCGCTACGATCAAGGCGAACAATTGTCGGCGCGGCATAGGCAACACCGGCGGCAAGGCCAAGACGCGCCAGAGCCTTGCGACGGTTCAATGCCGGAGAGGATTCCGGAGATTTACGGATGTCTTCGGTGGATTGATCTTCCATGTCTTACCTTTTCTGCCCGTGGCAACAGCCACAAGGTCGCGAACGATCCTCCCCCGATCGATACTGGGATATTATATGTGTCGGGAACCGTCGTGCAACAAAAGATATTATGAACTTTTCTTTTTTAACAATGCGTTACAGACATGTCAGATAATGAAACCTCACCGGACAACGACACGATCGATGCGTCAGCACGCACCATCGAAACCACGCGAGGAGTCTGTCGATATCTGGTCAGCCTCGGCTATGCCGTATTGACGGAGTTTCGCCTGGCCAATCACCGGCGTGCCGACGTTATCGGACTCCATGAAAACGGGGAGTTCGTGATCGTGGAGGTCAAAGTCAGCGTTGCCGACTTTCGGGGCGACACCAAATGGCCCGAATACGAAGATTTTTGTGATCGCCTCTTTTTTGCCGTGCCGCCGGAGTTTCCCGACGAACTGATCCCGGATCGCACCGGTCTGATTGTCTCAGATTCCTGGGGCGCAGAAGAGTTGCGGGCGGCTCCCGATACCGGTCTGCACGCCAGCCGTCGCAAGGCGCTGACCCTGCGATTTGCACGCGCAGCCGCCAGACGTCACCAACGACTTGTGGATCCGCGCATCTAGAATTCTAGTTTGAAATCCGCGAAATCGTATCGGTGGTCGAAAAACCATCGACGAGATCAGCGAGCACCACACGCCCGCCATAGTTGATGACGAATTCTCCACCAACGACTTCATCAGCAGCGTAATCCGCCCCCTTGACCAGAACATCCGGGCGCACCTGTTCGATCAGCTCGCGCGGTGTGTCTTCGGAAAACAGAACGACGGCATCCACACCGGACAGCGAGGCGATCACACGCCCGCGGGCCTGCTCCGGCTGAACGGGGCGGTCTGCGCCCTTGAGACGACCCACCGAAGCATCATCATTCAACGCCACAACCAGCCGGTCACAGGCGGCACTGGCCTGTTCAATCAAAGAGATATGCCCGGGATGCACGAGATCAAAACACCCATTGGTGAAACCCACCGACAATCCGCGCGCGCGCCATTGGGCGACCCGGTCAACCAGCTCGTCGCGACCAAGAAACTTCGAACCAAGTCCCGGGGCGCCGCCAAGCGCATCACTCAATTCGCCGGGCCGCACGATTGCCGTGCCGACCTTTGCCACCACAATACCTGCGGCGACATTGGCAAGCTGCGCCGCCTCGGTCAGCGGCAAGCCGGCGGCAAGTCCGGCAGCCAGTGTGGCAACCACGGTATCACCTGCACCTGAAACGTCGAAAACCTCACGTGCCAGTGCGGGCAAATGAACGCATTCGTCAGCTGTCACCACAGACATCCCCTGTGGACCACGTGTCGCGATCACCGCGTCGATGCCACATTGTGTCACCAGGGATTGTGCAGCTGCAGCCACGTCGTTATCCGTTTCAACGGGTCGGCGTGTGGCCTCGGCGAGCTCATTGCGATTGGGTGTCACGAGGCTCGCGCCGCGATAGCGCGCAAAGTCTGTGCCCTTCGGGTCAACGATCACAGGTATCCCGGCAGCTTTCGCAGTCGATATTGCCTCAGCGATCACAGCATCGGTCAGAACACCCTTGCCGTAGTCCGACAAAATCAGTGCCCCACACCCGCCACCTGAAACGGCCTGAGACAAGGACGCGGAGAGTTCACCCAGGAGCGTTTCCGACAATGGCCGAAGGTCTTCTTCGTCGGTCCGCAAGAGCTGCTGCACACCGGCAATGAAGCGTGTTTTGACAGTTGTCGGACGGGTTGTGTCCTTGACCAAAGACAACGTCACGCCGTTATCGCCGGAAAGAACCTCGACAGCTTCAGCACCGACGGCATCATCTCCAACCGCACCGAAAAGTTGCACATGGGTTCCCAGTGCCGAGAGATTACGCGCGACGTTGCCCGCACCCCCAACCGTCACAACTTCGCGCGAAATCCGCAAAACCGGGATTGGGGCTTCAGGCGAAATTCGCTCCACATCGCCATAGACAAAACGATCCAGCATCACATCGCCAACACAAAGCACCTTGGCATCTCGCAGCCGTGGCAACCATTTGATCAATCGTGGAGTCTTGTTCATCACATCCCCAAATAGCAGGTCTCAGGGCCCATCGTCATCCGACTGCGTGGTTCCGATGAAAGAGAAAATCCGCCTGGATCGGCGTACCTTCGGCGGTATGCGCGACATTGTAGCGTCCCTCCTCCACAAAGCCCTGTTCTTTCAGGAACGCCGCGACATCATCAAACAGCGCCTGATCTTCGTACAACGCCTCAAATGAGGCTTCGACATAGACATAATCAAATGCCGCAAGTAGCGAAACAGAGCCCCGCAAGACCTCGAGTTCAAACCCCTGAACATCGATCTTGAGCATGGCGGGCGCGG